>Ga0065711_1038911_pt1 | contig 18295 bp, 24 predicted proteins | sample Hoacrofraction12_FD_59098 | JGI IMG/M metagenome (GOLD analysis project Ga0065711, IMG submission 59098) | Hoatzin crop microbial communities from Cojedes, Venezuela - Epithelial fraction 12 v2 (version 2) | ecosystem: Host-associated > Birds > Digestive system > Esophagus > Crop | place... | reverse complement strand
GCCCCGGTTCCGGCATCGCGGCCGTCGGGCGGGGGGGCTTTGTGGGGCGCAGCCGGCGGGGCCCCGGAACTGGGTGGAAGATGCTGGAAACCCAGTTCAGGCTCTGGCAAAAAGCAGCTTGGGTCGTGTCGGGGGCATCGGGGGTGATGGTGGCGGGGAGGGGGGACGCCCCGAAGGGGTAACGCCACGGGGAGCTTTTTTGCTGACCTGGGACTTCTTTCGCAGACAACATGCCGGTGTCCAGAATGCGCATGAGGCCCTGGCTGGAAATGCAGATTAATTCCAATCAAATACCAGGACTGATATGGATTAACAAGGTGAGAGTTGTTGATCACTATCATTATCATAATTAGTTCTGTTTCCTTAACCATCCTGGTCCTTAGATGACACTAAACACAAGTCAAGATCATAAAGGAAGGAAGAACATGCAGAACACTCGCGAGCATTGTGTTTAAAAAACAAAGGTTTTTGTTTTCAGAAAAGGTACCTCTGGCTGCCACAGAAGGTCGTAGTTCTGTGGCTTTTTCCCTGGGAAAATTCCCAGGAGGGAAATGATAAAATAAAAGCAGAGGGAAATGATAAATTAAAATAAAAGCAGTCTGAACGTGAAGGAGAACCAAGAGAACCCCAAGATCTGTTTTAACTCCTGCTGCCCACCTGAGCCGAGTCACCTCCTGTCCCAGCGGAGCAGCTACTGTCACGCTCCCAGTTGCTCCCAGTTACAAGATTTGGCCTGAAGGAAACTCCGGATTTGTCTGGCTTTGGGCTGGCAGGCGCGTCCCTGGCCCCGCAGCACAGGGTGGGAGGACGAGGCTTATGGATCCGGGTCTCCTTCCCCGAAGTCTCCACGTCCCTCCCAAGGTGGGGTTGCAGCTAGGACAGGTTTTTCGTGGGATTCCTACGGGACCTTAGGAGGAACTTTAAAAAGGGATTCTCTGCCAAAGCGTACCTGGAAAATACGCTGTAGCTGATGAGGCACTCATAGATGAGATGCAATGTATTCAAATGATTTGGGGCTAAAATTGGCAGTATTGCTTGCTTCTGCTGTACCATCCCACACGTGGCTTTCCCAGTTTCTGAACTCTTAGAAAGCCTGGTATGCATCGGACAAAACAGACGGGACAGCGGCTGCTGAATTAAGCTACAGGCCAGAGGGCTTACGAAGTTTCTGAGCTGCTGCTGAGAATTCTTGGATTAAATCCGCCGTTCCAAACTGTTTTTACATTCAAATCTCTCCTGGTTTAACTTCAGGATAAGATGATGTTTCAAATCCCGTGGAAGCACGCGGCTAAGCATGGCTGGGACATGGAGAAGGACGCCTGCCTTTTCCGGAGCTGGGCCATCCACACAGGTGGGTGCTGGCTTTGATTTCCCTCGGTCGCACCAATGTCTCGGACAAGGCGTTACTTTGGCTGGACTCGCGCTGTATTAACTCCGGGCATAGATGTCAGAGAAAAGAAAAACGTTATTTTTTTGTTGGGTGGGAAGAACTAGCACCGAAAAGTCTAAAACGCTCACCCCCATCTCTTATTTCTAGGAAGATATAAAGTAGGTGAGAAAGACCCCGACCCGAAAACCTGGAAGGCGAACTTCCGCTGCGCTATGAATTCGCTGCCCGACATCGAAGAGGTGAAGGATAAAAGCGTCAACAAAGGCTCCAGCGCCGTCAGGGTTTACAGGATGCTGCCGCCCTTGACGAAGGATCAGAAGAAAGGTGAGCCCTCGGCAGGCCGGCTGGGCTGGCGCAGCTTCCACGACCGCGCTTAAGCACCGCGGAGGTTGGGGCATGGCGGACCCCTGGGCAGCACCCGCTGGGGTTGGCCACGGGTAACGGTTTGTACAAGCCGTTCGTTTTATCCCACGGTCTTCGGACGTGCCTAAAGGCATCGTCGGGAGGCGACGGGGCCCGGCTGCTGCCGGCGGCGGGAGCGGAGCTGGCTGAGCGGGGCGCAAAGCTGCGGGAGCTCACGCTCCCCGAAAACGACAGCCACGCCGCCCTTTCTCACGTTCGCCTTACTTTTATTCGGCAGAAAGGAAGTCGAAGTCTTCACGAGAAGCAAGAAACAGGAGCAAGAGAAAGGTATGTGTCTGCAGAGGCGGCTGAAGAAGCTCGAGGTTTTGGTGGTTTTCGTGCTTTTTTTTTTTTTCATAGGGGAACTTGTGCTTTTTTAGACAAGCCTCTCACGCTTCGCCCGTATTTTTGTAGTCGTACGAAGAGCTGACGACGGAGGAGCCGGCGGAGCGACTAACCAACACGCCCCTGCCCGATGACCACAGCGGCTACACCGCTCACGACTACGCGGGGCAGGAAGTGGAGGTCGAGAGCACGTCCATCACCTTGGGTGAGACTCCGCGCTGCGCTCTCCGAGCAGGGTGGAAAGCGCCCTTCGCGCTAAACCCACAAGCTCGGAGCCAGAAGACGACTCTTGGGGCTGGGCCGGCGGGCGGGCAGGAAATGGAGGAGGTTGTGTCTCTCCTGCGAGTGCCAACTCCTCCTGGTGCATCCCGCAGACCTGTCCCCGTGCGAGGTGAGCGGCTCCCTGAGCGACTGGAGGCCGCCGATGGAGATCACCATGGCTGACAGCACCAACGACCTCTACCAGCTCCAGGTGTCTCCCCTGGCTTCGTCCTCGGAAGGTGGGCAGTTCTGTGTTCCTAGCCTGGCCTCTCATCGGTCTGTTGGTTGGAGGCCAGGTGGTGGGATGAAGGGGTGCTTGGGGGGGTCAGGAGAAACACAAGTTGTCTTGATGGACAAACCTGATGGGTTTGGAGGTCTGGAGCTGCCAGACTGGCCAGCTTATGGAAGGGCAGTGCCACCTGCAGAAGGAGTTGCTCGTGGGTGGAGGGCTCTGAAACGCCATTGACTTTGCCCATGTGGGACAGGCTTCGTCTCGCAGGCTCGACACGATGGCATGGATGGGCCAGGCTGCAGAGAAGAGATTTGTGAGGGTGGGACTGGGGGTTCCCGAGGCGGCTGGAAGGGGGCGATGCCAGAAGCAGGACAGAGTTAGGCACAGTAGTGACAGCGGAGGTAACCGCACTTCCCACTGGGGAAAAAAAATTAATTAACATGGATCTAGCAGAGAGGTTCTTCCTCTGTTGGGGTGCAAATCATCTTCCTCCTGCCCACCCAGCGGGCTCCGCTTTGCCAAAGGCGTTGGAGCCGGCGGGAGCCCCGCACCCCAGCGCATGGTTGCTGAAGAGCATCCGAGACGAAGGGCTGTAGGGAGTTTGGGGCACGGAGCCACGCGTGGGCCTCTGAGCCCCTCCTCGGTGTCACCCGCGTGGAGAAGAGCGACGAGGTGGTGGTGTCGTGTGACAAGAGAGCGCGAAGCGGGTTGCGTGGCGAGGAAGCAGAAGCGCGAGGGCTAACGTGCGAGAAGCTGACATCGAGGTCTCTTCTCTTTTTCTGTGTGTTTACAAAACAGTCACGGATGAAGACGAAGAGGAAATGAATTCGGAGATTTTTAAGGTAAAAGCAGCCCTTCTGGTCAGAATAGAATTGGCCAAAGTTGCAGTTTGTACCAAGACGGGACGGGAAGCAGCTACTTGAGCCAGCCCTGTACAAGCTGAGTGTGCACGTGCAGTCCAGGACCCCTGCTTAATGAGGAAGCCTGAAAGATTAAATATGAAAAGGCGGCCTCTTTGCAAGCACAGGCTGGAAACACCTCCATGGAAACGTTCCCTCTCCGTGTGAAAGTCGGAGCAAGCTGTCGAGTACTGCTAGAAGCAAAGGTTGCTCTGTTAGAGTCTGCAAAGCCTCTCTAGACTTTTTTATTTGGCCCTTCCCCTCCACCTCCGACATGTATGGCGCTTAATCTGCGCTTCCAGACGTGTCGTGCTCATCCCACTGATAAGGGGGGGGTCCAGCACCGAAGGTGCTCCAGCCCTCCCTGTTTGGCATTAATTTTGTTTTTTAACTGGGGGTAAAACAAGTTTTGTATCATTTAGCACGAGAAGATGTAACTTGCCCTTTTTTGCTTGCCTGTCTTCTAACGAAGAGAAAGGAATAAAGCACTGCGCCCGCGGAAAGATGGGGCCGTTCTTACCACCTCCTTGTTCTCCTGCAGCTGCTGGAACCAGCCCAAGACTGGCATGCCACCAGCGTCGGGGGGAAAGGCTTCCTCACCAACGAGCCCGGCGCGCAGACCCTGTGCGGCGCTTACAGCTACAAGGAGCAGGATGGGGAGATCGACACGACTTCAGGTACCGGCGCCTCGGCTGTCCCCTGTTCCACGGACGAGGCAGACGAGGGTGTCCCTGGCAGATGCTAATTGGGAGGGAGCAAAGGCAGCAGAGGAATTCACGCATCCCTGTATCCTGAGATTTCCAAGTAGCCTGTCAGAAGGCTGTAAGGAACGTGTTCAGAAAAGGAAAAGGAGAAAAATGCCTCCAGTAGGAGCACACTACAGATTTGTCTTGGGGTTATACGTGTGTAACTGTGCCAGCTTTCAGGAGCCCCTTGCAATGTAACTGCAGAGCTTCCACTAGCAATAGCTTCAATGGACCTGTTTAATAGAGGCTGTTTAGAGTGTTTTAGCAAAATATTAGTCTAAGGCATTTACTCACATCTGAGATTTTTCCATTTTTGATTTTTTTATATATATGTATACACACACAGACATATATACAGTACTTTGCTCTTGCTGCGTGCGATTCCGTACTCATTCTTGTTTTACTTTGTCTAGGAGAGCTGGAGTTCAGGTTCTTCGACCAGAAAAGCACCCTAGACTTCTCCTGGCTGGACACAGTGAGACCTACCATGCAAGTCATCCCCTGTGGCTTGTAAAGCCCCGGCTTCCTCTGACCACGAACTGCGCTTGGGTCGGAACTTTGACAAGCCTGAAGAGAAGGGAGGAAACTGTTTGTTACTGACTGCACGAGGAAAGTAGCTTTTATATTCCGTTTTAGGCCTGAAAAAGTTAGCAAGAAAAACTCCATTATTAAAAAAAAAAAAAAAGAGACAGACTCCCATCTCCCTCGCAGGCCTCGCCTTGTCGTCGCTTCGGCGGTGGAGCTGTCGCTGGAGGGTTGCCGAAGGGCCGCGGGGTCCGAGCCGGTGGGGAGCCGCTGAGCTGCCCTCCCGCGCCGAGCACTTTACCCGCGGGGTGCTGGGGGGAGACGCTGCAGACGAGTCTCGTCACTATTAGTTTTGGTTGCTGCTTACCTGTGCGACACTGGCGACATTTGAGCTCAACGACTGTCATTACACCTAGTCAGGAAAAATTGCACTAATTGGCCGACTCTTCTTTTGATTTACTCCATCACATAGTTCGTCTTTCAGCTCTTTCAACTTTAAACTCTGTAAATAGTTTAGACCAATAAAATGTGAAAATTCAGTTTAGACTTTGCTTCCACGTAGTACAGTTACCCCGGTCCCCGCGTAGGATGTCACCCGCTCCGAGGCGTGCCCTGTCCGTTTCCACGTCCCCGTTGAAGAGCTGCTGCCTGGAACGATGTTTGCACTGATGGGGGCAGAGCTCTCTCTTCGTAGCGTGCCTGGCCGGGACCCCTGCTCGCGCTCTCCCAGATGCCTGCGGTGCAGGAGAGCGCGGGGTGGAAGAGGTCCTCCTTTGCGTGTAATAGGTAGGAATCGAATCACTAAGCTGTAATAGACTATTTTCTTGTACATTTTATTTTTGTATATAAAGCGTTGTATATTTGTTTTAATAAAAGTGTTTTATATATGACATGTTTACTTTTTCTCATGGGAGAGCTCCCAGAATGCATTCCAGATTCCTTGAAAATACCCAAACAGATGGGCTGTTGACAGAGACAGTTGGAGGGGTTTTTTTTCATGAGTCACGAAAGCACAGGGAAGTTCGCGTAGCTTCCTCCTGTTTTCTAACCCCTCTTCCCCAGGCAGCTGATGGGTGGAATCCCGTGTGCGTGCCAGTATCTGCCATCACCCGCACGAGTCAGACCCAACGTGGAGCTGGGTTTGTGTCTGCCATCACCCACACGAGTCAGACCCAACGTGGAGCTGGGTTTGTACCTGCTGTCACCTGCACCAGTCAGACCCACCGCGGAGCTGGGTTTGTACCTGCTGTCACCTGCACCAGTCAGACCCAACATGGAGCTGGGTTTGTGTCTGCCATCACCCGCACCGGTCAGACCCAACACGGAGCCGGGTTCCAGGCTCTGCTATCAAACCCCCAACGCACCAAGCCCCTCTCTGGGTGTCCCCAGCAGCACCGCTGTCAGCTGCCGTGATGAGCTCAGCAGCCGCCTGGCTCAAGAACCAGGGCTGGCCTAAAAAGAAGGCACACGGCGGAAGGCAAGGGGAAAGCAAGCTGGTTTTCCCCGGGATATCTGAGTCGTTTGCCAAGCTTTCCGGCCGGAGAGGCCTGACAAGTTGCTGCATCATCCGGGGCGAGAGGCGAGCGTGGCTGACGCGGCGCGTCTCCAGCTGCAGCCGCCGGCACCCGACGCTGCCTGGAAACCCCCTGTGCCGAACAACGCCGCGCCGGCCTTTGGGGAAAAACTTCATTCGCTGAGCAAGGGTGAGGGGGAACCGAGGAGAGGACGGGGAAGACCCAACCCACAGGGCTGGAAACAAAGCGGACGTTTCCTACCACCATCGGCGCGGGCTCCGCTGCGACTTGAACTGCAGACACCGATGTGGGATTTACCCAGGGAAGAGGGGGGAAAAAATATGGAGTGGTGGGTCCCGAATGCAGCACAGCAAGGTGGCCGGGCAGGGAGAGGCTGGCGGGGTTACGGCAGTGCCTGTTAGTCATTAACTGGCCCTACCTGAGATGACCCAAGGCGGGCGGCACCAGGCAGCGAGCACCTTCCTACGGCCTCGTCGGGGCTCCGTGTGGGTGGCGGCGAGGACCGTGCTGTCCCCCGGCCGCGGGCACGCTCCCTGGCAGGGTACCTGGCCCGAGGGTCCATCTCCGGGGAGGGGATCCACGCAGCCGGGATCCCCCCGGGTACCAGGGCTGATGGCACCCACCCCAAATCCCGCACAGCTCCCAGGTGCGGATCTGGAGCCGGATTATTCTGAGCACAGAAATCACCCCTAAATCAGACCTGAGCCCTGGCCAGCTGCAGCAGCAGCTACTGCCAAGGAGAGCGCCCGGGGCTGCTGCACCCAGAGCCACCTTCGCAGCCCGGGGAGGGACACGGTCCCGGCGTCACCCACACAAACGGAGGAAATCGCTTCTGTTTAGGAACGGCTGCAAGTTTGTCACACGTGGGGGGAAGGGGCCGGAGAGAGAAGGGAAACTTCCTATGATGCAAACAGTGCTAAAAATAAAGCAGAGGTTAATTTGCCCATTCATGCATTAAGAGGAGCAAGTTTTCTCCACAGTTATGCTCAGATTCAAAAGAAAAAACAAACCCACCCCCCAGCAGTTAAATTTTCACAGGTAAACGGTTCGCCCAAGCTTTGAGGACAGAAGAAAACAGCAGCCAGCGCCTCGCCAGGGACCACAGACGTGCTCCAAGCGCGTTTCTACCAGGATGGAGGAGCAGCTTTCCTTCGCCGCCTGCCAAGGCACCTGCGCGACCGCCCACCCGCTCGTTGGGTGCTTTGCCAGCGAAAGCCCACGATCAGCTGGAATTTATCCACCCAGTTGCTTCACTGGGTGAATAACTGCCCAGTTCAAAGTATTTTGTTGTTGTTTTGGACTCCATTGGAGGGGAGGGAAAAGCAGCGTGGTGCTCTGGGGCTGAGGAGGAGTGCGAGTCGCCGAAGCCCTGCCAAGGCTCGGAGGCTGCTGCGCCCCGTCGATGCCCGCCCGGCTCCTCCACTTTCTCTGGGGCCAGGGGGATTCATGGAAGATCCATTGCTTCTCCCAGTGCAGACTGTGGAGACCTTTCGGTTGCTCGTACCCAGAGGAGCATCGCGAGCTCTGCAGGGTAAACCTCCCGCGTGGGCTAGGCAATGAAAACACTCTTCACACCTTGGCATTGGGTTCTTGTGAACTTCCCTGTCCTCATCGAGCTCTTCATAGACCCAGGAAACCTCATGCAACTACATCCCAGGAGAGCAGGTCATCGGGGAGGGCTCACCCCTGCCAGAGCCAGACAAAGCAGCAAAAGGACAGTTTATACAGGCAGGGCTGGAAGGGCAAGCGGCTCCTTCATGTGCTATGAGCTTGGCGTGACAGAGAGGAAGATCTACGGGCAACTGCTGTAAAAATGCTGCCTCTCTGCAGTAGAAACCCAGACGGAGTTGCTATATAATCAGGGGTCATTTGGGCAATGAAGGGAGCTGGGGCTTGAGCAGGGGCTCTCCATCACTTCCACTGCATTTCAACCGCCACGGGCTGCAGCTCGCTTGCAGCACTTGAGCCCATTTATAAATAAATCCAAAATTCTCCTTATTTAGTTTCAGAGCTTTAGGATGTCGACAGGACAAAGCCTCCCGAAAATAAGACGACGGACTCGGAACAGTCCCGCAGCCTGACCCTGGGAGAGCCCTGCGGCGACTCGGGCACCGATCCTGCTGCATCCTGCGTCGAGGTGGCAAACCTTGGTTCACGCCAACGGAGATTTTCAGTGCTGCAGAGGCGAGGATATCCCACATCCCCTAACTGCAGCTTTTCCCAGTGAAAACCCTTGACCTATAAATAAGGAGTTGTTGCTTTTCCCCCGATCGTTGTCCAAACAGCTCGTTAAAATGCCCTTCCATAATTAGAGGGGAACAGAAGTTCCTCCTCTGTGGTCCACTCAGCACATTGCTCACAGTGTGCAACCTACGAGCGGCTCGACACCGCGCTGCCCAAAGGAGCCCTCGGCTCTCGCTTGCCCGGCGCGGTGGCACCGTGCGTGAGCTTTGCCCGACAGGCAGCAGAGCCTGCAATTACTGTTTCGCTTTTATTTGCCATGGCGATTGAATCCTGATAACCGGACACGTTTCCCGGCAGTCGCATGATTTACGGTGTCACACCTATAAAGGACAGCAGTGCTTCAGACCAAAGGTATGAATTTATAACTGCAAAAAATGGGGGGAATATTTGTTTGTGGTGCAAAGGCAAACTATTGCTGAGATAGCAGCCGAGTGTCTGGCACTGCAACCACTATCTCTCTGCTGTCGTGCTGGATCTTTCCTCCTCTCCGGTTCCCCAAGGGTCAGTTTTTCCCCCCACGTTCGTACACACAACCCAAGGAGAACAGAAACTTCTGCAGGACAGAAACCTCTCCCAGAGGCTTGGGAGGCCAACGGAAGAAGAGCTGTCTGTAGACAAGGGAGTTTTTGACCTTAGATGGGGAGAAAGCTTCCCTAGAAAGAGAGAAAGCGAGCAAAGCCACATTTTCACGGACAAACTATATCCAAGTTGTGTTTTCTCAAGCGCTTCAGTCCACTCCGTGCCCCGTTCCACCGCAGCGCTGCACTTCCGAGCTCCACTTCCTCTCCCGTTTTTCCACCCCCTTCAATATTTCTCTCCCTGTTGGCCCTGTCCCTCCCCAGCCTTTCCCCACGCAAAAGAAACCAGGCAGTCATCGGAGCGTTGGGGTGGGCAGCTCGCGCTGCGTCCCTCCCCTCCGACCTTTGCTCTTCCCCGTTCTGATAACGCCGGGATGCAAACGCAGCCGCCGCGGTCCCCTGCCGCGCGGGGCTGCGGGTGGCCACCCCGTCCCAGCAGCCGGGAGGGGTCACGGGGAGCTTCCCCTGGCCCTTTTCAGAGCTCACACCGGAGCGTGGCACGCACGCCCGCCGAGCTGCACGCTCAGGGGCCGCAGGAACCCAAGCCAGCAGAAGCCGTAAGTCACCTAAAACTTCAAAAACCTGCTCGTGCCCCTGGCAGCCGTATTTAGTCACCAGCTGGATGTAAGCGGAGGTGCCAGACCACAGAATGAAGGACTCGGGGCTGCCAGGCATGGACAATCTTATGCTCCTTCCACTAACTGCCTTGCTGACCAAGGTGAAGAGCAGTGCCAGACCACAGACAGCACGGCAGGAGCAACTGGGATGGGGTAGCCAGGAGGCTCTGTAGCCGCAGGGCGAGGAGACGATGAGGGCCAGGGATCTCACCACCCACGTGCCCAAAGCCACCGCGGGCTGGGACCTGGGTGCTAGGAGTTACCAGGGTCTGCTTCTGCATGAAGACAAGGCAGTGGGTCATCCCTGCTGGTATATAATGCTGGTAACCAATGTCAGGACAAACGCACAGACAGAACAGGCATTGGACAGTGGGTATCAGGAGTCTTCCAGGAATAAGGAATCCAGTCTGCAGTGAGCAGCCAGGACAGCAGACCCAGCCTCTCTCCCTGCCCTCTGACAGCTGACAGAAGTGGTGGGGCTCTCTTCAGCCTCTTCATCTTCAGGATGACCCACCCCGTCCGTTCCGCTCGCGATTCATAGAGAACTTCACCATGAAGCCTCCGAAGAGCCTGGCAGCCGGTCCCCAGCTGTCCCCCACCGGCAAGGGACACCGGACGGGGCTCGGGGCGAGATGCTGTGCCAGCCCACCCAGCACGGACCTGCCTTCTCCAGCTCCCCGCTGCCTCCCCAGCTGCCCGCAGCCGGCGGGGAGGAGCAGGCTGAGCTGGTGGCCTGTCCGGTTGCTGGTGGCTGCTCCCTGGCGAGCGGACCCGGGCCAGGGCAGCAGCGACGCGCTTCGCTCGTACAGCGCGAGCATCCCGCAGCTCGGCCGTCGCAGGTGAACTCGGGACCTATTTCGGTACCGGAAATTTCACGCCTCAGAGGAGCGCTCCCGCCTGCTGCGTACTGTTCCGCCTCGCGCGGCCGCGACACGCTGCGGGCACCGAGACGCCGGGGCAAGCCGAGACGCGTGCAGCAGCTCTGGGGACCTTCCAGGGGAGCTCGGCCTCGCCTCATGCGACCGCCTTAGCAGGAACGGCCGCCTCGCCAGCCACTGAGAAAGGGAAGGATCTTGCTTTCTCTCTTTGCACGGACCAATGGCTAAACATACAAAAGCAAGGGAGCGGTTCAAAGGCAGGTTTCACTGGGAGGAGCAGGGGGCAGTGGTCTGAAGAGCTCTGGGCAACCAAAAGGTCAGTGGAGGTTTTGCTCCTTCCAAAGCACGCAGTGGTTTAGCACTGATAGAGAACGAAGGACGGAAAACAGCATCAGGATGCTGGCCCCCGTTCAAAACGCATCCAGCACAAGCATTACACATATTCGCTATTTGCAAGCCGGGCTATTAAATAACAAGAGCCAGGCCAACCACAGGCACAAACACGGAACGTGCCCAGGTTTAGTATCTGCAGTGCAAGAAGACATTTCCCTGCGTTTGCTCCGTCACGAGCTGAACACTGTGATGTTTTCACCAACAGCCTTCAGGCAGAGAAAATGAACCGAGAAGCCAAGCCCAGACAGGTACAGCTTTGTTTCCACCGACCGCGTTGCTGAAGAAAGCGGAGAGCGGAGCGTGGACCGCAGTGGCCCGTTCCCAGCCTTGTGGCTGGTAAAATGGTGTTTGGGAGATTTTTTATAAAGCCCTGGGGGGAGATGGCACAGATTACCGGTGGCATTATTTAAAATCAGCAAGCGAACCACGTTCGCGCATACACACGTCAATAACTTCTCAGCGCGATATCCAGGAGCTGCCGCTCCTGCCCAGAGCAATTTCCACCCAGCAGCTCTGGCAGAGCCTCACGGGGGTTTCTCCTGCTCCTCACCCCACGCTCTGGAAGCGCAGCGACAGGCGTTCCCGGGGCTGTAGCAGGGTGACCCGCCTCGGTGCCAGCGATCCACGCTGCCGTTTGCTCTGCCCCACGGCTCCACACGCCTCCCAGCCTCACCCCGCGGCGAGGTCCCAGCTCACCCGGTGCGGGCTGGGTCTGCGGCAAAGCTGCGCTGCCTTTGCCCGAGGTTCATGTGATGGTTGTATCATCTCCGGCTGCGGGCCAAAATCCCAGCGCAAGCTGCACCACGTGAAGAAATCTCATGTAGCTTGTGTCTACTGACGCGTAGCATCCATCAAGCTCCCACCAACAGTCAACAACTGCATCTGAGCCGTACCAAAAGCATCTTAGATGTTGCCTACAGGACATTATCTGAAGCACAAGGGCTGCAAAAACCTTGACAGCAACTCCCTGCATCAGAAACGTGGTGCTTCCCAGGCACTGCGCAGAATGCCTCCAGGCCAGTCAAGGGGAACGGGCCAAACCGGCACCGCGCACCGATGCCACACGTGCAACTGCCACGCACGGGTGATCAGCCCGTCTCATGGACTGGCTGCTTCTCCGTGAGGCAGGGAGAGGAAAGCGATCTTCAAGGAGAAAAGGATTTGAATAACGGACAGCAGTGAATAGGTGTGTTCTTGGACCTATTTGCCATTTACATCTCGTGACTGACCAGATTTTGGACTGGTGGTGTGTTGAATTAAAGTGCTATTACTGAAACTGCCCTTTCTCAGCTGATTTAATGTTACCTTCCCTTAGAGCTAAAGACAACAGAAGTTTTTTTCCATTGATTTCAAAAGTCTTGGACCCACCTAGGTTATACCCTCGCCCAGCTGTACGTAAAGCTGACTAATTTTTGAGCTCTCCCAGGGTCACCACTGCTCACCAAACCCGCACCAACTGCTTTACAAATTACAAGGTCTTTGCAACCGCAGATGTGGTGGGAGCAGCCATGCCGGCAGGGCTGTGCTCCAGCCTCTCCAGGGCCCTCGGCTGGAAGGAGCCACTCCATCACTTCGACAGAATCATTGTAGAATCATTAAGGTTGGAAAAGACCTCCAAGATCAAGTCCAACCATCCACCCAACACCACCATGCCTACTAAACCATATCCCGAAGTGCCACATCTACACAGTTTTTGGACCCCTCCAGGGATGGGGACTCCACCACTGCCCTGGGCAGCCTGGTCCAATGCCTGACCACTCTTCCAGTAAAGAAATTTTTCCTGATATCCAATCTGAACCTCCCCTGACACAACTGGAGGCCATTGCCTCTCATCCTATCGCTGGTTTCTTGGGAGAAGAGACCAACACCCACCTCACCACAACCTCCTGTCAGGTAGTTGTAGAGAGTGATAAGGTCTCCCCTCAGCCTCCTCTTCTACAGACTCAACAACCCCCGTTCCCTCAGCCGCTCCTCATCAGACTTGTTCTCCAGACCCCTCACCAGCCTCGTTGCCCTTCTCTGGACATGCTCCAGCCCCTCAATGTCCTTCTTGCAGTGAGGGGCCCAAAACAGAACACAGTATTTGAGTGGTGGCCTCACCATGACCTTTTCACATCACCTTCGTAAAGGCGAGGAGGAAGACGCTGCTCTTCCAGCTTGTTTCTTTTTGCTTTCGGTGGAGGACCTGGCGAGCTGCGAGACAGAGGACCCAGGGGTTGTCCTTACCAAGGCTCTCTCCTTGAAGTCGAGAGGATGGTGCAGGAAACCCACCACTGCCCTCCCACCCACGGGATGGGCACAGCCCTGCGCTTACCTCCTGGCTTCTGGGTAAGGGCCTGGGAGGGACCGACTTCACCCCACTTTAGAGAACAACAAACAACCCGGGCGCGGCTGGAGCCACCTCGGTGGCACAGTTGCACAATGAACTCGCTGCGGTTCAGCAAACCTCAGGCACCTCACGTCTGAGGAACAGGAACCTCAGCGACTGAGGTCTGCAGGACGCCAGCCCAACCCTGCAGGAAAACGAACTCGCTACGGTGTCAAAAAACCCAACAAAACACTCAAGAGCTTGGTGCCTGGGACGTGTCCCTGCTGTGGGCACCCCAAGCCTGCGTGTGCCACCTTGGCTACGCCACCGCCCTCCCTGCAGTGCCCAGTACAGCTTTCTGCTCTGGAAAACAAACTCCAAATCAAGAAAACTACGAAAAAGGCTCATGTTCTACTCGATAACAACTTGCTGCCTCCTGCACCTCTGCTGAGCAAACCACTATTTCCTGAATTGAGGTGTCAGGCATGAAATATTTCACATGCCGGAGCAACCGTCACCATCTGCGAAGCGACAAACAGAACCCAAGTCTTTCCTGGTATTTGATGCATAAATCAGGGTGCGTCCTGTGTGGCTGTTTGTGACCCTGTCATTGAAAACTCCCCACCTTGCTTGGGGGGGTGGCAGTAAAAATGCTTGTGGAGCTAGGGTAGGTGTAGTATAAACCACTGTCCATCAAAGCATTTCTACAGCACGCCCAACTGGAGCGTGCAGCCTGATGCTACCGCAGCAGGAGCGTTGCCAGAAGTGCCCGTGGGCATCAGACAATGCCGTACCTGAAGAACCAAGAACTTGCTTCCTTGGGTATCCTCTTTTCCCCACAGCTAATGTGGTTTTATCCTTCCCTTCCACTCCACATCTGGCCAATCAAGTGAGAAGTGACTCAACCATTACTCGTGACCCCATGGATCTGGCAGGCTGATCATCGCCTAAGCATTTATTTTCACTCTTTTCCCTCCAGGCACTCAATTATCCTATCAAGTCCATACCCAACAAGTGTGCAGCAGATGACATTGCCTGGGGCCACCAGGCTACGTGCAGTGGAGAAGACAGACCTCCATGTTCGGCGAACGTTGGCTTTGCGTGGTAACCCCCTACCCACAGGAGCTCCTGGGAGGTCTCCTGTGCAAGAGCCACATTATATATTGTCACTTAACAGTACGCTTCACCAACACTACTCACGCCGCTTGCAAGAAGGGTAGAGGAAAGGCTGATTGCTGGTGTCAGTCGTCAGCACGGGAGGGTTAATGGTGTGGGGGCACGGGGGCAGGTCCAGCCCTGCCTGCTGCAGCCACGGGAACCCCGAATTCAGCGTGCCTCCGATTTGTGCCCCAGTTCAGCCCTTCCCCTGCTCCGCTCTCCACCTCCGAGCACCAGGTCACCTCCCGCTCGGGTCTCCAGTTCACACAGGCTCTCTCCTCAGACCTCCACATCCACAAACGGACGACACACAGCAGGTCAAAGGAAGGGATTGTCCCCTCTGCCCAGCACTCGGTAGATCGCACCCAGAATACTGAGCCCAGTTTTGAGCCCCCCCAGTACAAGACAGGCATTGACAAATGGGAGCAATAAGCCCAAAGAGCTTGAAGCTCCCAGCACAGCCAGGGGCACAGGGCCCTTGCTGGAAGACGAGGGGGTGAAGGGGCTTGGTCTGCTGGAGTAGAGGATTTGGGGGGTGCTCACAGCACCCTCCAGCCAGGGGCTTACTAAGAAAGCAGAGCCAGGCTCTTCCCACACATGGGAGACAAGGGGGAAAAGCTGAAATGAGAGGTTCAGCCTGGATATCAAGCGAAGCTTCCCCTGGCAAGGGCAGTCCAGCAGTGGGGCAGGTCACCCAGGAAGGTTTCCATCTTTGGAGGTTTCCAAGACTGGAAACAGCCTTGGGCAACTTGGTCTGACCTGGTGGCTGACCCTGCTTGTGCAAGAGGTCGGACTAGAGTCCTCCTGAGATCCCTTCCCACGTGAATTATCCTACAAGGCTACTGGGCTGTATTCTTCCGACAGCAAGCAGACCATTGCAGGTGGTGCAGTTCACAAGAAGCAATTTGCTTTCTCCTCCTGCTTAGTGCACTGATTTACCATCTGTTTCTCATCTTTATTTAATCAGCAGCTGGCTTCCAGACCACACTTTCACAAGAGCTATTTTCTTGTTAAGTTTTGGTTCTGTTCCAGTTAAGGTCTGGTTGCAAGTCTCTCATTCTTCCACACCTCACAGCCGTGGAAATACAGCTATTGGTGGCCATTCCCTCACTTGCACAAGGTTTCTCTGCTGCATAGAAATGCAACAGCATGAAGGTCCCAGGTGAAGCCATCTGTGTCAGCTTCAAAAGCAGAGGCGAGTCCCAGCCAGACTTCACGTGGCATTTCTGCTGAAGAAGTCTGTCACACTAGCTACGGCATTCCATGCACCGAGGCGCTGCCTTAAGATCTGCTTTATCAAACTCCAAAAAGAACTCTACACCTACTATCTGAGGAAAAGCTGAGTCATCAACAACAAGAAACTCCCCACCCCCGTGAACCAAGAAATACCAGACCAAAGGCTTTCACTGAATTGGAAGGGAGAGGGAAATAATAACCTTCCCAGGCTGGTGCTGCTGGAAGACACAGAGGTCCATCTGCTTGCCCCTGTTTCTGGCTCCAGAGGGACACGGAGGAGAGCACAACCGGCAGTTCTGCCAAGCCTGGAGAAGCCCTGGGCTTCGGTGGTAGAGCAGCTGTGCTCACAAGTGCTCTTCATTTCTCAGGAAACCCCTCAAACAAAATAATAAATGCAGAAACCTAAAGCACAAAAGATCCCTTGCCCTCTACACCATGTGGGACCCTCTCTGAAGGCCCTTTTAACGCACATTATTGCTAGGTCAAGCCACAGCAGACCATTCCTCATTTCTTACTGAAGAATACAGGAGCAGAGGGCAATTGGCGCAGACAGGTTCGGAAGAGGCACTGGGTGCCTTGGAAGCTCTTCCCTCATTTGCGTGACGTTCCCATTCCCACAGGGGCGGACGTCACCTGTCCTCAGGGTTGGCCCCATCCAGAGCATTGCGACGGGAGGGCAGGAGAAACAGGCACAGGACAAGCGTCCGGTACAGTGGAAACAAAGAACAGAGCAGGTAGAGTGAAAGGAAGAGAGGAAAACCCAGAAATACTGAGGAAAAAACACAGGAAAGGAAAGCCTAGAGCCAGTGGAGTTTGGCTTCCATTCGTGAATGAACAAGAACAAAGAGAAGAAACAGTTTCATTCTGTCTTAAAATGCAACACTCTTCACGTGCTGGAGACACCTCCGCGCAGGCAGCTCCTCCAGTGATGTTTCCCTTGTTTTCCTCCCATTTTCAGGGCACTCGGTAACGCCCTTCAATCATTTTGATTCGTGCCAATCAATGATAGCCCACAGCACCCACTGCATGGAAATCATTATGTTTATTCACTAATCTTCTGAGGGTAAAATGGAATTAAAGCCAAGAACAACTACAAGCAGTTTTAAGCCAAGTGTAGTTCAAACAACAAGATGCAAAGTTCCTTAGATGTATTCCTAAAACAGGCATTAGAAACCCCAGATCAAGTGCTATTAAAACCCAGATGGAAGGAGCCACTCCATCACTTCCATAGAATCATTGCAGAATCATTAAGGTTATTATTAAGGCAATTAAAATACTACGGCTATTAAAATACTGGGCTATTAAACCCAGACCTGGCAGTTTACCCACCCTTAGCTTCAACCTGGTATCCCAATAAATTAGCATGGGGTCTCCTCCCCAACCCCAGGACACCAGCAGACCAGCGCATCCCCACCACCGGGACCACGCTCCAGTTTCTCTCAGCCCCTTCTCTCCTTAGCAAACAAGCAATAAAAATTTCAAACGCCAGCAGAGTACCTGGTGCACAGAGGAGCTGATGTGATGGAGATCCTCAGAGCTGGCCCTGCCACCCCAGAGCTTTGCCTCCAGCTAAATGGACCTGCTGGCTCCTCTCCCCCCTCCCCGTGCTAAATAGCATCGCTGCAGAGCCCTTGCTGAGAGCTGCAGCTACTGGGATGTGCCCCTGGCTTAACCACCCCGGCAAAGCCCAGAGAAGAGCAGGGCTGAGCTCTGACGAGCTCCAGCTGCTGATGACAACGTTCAAACACAAACGGAGACAAGAAGCCCTCCCCAGGCAAACAGCAGCCCAGTGGAGCGCGCCGGGACCCGGCAGCACACCAACACGCGTTGCAGCAGCTCTGCTTCCTATTTCCTTTTCCTCACAGCTCTGAAAATAGCAAAGGTCAGGGGTTCTGGGGCCAGCGGCTGGTGGCCGGGCAGTGGAGGCTGCTCTGCTGCGGGACCAGCTGAGCGCACTCAGCTCCCAGACCTCCACCAGCTCCTGCCTGATCTTTCCCACTGATTTCCCACCTGGTTTTCCATCCGGCTGCAAAGCGTGGCCACGCAGAAGCTGGTTTATGAGAGGAGCTTTGGGCCGGCGCAGGGATGCCCGGGCTGGGGAGGGACCAGCTCGGTGAGGCAGCAGCGCTGGGCTCCCAGAGCCCGAGGGCACCTTGGCTGCGCGTCTGCTCCTTGCTGGTAGCACCCGATGAAGGCTCTCTTGGAAACAGGCAAACTCCTGTTGAATTTTTATGTTGAGGCGGTACCAAGGCTGCTGGCCGAACTCAGCACTGACTCGCGTTCGTTTCCGAACAGACACAAGGTACGTTTGGCGTAACAGCCCGGGGAGAGAAAGCATCAGGGGCTGGAGGAGCCAGAATTAACACCCAGACCCCAGGTGGGTGTCACACCGAGAACCGCTTTCACCGAATCCCAGACTCCCAGCATGGCAGGGGTTGGCAGGGACCTCTGTGGGTCACCCAGCCCAACCCCCTGCCCAAGCAGGGTCACCCAGAGCAGGCTGCACAGCACCGCGTCCAGGCGGGGCTGGAACATCTCCAGAGAAGGA
>Ga0065711_1038908_pt1 | contig 18296 bp, 9 predicted proteins | sample Hoacrofraction12_FD_59098 | JGI IMG/M metagenome (GOLD analysis project Ga0065711, IMG submission 59098) | Hoatzin crop microbial communities from Cojedes, Venezuela - Epithelial fraction 12 v2 (version 2) | ecosystem: Host-associated > Birds > Digestive system > Esophagus > Crop | place... | reverse complement strand
GGAAGAAATTCTTTACAATGAGGGTGGTGAAACACTGGAACGGGTTGCCCAAAGAGGTAGTGGAGGCCCCATCCCTGGAAACATTCAAGACCAGGTTGGACAGGGCTCTGAGCAACCTGATCTAGTTAGCAATGTCCCTGCTGGCTGCGGGGGGGTTGGACTAGATGACCTCTAGGGCTCCCTTCCGACCCAAAACTTTCTATGATTCTATGATCCTACTCTGCCACTAATGCTCGTAATATGTGCAAGAACTTAATGTCAAGCCACAGGGAGGTGGAAGGAGGGAAGCCGATAGACAGATGGACAGACTGTGTGATCACACCAGTCCCACGCCCTTCAAAACCCATCTGGAAGCACAGCTCAAATTCTGCAAGTCTCTGCAATTCGCTGTAACACAGAGGGGGATTCGTAACAATGCAATGGTAATTTTGATTGCCTGGCTGAGCGGCAGACCAGTGTAGGTGAACATCTAACAGCAGCTTGCTCTTGCAGATGCCTTGGTCAGCTGGATTACAGTGGAGGGACCAGCTGGGGACAGAACATGCCATTTGACTTCTTACCTGTGACCATCTGGTCTGTTGGTTTTCTTGTACTGTACTCAATGTAGCACTTTGTAAAAAAATTATCTGGCCAAAAAAAAAAATATCAGCATATCTGTGATCAATAATTGGTCTGCAGTAAAAATAGGTAAGTGCTGCAGTCAGAGAGCTGTGAGTCTGTACGCAGGTTGGGTGAGTACAGTATTAAGACAGCATTTAAGTCAACCTTGTGAAAGGAAAAATTCAAGCAGAGCTGACGTTCTTCTTCTGGAAATCAGGAACCTGCAAATTTTCTGTGTAATGATTAATAAGGAGAGCATCTGAATGTATATTTACATATTATACAAACCTTCCATCTTAGAGGAAAACAGTGGAAATCTTTTGGCAGACTTTATTCATGCAAGTTGGTGACTGCAGTGAAAGGACGAGTAGCACAGGGCATCGTCTCTATAGTAACACCATCACCAGAGGCTTGCGAACTGTGTTTCCAAGAGCAGAGGTGCACAAGATAAGTGGAGCTATCACAGCTTTACTTTTCCCAACTTTGGCCCTGCCCTGAATGGCTATGCTGCCTCTTGCTTCCCTGGCAACTTATAAGTGACATAGCCTGTGACTATACTGCTGACAGCCCAATGTGGCTTCTCCTTCTTATCAAAGCATTTGGCATGGTATGTAACACTGGAGAGCACAGACATATACAGCAAACTCCCTGCTTAAAGTTTTAATTTGCTATTGTTTGCCCAAGGGAAAGTGCCATCCATGGAGTTTTCCACACAGCATAAATGGGGAATGGAGTGGAAAAAAAGAAGACAAGATTTTCCCACTGCGCTGCTCTCTTTGGTGGCGCAATGGGCTCAAAAGCTGGTTTTGAATCAGAGCTCTGCAGGTGGCTGCAGAAGACAAGTGCAGTCTGTATCACCCAGCTCTAAAGAAATTTCCAGTTTCACTGCTCAGAAACAAGTTGCCCTGGAAGGTGCTAATACTATCAGCAACTGCTGCCAAATGTGCTCCTTCTCCGGAAGTTTCAGGATTTTAGCTGTAGGACCTCATCCAACTGGAGGGTCAGCAGTGATGATAAAGCAAAGCTTACATTCAGCTAAGCTAGACAGACAGGAGGCTTTTTGATGCAGTCGAGGAAGGTTGTCTCAAACAGCAGCACTTAGGATTTCCTTCGTATTTTTTGCCTTTCTTGCGTTTTATCTGGACCACCAAAATGGGGGCCCTTGAAGCTTCTCACAGGTGCCTTGCTATGAAAATAGGTTAGAACTGCATTCCAACATCAGTCTCATACAAATCAAGAGGCTATAGATTACAATATTTTCATCCTTCTACTCCTAAAAACATGTTAATATTTTCACGTCTTTGTGTTGTAGTGCTTTCAGTCCTCCCTCTTCATCAGTCCTAACTCCCATCTGAAGGCTATGCTGGAGGATGGCTGAACTCCCTCGCACAGCACAGCAAGCTGTGCCAGAACAGATTGCAAGAAGAGTGATGCAGCACAACTCAGCTCCCTCCTTCTCTCCTCAAAATAGAAACTGTGCTTTGGAAAAAAAAACACCTCCCCACTAGGCATGCTCAGAAGCCACCCGTCATCTGCTAATTACTGTCAGCATCCTTTTTATGGCCTGAAAGGTGGAACAAGAAGTCAAGCTTCAGCCTTTTTCTGGGGTACAATAGGATGAATCACTGGTTTTGTAGTCTTGAAAAATATGAATAGTTAATGAATTACAGATTACCATTGTCTCCCAGCCCCTTTTCCTGCATTACATTTATCACACAGAGACCAACCTAAAATCCATCTCTCCATACAAAGATTGCATATCACTTCTGTGAAATGAGCTGTTAAGGTAAATGCATTTAGGTGAATCCTAGATGATAATTAAACTCCCAATATCCTATACTTTGAACGAAAAAAGACTTTGCCGTGACTCATAGATTTTCTCCTGCAAGACCCAGTAATTTCAGCCCTTTTTCTTGAATTTTTCAAATGTCTTAATTTTCAGTGCTGTTAAAGTTTGTTCCTTGTTTGCTCTATAGCTAGAACAATTCCCATGGTTTATTACACTGCTTCACTGAAAACAGTTTACTTTCTAATTTTCAACAGTCCCCAGTTGTGTTAGAAATTCCAGCCCAACACTCTTATGTTATTCTATGAAACCCAGTATTATGCATCTTCACAGCTCACACACGCTTTTAGTCTGAATGGTTTTATTTAGATTATTGCTGCTAGCAGAGAAGGAATCATTATATCATCTCCTTGATGAAGCACGCAGCCTGTACAGTGCACACGACAGTATCATCACTCTTGGACTACCTCACATGGAACAGACCCAATACAGGCCGTGAACCTCAGTCTGTACCTAGGGAGGCACTGCACAGCTTTGACATTGCATGGCTTCATATGCTACTAAGCAGCAATAATGAATATGCCAGCCAAAGTCGTGGATTACATGCAACCCTGCAATAGCTGAAACGGTCTTAAACCTGTGCATTCGCAAAAATAAATATATCTGTAAAACCCCAAACTCCTTCGCTTAGGAATAGACTATCTGTTTAGGGCTAAATATCTCTCTCTGGTAATGCTCCCATAGTCTCCTGAATTCAGTGGATAACCAGGGGCCAATTTCTGCCAAAATGAACAGGAGAGTGAGAACAGGCATAAAGTAAGAGCCATACCACCTCTTTTTTGGTATCATCATGGACAGTTTCATCCCCCCAGAAGAATGAATAATATCTTTAACTCTCATCTCTCATCCTGGATTGTCTCAGTTATTGGGTCTTATTTTTTCCTAGTCAAAGCAGAGCAACTACTTTGATGAATCAACTTTTGGCTAAGAATAAACTTTCTTCAAATAACAGCTTTGAGTTTCTGAAACGGTTCTTTCAGGCTTGGGTAAGTACGACTATAGATGAAGACCAGAGCTGTCCCCAGGTCCATCAGTGAAAATAAGAGCAATGCCATGGTGATCAATGGAATTATTTTGCTTCAGATGAAAATGGTTTGGCAGGGACATTGCAAAGGGACATTAACTGAAGTGTTTTCTTACGAGATAAATGACCTGAATGGTTTCTATATTGCTTTAAATGCATGTTTGTTCACTTCTATTTTCCAGGGTGATACCCTATGTATATGTTTATAATCGTTTGCCCAAGCACAGTTTTTGGTAATCAGGACACACCCAGAATAGTGATTCAGTACTCTACCTCTCACTGCTGGCACCCAGAACTGGAAAATACAGCAGCAATATAGATACAGAAGAAATATTCCATTCCTTCTTTTGCCAAGACTGCATTTACCAAACAGGAGGCATGCGTCAGATATCATTTTGCCTTCACTTAAACCCATCATATTTATTATTCCCTCTCTTCCACTGAAACAATAAAATAAAGGGATATGCTGATGATGGTTGAACTAAAATATGGTTTAAGGCTGTTTGCATGTTTGATATGTGTGTACAATAGCATTCAATGTTTGAAAAAAATAGTGTGCCATAAGGTTTGCTTCATGTAAGTATAGGCTTTTAACACAAAACAATGCACTAAGATTCCATAAGATGTTTTTTGATAGCTCCTCTTTAATTTGCAACCTGGGTGATGCTGGAGCTGTTGAATGGATGTCACCAGTGTAACTCTGAAAGTGACTATCCACACCATTTTCATCTTGTCCTCAGTCAGTTTAATGATATCCCAGGAGGCTGATGGTGGGATTTCTTATAGTTGTGGCATATCACTCCTTGCAATTTTGATTTTTATACCCTGCAGTCATGAGCGTATGATCTAAGGTCCTGGAAAGGAGCAATTCTGTACTTCTGCCTTTATAGGTCCTTTCTTGTCTTTTCTTTTAAGATAGAATCACAGCCTTTGCATTGTCATTTTACTTGCATTTTTGCGTGTCTTTAATCACTTTCTTGCATACGTGTGCTGGAATTGATGTATGCGGTGCTTGTCAATCCACACAACAAACAAGTCACAGACGTGGTGAAGGCTCACTATTTGTTCATTTTTAATGATAACTTTGAACCACAATGAGACCTTATTATTTGTGCTTTTTCCTTATTTCTTTAATCATTTCCTTATGGACTTTGCTTTTCTCCATTCAAAATTAGCCCACTAACACGGATTCTCCAGTGATATGAGTCCTTATTCAGTACCAATGCAGCAAAGTCTTCTGCTTGATTTGCCAAAACCCAGGCATGTTCGTTTCACTGGAGTTCACATTGCTGCCTCAGCTGGCAGTGCTAGGAATACAACAATAAAAAAAGTTAGGTGCATGCAGGCATCTTCCTATAAATAAGAGATATGCTTTGTCTGTCAAAATGGAAAATCATATTGTGCATTACTGATAAATGGTATTTACCTTTCATTTTAGTGCATGGGGAATAAAAAACTGAGGTTTTTTTCATGCTACTACTGAAAAAGGAAACAAACTACAAAGGAATGGTGCTTTCTTTCAAAGCACAGACACATATGCTTCGTATCACAGTAGTGACACACAGATTCACAGCAGCCACACCTTCTCTGCCACGCTTCTGGATTAAAGTAGTAGAAAATAAATGAAATATTTGGGTTCCAAAATACTGGCCAGATCTTCTATTTGTTCATTTATGTACAAAACCCTTACTTTTCAGCAGATGCAGGAGGACACTGGCAGGCATTTGGATGCACCAGAATGAAACACCAGGAGCAGAATTACAGAGCAGTCTTTCTTCTGTCAGAAAAAACATTGCCAGTGTCTTATTGTCCAGAGCCAATCACATCAGTGTGAGACTGGGCACTTCTTTCAAAAGACATTGCACTGATCTACACTAATTTATTAATCCCATCCTTTGGGAAGGCATTATCTAATTGTGCACACAAATGAAGTTTACTAACAGTCAAGTCAGAAAATTCATGGACAAATCATGACAGGGCTGGATATGATCCTAATATTTACACCGCTTGTCAAATTCATATTCATGAAATAAGAAATAGTGTAGAGTGTCGACTTTGTGATGCTATTCTGAGACTACACTGAGCTGCAAGCAGTAGTTCAGCGAAGTTTAGGATGTGGGGCAGAGAAAACCCATCTGCCAGGATTTTTAAAAAGCGGGTCTTGAGGGCTCCAAAGTGACTTAGAGATTTCTGAAAAGCTAACTGATCCCTGCTCTTCAGAATTTCAGGGCTTCAGACAAGAACAGCCTTTTAAATCATCAGGCAAGCTAACACGCATTTAGCTGTCTCCTATGTTAAAAATCTCTTCTTCTTTGGTAAGGACCCTTTTCTACTCAGTGCCATCTCATCTCCATGCATACCCCCCCAAATAAATAACCCCAACAGTCTGAAGGTTGCCCTACAGCAAGCACCTAGCTTTTGCTCTAATGCTAGTCACATTGCCCACAGCAGGCAGGGCCAGTGAGACTGGTATGGGGAGAGTAACTCAGCTTCACGTGCCACCCAGAGCCGGTGCTCACCAAGAAGCTCACAGGGTGGCTCTGTGCAGGCACAGAGGTCCCATCAAAGGTTCTGCTGCACGTGCACGACATCCCATATGTGCAAAATCTGGGCCCATGGCCATAGAATTGACGAGGATGGCCCTGCTGCTCTTCAGGTTAAACAATATTTTAGGAGCATGTGACTGGCAGTTAATGGGTGACAGCTGGTAAATACATGAGCACACTGCGCTGTCACATTCTCATTGCCATGTGTTGACATGGAAGTCACTGGAGTTATCCTGGATTTGTACTGGTAGAAAAGAGATCAGCATCCTGCCTGCTGTATGTGAAGCTACTGTAAATATGGGAAAGGATAACATATTAAAATGAAATGTGTGCTAGCCTTTTAAATGCAGTTTGATTCACTTCAAAGTGGTTTCTATAGCACAGAAAGCATCTAATTTAAAAAAAAAATCAGAAACGAGCTCATTTGCTTGGATCTTGCATACTAACTTCTAATAGTTGCCGTGTGGTTCTAAAGATAAGAAAAATAGCAGTCCTACGTGCACTTTTCTCCCACTGCACACTGATCTTCTGTGTTAGACACATTTCATTCCACAGCCTTCCAAGTATATCCCTTTTTCCCCACCCTCAGAGTGGCTATATGCCTGAAGTCGGGCATGCCCTTTGTTCTACAGGATTAGGAGGGAGAGGTATGGAAACATAGTCCATGTTACCACAGACCCGTAGACACTAGCCCTGCACATGTCTGGAAGCACGGGAGACCCCTGTGGCCACACAGCCCCCTGCTCATCCCCCTTGCATTCATCCTGCAGCTGCAGCCAGGCTGGACAATAGCCTTTCTTCCCCTACACCATTCCTGCTGAAGCTCTACCAGTAGAAACAATAAAGTCTCAGGCATCAAAATCAAGTGATGCCTGATGCATGGTATATTGTGGGCTGTCTGGATGCGCACCTCTGAGGCTAGTGGGAGTTTGGAAGTCTGAGTAACACCTCCAGGCAGTGCTTTCCTGAGGTTTTTTGGGACATGAGGCTGGATCCTGCCCAGCTTCCAGTCTAGTGTCAGTCTAGTGTGTATGTGTGTGGCCATGCTGCCCACCACATGTCCTGGGAAAGCTCAGATGCAGCAGAGAATCATCCCCCAAAACACTGCAAAGGTATTGGGAATAAAAATTCACAGTGAAGTTCACCCTGCTTTCATAGCCACACTGAAGCCATAAAGCTCTTAAATACCCAGTCTTCAAGAAAATCTGCTAGGATAAAGAAGATGCAATTTCCTAATGTAAGAAACAAGCACACTGTGCCATATAGAGCAAAGACACACTCACACAGGGTCACAAGCCCTTACTTATTCCACCTGGCTAGAAGTGCATGTTTTTCTTGGAAAACCTTTTTTTTTTTCTATTTTTTTGCTGAATTATTCAGTTTTGCTTCATCTAAACTCAGGAATACTTTATCATTAGTATCAGTATTCATTTGTGTTACATTACTGTCTAGCCCAAATCCAGGGTGAACAGTTTGGTGGTGGGTGCTACAGAAATCTGAAGGGAAACAACAGTGACTGCTTCAGACAGATGAAAATGTCCTTGTCTGGCTCAATCTTTCCTCTTCCTATACAAGAACAAACTACACAGTATTCAAGGCCAAAGCTTTTCCACCAACAGTAAAATAAAATAGCTTCCTGAAACAAATAGATGCATGAGAAGCAGGATGAAGCATGGAGAACGTGTGCATGTGTTCATGTAGATTAGCTGTGCACACAATTTAACTGACCACCTGCCTCCTCATTACCTGCGTGTTCAAGGAAGCATGGGGTTTCACAAAGGAGGGAGAATATGCCTGATGCACTTGGCTGAAATGGCTGTTTCCTGTACAATGGTTTGTTAATGGTCTTCCTTCTGCCCTGTCATGATGGCTGCGTTTCAGCCATGCTAAAAATATATACTGTACACTTGCAGTGTGGTTCTTTAAATATATATATAACGTATATGCTATGTAGAGAGACTAATAGGTGTACATGCATGTGCTGTCTCTGCATCCTTGCAAAAATATACACACACACAAACACATTTCTCTACATATATGCATCTACATATTAGAGTTCTGTAGGATGAACAGTCTTTTTAAGGTGTATTAAAAGTGTACGCCTGGACATTCATGAGAAAAGGGCAGCAATAGAAATCCAAATTCAGGTTTCAGCACATTAGTCATTAATTATTATAACAAACGTCTTGTCTGTAGGGAAAATTCCCTTTTTGCAGAATTAACAGAAAATTAAGTCTTGATGTATTTCACGCACAATTTGCTTATTCAGCTTTGTATTAGAAGGAAACAAACATATTGACTGCCCCCTCTTAGAACTACATTTGCAAGTAACTGCTTAAAATAAAGCAGTGGCTAAAAATGTAACAGATGATGTCATTTTCACTTTTATGGCTACAGCTCCTGTTTGCATACCTTTGGACCTGGACTCAAAGTGCTCTCCCTGGTGCAGCTGAACCCATGGCTTCTTAGGCTGCTGGTTTCCAGAGGAAAGGGCTTTCCCTGTCCTGAAGAGCCAGCTCCCCTCTCCCACCCACGAGTCCCAATCACCCTCGCAGAGCTTTTATGAAGGCTATTATCTTCTAAGCACAGAGAAGCATTCTCTAAGCTCTAAAATACGAATTTGCAGGAAAGGTCATAGGCATATAAGAGTTTCCCAGCCCTGCAAATGCCAAACTTGGTAGCCCAGGTTTTCTTCCAATTGCATGGACTGAGCAGGAGTGAAAGTGAATTGACTTCAAGCGCGCGTGGTATCCCAGCTGTCCATTCGCACTCTTGTAGCTTTAGGGTTTTTGTAAGGAAACGTGATGCTTTGCCATGAGTTTTGAAGGCAAAATATAGAGCTGAATAATTCAGGCCCGTATGTTTATTATTAAATTTCAGAAATGGCCTCATCTATATTTTTGACCGTTAATTTACACTCCACAGAACCCTTTTGGCTTCACAAGGGTCCCACAAAATGTAAGGCCACAAACATACTGCTTCCAGTTTTTCTCAGCTGTAAGCAATCAGGGATGTCCTGCCCCTGACACTATTCTTTCCTCAGGATATTCCCCTGTGCCCCAAAAAATCTCTAAATGCCAGGGTGGGAAGAAATACCAAGATCTGAAAGGCTACAGGGGACGCAATACCTGTGCAGAGCCATGTGGATTTTGGGCAAGCGCTGGCAGCTGATTCCCTTGTTCATTGCTTAACAACCAGAGAGGAGCAGAATCACCACTTGCATATAAATACCTAGGTGAGCTCTGTGACAGAGTGCAGAGATACCCTCCTCTACTCCAGCAGCCTCCTAGATGGTCTCTGCCTGCAGAAAAGCCTCGGGTATGGGTTTTGTAAATGCCACCTTCCCCACCTCTGCTGCTTTCTTCTGTCTTACTGTGCTTGATTTTTACTTTGTTCAATCCATCTTTCATATCTTCTCAATGCCACTTTCCTCTCTTCCTCTTTTTCTCTTCCTAACTAGACACTTTCAAGATGTATTTTTTTAACAGCCGTAGAAACTGTCTACACTGTCATTTCCCACCACTATCTATTACTTTGCGTGCTTACTGTAGGAAGAACATGAGCACAAGAACATTTGTGACGAATCAGACTTTCAAAATTGATCAAACCTTTTTTCTCATTTTTAAATGATTATTTTAACATTCCCATTTTGCTATATAAGCTCTAATGACTTTCTAATTGCCAAAATTTGTAGAGGAAATTTTGCTTAATAAAGGTGGTGTTTTCTTGTTCAACATAAGAGGACATTTGCTAATAAGAGGGCATTTAAATAATCAGCAACACAGCTCTCAGGAGAAATGCAAGAAAACAGGAAACTGCAAGTCATAGTGGATCCGTAATGAAACGATACCCTCCATCCTAGCCTGCTGCGTGAGAGGAGCACCTGAGGTCTACACAGTCAGCTAATTGGGGCAATGGGGGTCCTACCTGCATGAAACAAAATCAACAGATAAATAACATCTCAGGACAAGCTGCAAAAATAAATTAATGAAAATGGAGGATCTGAAGCCTGTCGCTGCAACCTTTTCCAAGGTAAGGGCATTTGTACCATAGGGCTCCACAGAAGACAGTGCCCAGGCAGCCCTCACACACTGCCTGGATGCGGTGACAAGAGGAGGAGTCCTGTTGCCTGCCATGCCCTCTAAAGTTTTCTCAGATACTCTCCCCCTCTCATGTCAAAAGCATTGTACTTAACTTTTGATGTTCTGGGCTCTTTTTCATTCAGTGTCTTCTACCAGAAGCTTTGGAGAGTCTCAAGTTTCCTCACTTGCCATTGCTGAGGAGTCTCAAAACTGAAGAAGAAGTACTTCCTAGAGTATCCCTCACAAAGACCCATTACAAGATAGCAGCAGGATTTGAATCCCAACCTGTCAAATGTTGCTTGATAACAAAATTTTCGTATTTTTCAACTTCTAATATTTTTTGAGACGCTGCCACCTGCCTCAGAGACCTTGGCCATTTGCCATCACCCTGAAAAAGGAACTGCCACAAAAGTCAATGAGAGATTAGAATAGCACTCGGTGACGGTTTTGGCGTGGTGCATCTCTAATACTGATTTTACTTAAGAGGTCACAAGGTTCAATCACTGTTCATATCAACCTTCTTTGGCCATGTGATAGTATATTCCATAACTGACACAGCACTAAAAACTTGAGATTAATTATCCACTGAATCACTCATAGTAATTTTGCTGTCACTTAACCTTATGCAAGTCAACTTTGGTACCATAGATGTTGTTTCATGACAGCTCTACAATTCTTTATAGTCATCACCTCAAGTTGCCTCCAGCTTCTTGCCGCTTCTTCCTACTTTAAGATTCCATTTTCAGTACTAGTTTTTAAACTCTCGCCTCTGAAACAGTATGTGACACACATAGGCGTGTATTTTTGCATGCAAGTTGCTATTTATTCATTCAAATTCATACATTCATTGTTAGATACTTCCTAGCTGGCCTTTGCACACATATAGAAATGCTAATTCTGAAAGCAGAAATAAAGGAAGGTTCAGCATATATACACGTGAACTTAAATATCAGTTTGAATCTCACTGGCATTTTGACCTTTACCACTCACCAGCTCAAAATAAGAGGCAGGAATGTGCAAAAATAAGAAGAGAGGGAGGCTGTTTTCATCCAAATTATGAGCAGTAAGAGACACTACTGAAACTGGGCAATCATTTAAGCACCAAGAGAGTGAAGCTATATCAGATTTATTTTGGACGAAAGCAAAAACAATTACTAATGCCAACTGAAACACAGCAGACACAATTACCATTCATCTTGGGAGATAAAATTGAAAATTTATGAACACTTTTTTACAAATCAAGGACAATTAATAATTCCACACTGAACTTTTGCAATGAAGTCCAAATACTGACATCATAGAGTCTAACCTTTAATATGCAGCAAATAACCTCTAGATCAAACATTAAATAAACTTGAAACTTGGCAAGTGAGCATCCCAAATCCTGGGGCCACTATCTGGAATCTCCACCAGGGGCTTTCAGCTGTCATCTGTGGGCTGCTCCTGGGAAATCTGAATAAGAAAAGCAAAGACATAGACACACACACACGCACATGCACACACATGCACACATACACCCCATTTCCCTGGGGAAAAGCCCCTCCAGCACAAAGCAGAAACAAATGAAAGCAGATCTGGCTCTGCAAGCCCATTTCCAGCTCACTACCTATTATCCCACATGATTTCACCCTTGCTTTCACAAAGGTCCTTGCTACACCTTCCCTTCTGATTTGCCTCACTGTTCAAAGCAGCCATGAAAAAAGATGTGTGATGCCTTTCACTGTCCCTGGCAGCATGGAGATGAAAGATGTCCTTTCTAAACAAGAACCCCTGCTGCTGCAATTTCAAACCATCAAGGCAAAACAGAGGCTGACAACCTTAAAACTCTTTCCCATAGTTACAGTTCTTCTTTCAGGGTTTTGCTAGCTGAAACGCTGCTTTTCTAGCTTTGTTACTGGGCTTGCATCCAATGTTTACATTGCATTACCAATATCTGGTCTATATTGTTTCTATCACAGTCTTTCAGGCAGCATACGTTTTCATTTTATAGCTCTCCTGCTTCCCTTTAACTTCTGACCTTTATTGAAAATGAATGCATTTGTCTCCAGACTGTCAGGCGAAAGGGTTGGATCACAGGGGCTTGTCATCTGTGAAATGCTTTGCAATCCACTGCAGCTGTATCAGGAAAGCAGTGATGGAAAACCTTAAACTGCCTGAGATTAGAAGTTTATTCTGGAGGACCCTAACTTTCCTTTGGAAGGCCAAGCACATTTCAAACATTCACTGAAATAAAAACAAAGGCTTGTTGGGAATGGACCTCTTGATGCTTGCCTAGCATATTTCTCTGTTGATTTAGAAGCATTTCTGTCCTTTTCTTCCTATCTTTCCTGCTCATGCGACCCTCAGTCCTCCTCAGTGGATCCTAGGTGCTTGCACGAAGTGTTTCAGCAGCCAAGCAGGGACTGGGTGAGATCCAGAACTAAGCAGTGTTTGGCAGCAGGGACCCGACCACAGTGCCAGGACATCGCATGTTATGAAAGAGGCAAAAAGCCGTTTTGCTTTTATTTCAGCAATTCATTAAACCCAAGCCACTCAAGATCTTACATCTGCATTGTTTCCCAGCAACCTAAAAGATGCTTTCAGCTTGAGAAATGCTTGCATCTTGTGTTCAGAGCGGAGCAAAGTGAGCTCTGCACCAGTGGCCCTGACAAGGGGAAGGGTTTAGCACGCTTACCAGGAGGAAGATGGGATGGGTATGAGACTGCTTGTGTATGTATGCTTTTGCTGCAGATACTCCCCTAGCAAAAGCCTCTTCACACCCAGACTTGGAGCTAAGGATGTTCTACCTGAAAACACCACTTAGGAAATTGCATAATTTTCCGTAGTCTTCGGTGGAAGCCAACACTGGGTTAAGTAATTTGTGGAGGGCAACCACGGGTGAAGCCAACCTTCTGCCTGCTGCCCCCCCACCCCTCTGATAATGTTCTAGAAGTGTGTAGTGGCAAGGCCATGTGCAATTTCCCCCATCACGGGCCACAGATGGCTATCATTGCTCATCTGGCTGCAGCAGAACAGACACTTCACGGCATCTTCCCCTAAATGGGCACAGCCTTCAGAGTGGCAAAGTGCTGAAACATGAAAAATGGGCAGTGAGGTCAGTGGCACACACCTTCTCTTATTTACCTGGCTACTGAGCTGGTGCTTAGGCTCTCCTGCTACCTATACACCAAGTATTAACAACTCCTACAAGTTCTGACAACCTTGGCACTGGTTGGAACAACAACAGCATCTTTACCGAACCTGAAGGTTTGGAGTTGGAGAGCTTTGACATTCTGTCACACGTATGTTTGCAACAGGTTTCTGGGGAACAAGAGAAAACCAAGAGCCACAGTAAATAAGTTGACAGTGGCATTTATGTGTGGTCCATGCAACTGAGAGTGAAGTTTGCATCCTGGCAAAACATGAAGTTCATGCTTACCAGAGTTTATTGGAGGCTCAGAGCAATACTCATTCATTATGGTTAAGCTTGGGTAGGAAGGAGGAGCAGAGGGGCGTCACTTGATTCTACACCCTTGATGAAAGATATTCAAAATTTGGTTTCCCATCATTGCAGCTATGAAAGGAAGAGGAAAAAAGTGAAAATTACGAGAGAGCACTGCTCAACCACTTGTTGATCACAGACCGTTTTTCAGGCAACCCCATGTGGTATGAGATACCGTGAAGGGTTACCATATGTAATCACTGTTCCTATATTGCAGTATTTCCCATTGCAGTGCATTTATTTTTATGGCTGTATTATGGCACCATGTCAAAACAAAATAATTGAACTAAAAAATGTATGGAGCCCTCAGGATTCTTCTAGCTGTTAATACAAGTTCCCATTTGCGTCAGCAGGCTATCTCAAGCAATGGTTTGATCTAACACCTCCATCACAAAAAAAAACCCAACCACCCCAGACCATAATAGGCCATTATGATATAGCTTGCCTTAAAGGGATTGTGTATTCTTACCTCTCATATCCCAAGATGCAGCCTCAAGGGTGAAGGTAAGTCTAGTAGAGACCTAGCTAAGTCCCCTAGACTGGCCCATTGGCAAAGAAGGCTTGAGATTTCAGTAACAGACAGGATTTCTGAAATGTGTGAACCACATGTTTATGCGGAAAATTAATCCTCAGAACTCAGCTGTACTATTAGGGCCAATGCTTGTCTTCACTTAGAAAACTGTGCATGTTGTTTCTGGTGCTGCATGAAAGAGATGAGATAGATACTTTTTTTTTTTTAAAGAGTGTTATTTCAATGCTATCCTCACTCAAAATTTTTGTTTGCAGTTAAACATTACTTGTAGGCTGTGCCATATTTTGTGGTCTCTTCTTGCAGTCTCAAAGAGCTGGATTGCCTCATAGCAAAATTAGGCTTCACCTCCAAAGCATATTTATTGTTCCTTGCTCTGCAGCTGAAATGCCTAACCTTGTCTTCTCTCCCTTTTTTAGTCACTGCGTAGATGATGTGCTTCTGGGCAGGCTTGTATTGATCTGGAAAGCCATCATAAATTTTCTAGGTTCAGATTCCAGTTGCATTAACTGGAAAAGGCAGATCACTGTAAAATGCAATATTCTTAACAATCAATAAATCTTGCTATCAGGAAGGAAGAGGGTTTTTACTGCTTCCCCACCCCTTTTCAGAGGGAAGCAGGACATCTTGCCGCGCGGGAGGAACAGTCACACACCAAGTCCTTGCAGCACCTGCCAGCATTGCTTCTTCTCATGGCAGCAGCATCCACACTCTGGTTACTGGACGCAGCACAGCTGCAGGAGCAAAAGAAGGGCTGGAGTTTGAAAGTTAATTCAAGTAGCGTTGACAGAATATTTCAGGCTTACAAGTCATCTTGCTGCCTGAATAGAACTGAGGTGTTCCAGACCTGCGTCAATGACTTGCTCAACTTCCTTTAGCATTCCCCTTTTTGTTAGGGTTGAGTGTTAAAACTTAATGATGCATGCCAGTGTTTCTTAATTTTATTTGCACAAAGGACTTTTATTCTTTCAAACATCCTCCAGACATCAAGAACAACAGAATGCCATTTTGATTTTTGTCCTCTCCCTGCATATTTTTTATTAGAAAATCACTACTGTGGACATCTGGTCAAAACAACATCTCATTGCACCACACATTGCTGCATTAAACTACTTGCTGGCTGTTTTGCCATGGACAGCTTGTCACAGAAATTTCACCCCATGCAGCATTTATTCCATGGCATGGAACTATTTCCAACAAGTGGAGATGAAGTTTCACTACACTTCCTACAGCTATTACAGTTCTGCAGCTTTTCACTGTACAGATGATTCATGTAAAGACATTTCTCCTGTGGCTAGAATATTCGGGATAACTGAGAAACAATAAAAGAACTGGTGGCCTTACAGAGAGATTGGTCAGGGTGAAATCACCAGTTCAGGCATCTGAATCCTATTCTTTTGCTTCAGGGTAGGATTTTAATCAAGACTGTCAAAGACACTTGTCCTTTATTCTCAACACAAGGAAAATGACATATCTCACATTCTACCGGTGCTATCGGCAAGAAGAAATATGTATTCAACTCCTCTTCCTTTGGTCCCACTGACTTCAGAAGTGGCTCCATTAGCATTCACCTCTGTAACAATCAGGATAATTGCTTAGAAATCTTACTCCATTTATTCCTTTGCAAGTCCTATAATCAGCACCTACCCGTGAAGAATGGTACATTTCTTTCAACGACAGAAAACGCTGAATTAAAAGCAATGTCTGATTTTGCCCGTGGTTGCCTTTATTACCTGGGCTAAGGTCTGGCGTAGTACAGTCCCAACAAGAGCTAACTGAGCATTAGCAGCCGCAGAGCAGCAGCACAATTAACTCATGCCAACTAAAGGCCCGGTGGGACTCCCTCTCCCTTCCCCCAGACATCCCGCCAATGTGTTTACTGGAAGAAGGACCCCTGCGTCCAACGGTAGCTTCTCCACTTCAAGGATGAGTCTCTCAACCTGCCCTGGATCTCCAGCCATGACCTACCACAGGGTTTTCCCCCATACGTGGAAGTGGCCAGTCTGACAAGTCGATGAAAGAGAACGAACCAGACAGCTGAGTCAGTATCTCAAAGCTCGGGATGGAGATGAACAGAACAGATGGCTTGCAGCACCTCACTGGGGCTCAGTAGAATGCCTACTGTGTAGATGGGAGCATTGCCTCATTTGGAAAACAGCTCTGGGCTCAGCTGTACCAGTTGCTGCCTCAGTTTCCCTTGACTTATTATTAGAATATTCTGATGTGTTTTTTAAGGAATGAATAATCTAATTTCAGGTCTTTTTGCTTTAACCACTGTTTTCAGCCTTGGTTTTCTTTATAGTCCCTATATTTTTAAAATCCTATTTATCCTTATTTGAATTTTCTATTTAGTTGATAATTGCTCACTAAAACCGGATGATGGATGCACCTATCAAATCTGTTTATTTCTGTGGGAGGAAAAAAAATCAACAGCAGCTTTAGCATTATGAAAATAAGAATCACAAAATCATGGGGGCTGCCTGGCACCTCTGGAGATCCCCTAGTCCCACCCCCTGCCCCACGAGGGTCAGGGGCAGAAGGCTGACCTGGAGCATGGCCAGTCGGGTTTTTAAAATCTTCAACAATACAGAATAATATTGTTTCATTGTTAAGAAAGTAAAAATATGTACAGAGAGCCAGAGTTAGCTGTAAAAAATCCTTGCTAATTCAGTGTGTAAACAGTTTTTTGAAGTATTATTGGCTGAGACAGAAGAAGTCTCAGTAACAATTTGGGAAATCCCTCTTTGGATATCAGGAGATTTCCAGTTACTATATCTTTCCATCTAATCCGAGACAAACACTTCTGCATCCTTGTTAGGAACAGAACAGTTTTCTGATACTAAAAATGAAAGGGTTTTATGGACAGGGCATTTTTAACTGCTAGCATGATGCAAATGTCATTGCAAGCAGAGTTCCTTGGAATACTGGGTATTTGTTTCATACCAGATATACCAAAGTTTCTTATAATACTTCAGGAAACATAGCTTTGGGACATGACATCTTTGGGTATATGTACCTGCAGGCTGGGCCCGTATGCTACTTCCCACACTCCCATTGGTGGGTTAGCCACAACCTCTGGCTCCGTATTTCCTCTGTACTCACAACCACTCATGACTCAGATTTTACTTCAGGCTGTTCTCTGCAAGAAGTAAGAGTTTGCTAAGATGAGGTCTTTCACAGCAGTGAGTGTGCCACCTGTCTCCTATCAGTTTATCATTTGATGACCCTGAGGCTCCAGGGTCCACCTCATGACACACAACATGGCACAGCAGTTACCTCAGAGAGGCCTCAACGCTCACCTGCCACCCAGGAAGGTGCTCTTTTAATGAACCCTCCTCCTTCCCGCCAGGTATACATCAGTCAAGACAATGTATACAACATTCTCCTGCCCTTGCCCGAAGCAAGCGCTGCCTGTATGGCATCCCATCTGACCTGCCTGTAAGGTCATTGCAACCCTACAACCCGCTGTGAAGGGACGTATTGGCACAGGGCAACCTGCAAACGTGCATTTAGTAAGTTGAAAAATCCTCTTATCAGTTTTATGTCTTCTGATTTCTGCTGATGACCAAACCTTGCTAGAGATTCAGAACTCAATTCGGCAACACAGAAACAAGTGAGCGGTCATTGAAAGTAAGCGCTTGTGCTTGCAAAATGAAGCATAAAAGATGTGAAACCGCAATGGGCGAGGCATTACCTGCGGTGGAACCAGTCAGACCCTGGACCAAGGGAGATGCGAGGGTTTAAAGACGCCGACACTCCTCTGCTACGTTTCAGATATCTGTAGAAGCATTTGTCGTCAGCATAGCCAAGCTCAAATACTGAGAGGAAATCTAGCCTAGTCCACTACTTGCCTGGGCACCGGTGGGTGACAGAGCACTACACTGCATGAGAGGGACTTGGGCTGAGACCAGGGCAGAAACAAGACACGAATCTCAACTCCTTACAGTCGCAGAAAATGCTGAAGCAGCAGCCCACTCCCACGTAGTGGAGAGCATAGGGTTACAGAGCTGTCAAAAGAGCCACAGCAGCAATGTCTGTCTTGTCTCCTGTGAAGACTGGACATGTATCAGGAAGGTGATTTCACAGAATCACAGAATCACAGAATCACAGAATGGTAGGGGTTGGAAGGGACCTCTGTGGGTCATCTAGTCCAACCCTCCTGCCGAAGCAGGGTCACCTACAGCAGGC
>Ga0065711_1038907_pt1 | contig 18296 bp, 12 predicted proteins | sample Hoacrofraction12_FD_59098 | JGI IMG/M metagenome (GOLD analysis project Ga0065711, IMG submission 59098) | Hoatzin crop microbial communities from Cojedes, Venezuela - Epithelial fraction 12 v2 (version 2) | ecosystem: Host-associated > Birds > Digestive system > Esophagus > Crop | place... | reverse complement strand
GTCCAGGCGGGTCTTGAATATCTCCAGAGAAGGAGACTCCACAGCCTCCCTGGGCAGCCTGTTCCAGTGCTCCGTCACCCTCAGAGGGAAGAAGTTCTTCCTCATGTTCAGACGGAACTTCCTGTGCCTCTCAGTGTCATCTTGAACTCAGTGTCACCCTGTAGCAGAGACTCACCTGTGTCACTACACTGTGAGATGCTTCTGCTCTACCAACTGGACTTTAGGCAGATTTCTGTGAGCTCCAGGGACATGTGTGGAGTTAGACTGGGAAGCCAAGGCTGGACTGGTGGGACTCACTGATAGACTTGAAGCCAAAGCAAAAGCAATCATGATCAGATAGCTTATTACAGGCCTGTATGGAATGAGCTTGTGGCCTTGCTTGGGGTCCTCTTGGGAGTGGTGTCCCATCACCCATTACACATGTTTTTCTGCATTGCCTGTTCCTGTCTGGACATTGTTCACGGGTTGAATTGGTGAAATGGTGACCAAAACTCCATATGCTCCCCATAAGATCTTCTCTCCCTTTGCAAGAAGCACTGAAGCAATCATCACCCCAGTTGGGTCACACAAACAGAAACTCTTATGGGAGTACGGGAGAGGTGTCACTGCTGGCAGAGGCGTTCAGGTGCACCTGTGCCTCAGCTTTTCCTTGCTTCCATGTGTAAAGCTCCAGGGGCTCTGGATTTTACTAGATGCAGCTCTGGAGTAGGGCTTTTGATCCCCACCATTCTACTGGCGTTGAGAATCCACCCTTGCTTTCTTTCAGCAAAGTCAGAAAGCTCTGTTCCTGGCCTCAATATGTCAAGAGACAGCATGGGCAGATCTCCCGTTTGTCTGCATCTGAACATCTTCTGTGCCGCCTTTCAGACGAGCAGATCTGTATGTGTTTGCTCCTGCTTAGGGCACAGAGGGGAGCACCTGCACATGCAGGTGGCTTGTCAAAGCTGAGCAGCTGCTTCAGCCTGCTCAAAGGTGACCAACATCAGCAAGGACTGGGAGGATGTGAATCTGAGCGGGCAAAATCGGAAGGCCGCAATAAATGAGGTGTAAGTGGGAATTTTTGCCCTGCTCCTCAGAAAATACTCCTGCATGTATCCCAGGGATCTTGCCTCTGTGTGTGTGTTGGTATAGAGCAGCAGCATGTATAAAACCTCATCTCTCCATGGCTTTTAAATCCTGCTAGGCTGCCTGCATGATTTGATGCCATATGCATATCAGCAGGCTGGGTATTCAGTCCTGGCACTGAGTTCTTAGCTAAGCTCTTGCAGAGGCTTTTGACAGATTTGTTGCGGCGAAATATATGGCCTGTTTCCTGCAGAAATACCTTTCTGCCACAGCTAAATACAGTTGCAGTGATAATGGTGAGATACGGCTGAAGGTTCTGCAGGAAAAGACAGGTGTTTTTTGTCCAGCTGAAAAATATGTGCATGATGGAGATTCCTTGACTCTCCGAAGAACGAATTCTGCTGTATAGGAAGCTGATATGGCTCCACCTGCTGGTTTCAGGCAAGGAAAGACATTTTTCATTTTTCTGAGGAAAAATCTGAAAAGCAATGGTTTTGCAAACACCCTCTCCTCCTGAAAAAAAAGCCCTGAACAACAACACACACAAAAAAAAACTAAAGAGAAAAATGCATGCAAGCCTTCCCTGAAATGAAAAGGGAACATTGTTTATACCCTGCCAATTAGGGACTGTGGAAGAAAAATGTAATATAAGAGAAGGAATTAAATAGTTTGAATAAACTACCAGTACTTTATAGTTCCAGGCTTAAATTTAAATAAAAATGTGGACAGATAAAGATTCTGTTAATTTGGGTGAGATAGCAGGTTTTTTGGCCACAATATTGCTTAAAAAATAAAATTAAATAAAAAAAAAAAAAAAGACATGAGCTTTTTTTCCAGAGACAAAGCTGAATGAAATTCTTCCAGAGGCATTGCTAACTTCAGAGACATTTGGAAGCAATGCAAGGGAAATTTATCATAGAATCGTAGAATCATAAAATCACAGGTTGGAAAAGACCTCTAAGATCATCAGGTCCAACCATCCATCCAACAACACCATGCCTACTAAACCATATCCTGAAGTGCCACATCTACACATTATTCGAACATCTCCAGGGATGGTGACTCAACCATCTCCCTCAACAGCCTATTCTAATGTCTGACTGCTCATTCAGTAAAGAATTTTTTCCTAACATCCAGTGTAAACCTTCCCTGAAGCAACTTGAGGCCATTGCCTCTCATCCTATCGCTAGTTACCTGGGAGAAGAGACAAACACCCACCTCACTACAACCTCCTGTCACGTAGTTGTAGAGTGCAGTAAGGTCCCCCCTCACCTTCCTCTTCTCCAGACTAAACAGCTCCAGTTCCCTCAGCCGCTTCTCGTAATACTTGTTCTCCGGACACTTCACCAGCTTCATTGCCCTTCTCTGGACACGCTCCAGCAACTCAACGTCCTTCTTATAGTGAGGGGCCAAAAACTGAACCCTGGATTCGAGGTGCAGCCTTACTAGTGCCAAGTACAGGGGGACAATCACTTCCCTACTCTTGCTGGCCACACTATTCCTGATACAGGCCAGGATGCCGTTGGCCTTCTTGGCCACCTGGGCACACTGCTGGCTCATGTTCAGCCGGCTGTCGATCAGCACCCTGAGGTCCTTTTCTGCCGGGCAGCTTTCCAGCCACTCTTCCCCAAGCCTGTAGTGTTGCATGGGGTTGTTGTGACAGAAGTGCAGGACCCAGCATTTGGCCTTGTTGAAACTCATACAGTTGGCCTCAGCCCATCGATCCAGTCTGTCCAGATCCCTCTCCAGAGCCTTCCTACCCTCAAGCAGACTGACACTTCCACCCAACCTGGTGTCATCTGCAAACTTATTGAGGGAGCACTCAATCCCTTCATCCAGATCCTTGATAAAGATATTAAACAAGACCGGACCCAAAACTGAGCCCTGGGGAACACCACTCGTGACCAGTCGTCAGCTGGATTTAACTCCATTCACCACCACTCTCTGAGCTCAGCCATTCAGCCAGTTCTTTACTCAGCAAAGTGTAGACCCATCCAAACCATGAGCAGCTAGTTTCTCCAGGAGGATGCTGTGGGGAACAGTGTCAAAGGCCTTACTGAAGACTCGGTAGAAAACATCCACAGCCTTTCCCTCATCTACTAAGCAGGTCACCTGGTCACAGAAGATCAGGTTGGTCAAGCAGGACCTGCCTTTCATGAACCCATGCTGGCTGGGCCTGATCCCCTGGTTGTCCTTCACATGCCCGGTGAGTGCACTCAGGATGAAGCTCTCCATAATCTTCCCCGGCACCGAGGTCAGGCTGACAGACCTGTAGTTCCCAGGATCCTCCTTCCGGCCCTTCTTGTATATGGGTGTTACTAATAAATGATGGAGAGTGTCTTGGCCAGCTCCTCCGCTAGTTCCTTCAGCACTCTTGGGTAGATATTTGTCTCTGAATGAATGTCTGTTTTGAAAGGCCTAGTTAGCTGTAGTCAAACTCCCTGTTAAAGATTCAGTGACAGAGTATTCTAGCTTTTGATTGGATAAGATAAACACATCCATTCTCAATTAGGAGGTAAAGCCAACTGCTCTCTAAAAGCTTATTACAACTTCTAGGGCTTGTGAAAATGCTGATTATGATGATTGCTATCCAAATGCCTTTCAATTTACTAGTAAAACAGTGTGATAAGTTTCTAACACTGTTGCCATCTGTTCAACACTGAGGATAGACAGATGAGTTTGGGAGTTCTACTTCTGGGTTTTTTTGCAATAACTTAGGCGCTGCTTTCAAAAACTGTCTAAATTCCAGCAATGTATTTTCCATCCTCTTTTCCAGCTTCTGTGGGACAAAGGAGGACATGCAAAGAAGGAAGGTCTTACATGTAAAGAAAATCAGTTTCAGGACTGTAAATTCAGAACCTTGGTCTATCGTAGATTTCCTGTTGGATTTTACTGAGGAATGAGGGACTGTTATAGTCCCTTTTGGTTGGCGATCCGCGTTTGCTTTAGAAGGAAGGTTCTGGGAAGCATTACCTACAGTTTGTCTGTCTGCACATGGCTGCAGCAGAGATACCAACAACAGGGAATGCTACAAGACACATGGTAGGATTGAAAACAGCCAGAGCACACCTCTACTCTCCTTTGCATAATGAGGAAGTGACTACAGGCAGTAATTGCAGTCAAAAAGCAGCAGCTTTGCAGGAATGGATACTTCTGTATTGGTAAGCCTGCATATGACATATGGATTAAGAATGGAAAAAAGATAATCCTCTACTCATGTTCCTGTAACATGAAGGCCTTGCACTGTATCTGTGTCATTCTGTCTGGCACTCTTCTTTCCAAGCTTTTATATTGGCACAGACATTTCAGAGAGTTTAAACACTGCGCTCTCAGAGAGCTTTTCTTCCAACCTGTTGCAGCTGGAGCTTCAAAGGAGGAGATTTTTCCCTTCAAGAAAGGAATAATGGTGTCATCCCTGCTGGCCTCGTTGACTCCACAAGACTAGAACAGCTTTTATCAGTAGCTGTTTCTTCATGGGAGACCATCTCAATTCATCACGGAGAGAAAATTAAAAGCCTGGACACTGATTTGGTTTGGTCTGCTGTTCTTCTTTGCCCTTTCCATTGATCAGCATAGCACAGCTGGAATGTGGCTCTAATAAGCTTCAGACAGTGTATGCAAGCTCGGTTTAGGGCTTAAAAGCATTTGGAGCTCTATACTTGCAGCAAATGATGTGTAAAGACAGAATGGTATTTTCCTTTGGCAGGAGAGGATGACATAGGAAGGACTGGGCTAGATCCTGAGGACTTGACCAAACCGCTTCTGTATCAAGTCCCATGACTTATTGCAACATCTTCCCAAAAGGGAAGCCAGTCCTGAACTGAAGGTTTTGGCAGTTTTAATTCCTCCTCTTCACAATCTGTTCCAGTGCAGTAAAATTGTTCATAAAAAAAATGTGTCCTAAATCTCATTGGATCAGAACGACTTTAGGCTTGTGGTAGTGATCTTTTTCAGTGGGAGGATTTGGAAGCAATTTTTCTAGACAGTGTGAATATATTAAAAAAATATGTTTTACTGAATATAAAATTTCTAATGATATGACTCAGGCTTGGGTGGAAACCTATCTTAGTTTCAAGTGAAACTGTTGAATATTGTGGAGTTATAGTTGCATGTTCATTTAAAAATTGATTCTTATCTCTTTCTATACATTTCCTCTGCTTTCATCCCCCACAGTGGGGAGATGCAAAATTTTTTCCGGTTACAGAGGAATCTCACTAAGCATTTCTTCAATGCTATGTCTGCTTCCATGTAGAAATAGGCTCTGATGACTGACATGTTCATGTTTAAGCTCAGAAGAACACACCAGAGTTCTACCAATAAGGTGACCCTTTAATTATTTAATTATTTTGTAGTACAGATGACATTGAATATACAAAGTCAATACTTTCAATGAGGCATGGCATTCAATACATGAGGTCCAAAGGGATTTAGAAACTAAGTCAGTATCACGGGTCTGCCTAAGAGGCTGTGATCTGATTGCATGGAATGCTGCTCCTTAAGAAAAAAAAAATTCAAGCAAGGTTTCAAGTGCATAGAAATTAATGGAGAAAGTAGCAAGCATAATCAATTTTTTAATAAAGTTCATTGATCTCAATATGGATTTAGTATGATGTATTCAAGTTATCGATTTTATGCTTTCACAGCTGTTCTTCATAATGTGAAACAACTACTCCACTGGGTCACACAGTAGTGGCGCACCACACTTGTCACTCCTTTCTCCCACTCACTCAGCTGTGCTTAGTGTATGTGTGGCTCAGTGTATGGAGGATCTATAACATGCCATCTCTTATATATGTGATTTCACAGGGTGAGTGACAGCTCTCCTGAATTCAAGTTCTGTCACTGATATCTTTACCTCACAATGTGGCACTTACTCAATATGATTTCTTTTGAAGCTCTGTCCTTAAGCTTCTATTTTCCCTTTTTTTAATTTCTCTTCCCATAAAATAACTTTTACACTAGCTGTCCAGCCGTTACAGAGATGTGTGAATGGATAACAGTAGTGAGAGAAGCCTTGATAATTCTCTCCATGCTTTGACCAGGCAATCAGCTGTATGAACCCACCTTTAGGCTATTGATTGTGGTGCCCCTATGGTAAACCTTTTACACCTTATCACAAGCTGCTCTGCCCTCAGTCTCATGTTTCTCCTGCTACTCAACAAAACCGGCAACACAAAGGGACTCTTCTGCAAACTGCTCTCTCATTCCTTTAGATCTCAAATCCAACAAAAATGTTGCAACAAGTATAGCACCTGCGACTTCTTTGGCTTGGCCCACTGCCATGGGCTGTCATACAAGTTTCACAAATTGGAATGTTTGTATTTGTAAAAATGTAGACATTTGTGCATGGTTTATAATTAAACAAGACATAGCAAGCAATGCATTATAGTGCAATAACAGCTGCTCTCACTGGCTTGTATTGTCAAGATGACAAACTGGAAGATATAGTATCTATCACACACTCTCATCTGTAAATGTTAGTCCTCGTTATCATTACTAGATGCAACTCAAATACTAAATGAAGCACAATCAGTACTGGGAAAGCTCTCAGTGCTTGATATGTTGTCAGTTCTTGGGGTTATGTGTATTTTAGGCTTCACTATCTTTTCTGTAACACAGAAAACGTTTTCCACAGGAAATTCATATGTTGGGTTTTGGAGAAGGGATGGCGCAGTGGTGTCTTTTTTTTCAATTTTCAGAGATAATACATTAATTTTAATTGCATAAATTAGAAGAACTCAGATAAATATGCAGTCTGTATTTTCTCTTAATTATATCAAACTCATCATGAAGAACAGATATGTATTTTTAACATGACATATATCACTTCGTGATCCATACTAATTTTTTGTGTGTGTGTATGCATGCATGGGCGTACATGTTTTGATGTGTACATGAAAAAATTAGATCCTAACACATCTGTATGCAAGTATACAGACTGAGTGCCTGAAAGTTTGTATACCTGCTGGGCAAAAAATCTCTGTTCCTTTAGTTTATCAGTGGCATGTGAAAATATTTGTTAACATGCAGAGTAGCTGCATCATCCTGCACATAGTTTTCCACGTACCCATTAGAAGATCAGACAAAACATTACATGCAATAAACTTTTGGCCTTCTCTCAACAACATTATCCTGTTGCCTTGAAATAGGAAAGCGTAGACTGTCTTAAGGCTGAGAGCTGAGATAACTCTGGGAGTTGCATCATGAAGCTTTCAGTATCTGTAACAATTCAGGAATGTTTCTATCATATGCACTTATGTAATGATTCAAAGACAATATTCTCACATCTTGCCAGCACCCATTATCAGGAAATAACGACAGCTGGAATCATTGGGTCTGCGGCTGACAGATAATGGCCTTCCAAGGCATTTGTGTTAGCGTGATATGGAGACTTGGAGACTTGGAGCAAGCTTTGCTGTAGCTGGTCACTTGGATTAAGAAGTTGCGAATCAGAATTCAGGTCATGATTAGACAAATCTTTACCTGAGGGCTTTAAAATTTCCTCACCCACTATTTGTCCTGAGTTCTTTTTCTAGGCTAAACTTTGTATCCTGAAGTTCTTTTCTAAAGCTTGAAGAACATACACAATACAGCAGATGTAAAGAGGTTTTCACAGTCCCAAGTAATTCAAGACTGGCCTCACCACAGGCTCCAGAACTTTCTCTGCAAAGGTTTGTCTCAATTCAGGCTGCTACTCAGTTCTTACAAAATGAGAACCACTTGTAACCTCATGGCAAGTTAATTGTAGGTTTTTGGCTACGTTTTCCTTTTGTTGAAATAGTAGTTCCCACCTTGTGCTTAGCTGTTGCAAGTACTGGAGAGCCAGTGGTGGTGCATTGAGTGAATATGATATGTTACAGCAGTATGTGGCAGTGTCTCCCTGCACCTCAACTACAAAGACAAGCAGATTTTTAGACTAATTTGCTTGATAAACCAACCAAGGGAGCCAGACATCTTACCACAAACTTGAATGAAACTGCTCCTGCTTTGTTTCGCTTCTTGAAACCTGCTGGCCAAGTCCCCACCTGGGCTGCCTCACCGCTCCTCTAAGTTTCAGGTGGAGTAGGTTTGTTCTTACTACTCTTCTCCATCGCGTTGGTGAAATGCCTTCTGTTGTGCAGAGGAGATGTCAGAGAAAAGGACACATTATGAAGACAGTAGTTTGGCTTTCTCAGATGTTCTACTAGATGCTGGTAAACGTTCAGGTCAGGAATATGTACCGGAGACCTTCCAGAATGGGTCTTTTTCAAGAGCAGTCCCATCAGCCTGATTGATGAGGTCAGAGGAGGAACTTTAACAACATTGTGAAAAGCCTTGTATGCACAGGAGCATAATCTGAGAAGTCATAGAAGAACTCCATAAAGAACTTTAAGAGGAAAGTGGAGCTATTTGGGTGTCAGCAGCTGCTTCTATACTTGCTAATGTTGCAGTTCACAACTATAGTTATGAGTGTGTTTAAGCACTGGGTGCAGACTCAAGAGCTTTGGTGTTTGGGGGACATTGAGGAACGGCAACACCAGTCACCATTTCCTATCCATGACTTCAACACTCCTGCCCTTCACCCTCTCATTAAATCTCTCAACTCTGAAAACCTTTCTGGTGAGTGGGTCTTCACCTATGAGGAGAGAACAGAACTCACTGGAGTAACTTCGCTATATAGTGTCACTCTGGGGATCTCTGCTGACACATGTGAAAATAGCTAATGTGGAATTGATGCATATGTAATGAATTGCAGAGGTCAGTGGGCCATGGAAATAATATAATTGTATGTGAAACCATGAATAATTCCTCCCCAGTCCAGAAGAGAAGTGATTAGTTATCACCCATCTATTTGACTCTGTATTTTGTTGGTTTTGTTCTTAAAAAACACCCCAAAATCTAATGTTTGCTATACTGGAGTAATGAAAAATACCAGCTTTATTATATGTCCCCATATATAATCTTTGCAAATGTGGTGTAACAGGAGACTGATGACATGAACAAAGGCATGATTACGCTGGGACTTCTGGTGCGTATGTTCTTCTATGCCTCTTCAAATTGCAGTGACTTCAATTAAAACAGTCCAGAACAACAAAAGCCAGATCAGTTTTTAAACATTATGACAAAGACGAAAAGTCAAGGTCTAAGGTACAATTGAAATAATGAATTTCAGAGTAGTTTATAGCCATAGTAGATGCATTAATTTGCGCTTTGCTCCAGGCTAGTGCTTGTCAACTAATGACATCTAATTGTATTAAGAATATTAGGCCCAAATTAGATATTTAGATATGTAGTTCTTACAGAAATCACTGAGAGTTAGATCGAAAAATACCCTCTGTATACTGGGCTCTTTCTCACAACACCTCACTGGCAGGAAACATTTGCTTTATATAGTGTTTTGGATTACTCATGGATCACCTCAGACACTCTAGAGTTGATTCTTAGATGGCAGAAATTGCTGTAGCTGCACAGAAGTTAATGGAGTTGAAACAATTTACACTAGTTGACAAACTGTCTCACAGAGGCTACAGTGTGATCTGGCACCTTGGTTTCTGTGTAGGCACTTAGAGAAGTAGCTTAATTTTCAGAGGTGCAGATGTATTGTCATCCTTTTATTCCTGCCTGTGCTGAACTGCAAGACAGGATCCAAAGCTCCAGTCTGTCTTTCAAAATAAGCCCTTTATGTATGTGCAACATGAGATATTTCTGTCCCCAGAGTTGAATTTAGTTATGGCTGGCTATAATTTTATTGGTCAATGTACATATGTGGCATGTGGTAGCTCTTCATAACATATGTAAATTTTATTCTGGCACCTGTATCATTGCAATTACTGCAGTGATTGAGGGTAGAGGCATTAACAGCACTTCAGAGGGAATAAACTTTTATATGTGTAATTCAAAGTTGCATTAGAACAGGAGATTCTAGTGCTTCTTCTACTACAGCGTGAATGGGCTTTTTTGATGTAGAGCAGGTCAATTTTTTGCTCATCAATTGATCAAGAAACAGAGGAGATAATTACCAAATCTGAGGATAGCAAAAGAGATTTATTTAAACAGAAGAATGTAAAACCAGTTCTAAAGGCAGTCCTCTTCATTTCCAGCAATAATGGTGAGGGCTGGATTTTTTCCAACTGGCACAGTTTGCTGGAAGAAAAACACAGTAGAAAAGTATCAGGAAGCCCATCCCTTTTTGCCTTAAAATCTGCTTATTGACCAAATAGATTTTTTTATTCCCTCCAAAACTCCACTTTGATTGCAAATGTGGCAATCTTTGAAATTAGATTTCAAGAAAAGCCTGGAAGCAAGAGAAATATTCTACTTTTTCTTGTGAAGAACTTTGTTTATCATTGCCTGGCTAGTTTCCTATACCTCCTGCCCCCTGTAAGGTTATATGAAAAATTTCTGAGAAAGAAATCAGTTTAAATATGGATTCAGTCTATTATAGGTGAAGGTGCCACTATTTTTAGAGCTAATCCTGCTTTAAAGATCTCTTTAAAAATTGAAATATTTTCTGGAGCATATGAAAACATCACTTACTTGCAGTAAACACACAGGAAGGATGTTTGTTTCCCAAAAAAGGGTGCATACATACATGAATTACCAGTGATAACTTTGCCCTTACCACTGTGAGCTAAAAACAAGACAACAATTTCCCAGAAGCTATGGTGGGGTCCTTGGATGTGCATTTGTAGCATCTTCTTGGACTATCCTTGAACTCCAGGCTCTACAGGGAGCACCCTGATCCAGTCATGTTGTCACTGAAATTGGGAGTAAAACTTCTTAACGCCAATGTAGCATTAAAAAGCAGGCATTCTTTATTGTGGTGCCAGATGCACAGCGGATCACTCCATGTAACGTGCATGCTGTATGTTACCTCACCCCAAGCTTATATCACCCAGTTACACACATGTGCATTAAGTTTCCCGGAATGTTCATACATATTTATTTTGTTTCCTGGAACTAATTATCATATATTTGCATAGTCACTACTCATGTGGGTGAGGTTTCTTGTGGGGGTCTTTGGTGGTCTCTGGTGGTCCCTGGTGGCTGCAGAAGTGGTACTTTTTAGTGTCCTTTCCATGAATTTGGAGTCTTTCCTTCCATATATTGTCATGAATTAGCTCATTGAGCAGTTTGTGGATTTCTCAAGTTGCTTATCTTGGTGTCTGCTGGTTTATCTGCACTTCTTTAGGATGTGCTAGTTACGTGTCCTTTGGTGTATTCTTGCCTGAGGCCTCTGACAGTTAGTGTGAAGTTCCTTATCACTCTGACACACCTATCCACAGCTGACTAGATCATCTGGTGGTGTAAATGTCCCGTTGATTTAACCAGACCATCATGGGAGGAGTGAATATCACAGAATCACAGAATGTTAGAGGTTAGAAGGGACCTCTGTGGGTCATCTAGCCGAACCGCCCTGCCAAAGCAGGGTCATGAATATGTATTCATTGTATTGGCTCAGGCCAACATACGGTATAAAAACTGAACAATTAGCAAAATCGTTTCAAGGAGAGCAACAGGCTTGAGATGGCTATAACCCAAATATTCCTTCCTGGTGACTGGAGATGCCCAGTGTCATGACAGTGAGCATCTTACGTAGAACAGTAATGGGGATCCCACTGGTATTGTGATTGAAATGTGTATTGCAATTGCTAGATTTTGCTAAGTGTAACTTATATCTGTATTGTACTTTCACTACATTTTATATCACTCTGAGTGTAACTTATATCTGTCTTGCCTTTTCACTATATTTTGTATCAGATAATCGGAAATCAGGAATCCTGTGTAACATCAACTGTCTTCAGGTAAGTAAATCTGATTATATTAAACTATACACCTTCCACACATGGTATACCTAAAAGACTCTGGTCAGAGGGCATTGGACTCTGACAGGTGTTTTTAAACATAGAATGCTTAATGCCTAAAAGATTACACCATCTGACTGTGATCACAGTTAAGATTTGGCAGCACAAAAACCAGTTGACTCAGACTCAAAACACATTGTGCAATAAAAGCTACGGAGGTAAGCTGAATACTCGTGACCAAATATACCCACTAATTTCACAAAGTCAGCCAAGAGCACCTCTCCAGAAAGCAGCATGACTTGAGAACTGAAAGCATGCACGCAATGCCTGCATGAATCAGGGCTAAATCCTGAATCTTCTGTATTGATCAGAAAAGACTGGATAATGTTTATGCTTGTGCCTAATTATGCATTTCTGGTTTAGGCTGAGAAAAGCAGCAGAAATACGAAACATCTGACGGGCTGTTTTGACAGCACTTCTTACCCTTTGCAGTGTAGAATTCTGTAATTGCTAGAATTATAAGGTATTTCATCTGATGATTAATGAAGATTTTATCTTTTCCAAGAGAAAAAAAGATTAAAAAGTTGTACTACTTGTCAATTATATAGTGCCATATTGGTTATAAAACAAATTTTTACCACAAAATAGTTAGAGGAAAAAAAAATTATACCACAAATTTTGCAGATAAATAGTTCTTGTTCTGGCCAATGTTGTTCATAAATCAGACTCCTATAACCAACTGCAAAACCAGCTTGTCTCCACAAATGGTAGTCGTGAGTCAGCACATATTTATGAATAGAATAGAACAGAATATTTTCATTTTGAAGGGACATACAAATATTATGTAGGCTAACTGCCTGACCACTTCAGGACTAACCAAAAGTTAAAGCATGTTATTAAGGGCATTGTCCAAATGCCTCTTGTACACTGACAGGCTTGGGGCATCAACCACCTCCCTAGAAAGACTGTTCCAGTGTTTGATCACCCACTCAGTAAAGAAATGCTTCCTTAAGTCCAGACTAAACCTCCCCTGGTGCAGCTCTGAACCACTCCCATGCACGCTATCACTGGATGCCTTGGAGAAGAGATCAGCACCTCCTTCTCCACTTCCCCTCCTCAGGAAGCTATAGAGAGCAAGGAGGTCACCCTTCGGTCTCCTTTTCTCCAAACTAGACAAACCCAGGGTCCTCAGCTGCTCCTCACAGGACATGCCTTCCAGCACTTTCACCAGCTCTGCTGACTTCCTCTGGATGCATTCGAGTCCTTCAACATCCTGCTTCAATTGTGGGGCCCAGAACTGCACACAGTACTCAAGGTGCGGCCACACCAATGCTGAATACTGTGGGAGGATCACCTCTTTTGACCAGCTGGTTATGCTGTGTTTCATGCACCCCAGGATGCAGCTTGCCCTCTTGGCTACCAGGGCACGCTGCCGACTTGTATGGAGCCTGCTGCCAACCAGCTTCCTGAGATCCCTTTCTGCAGGGCTGCTCTCCAGCATTTGGAGCAAAATCCAGCATTTGGACTTGTGAAATTTCATCCCATTAATCATTGCCCAATGCTCCAATCTATCCAGATGCCTCTGCGAGGCATCTTTGTCCCTCAAGAGAGTCAACGGCACCTCCCAGTTTGGTATCATCAGCAAACTTCCTAATGGTGCATAGTACCCAGTATAATCTTCCTCATAATTTTTCTAGGAACTGAGGTTAGACTAGTAGTTCACTGGGTCTTCCCTCGTGCCCTTTTTTTAAATAACATCGGCTAGCTTACAGTCAGTGGGGACCTCCCCAGACTCCCAAGACCTTTGGTAGATGATCGAGACGGTTCCTGCCATACATCTGCTAGATCCTGCAATACTCTGGGATGAATCCCATCAGGCCTCATGGACTTTTGAACATTTGGCTGATAGAGCTGGTCCTGTACAATTTCAGTGTGCACAAAAGGAAAGCCACTGTTCCCACACTCGTGGTGCTCCAACTCAGAGGACCAGGTAGTCCAAGGTCTGTCAGTATTATTAAAGACTGAGGCAAAAAAGGCATTGAATTCCTCTGCTTTTCCTGCATCCCTATTTGTCAGGTGACCATATACAACAAGTATTAGTGCGATGTTTTCTTTAGATCTCCCCATGCCATTAACATACTTACAGGGGCAACGGGCACAAACTGAAGCAGAGGAAGTTCCACCTGGACATGAGGAAGAATTTCTTCCCTCTGAGGGTGACAGAGCACTGGAACAGGATGCCCAGAGAGGTTGTGGATTCTCCTTCTCTGGAGATATTCAAAACCCGCCTGGACAAGGTCCTGTGCAGCCTGCTGTAGGTGACCCTGCTTCGGCAAGGGGGTTGGGCTAGATGACCCACAGAGGTCCCTTCCAACCCCTACCATTTTGTGATTCTGTCATTCTGTCATTCTGTCATTCTGTGATTAAAAAGACCCTTTGTCTTGTCTGACACAACAGTGGCCAGTTTCAAGTCTCACTGAGATTTGGTCTTTCGTGTCTCTTCCCTGCATATATGAACCACAGCTCTGTAATCTTCTTGCAAAGCCTGACCTCGCTTCCAGAGATCATACAATTTCTTTTTCCTCTTGAGGTCCAAGAGGAGTTCCCTGATCAGCCAAGCTGGTCTTCCACCCCACTTGCTTGATTTATGACACAGTGGGATTTCCAGCTCCTGTGCTTTTAAGAAGTGGTTCTCAAAGACTGAACAAACTGGACTCATAAGCGCTCAAAAGCAGATTGCCAGGGGTGCACTACTAAATAGCTCCCTGAATAGCTTATAAGTTTGCTCTCCTGAGTATGGCTCCATTGGTCAGCCTCCCTCTCAGACTCTCAAATACACCTCATTCTGCCCACCTCCTCCTGCAGCTCGGCCACCAAGCAGAGCAGTTCATTGATTTGGTCACACCTCCCACAGGCTTGCTTGCAATCACTTTCTATCTCATGTGCCCCCCTACTGATTGCTGCTGCTGCTGCTCCTGGTGCTGCTCTGAATGCTCCAGTGTCCACTGCAATCAGCTGGGCTGATTATTTCAGGCGTGTGCATTCTTTCATTGCATAAGGATATTCAGCTCATCAGATTCACAAATGTTCTTGAGTTTTGAGACCATAAATTCAAAGCAAACATTGAACCAGGCCCCTTGTCCTTGCCCAGATGACTCTAAAAACTCCTCATCCATATGTGAATTTCCTTTACTAAGAGCTCTTTCTGGAAACTGTACCTAGGTTGACTTCAGAAACATCACCTGTTTTGTTTTAGCGTGCAGTTTGCTCAGAGCTATATCACTTTCCCTAGGCGGAAAATGCCTCATGCCAAGCACAATCTTTTACACCCACGTTATCATGTCCCACATAGTCAAAGAAATTACAATAATAGTGTGATTGTAATCATGAAGTGAATATGCTGGTTGAGGATTGTGTAAGGCTCAAATGAGTTTAATACACTCCTAAGACAAAAAAGGCAACAAAGTCCTCCTATTAGGATTGTTGTATCTTCACAACAGGTGTCTGCTTGGTCTGATGAGACATCCAAGTCTTTGTACACGCACAAAAAGATAATTAAGTAATAATTTCAACTGATGCAGAGTATGTGGTGGGAGGTGGGTGATAAACAGCTTGTGAATCAATAAACCATGAGGCATTAGGCTGAGTTATTTATTGATTTATGACCCATTTAGCTCCAAGTTTACTCCACATCTAATGCAATTACATCTTCTCGATTATACTTAATTTAAGAGTAAGGGAAAGTATATAATTTCATCCGAGGAAACATGGTATCTGCATTAATAATACTTCTCAGAATTAGATACTGCTTTGTTGATGGATACATTTTGGTTAGGTGTGACATTCAAAATCTAATGTGCTGCCTGTTTCACTTCAGCTTAAAAAGCCTTAACAATCTACACCACAAAAGAATTACAAAGCAAACCTATTAGAGCCCATCAAATCATGTTACCAACCTTGGCCTGTGCTGATTTAAAACATCATGGAACAACATTACTTACTCCAACAGCAACCATGTAGCCTGCAAGAGTTAGAGGTCTTTTCAATCTGTGGGTGATACAAGAAACAAAAGTCAGGGCAAGTATGTATCAAGCATCCTGCTTGTTGGGGCATATCTGAAGCAAATGAGCCCTAGAGTACTTCTCAGATGACTTGCATTCAATGGTTTCATGTTGGGTCTCCAGGTCTGGCAAGATCATACTGTATGAGAAAATGGTTGTGTGTGAAGAGGGAAAACTTCCAACCAGCTCCACTGAGCAGCAAATGTGTTGGGATTGGTTATTTTTCCTTTTCCTCTGTTTTCTCCAGGATAGATGCCCAAGAACACACAGAGGACGGTCCTCTGGTGCATACAGGTGGCTTGCTTTGGGATCAGCCTATCTGCTGGAAGAACATGTCTCAGCTACAGGAGGGTGAAAAGAGTGGTATACACGCTTGTGTCTAGCCAGGGACAGAGTGTCATACAGAAGCCTACTCATATTCCTCCTCTATGTTATTCTGTGCAGATCCTGTCTCACAGACATCTCACCTGGAGCTGGAGGTCATGGAACATTTATTCTTAATGCTGTAAGAAAAGATCATTAGCAGGGTACTGAAATACTTAGCTGAATCACTCTGATTCTCATGCAGATAATTCATTTCAGTGAACATGTTTCCTTGAAGCAATAAAAAATTATTCACCTTCCTTCACAAGCCTAAACTTTCAGCTGTGTCTGTATAAATCTGTAACACTTTCTGCTGATTTGAGACCTCCATCTGTAGCTGTCAGCATTATAATTTACTTTGCCAGTAGCCTGAACCTACCAGGTGCTAAGAGTCTCCTTGCAAAGTGCTGAAAACCACACACAGCTTTGTTGTGATTGCCTTCTCCAGATCATGTAGAGACTCCAAGGTGCCCAAAAGAACGATAAACTGTTTAGAGTAGATCAAGACACGAACATTGCCCAGTGGAAATCATATCAGCATCTTCCAAATATCTACCCAGTGGCAATACAGAAATTCATAGACATTTTCACTTCAGTATGTTTTCCAATTGGCCTCTTCGATTTGCTCATTGAGAAGCTTTTGCTAATCCTTCTCAACAGCGGAGACTGACTTGTGAAACCCAAAAAAATCCTTTAATGATTACGAATTCATAAATAAAATGTATTGTGGCTGGGTTCCCTCCAGCCCCTGGGAGCATGAAGTCCCACGAATGAAAAAAGTCTGTAGGACTCCACTCCCAGGCATGCGCATCTCTAAGCCCTATGTCCTTGTTTGGGCTGTGATAGAGTTAATTTTCCTCTCAGTAGCTGCTGTGTTTTGGATTTAGTAGGAGAAGAATGTTGATAACACTGATGTTTTCAGTTGTTGCTGTGAAATCAGGGACTTTTTTCCAGTTTCTCATATTCAGCTAATGAGCAGGTGTGCAGCAGCTGGGAGGGAGCACAGTCAGAAACACAGCCAAGCTGGCCAATGGAAATATTCCATACCACAGACATCGTGCTCAGTTTATGAATGGGGATTGGACAGGGGCCAGGGAGTTCTTCTCTTTCTCACTCAAGTCTGTGAGTTTGAATCCCCTCTGGTGCAGGAGTTCGAACTTTTCCAGGAATTCAGTCTCTTTCAGGAATTTCACAAAATTCCAAAATTCGCGATTTCCGGGTTCTGCCATCGCTGCTCAGGATCTGGCCATGAATCAGTCATCAGCTGGTGAGAAAAATTGTATTGTATATAGTTTGGTTTTCATATTCATTGTTATTATTATTAGCAATAGTTGTATTAGTAGTATTACTATGAGTATGAGTATTAGTATTTCCTTTGTTGCCTTATTAAATTGTCTTTATCTCAACCCATGATTTTCATCTGTTGTCCATTTCTCCTCCCCATCCTGCTGGGGGTGGGGGGGGGAGGGGTGAGCGAGTGGCTGTCTAGTGCTTAGTTGCCAGCTGTTGGCTGAAACCACAGCACTCTATTTTGTTCATCTCGTTGTCAAACCACAGCCACATTTCAGTTTCCAACAGGCAAGGGAGCAATAGTGTTTGTAAGGAATGTGGTTGCACACCGGCTGTTATTTTATATCAAGAACCTGCTTTTTCAAAGTGTGTGGAATACTCAACTGACGACAGTTTTTGTGGAGATGGAAAAGGAAGGGCAGTGACTTCATGCACTGCTATCTGTGGGCCATTATGTGGGCATGTCACCGAAAATCCGGGAACAAAACCTCGTCACACCAATGTAGTGTTAAAAGGCAGGCATTCTTTATTGCAGCGCTGGATGCACGGGGGATAATTCCACCGAACGTGCATACCCCATACCTTTTCTGTATAGTTTAGATCAAAATATACATATTTATTAGGTTACATAACTTATCCCTTTCATAGTAAAATTAGTTCATTTTCATACACTCCTCCCACCCGCACTTGCGCAGTGCCTCCTAGTGGTGGTCGTCGGGGGTCCCAAGATGAA
>Ga0065711_1007845_pt1 | contig 18297 bp, 8 predicted proteins | sample Hoacrofraction12_FD_59098 | JGI IMG/M metagenome (GOLD analysis project Ga0065711, IMG submission 59098) | Hoatzin crop microbial communities from Cojedes, Venezuela - Epithelial fraction 12 v2 (version 2) | ecosystem: Host-associated > Birds > Digestive system > Esophagus > Crop | place... | reverse complement strand
TAAAAAAAAAAAAAAAAAAAAGGAAGAATAGTTGTACATACACCTCTTCGAATATGTCAATAAACAAGAGTTTCCTAGCTGAAACTACATTTTCTACTCCTCCCAGTTTGGGCAAAAAATAACTCATTTTTCCCCACAGCTGCAACAAAAATAGAAACAGTATAAAGACTACTCTCTGTTGAACCAGTGAACTTCAGTGGTTATTCAGCCAACAGAACTTGCAAAGCTCAAAAAGCCTCTTGGTCACACTTCTGGCTCGTGACACATCCTGGAGGTTTCCTCAGGGTAGCAAGGAACCTAATCTGGCCTCAAAGCTGTGACAACATTTCTTGTCTTTGTTAAGGCAACCCATTCGCAACAATTAGTTGCACTGCATTTTTTTACTGTTGATGGCAATAATGGAGAGCGAGACAGAAAAGAAGATAAGAGACAGTTACTGTGCTGTTCACCACTCACCTGCCTAAACAGCAAAATCTGGCACCAGATGGAGTGAGCAGCATTTTTGGTTAATTCAGTGGAAAATGGTGGGGCTTGCTCATGGCAAAACTGAACTGGGGTTAACATCTTCTGGTTGCCTTCAAGGCAAACTCACTTGAATGTGCTAATAACACAAAATCATGGCTTTGCTGGTTGGAAGGCACTTCTCTGAGCAGGAGGTTGGTCTGGACAGTCTCCAGAGGCAGGCTTAGCTGCTAAGGTTACTTGCTGTGTTCTACTTGTCACCACCAAGGAAGGGACCTGTACTCTATGAATTAGCTAAAGAGAGGAAAAACCTCTGGCAAAACCCTAATGGTTACAAAAAATCCACATACCTTTATATTCTACAACATTTCCTTTTAGAGGCCGCTGAGCAATCCAGTGTCAGCCACCATCAAAATGGATGCACTGAAGTGCTACATGGCAGCACCGGATTTAAGGCATTTTTGAAAGCCTCCTGTCCTCAGGAGATTTGTCACCCACTCTTAAGATTAAGCACTTCCAAATAGCTATGGATTTTTAAGCTAGAGGGGACTGCCCTTATCATACATGACTTCCTGAATAACGTGCATCACAGAACTGCACACAGTCACTCCGCAGTGAAAGGATTTCGTATATACCACAGACCAAATTGCACTGCAGATCTCTCTGAACCAGAAGAAACCCATCTCAGTATGCCTATAGGAGATGACCACGAGCTGCAGAATGACTCAAGCAGCTTTCTTTTAAACAGCAGAACAGCGTAGCCATGTCTGACTATATGAATAAAGCTGTGGCACAGGGTTTACTATTCTGGGTGCACTGCGGTACAACACTGCCATGCACACTCTGCACTTCTCCCTCCTCAGCACTGGCACAAGTGCCAGATGACACTCCGAGCAGGCAAGTCCATATTTTTATAAGTACGTGAGTGAGCACAAGAACTGCCACTTGATTGAGAAGATTCATTTCAGAAAGAACTCTTCATCAGGAAAGGTCACCTACAGGAAGGGTTACGCAGCTCAATCATCTGAGGGCCTGTGTGCATCAAACACACATAAAGTAATCTTCACTTCAGCTCAAATGCTAAAATGATTTGTCTCTCATAACAGTGTATTGATAAATGTGCAGGAGTACTGCAAGCCTCAGTGACTCCCAGAATCATTACATGAATTTAATTAGATCTCCTCTCCTTGGCCAAGTCTCAAAAGGCTCTGTTTTGCAAGAAGAAAAAAATACACCCATTAAAAAAAACCCTCACACCTTTTAAGTGCAACCAAAAATGTAAAAAGATAAAATTCTAAGGACCTGCTGTGGTAAGGTTTTTACTTCCAGTATTTCACTACAGCACTGCAATGGGGAAGTCACTGCATAAATTGCAGATCATTTTTGTACCCTGATTCACATATGCAGAGTGCAATATAAACATTAAACTCATTAGTCTACATATGCTCTTACTAAGTAGGCAGCAAACCTTCAAGAAATTATTTTATTTGGTTGAGGGCACAATTACATAAGCTGTGCAGCTGATGATCCAAATAAATAGATTACCACTCCTGTGCACATCTCCAGGTGTTCGCTGCCGTGGTGGCGACGGAAGGCAGTCACTGTCTCTCAGTAACGCTGCTGTCAGTGTTTGCGTTACCGGTTTCTAGCCTGACTCTGCAAAGTCTTCCATGTGAATAAAAACCCACCCACCAGAACATCTCTGACGATTTAACAGAAGTGGCACAGTGACCAGACAGACAGGTACACCAAGAGGGGTAGCACGGCACTACCTTTAGCAGCTCCTTTGACTGCACCCAAAGCTGGAAGAGCAACAGCATAACCCTCGAAAGCGGCACACGACAGCCCAGAGAGACAGGAGTTTATGAGGGCATGTCCAGATGAGCAGTTTGCCATCAGGCTCATTAGTCACCATTCATAACACACAGAGGGCCTAGTTTAGAAATTACTACCTATTGTAAAGATTTCCGACTGCACGTCCCTGGAGTCCTAATTTGGGGAAAAAATGATGACAAGGTATCACAAGACTTAGCAACGCTTTCAGAGAGTTCTCTTTTGGTTTATTTGCCTACACCCAGCTCTGACAGACTTGTTTCCACCAGCCAAGAAAGAGATCACTGAACTAACAGCTAAGAATGCCTTCCTCTTCCATGCCAGAAACCAGCACTGGGACTCAGAAACAGGATGGCAACCCGCTTACAGGCCTGTTGCAAAGCTTAGCAGACAACTATTACTAGTACAGACCTAACTCCTTTGTCTCTTTGGTGGTAACAGGATCTCCTTGATTCTTTCATTTAAGAAAACGAAAAAAAGTGGGAAGGGAAGCAGCCTACCGTTCTTAACGTCAATATGCAAACAGAACTGCCTTGTTCAAATAAAGACATTTTGCTTTCCTTATTTTGGCTGCCTGCTGTAGCTCAGCGAGCCTTCTGCTGAATCAGCACATACAGCTTTCCTGAGCCTGTATGACTTGGAAGGTCACCAATATAATGGGAGCGACTCAAGCTTTCATCACCCAAGGGCAGTGGGTAGCTTCAGCTGCAAAAATCTCATGTGCAACTGAAAAGCTCAGAGAGCTGCTAATTGTAACCTCTTGCATTTATCTTAAGTTTTTCAGCATCAAACCTTGACTGCCATCAACCAGGCTCTCAGAATCTGGTCTGGAACTTGTATCAACTAAACATTTCATTGATACATTTGGTCAGAAAACACAAATATGCAGAAACAAAAAATTCTTGTGGCAACATGCTACTTTCTACAAGCATTAAATTTATGGCCAGATAGACAGACCGCAAACCTCTCAGCACCACATCCTCTGCAGGGGGTGTTCCACTTCATCTGAATGATAAATATTAATGGTGCTACAGAAAGGGATCACTTATAATCAACGGTTAAGGCACTTCTTCGATAAGCAGCGGACACCAACACAAGGGAATATTTAAACTTACAGCATGGACAGTTTCAGCAGAAGAAATGGAGAGGACCCTAAGCCTAAGCCACTAATAATCACCTGGAGAAGTACATTGTAGTGTGTGACTGACAAGCAACCCATTCCCAATTCAGACTAGAAACCAGAAATTACATCTCCCATACTCTGATGATTCCAACCACAAGACTATGCACCACATTGTGTTACCATACTTAGAACTGATCCTGCCAGCTCTTCCCTCTTTGTAGTTGGTGAATACATACATACACACCTAATACATACGTATGCATTTATCTATCTTTGTGTCTATACATACACTTATATTTATATGAAATATTTTATTATATATATTTGTGTATATACGTGTGCACTTACTCGCTTTTAAAGAAAATTAGGCTTAAAGGAGCATCCAGCTGTTGCTTTTTTGCATCTCTGCCTAGAGTTTTGAGTTCTCCTGAACTCAAAACTTAAAATTAAGACTGCTGGAACAATACAAAAAAAGGCATATTCTTGGAATATGTAGTTGGCCAAGTCAGAGCATAGTAAAAATTAGAATTCTTACTACATTGTCGAAAACATTGTCATTCTCTTTTACTGACATCTGTGTTTCTGTCTGGAAAGCTGCTTAAGGATTCTGCTAAAGACTTGCTTTTAAAAGCCCACGTATAGCTGTGAAAAAAAAAAAAAAACAAACCTCTTTACTATGTATGTATATGCTTTACTACACAAGTATGTTTCTATATCTGGTTTAGATCTTACAGAAACCCTAAAAATAATGTGTACATATTAAATACTTGGTCATAATGAACAATAAAAAAATTCACTTCCATGTGGTGCCACCTACAACGAGGATAGTGAGAACTCATGAGAAACCTCATGACATCCCGTGCATGGAGTGTATCACAGCTGCTACACACGCAATTCAGTATTAGCACAGAACTAGAATTGCTGCAGTACACAAAAACTGCACCGATATGACAAACCGACTCAGCCATTAGTCCAATGACCGCACAAAAAATTTACAGTATTGAAAGTACCACTTAATATGAGAAATTAGACTAAAATTCAGTGATTGATCTCTCCATGTGTGTTGTTTTCCACACAAATTTGAAAAATGTTTTAAAAATATTAAAAGTGTACGTGTAAAAACTTTTTGGCCCCTCTAATATACACTTTGTTGAGTATTCTGGATTATTTTTCTTATTATCCTCCTCAGGTGTTAATGAATTCTCAATTATTTTAGAAGGGCACTGTCTTAGACATTGGGCAACAGCACCATAGCACTCTGTCTGCGGTAAGCAGTCCAGATTGTAGAGTAGAGAGAAAAGGCATGGTCACACTTCAAGTACATGCAGTCTAAAATACTGGTGTCAGCACAGATGGAAGGAAGGCAGGGACGCCCAGGAGGAGTGTTAAGGAGGTGGAAGTGATCAGCAGAATTTGCACATAAAGGTGAAAATGGAATTTGCAGGATCAGACTGGAGACTGGCAGAGAAAGAAAAAACCAGGCAGGAAAAGACACAGAATTTGAGCCAGGTTGGAAAAAGCCTTTTCTCCCCCACACCCACAAAAACCTTCTGCCTGTGAAACAAATGGGAATCAAAATTAAACACGGTCAGACATTTAGTTGGTCACAGGTAGGCAGGAAAGGTGAATTCCTAGACCTGTAGTTTTATAATAAAATAAACAAACTGTCACTGACAGTATTTTCACTCGAAGTAGGAATATTGGTCCTTACAAAAATAGGTCAGCATCTCCATGCCATGCCCACTCATCCTGGGTTTTATATTGCATTTTGAATCAACTCAGTACAAACATAGTGCTCAAGGTAATCTCCTGTAAATTTCATTTGTATTAAATTCTTTAAGTTCTGAATTGATTTTTGAAAAATAAATTAGTTTGTGCTTCATGCTGTCAAAGAACGGTTAGACAATCTAGTTTGTCCAAACAAATCAGGCAAAAGAATGAATGGTCCCAAGAAAACTGTAACTATTACAGAGCCACGGAAATCTGTGCTGCAAAACCTCCAGAACAGATTAAAGTCCAGTATTGGTTTCCATAAAGAATACACATTTTTTTTGTACATTTTACAGCAGGACAAAGGTAAAATACATTAATTCACTCTTTCTTATGTATAGACTAGAACATCAAAATGGATTGACAGGAATGAAATTACTGTTCCTAGACTCAGAAATTAAATGTTGTGTTTGAAGTTAAAGACTGGACAGAACAAAAAAAATATTGACAAAGCTATTTACATACATACAAATGAAAATTATATTTTAAAAAGGCATATGCCATGGCATTACTACTATTGCCTTCACTGAAAAAAGCACATATATGTAAATTCAGAAATTCTTACAACTTGCATTTCATGTGAAAGTGTATCAAAACAAACTTTCTACAGTGAACTTACAAGCAATTCTGAAATTATTCAAATCTGATCTAAAAGTTTCTTCTAAGCATCAATATGTACACATAGAGGACTCGCAGGCAACCGTGTGCAGCTGCAGACCTCCCTTCCCCCTCATTATTTCACAAGTTGTAAGAGAATGGAAAATTTCACAAAACGAACATAATGTAGGGGGAAAAAACCTTGAACTCTTACATTCTACACAGAATAAAACTTATCTTTGAAGAACTCAAGGCTGGTGGAAAAAACACACAGTTCTGGAAAGGTAAGCTAATTCCACTGCATGCCAGGGTTCTGTCTGGTTTGATTTCAGCAAGAACAACATCCATACCTTTTCATATTTTGATTCTATGACTTTTAGCTGCTGTGTTGATTTTCTAATATTCAAGGTGAAAGGACTTTTTGGCAATTGATTCCCGTCCAGGCTGGCCTGCAAAGGCAATGCAATAGACCAGCGAGATATTTTTGATATTCAGCCTTCACTGCATTCAGCACACAAACAAAAGGAGCCTCATAAAAGCACATTCCCAACAAAAGACATACGCTGTTTTTAAGTAAACAATCATAAGACTAGTGCTTGTCAATATTCTTCAATCTGTAACTTCCACGGACAATTTGTAGAACTGTAATCCTTTAGATGTGGGCTAGGTTGGCTGGTGAAACACTAATTGAAATGCAGCAGCCCAAGGCACCTGTGCTGTGGTGGCTGGACCAGCAGCTGCTAATTCCTCCTGGGACTGCAGCGGCGTATTTCTCACTAGCTTCCAGTGGGGCTCCTCCCTCAAGTATTGCAGGAAATTTATAGAAAAAGACCTCTCACACAATGTGTCTGAACACTGCATTACACCTGGCATTACTGCCTTTTAAAACAGTGGACATTCAGCTGGGGGTTAAATTAGCTGCATTCTGTAATATCCACGTTAACATTAGATTATTTCTTCCACCTCAAATACTACTTCTGAAATCCCTGTTTAGCTGGTGGGTAAGCACCAAGGACTAAAAACAGACTACAAACACTGCATATCTTCCAGCATTTTGATGAATCTGGCTTCCCTGACTTTCGTTGAATGGAAGAATACAGGTGACCCAGACTTATTGAAAGAGCAAGAATCATTATCTCAGACCTTAATTTGAAAACCTGAAAGCAAAATCTGAACAACATTGTATTTCAGATGTTACTGCTTTGTCGTGTGTACATTGCTCTTCTCATGTAACTCAACTTTGAGAAAGTTGGTTCCTGAACAAATTTTAAAGTAAGACTGCTGAAATGCAGATATGAACATCAGAGTACTTCATACAGCACCATGGAAGAAAAATGCACAGAAAATACATCCACTCTTTCTTCTTTTTCCTTTAGCCCACATTTTAGACCCCACACATGAACAACTATATTACTAAAACAGCAGGGGAGTTCTCAATAGGAAAACCAATTTCTTTCCTCCCAAGTCTGAAACACACTTGCAGCTGAAAGCTGGCTGAAAATAAATGTGTAATAGTGTCAGGCTGAGTTTTTGACGTGAAGCTCTTGCAGTCCAATAGATCCAGAAACCAAATTTGAATATTTTATTTAGAACAAAGTTTTCTTTGAGACTGCTCTTCTCTTTCCAGGGACAGGAGAGTACTTGCCTACTCATGTTCAAGCAGTTCAAAGAAATAGGGAAAGCAAACAAAAGGAGGTAGAAGAGTGGACCAAGTGAACTCCTACTGCTTTCAGCAGGATGCAGATTTTTGTCCCTGGCACCAAACACTGGAAACACCGAGGAAAATTTTCAAAACCAGGTGCTTGGACTACTCATGCAAGACACTGACCCAGATCCTTGGACTGGCAGTCTCAGGCACATTCTTCTGGCCACAGACTCTGTGCATGCACTTTCTGTCTACATGACTTGCCATGCAGCTAACGCCCCTGCCGAAGCAGCACACAAAGCCTGACTGCCAAAGCAGTTCAGTGAACGCATCTCCCCTGGAAATACACATGCCGCCTTTTAAGCACCATTTAAACCATTATCTCATAAGCAGCATTTCCTCCCCTTCCCCCTTCAGAGACAGAATGAAGAATAAATATTGTTTATTTAATCTTCATGAAGAGTGTTAGTGAAGAGAAAGACGCTGAGCAGTAAAAACTTATAAAAACCTTTGAAATTATATTGCAAGACCTTCCTTCCTGGGCCACTGCAGAACTGCCTGCCTGTTTTTCTCCGGTGACACATTCCTTCCTCAGAAGTGTTTTAAACAGTTTGTACTTTGAGTAGGTGTCAACATCATTGATTACCGCTCTTCACAACAATCTCCCGGTGCAGCAGGCAAACCGGCCTTTGCGCTGAATGACAACATGTGGCAGTACCAACGGCTTCACACACCCCGTAATGACTGTTGGTTTTCCTGGTTGAGGGAAGGGAAATAGAAGGCAGGTGATGGAAGCTGGACTACTAGCAGCTTCCTCTGCGTAGAAAAAAGTAATCTTTTTAAATCAGGGAAAATTTCATGGCTATTTGTGTCTGCACATCTAACCGAAGCTTTGAGAAAAACTCGTCACCAGCTAATTTAGGTCAAGTCATCTCTGTGATTCTGCAAGCTATTGTGCCCATGATTATCCTGAATAGCCCTCATTTTGGTAAGCTACACAGCCTTCTCCTTGGACGTTCATGTTGTGCTGAATCATCAGCTCCTACGCAATGGCTTCTCTGAAATAAGCTTCTTGTGCCAAGAAGTTTATGTGCAGTGCCAACCCAACAACATATAAAATTCTAATATATGGCAGATCTAAAAGTTCTTTGGCTTTTTCCAGCTACTGTGTATATTTTCTTCTTTAAACCAGGTGGGACAGCCATTCCTAATCATAAGAAGTAAGACTGAAAGCCAGGCAAAGAGTTTGGAGGAGTGTATTATATTTTGCCAAAGCTCCCTAAATTAACACTTATTATAATGTTTTGCGAATTCTGATCATACTTACATATATACTCCATTAAAGGTACTATATTATTGAAGTCAAAAGATAAACTGAAATAACTGATTTTCCATAATAGGAAGCACTTTTAGTCTGTCATTTCTAGTATTTTTGTAACAGTCAGAAAACCTAATTTGCCGTCATCATAACAATCACTGCAGACGTACACTTGGTTGCAATTTTATTGCAATAGCAAAGCTACAGTAGAAAAAGGAAGCTGCAGCAGGGAGCACACTAATACTATACATCAAACAGAAAAACAGATTTATTGAGAAAATTAAGACAGCATTAAGGCAATATACTCTGCTGAAGTTTGTGTCGGGGTGGGGTTATTTCCATCAGAGCAGTAAGTTTTGCAGTCCTGGTCAGTCTGATGACCAAATACCACCTTACTACTAGTGTGGGAGAGGTATTAAGTTCAGGTCTGATCTTCCAAAACTATAAAGCCAAACCTTGCTAGCTGGGCAGACATTGGTTCTGGTGGCTGGGAAAGACCTAAGTAGGTCTAGCCCTTCTCTAAATGTTAGATGCACACAGCTGCGCCAGTCCTGAGCTACCCCCGTCTCAAGGAGGCAGCTGCCCTGGGGCACTCCCTACAACTCCCTTTTTTGCCCTGTCTTAAGTATGTTCTCATAGAGGCAACAACCAACATCACTGATGGGCTCATCTTTGGCCAACTGCACGTCCACCTTGGAGCCAGCTGCAACCGTCTGTGCCTGGCATGGAGGGAGCTTCTGGTATTTTCTCATAGAAGCACCCCTGAAGACCCCACTACCAAAATCTTGCCACATAAACCCAGCACAATAACCCTGTGGGATTCTCACTAGAAGTCAAGGTACACCGTATTTACCGTGTAGGCCATGGACACTCTACAAAACAAAAACAAACAAAAAGCACTCACTGAGTCACACACAGACTCATGTCATGCCATCATTGCCTGCCTCTCTCTTACCACTCTCTAAACTCTTACAAATTGATCACTTAATAACTCGTTTCAATATTTTTCCAGTTATTGACGTGAGCCTTACTGAACTACACTCTGTGGACTCAATCACCCTCCACCCTGTTTTCACTCACTTGTACTTTACTTTTTTCTAGGCTTTTGGACTTCACCTGCCTGTAGTCATTTCTCAAGGATAACCACTGAAGACCCAGGTTTTGCCCCCGAGAGTCTCCTTCTTCAGTGTTCTAGGGTGAACAACTCTGACTTAACTTAAATATTCTCACATCTGCCTAATTGGGCCTTTAATACTCTATTAACCTTTTACAAAGACCCCAGCTTTCTCTACACAATGTTTTATTTGCTTGTCTTCCCTCTTAGGAAAAGGACTTCAATTTTTTTTCTGCTTCCTCTTCCCTCTAGCACACTTCTCAAATCTCTTCCTCGGTAAATTTAATCAATGACGCACATTCAGCTTTCTCCCTTCCCAGAGCTACTACTGCATCCTCTGTTCTGTGTTACTTTTTCTGCTTTTTGACAAATTCCATTTTTTATCCTCCTATCATTTGACAGCTACTGATGCAGATATTTATACCTACAGGAACTTCAACAGGATGTTCAGAATGTCAGAGTAACCATTCTCAGTGACGGTGATCACAGAGCATCCTGGTAACTAATGACATACATATGCAAGCAAGTGCATGTACAGTGAACTACGTTTCCAAGAAAGTGTCACCACTACTCAACGCCTGAGATGAGGGAGCTCTTTTCTGAGCTTTATGAGAGTGAAATTACTGTTTTCCAGGAAAAGATTCCAGATCTTCCAGTCCACAAACATCTTTTATCTTTTCTTGAAGCTCCCTATACCAGCCACTGATCAAGCCACTGTTTAATCAGCTATCTTAGATAAAGACTGCCGTTTCCTGTGACTCTAATTTCCATTTTTAAAGGACTGAGGCTTTTTAGCTGTAAGAGCTGCTCTGTAATCGAGGATAATGATTCTAATCTAATCTATGTCAGTCTGTGCTCTTGCACATAAAGAACTCAGCACAATGGTGTATTACAGATTTAAAAATAAATTAATTCTTTCATGTTCTCCCCATCACACTGAAACTTCAAGCACAGCATACTCCAATGACGCAGCTGAAGACTGGCATTTCCAACCTTTATTAGAATGTAAAACAGAATCACTGCTAAGCAGTATTTGCATCATAGTCTGTATAGATTCACTATTTACAGTGAATATACAGATTCACTATTTATTTTTCAAAGATATTTACAAAAGTTCCCCACCTACTTTGAGAAAGACGCTTGGAGTAAAACGTGTGGTCAGTTATGCCCATGCGCTGGTTCATGTGCTTATAAGCACTAATTGGGTTACAGTCATACAATTAGCTCTCGATGTAAGCAAATAGCTGGTGCCTGCCCTGCACAGCAAATGTCCTTGGCAGACACGGTCTTCAGCATCCACACCAGCTGCAGCCTGATGCCACCAGGCCTGCAAAAAGAGCTGCAACACACAAGCAGGGAGGAAGGCTTTGACATAGACCTCCACGGATCTTGATGAGGCTGTGGTCAGACAAACAGGCTCTTCCAGAGGGCTGACCAGCCATGCTGCACAACAGTCTGTGTCCCAGAGACACGATCAAACATCGCGTTCACACGCAGAGCTTTCTCCTCTGAATAAGAACCAAGCTGTGAAAGGTATCCTGCACTCCTGCCGCGCCCTCCCACGATCAGTTTTCTTGATGTTTAAAGAGAAAGTACCTTTAATGAGATCTTAATGTGCTGCCAACTACTGAAGTCAAACTCCACTAACTTAGTGAGCTTTACACATGTCGAAATGCTGCTTCTGGGCTGGGACTCTGTGACTCTGATTTACCAAAACTCATCCAAAATTGAACAAAAATTATGTTCTTAAGATTTAACAGAGTGTGTACAGTACTCACTGCGATCAATAGAGCATCCATCCAGATTGCTTAATTACGTATGTACAATATTTTCATATGCCGTGCAAGTATCTTGTTAATAATGTTTTTATCTTGCAAAAGATACATCACAAAGTTTTAGTGCATGTTAATTATATAAAGAACTTCAGAGTAAGTTCAGGCTTTCCAAAGCTTTGGCTTCACAATGGAAGGCAATGTATAATACAATTTTAAATTACTTGCTATATCCTGAGGAAAAAAAAAAAGTATAATTTTTTGAGGTTCATTATAATGCTGAGGCGTTTGTCCAAGTTTTCATTCAGAGATTCTTTCCTTACGCCTCCATCTGCAATCTTTGAAAATACAAATTTTTTCCCTTGTTGACTTAATAATAAACCTGTTGGCAATGGCAAATTCGGGAATTCAGTCAGGAAACTGTTTTTAATGAAAAAAACACTAATGCTTTTTAAACACTGAATACATTGACAAACTTGAAAAACTGTTGCAAGCACGCAGATCACAGAAATTTATGGAGGACTATGTCCTATCTTGATAATAAAGCCAAGTGGTCATGGACGACAAAATATTAATGATCATAGCTAGACACAGCCCTCGCCCTTTAGAGCAAGTAGTTTTCTAAAAACACCCAAGGATCCAAAAAGTGTTGTGCACAGCGCAGACCACGGTCTCAAGGGCACTGGAGTCTCTGTCCTGCTCACTGTCCCTCTCTTCCTGTAGTCTTCCTCTTCTTCCATTTACCTTCTGGAGCTATCAGTAGTAATTTACTACTTACGATCTGTGTTTCTCTCCCCTATTTTGGGAAGCCTGTGCACTGTTTTCTCTCATATTTTGGGAAGCCTGTGCACTGTTTATCTCAGCAACTCTCCCAATTCTGTCTAGAGTCAGTTAGTAAATTAAGTAGACAGAATATAAACTAAAATGCCTCATAGTAAAAATGCTACAGCCTAGGGTTACACCTTTCCCTGGTTATATCAAAAATGTGGTTCAGACTGATGGAAACGAGGGTATCTCTACAAACTAACTCAGTACTTAAAAATGTTTAGCCATAGCAAGACGAAGCGATGAATGTAATCTCAATACAACTTGAGGGAGGTGGAGGGATTACACACACAGCCATGGGGCTGTGATTTTGCCACAGGACACTGGAACACGCACAACGTATAAGCTGATGCTAATAAGGGTTTAAACACGCTTCACCCATCATCCACTTCCCATATGGGAAGAAGACAACTGCTTCAGAGCTAGCCTGAGTAACACCATACCATACTGAAACCAATAACACTGACAAAACCCCTAGGTTTTTCTGTTTTCCTGAGGAAAGATGGTATGGAAATAAAAGCAACAAACAGAACCATCAGAAGGACATCACCAAGATGTTTTGCTAGTTATTACAGGAAAACAGACGTTTTCAGTAACAGCATTACTCTTGGACACCATTTTCCCTGTAAAAAAGAAGTTTAGCACTCTTTAGAGATGACAGCCAGCCTCAAACGCATTCTGCTGCTGCTCGGGAAGGTTAGAAACCCTCTGTATCTCCTTTCAAAGATAGCAGAAAGTTGAGATAGGATATAAAGACTGAAGAGTAGCTGAATTATACAATAGCCTTTCAACTGTGGACATCTGACACAGGTCTGAAAAATAGTTTAGGTCAGAAGTGGGACATGGCGATGTCATGCAGTTGTACATGCAGGCAATGACTGCACAGTGCGGAAAAATGTGTCAGTTAGATACAGAACAACACATGCTAAAAGCAGCCTGATGTTAAAGAACCAGCACTGGCATTGCAGGGTACAGAAACACTAAGTAACACCTGGTTATTTGTGTTTATTAATCTTTCAGATACATAAGCAGTAATTCCACTCCAAAGCAGACGTTACCGAGAAATGCTTCTATCTGCTACATACTCTTGTTCTTACATGAAGCTAAGTACAGCCTATTGCAAGCCACTTAGCAGTTTCAGGTCATATACTTCAAATTAACTGCTTCATTTCTCTATATTCTTATTTCTCAATAGAACTCTTCAAAGTCATTGTGTCAGTCCCCTTAGGAAAAAAAGCCTCGTACCTGAACAACACGCTGCTATCCTACATTTACTGCCAACATCTCTGAACCTCCCCCTGTGGCTGCATTTAGCCACTTAGAGCACTTTTGAAGTCCCTTATCTTTAGCAAGCCTTTCTGTAGCAGCATAAATGCAAAATCTATCTACAGGGCAAAATTGCCATCAGCAACGGAGCAGGATTAGGACCTAATTGCAACGTGTTGTAGTGTAAAATCTGTGAAGATGAATGATTACGGTATTAAATTTATGCCTTCATTGCTCCAAAAGTAAAAAGTAAAAGACGTCCTTCAGCAGCATCACTCTTATAACACGGGACTACTAAGGCCTTAAAAAAAAAAAACAAACCAACAACAGAAGAGGGAAATGAAAAAGAAATGAGACCTGTAGTTCAGATACCTTTTAGCTTTTATCCAAGGGCAAAAAACCTCCCTCATCATAGACCTCACAAATAACTCAAGTAAGACCTAAGGTTACTGTGGGGGTTGTTTTGCAGTGTTGAGCTACAATAATGGAAAATTAAGTAAATTTTCTGAATTATTACCCTAAGGCAAAAACCCTCCTTCTTGTTAAAATTCAATTATTTTAGTGCCAGTCTTTGCCAGGGCTATGATTACCTAAGAAGCTGGCTTCCAAGTGCTGCATTATTCTTTCATTTGAGCTTTTCAGGAAAGTCAAGTTAGACTGACTTCTTATGGAGTGGCATACAGGCCTTTTTGAAAAGTAAAACCAAGGTGTTTATGTACACGTGTTGCACCTCCAGCAAAAATCATTAACTTCTGACATAGTCCCACTGCTAATCTTTCAGCAGGGTGGGCCAAGTTACAGGTAGAGAAACCAAATCTTGCTGCTGCAGAGGTGCTGAGATAGCCTGGCCATCTGGTGAAACTCTGTAGAGAGAAAGAAGGAAAGAAATCCTGAAAAGGTCACCCTGACTCAGAAGACCCACATTTCTCTGGCTGATGGTTGTGAAACTGCTCTTGGTTTTGGTCACTGGATTGCCCTCAACGGGTAAGCGTGCAGGGCAAATACTATGAAGTTACACTCAGCAAATACTTCAGTATGTAACAATTCCAAACAACATTCTTGCTACTTATTGCAAACTCTCCCTGTCCTCTCAAAAGAAAGGAAAGAAACAGAACATATGGGATTAGGATATTTGTAGTGTGTTTATCAGCAGGAAAACTGACGTACATTTACAAATATCACTTTTCCAGACACATGAGAGAAGATGAACTATATTATTTGTATCAAGTCAGACGTTAACCCTTTATGAACTGGCCTGAGACCATATTGCCCCTGCCTGGGAATCCACTGTTGACTCACTGAGCTTCCACTCAATGGTTCGCTGCCATTGAATTCAAATGACTCCTCTTCATTGCACAGAGGCACAGTCAAGGGCAGTGAACACGACGGTGAACTCCAAACATGCAAGGAGCCAAATCCATTCTTCACTGCAGCATGGAGATTAAAACACCTCACCAACACACAAGGACTGGAGACAGCACTTTAAAATCTAGGTGCATGATTTTTAGCCAGAGATTCTTTCATCCTCCATTTAACATAAAGCAGTGCATGTTACATCGCATCGCCAGATTACAATGAGAACAAAAATGGTAGTATGGGCCACAGGAGGGTAAGAACAGGAAAGTACTATTTATGGAAGTAGAATTACATGCAACATACCCAGTCAAAGTGCATTTATTTAATTTATTTCATTTGCATATTCAAATACTGAATTATTCACCACAAAAGGTAATCAATAGAAAACTTTTCTTCGCTTTCTTTAGTGATAGTGGTTTGCCATCATCACAGTTTCAAAAAATCTGCTTGATTTCCTGGAAATCGGCTTTTACCACAGCCTACTATCTCCTAGCAAACATACATGAACTTCTGATGAAGAATGTCCCTTTTCATAGCAGATCATGTCTCACAGTCTTCACACCACCTCACAGATAATTCCTCAACTTCTGGTAACTCCCTTACGACACAGTATTAAAATATTGTAAAAGAATACATGTTCTGCATAAAAGAGTTTGCTCTGAATGGAGTTTATCATCAGTTGTATTACTTCTCTTGCAGGTAAAGCAGAAATATCAGCCATATCATATCACCACCTTTCACTTGTATTTGTCAAGTATTTGAAAGTCATAGGAGAAACAGATTGCCAAACCTAGGTTACCCTCCGGACCGGACAGCAAATCATGCTACTAAAGGGCATGGCACAGCCACGCTGATGTGTCCTCGGACGAACAGAGGATCTCCGAGGCTTGAACACCCACTGATACTTGGGCACGACACTGTTCTGTGGGAAAAGTACACCATGCCCACACTGGCTGCAGAGATTACTTGTTCAGAGTTGACTCCATTTAGCCAGTAAGTTTTGATTACTAAGAAAATTGTGCAAACAGGAAGACATCTTTAATTAAAACTTCACTGGTATTCAGACAACACTCAGCCAGTATCAGGCTATCAAATGTTTTAATAAGTCATGGATGCCAAGAGAGTAAAATGCACGGCATGCTGATTACTGTTTGCAAGGTAACAGAGATAGATATTGTGGCTAGCTTTAGCAAAAGTGAAAATCTAAACAAAGGAAATGTAGCCATTCAAATCTGAAGAAAGACACATTTGCTGCTTGTTCAAAGGCACCACCACAAAGATAAATGATCAGAGTAATCAACCTTTGATAATACTGTTAACAATACTCAGGACCTTAATGAGCTCCAAGCTTGTACTTCAGGCTATGATTTCACCACATACATGACATACTTTATACACAGTTACTGGTAACAATAATTACAGAACGTTATCCTAGATTAGTAGACTATGGCTTAATATACGTGTTGTTTGAATGTATACATTCACTGCAGTCATATTTCAATAACACAGGCAGCAAAAGTAATTCCCAGTTATGGGGAACTTCCAGGCTCACCTGTTGATTTCTGTGAAATAGCATAGATTTTGTGAGAGAGGACAGAGAAGGCTTCATCATTCTAATATTTTTTTTTTTTTAAGCAAACTGTGGTTGGAAAAGACTCTGATTTCCAACATCTCAACAAATATGGTTTGCTTCCTGCTGAAGCCAACACCTGTTGCTAACCTACTACTCAACATAATTTTGTAAATATTAAGAAAAAAGAAAATAAAATCAGCAAACTTCCCATTTAGTATGTCACATAACTAACAGCCCCAGTTCCATTCTCATTCCCCTTCCCCCACCAAAGGCCTATGCAATTTTGTAAGAGCATTGCAAGGAGGAACACAGCATTCAGTACATTTTCTACAGTTATCAGAAAGGTCTACTGCCAGTATCATGAACAAAATCAAGGCTGCTTGTTTTCTCCCAGTTTGCTCTATTAATCTCCCTGACTAGAATTTAAAGATGTGAAATTATTCCCCTAAGTTTCAAAACTACTCCTATCAACGGTAATGGCAGAAAGTCAGAGCTTCATCGTTTGGCCATCAGAGTGGATTTAATTTGCAAAGAGTTAATAGTAATTACCCATAATACAAAGATTTACTGGTAATTAGTTTGGGTGCTTAGTTTATAGCAGTGTAGTTTGTCCAGTAATGAAAAACACTGGCTGTGATAAATGAAAGCCCCTTGCCTCTACCAAAGTAAAAGAAAGGAGAAGACTACTAAAAAAAGAAGTGGTCTGGTTTTGTAATTTCATTACTCCATGATCAGAAAGATGCATCTGTTAGTCTGAGGCAGAAGCGCTGCCCTAAGGGATGGCGTCTAAAGAGGAGGGTGAGCTCACGTGAGAAGCACGCTCTGCCACCTACCAGCACAGAGAAGAGGAGAGGCAATCATGCCGGGCACCAGAGGCCAGCCTCAGGACCATGGTGGGCAGCCTCCTGCTGACGGAGCCATCCCACAGCTACCACTGTACTAACAATCCCCAAAGGAGACCTTCTTGGTTTTGCTGAAAGTTTACCGATACACGGACCATTTGTAAGCACAATCACTTTGGTTACAGAAACTGCAGAAAATACAGCTATTTACAACATGGTTGCCTATAGCAGGCTGGAGTAATTTTTCTTTTTCCTTTTTCTTGCTTTGGATTAATTTTGAAGTTTTGTTTTGGAGGTTTGTTGGGTTTTTTTTCAATCTATCCTCAAAAAATTAATTTTGTAAGAGCTATTACAAATGAATACACAATGTTATTTTTGTATGCCACAGCACTAGAAATGGGCAGTACACAGCAGTAATTTGAAATTGTTTCCATTTACTCAAATACTCCTGCAGTGCTACACAGGACTATAATGAAAATTGCTGTTCTGGTTCCATTTCAGAAATTTATGCATGAGTCAAAAAAAAAAAAGACTCCACAGTTATTTTAAGTAATGTTCATATAATAAAGTGAACATCATATTCCATACAGTAATTGTACGAGCAATAATATTGGTTTAGCCATGACAGTCTAAAATGGCAAGCTTGGCAGGAAGAGGTAACATCTTATTAAATATGCTGATATTGTTGAAAAAGACATACAATATCTTAGTTCTTTGTTCTTACACTACTTCAGTTAACGTGATCTGAGCATATGACGAAAATGCCTATGGTTTCCTTATAAAAGACCATTTCACTGAGCC
>Ga0065711_1038906_pt1 | contig 18298 bp, 10 predicted proteins | sample Hoacrofraction12_FD_59098 | JGI IMG/M metagenome (GOLD analysis project Ga0065711, IMG submission 59098) | Hoatzin crop microbial communities from Cojedes, Venezuela - Epithelial fraction 12 v2 (version 2) | ecosystem: Host-associated > Birds > Digestive system > Esophagus > Crop | place... | reverse complement strand
TTTTTTTTTTTTTTTTTTTTTTTTTTAAACATCATACTTGTATTGATTTGTAGAGATGCAGAGCTCCAGAGTCCAGTTTTCTAAATTTGCTTCTGTTTCAAACAGAAGTTAGAAGAATGTTTAAATATATACGTATTTCAATAGGGGTATTAAAATAGCCAGACAACAATAATTTACTATCAGAAAACGGATGTTAAAATGTAGCCATTTTGTTTAATGATTTAACAGTGTTGTCTAACCTTTGGATTTTGTGTGGTTTTGACTTCGACTAACCAGTTTGGTACCTACATAGGAAGAACAGTTTTTATTGTGCATATACAGGATTTTTTTACAGTCAGTTCTGCTTACATGATCTTGTCTGCTGCATATGTTACTATCTATCTGCTATTTAGACCCATTGTGGAGAGCGTGGAAAAGTCCTAAATTATGAAACCTGTAGTTGAATTCAAAGTGGTATTTTGTAGTTAGTTATATCTGGACTGTGTACTCAGTCTGCAGCCTATGCAAATTTGGTTCTTCTAGATCAATTAGCCACTAGTCACTGCATATGGCTGTCACTGCTTTGCAATACGCAGTAATTAAAAGCCAATACAGTTTGTTTTTCATACAATTTTGTAGCGCTTATAACAATTTCAGCTGTTTGTAGCTAACAACTTCTGATTATCATTTTTGTCTCTACAGGAAATTTCAAATTTTATCTTTGAAAAGCCCAGTTCTTAAAAGATTTGAGTGGTTGAACTCCCAGTTCTTTGAAACTGAAAATGGAAAGTTCTGAGACATAGACACTTCTTGTAACAGCCAAGCACTGCAAAGTTGCGGCAGAGAGACCGAGCTTCTGGGCTTGGGAATTGTTTGGTGGTAGTTTAAAGATCCTGTTGTGCCACGGTCCCACTGAGATCAGTGAATTCAGCATCTGATCTCCAGGGATGGTTCTGTGCTGTTTGGAATGCTGGCGTTTGCTTGAAGTGGCCTGTAAATGTTTCCTTCTTTTCCAAGCTTGGCACTGACAACCTGCTTGTGAAAGTATATGTGCTTTAAAAGTTGAGCACACCCATATGTGTGCACACGTTTTCAAGATAAAAACCTTAAATGCAGCTTCATAACGCTCTGTTCCCTGTTTTTGCAGTACAGCGTATACTGTCAGCACTGGGTAAAAGGTTTTCTATTTCTGTTGCTGGATGTATGAAGAATTAGGAAATACCTGTGTTGAATTGATGACTTTTCCTTTATGCCTAGGATCTTCTCAGATGCAGAGTTTTGACATCAGGAATTTTTGAAACCAAGTTTCAAGTGGACAAAGTAAATTTTCAGTAAGTGTCGTCTTTTTTTTTTTTTGGCCTTTTTTTCTTTTTTTAGTACAATGAAGACAAATACCAGGGTAAATTGGAAGACAGACTACCATATAGTCACTGAGACTACTGTATTTCTCAAGTTGATGTTTAGTAGAAGCCAAGTATTTTATGATTTTTTTAATGTGTTAGTCTGCCTTTAAAAAGAGATGCAAACTGGGTGTGCAATTTTCTACTTTTGTTTTAAGTCACAAAGAACCAAATGTTTGAAAGCTATTTTTACTAATGCCTTTTCTGAGCATTTGATTCACTGCTAGTTTAAGTAGTAAAATATTTGACAAAAAACTTTGTGCATATCTAAGTAACAGAAAAATGCATGTTCTCTTTACTGTTCCAGGTTAGAAAGATCGCTTGACCCAAACAAAAACTGCTGAGTTTTAGCCTGGTCTTGTTGACTTTAGAGCTGTGATACTTGTTTCAGCAAATGACTTGTTGTAGGACTTTTTTTATATGTCTTAGCCTGTAAGGGTGAAAATAAATCTGCAATGTACATATGCCAGAATTTCTCACCTTTGAGTGTAGGTGTTAGTGAAAGTAAACGTAATTATATTTTGTGATGAAAGCTCCGCGTGGATATGTTGGTGGACTGTACCTGTTCAGGTTCTCATTATCCTCAATTCCTTTTAGTTTCTATCACATGGAAGTCCTAAAATTTCTTATGTTTTCTGTTTGCATTTGGACAAAAAAAACACCAGACACAAAATGTATTCTGACTCCATGCGTGCTTCTTTCTTAGTATGTTTGACGTTGGAGGGCAACGAGATGAACGCCGAAAATGGATCCAGTGTTTTAATGGTATGATTAGAATTTACATTTGTTCTATAAAATAGTCCCCTGCAAAATTTTAATGCCCAGTCTTCATTGTCTTACTGTGCAAAAGCCACCTTCTTTTCCATGTAGCTTGATAAGGAATTGTCCGAACAGTCATACTGGATGGAAGTTTTCTTGACATATAAACTTCTGTAACTGCATAGGGTATCTTTAGGGAGAATGTAGGTGGAAAGAAATTCAAGTTTGATAACTTGACATAGCTTGTCCATTTTCTTTGGCTTCCCTCACTTCATTTAATTAGGGTTTTTTGGTGTTGTGTTTGTGCATTACTTGCTAGCTGTGTCAGTGTTAAATTCCAAGCTATATTCTGTCCTTCAAGTGAAGGTCTGCATGTATTTGTGCATATACGAAATACACAATTCCAGTGTAACTAATATATGTATAAAATATCATATTTTTGTGCATAATTGCAGCCACATTGCTATGTCATGGGTGCTTCTTTCCGAATCAGCACTGACCCATTAATGCCGTTTGAGATTGCTGGGAACATGTCTTGTTAGACATGGTGTTGCATGCCGCGTGTAATACAGACAGCATTGTGTAGTGCAGCCCCAAAATGCCCTTGTCAAAAAAATTTCTGATGCAGTTTATGAATCTGCACTTTTCTAGGGAGCCATGCATATTAATATAATTTATTGAAAAACAGCCCTAAGGGGAAGGCCCTTACTGAAAACATACAAAGAAATACCCTCATTTAAGTAACGTGCTGATAGGCGAGATTCCTTAGAATACTAAGATAGCACCAACCTAGATATGGGTAAGACCTGAAGTGTCTGCAGGCATTTTGTAAGATCTGGAGTCTTAACACTGATGTCTCAGGCAGTGTAGTTTAGATGATTATGTTCTTACCTCCCATACAGTTTAAATTAGATAGTGTTGTGTCTGTCCTAAGTGTTGCATGTACCTTCACTACAGCTGTTTATTTTGCTCTGTAACTTTGTTTGGATGTGAAACCTTTCTCCACACAAGTTTTTATAAAGCTAGAGTAGGTGAAAATATTTTTGTCTTTTTCTTTGTTGTTTGGGCAAAATATTTATGAAGCTATGCAGAAGTCTGTCTTTTTCTAGAAGCGTTATAATGAGATCCTACAGAATAGCTAAAGTAGAATGCAACTTAAAATTCATCATATTTTGCTACAGTTACTGTCATGGAGTATCACCTGAACACTTTATGTAGGTGTGGAACTACTGTGCAGTATTTTCTTCTGTGCTATTAATAACAGATTTGTTTGGGTTTTAACCTGCTCCTTCCTCTTCCCGTTACCTCATGATCTGACTCATCTCTTCTGCTGTTGATGTCAGAGGCAGAGGAGCCTGGAAGTCAGTGGAAGGGGTCTGGAGCAGCACAGCTGCACGGAAACACAGAGATCTGGATTCTGTGATCCTGGGAATATCTCCCAGGAAAGGGATAGGGGCCTCTAAACAGTGTAGTACACTACAGGAGGACTAAAGCAATTAACCATAAATTCACAGCAATCTACTATTTTTATTTTTAGTATTCATGCAGATCTGAAGTGCCATTTTCCGCGAGGTCTTCCCCCAAGGGCCTCCTTGTCCTTTCTTGATAGCACAGAGATGCTTTCTAAATTTCTTTATGTCTTTTCAATGCTTTTTAAATTCTCCTCTTAGCTTTCTTCAGTTTCTCTCTCTCCCTTCTGTTACTTTCTTTTCTACATTTTCTGTCATGCTGTCAGCTTCTGTTCTGTGGCCTGCCTTTCCTATCTTCAATGGTTTCTTCACTTTCTTTTTATTTCTGGTACTTAGAAAGCTGTCAGCAGCAGCATTCCAGCGTGTTCTCTTCATGAAGCTGAAAATCTGTCAGCTTTGGGTTGAACTTTGGGATTCCTGGATATTTATTCTTAAGTTTGATATTAACTGATGGGTATTTCTTGATTTAGATGTGACTGCTATCATATTTGTGGTGGCGAGCAGTAGCTACAACATGGTTATACGAGAGGACAATCAGACCAATCGGCTTCAAGAAGCACTAAACCTCTTCAAGAGTATCTGGAACAACAGGTCTGTGAATTGAAGTTTCGTTGTTCATATCACATAAATTAGTAATCCTGTCTTATACTACAGTCAAGGCTTGTGTGCTGGGCCTGGCTAGGATAGATTTAATTTTCTTCATAGCAGCTCATATGGTGCCGTTCTAGATTTTTTGACTGAAACCGTCCTGAGAACACTCTCAGTGTTGTAGCTGTTGCTGAACAGTGTGCGCAGAGCATCGAGGCCCTCTCTGTTTCTTGCTCTGTCCCCCCCAGTGCATAGATTGGGGGTGCACAGTAGGTTGGCAGGGGACACAACTGGGCAGATGACCCCCACTAACCAAAGAGATGTTCCGTGATAACGTCATGCTTAGCAATAAAAGGGAAAGCAGAGGAGGTTAGGAGGGTTAGCTGTCTTTTGCTAGGCATCAGTCTGCCTGTGGCAGGCAGTGAGGGATTGCCTTTGCATCACGTGCTTTTTGTTTTCTTCTCTCTTCCACTTATCCTTCACTTATTAAACAACTATTATTTATATTGTTTTATCTTGATCCCCAAATTTTCTTGCTTTTATTCTTCCTTTGCTTGTCCCCCATCCCACTGAGTGGGAAAGCGAGTGATCAGCTGCGTGGTGCTTTGCCACCCACGGGGTTAACCCGCAGCAGCAGCCCAGCCTAGCCTGTGTTACTTGCTTCTCACAGCTCAGTCCAAGCCAGTCTTTGACCATAGTTGCCTACCTGTTACATTAATGCCTAATGAACTCGTCCGATTGAAGAAAACTCTGGAGAGTTACCAGCTGGTAGTTGCCTTATTGAGGCTGAAGTCATGAAAGCAGTGATAGAGTAGCACACTAAAAAGTGGATATGCTCACCTGTTTGATGTATTTGGATTAACAGTAGAAAGTGGCAGCTTTCGCTGCCCGCCTTAGAAGCACACAGACCGAACTCAGGGTGTGCACACCCAGAATTACACCATTGGATTCAGGTATAAAAGCAACTTTTCAAAATTATTATAGTGTGTCATGTGACTGTTGTCTCCAGAACTGGATTAATTGTCTTTTTGCTGTATGATCCTAGCTGTGCCATCTCAGAGTGTCTGGTTTCAATTTTCTACAGGTGGCTACGGACCATTTCAGTAATCCTTTTCCTGAATAAACAAGATTTGCTAGCAGAGAAGGTTTTGGCAGGGAAATCTAAAATTGAAGACTACTTTCCAGAATTTGCTCGCTATACTACACCAGATGATGGTAAGATTTTAAAGTTTTATTAGCAATTTATCATTTCCTTCTTAATCACATTGGTAATGTTTTTGGTAATTTCAGCTAAGACTTGAAAACTCTTAAGTAGATGCAATCTCCATTGTAATGTTAAATTTTAGGTATTAATAATGAGAGAATCCTGTCTTTTATGCGTTCAATATATTAATAATTCCATCATGCCAAAATCCTGTTACTTTGCTGCTGTAGACCACAGTACAGCTTATACCAATACTGCTGCAGAGATGTGGCAGTAGTCTTTAGGATGTGAGAATCAAAGCTGGTTCTGTTGGCATACAACACAGGTAGTTGCCCGTGTTGATCCTTTTGTCACCGGTAGTTGCCAGAAGTTCATCCTTTTCTAAAGTAGAAAGTCTATAATGAAGTGTCTTCCTCAGAGAACTGTGCAAGTACTGTGAATGGATGGACCGGTAGTAAATGTAATGAATATATCCATGTATCATAATAGTTTATCTGTAACCTCACTAGTACTACTCCCAGGGAATTGCAGCGCGAGACTCCATAGTCACAAAGATGTCCACTGGACTCCCCCAAGTCATACCTGTGGTCGTTTCTCCAGTCTGCCAAATGCCTGGTGCTATAGCCACTAATAATTCCTTTGTTCTCCTGAAATCTTGCTGGTTTAAATATGCTTTGTCTTATAGTCAGTTTTGCAAAGTATGTTTCTATTGTATGTCAACATAAAACAGAAAAAGTTTGATTTTTAGGCGCTATCACCAAAAAACATCTGTTTTAATGAGATGCTTATGTATTTTGTTTAATAATCAGCAACACCAGAGCCTGGTGAGGATCCCAGAGTTACAAGGGCCAAGTATTTTATTAGAGACGAGTTTCTTGTGAGTATTTATTTTCTTTCAGTATTTCTCACGTGATTCTTCTCAAATATAAGCTCTTACGCACCGTCTAGTATTGCAAAACACTGTCACTTTTTGTGGTGTTCAGCATCCATGCTGCATAAAACACTGTTATGTTTAAGAGCTGTACTGTGGTGTGTTAGCTGCTCTTCGGATAGTTGTTTGCTGACACAGTGCATAATTAAATAGCAAAAGAATTGGTGAGAATGAAGAAACCTCAGACAGAATTATGATTGAAGACCTGCTGTTATTAATGGGGCTAGATTTTTATTCCATGCATTATTTCTAAAGATAAAGACTAATCAAAAGATGCGTCATCTGTAAAAATACTAATTTTCTTTTCATATTATCTTTCCATTGCTGGTCAGATGAAGCTGTAATAGACATAGATTTTGTAAAATATTATTAGAGTTACTTGTAATGGAGTGAGCATGGCAATCAAATTGTGGACCCATATACTGATAATTTTAAATTTCGTGTTTTAGGTGAGAGAGTGAAAAATTGTGGGCATTTTGCCGCTTGGTTACAACCTTAGAAAACACAACTCACACATATGTTTCTTAACCTTCATTCATCTGAATTTTGAGAACATGGGAGTTTTCCCCAGTCGGTTTTATTTTAACCCAGTATCTCTCTCTTACTTTTCACAGAGAATCAGCACAGCAAGTGGAGACGGAAGGCACTATTGCTATCCTCACTTCACGTGTGCAGTGGACACAGAGAACATCCGGAGGGTTTTCAATGACTGTCGGGACATTATTCAGCGCATGCACCTTCGCCAATACGAGTTGTTGTGATGGAGAGCACTTTTTTCTGTGTTTTGGACTCCTTATTCCTTATTAAAAAAAGAGAAAAACCACCCTTGCCCACATAGGGTGGAAGAGAACTGTTTGAATCTCCCATTGATTTGCACCCCTCAACTTTTTCTCCTTGCTGGACAATAGCAGCACTTCTAAGCTTGCTTCTGTACCCCTCGGACAGTTTGAGATGGCCCCTAACACTTAAAAAGGCCATTTCCATGAGGATTCCCTAACACTGTTATTAACAAAAAAGAAAAAAAAAAAAAAAAGAAATAAAAACTAATTGATTAAAAGCCCTGAATGTGGAGCACCTGAAAGAATTTGCGATAAAAATTTCAAAGATAAAACAAAAATTGGGGAGAGAAAACTTTAGGCAATTTAGCACTGTTGTGGGCATAATCATATAACCCGTGATCTCCACTTTGTATCATTCACTGCATCAGACTAAAGAAGGTGCCAAGTCACAGACCGAGTTTGAAGACAGACACTTGAGTTTGGTTCTCTGACTGTAATGTGGCTTTGAACGGAAGTACTGACAATTCTACAACAGACCTAGACAGTGCAAAAACCAACTGCTACCTTTCAGAAGGGTATTTTTAAAACCAGTCTTGGTGGTCTAAAGACAACCATGGACATTTATGAATTGAACTGCGTATGGCCTGTGATTGCAGAAAGAGTTAACCACACACTGTTTTCAGTTTGTCCACTGATGATCCCGTCTGCTATAAAAATCATTATCTGGACTGTAGTCCTCACAGTCTTTCCCTTCTTCCCCTCATTTTTTATTTTACTGCTGGATTATTATTCTTGTACAGACTGTAAAATGTATTATTTTGTACAACTTTATTGAAAAAAAATAACTTGTAGAAGATCTTTGTGCCTTGATTATGGCTGTACCTGTACAATGAGCTAAGATGTAAGTATGTTTGATTGCGCTGTACAGCTTTGTCAACCCTATCTGCAGCATTAGCTCAAGGTAGGGAAAATTTATCTGTAGTTTAGTTTTTCTGGTTTATAAAAGAAGGAAAAATACTGTTTAGTAAAAAAAAAAAAAGAAAAAGAAAAAAAAAGGAAAAAAGTACAAATTGTGCAAACTTAACCACTTTAAAAGTGAGGTCTTCAACAAGTGACCAGATGTTGCAGCATCATGCTTTTTAATTTTTAGCTTTAATTCATTTAAATCTCTATCCAAATGCAAAACATGGCTTGTTTCTACATAAACCAAATTTTGCTACAAATTATAAATGTTAGTCTTTGGTCATTCATAGTCCTTTTTGCTAAAGACAAAACCAGAACAATAACAGACACATAGGGCATCATGCAGGTCTGGTGAGCATCTCTAGGCTGGGCCAAACACCCCACCAACCTCCGCTTACGCTGCCTGGGCGTACAACTACCGGAATGACAAGGTGTGCACTGCCCTCGGATTTGGCCACTGAATTCCAGTTTCAAATGACATTTTTATTTCTCTTTTAATAAAGAGATACTTTAGAACCTTTTTGTTTTATATTAACTATATAAGTAGCTTAAAGTGAAGATGTGTGGATTTTTCTTAAACTTGAATAATTTATGCAAATTATATGCTTAGAACAACATGTGGTACAGTAAAAAGAAAAAGAGCAAAAATCACTGTAGCAATAAGAGAGCATGTAATTTTAGTAACTACTACACTGCTTTATATTTTATACCTAGGTGTTTTATGTCTCTGTGAGTGTGTTACTTTTTCATGTGTCTAAACCTACATGTACAATTTGTACAGAGTCAGAAATTACAGCTGTAATAACACATCTAGAACAGTGTTAGCCTATATTACTGAAACGCCCCTGTTTCCCCTTCATTTACAGCCCTAAACTGGTCTGGGTCTTACTGCAGTGACTTTAAAAAGAAAACAAAAGAAACGAAACAAAGAACGAACACCAAAATACTTGCCTCTTTGCCTTTCACACTAGCTTCCCTCCACCCAAGAGACTGTGTTAACTTTCTTTTTTGGGAAGAGGTCCAGTTTAAATTGAAGTTAGGGTGTGGTCAGCGATGTCTGTGCAGCTAGATTTGCTTCAGGTATCGGATGCCTTTTTAATACTAAGAACTGCAGCTGTTCAGAATTGTGAATTCTCATTGCTTTTGTGGCTAAACTTTTAAATGAAAATTAATCACCTAGTGCGTTTTCACACAAAGAGCAGGGACTTGGTGGAGTTACTGTCCCATCTCTCTTAATTCACAATTACTAGTGATCTTCCAGAAGACACTAAATTGTCTAAAAATTTTAGCTGCAGTTGCTACTCATCTGTTAAAAATTATTTTTCCTGTTCACAGGTTTAGAAAGTTGCCACCTGAACTTTATAGACCGGTAGGAAAACACGACTGAGAATAGCCCCCTGCAATCTAAGAATGTGTCCAGTGCCTGTAGGTCAAGGGCTGGTGTTTCCACTAGGTAAGAATGGGACACGTGTAGTGGAAAGGAAATTCATTGTGAGCCTTAATTTTAGTTACAGGAGCCAAAATCTGTAATTTAGTGCCAACCCTTATCTTTGTAAGCCTAGGAGGAGTTGGTGTAAACACCAAATTTATGAATGGGGAAAACCTGTAGTGGTGTGAGGAATGTAATCTCTTGCCTGAGAGAAACAAAGCACTTCCATTTAAAAAAAAAATCTAAAAAGCTTGTTCCTCTGATATTGAGAAGGATACAGAATAACAATGAGCTATATAAGACAACAGCAGTTCAAGAAATCTAAAGCTTTATATGAACAGAAATGTTTAGGGGATGCTTTTTATTTTTCTGAAGTGAGGAAAAAGGCAATTGTTTTGAATATGGTTGAGTTGCACAAGTATGGAGTGTGTGTGTGTCTTAATGTCTCAGTATTGCCTTCGTGAGTCTCTTTATTAGTCCATGCAGTTTGGTGGCCTGGTAAATGCAAGTCTTATTTTTAACAGCTTTTTTAAAAAAAAAAAACGAAACCATAAAGCTTTAATGCTTGCTATTTAATAAGTAACTGTGTTTTCTTCTGTCTCTAATTTAGTGGCCATAATTTGCAGTTAATTGAACCATTCCAACCTAATGCTTACCCATATTTCCTAGTTTTGTTTTATTTATTTATTTGAACTTCTTGTTTCTGTGATTGAGGACTTTCATTTCTGTCTCATTCATCTGTTTGGAAACTTCTGACCTTACAGCCAAAACTTAGCTCATTCTACTCAGTATTCATCGTGATGCTGAAGTGTAAGATACCTGCAAATGTAAACACTACCACTTTTATTAATAAAAGCAAATACAGTGTTTTAGGGCACATTTGCATCACTATAGTTGAGGTTGTGTCAGTATTTCCATTATAAACCCAAAGAGGGTCTATATCTTGGCACTAAATTGCCCTAAGCTGAATCTTTGCCATACAAGGCTCTGCTCAAGCATGATTTGGTGGGTTGGTTTTTAAACAGTTTCCAACACAAACTCTTGCTTCTGTTTTAATTATACAACTGTTTTGTTGGATGGGGGTTGGTTTTAAAAAAGAACAACAAAAACAACAAACAAACCTGCTTCAAGATTGTTTTTGGCACTTCTGTAACTCAGAAATGGTTTTGATTTTAAAACGTAACCTTTGGCAAGCCAGTAACCTACAATATGGTCTGATCACTTTGGGTATTTTGTAAAAATAATAATAAATTGTAGAGATGTTGTGGTTTCAAAATCAGCTACTGTGCATTGGCAGTAACTTATTTCAACCCAAGACCTTGCAGTAGTTTGTACATCGGTACACATATTCCGCAGCCAGTGTGATGCAGCAGAATAGTGGTAGCTGCTGAAGGTTGGGTGTTTTTTTTAATAATGTGGAGAGGTGAATCCACTGCAGACTAAAAAAAGATTCAGCTGCTTCTGAAAGCATCAAAACCTGCTCTCATAGAGGCTGAAACTGGAGCTCTGTAAGTTGTTAGGAGCAGACTTTGATGCAAAAGCATAGGGAGGCGTGCTGGATCAGTTGTTGTAGACAGGAGGCCTGAGGGCTTATCTTCATTTATCTAAAAACTATTTTGAATCATGGCATTGAGGACAGGGTTTAACTTAGAGTATGTCATTAACTCCAGGGAAACTGCAGCTAATTCTGTTCCAGTGTGTTGCACGTAACTGATACCTGCAGGATAATTTACCAGTAAATCTATGCACAGAAATACTAATGTTCATCACTTCAGAGTCTGAGCACCTTGTAATTACTCATGGCGCAATATTACTGTACATGATGTAGGATGTTTTGTATTATATCCTATTTTCCAATGTCGAAAATTATGTACCAGGAGGAACAAGAGAGAGACACATGGTTACACGGGAAACGGACCACAGATACAGAGACAGACCCCGTGACAGCTGAGTACCAGTCCAGTGCCTTAGCGATAATCGTGTTGGTGATTGGTGCTATACAAATGTCAAAGATTGAGAAAGTTGTTATAAAATTATGTAACTTATTCAGGAAGAGAGTTAAGTTCTCTTCTTTCCCCAACTGTATGTAATACCCTCTGTGCGCTCCTAACCATGCTGGCACTCGTAAGACCTCTTCCGTGGAAGCAGATGATAAAATTCCTACGAACTCTAAGAGGCAGGATCAGGGCCGTAAATTACTGTCAGTGGAAATCTCAAACAGGAGCAGGTCCTCATCCCTAAAATACATGTTGAGTTTGTAAAACAGTAAAATTATTTACAAGCAAACAGCCATTTGCAGTCCAAAACTGTACCCTTCTTCCTCAGCTGGATGTTTCTGAAAATCCATCCATTGGGAAAAAGTCTGGTTGATGACAAACTTTGAAGTTTAAAATAAGCTACAAAGGGGATTTCTGAACCTCTGCTGATGAAAGCCATTACAATGAGAAATCTCTCTGGTGACTGACAAGGCAGGAATTCCAGGAGTGAGCCTATGTTAATCCTGGTCATAACCAGTTTGCTTAAATACTGTGAGCGGATGTGTTTCAGTTACTGGGTAGGTAAACTGCTTTAGCGTGTGTTACTGTATTGCAGAGACTGCTAAAAGTTCAGCCATGAGTACTGGCCTCAGAATTGTTTTCAACCCTGATTCTCATCTTATTAAAAGTTAAAACTGCTTTTTACCCTGTCTACTTTTCATGTGCTGAGCTGAGCAAAATGGGTGCAGTTTAAAGCACAAGTCTACTTGCAAAAGCAGCTTGGGAGGAGGTGGGGAGGCAAACTAATCTCTCACTGCATTAAACATAATAAGGTGGGGGGGTTTCTTAACTTCTGGGTCCTATGTACTGAGTCTGATTCTGTGGAAAAAACGGAGTTCTTCTCTAGGTTCACAACAGCAAGTGCTCACCGATGCCTCTGCAACCAGGGGTAACTGACCAAATGTGTAATAGATAATTTTCTTTTTACAAAAAACAAAAAAAACCCACCAGAATTTACAGATTTTCCTTTTTTTTTTTTTTTTCCACTTAGGAAATCTGCCTCAAAAATCTTTCTTTTAAGGACAGGACGAAATAAAGCCTTTAAACATCATCCCAAATACAGAGAGAATTATACATTTTTAAGAGAGAAGATGCTGACATTAGGGGTTTTTTATGTGTTACATAAACATGCTTTCTAAGGCTGGGGTACCAGCAGACAAATACAAGCAAATTAAAAATTAAAATGTGAATGTATCTCTTCACCTGAATTTACCAAGCTGTTTTATTAAATGAGTTGGCTAATACTTTTTTTTTTTCAATACTACTCAAGTTTGGAGAAAGAAAGCAGCTTAGGACAGAGGTTGTTGCTAATTCTCTGAGTTCTGTTGTTCTGTTATGCAAACTAATGCGTTTAGGCTGTGAATTTTATGTGAATTATTAATAGTGAAGTATAGTGTTTCTATTGGTAGTTTTCTGGTATTTGGTATGACTTTTGAATTGTATCATTCTTGCACCTGAAACGCTAGCGTGCCAGCAGAGATCGGGCAGAGCAGGGAGCTGCTGCGGACGGGTTATGGATTGCTGCATCAGGCTCGTGGCTGTAAGGCTGCTGGCAGTGGGGGCCCGTTCTAGCTCTTCATCACCATGTTACCAGCTTTCTGTTGGCAGGATCAGAAGAGCTTCCATAAAAAGGCAAACGAATGGGGTGGGTGATAGAGCCAAGCATGTCTGTGTAAGGGCTCAGAGTATGAATGAGAGGGATTTTGGACTTGGACTAAGCTAGAGCCGTAGGAGACAGCTTGTCTCTCCTGGAGCGTGTGTGTGATGATTCGTACGTATCTCAGTGTTTGTCATCTCTGTTCTCTTTTTGCACAACATCCTAAATGAAGTGAGTTTTCATGAGAGTTGTGGTGCTAACCCTGAGTTCTGTTTCCCACAGGGCAAAACTCTGCTGGGCTACAAAGGTTCATCTGTGTGAGACAGTCTGGAAGCCGCTCAGTGCTGCCACAAGCAACGGCTCCTGTTAACCAATTTGTGATTTAAAACTGGGGAGCCTGCAACCAATTGTTCTGTCCAACATCATGCCCCAAAAACTGCTGCCCTTTCTCCTCTCCTCACCCCCGCTACTCTTACAACATATATGGTCAATAAGAGAGAGCAGAGCAGCTATGAAAGACAGTTGTGAGAGAGCCTCACGGAAAGTTCAGAGGAACTAGGGAAAGCTAGATAAATAGGACTCCTAAGTCCATCACCTTGGGCATTGAAAAATATATTTATGGGGGAAACTCTTCATTCCCCAGGTAAGTGACCCAGCTTGGGATCCTTACACAAATTTTCAGGGTCAGAGAATGTATTCATCCAAAAGGCCAGGATATCTTCAGCTAAGGAACTGCAGAAAAGGCACTTGCTACATACGTTACAGACTTGGAAGATACTTTGGGGAAGTGTGAGTTTAATGATCAGTATGTAAATCAGCTGGAACTTGTTTTGAAGCAAGAAAATGTTTCCACTGTAGGCACATCTGGAAAAGTACTTGGGGCGTTCGGGGCTATGCTTTTAAGCAATCCACAGTATTTAAATACAGTTCCAACTTTGATGTTTGAAGGAGACTAGAATGACATGTCAGCAATGTAAAAAGCACCTTGTTTTCTCTCGGAATGCTGCTCAGTTCCCTAGCAAAGTGTCATGGTGTTCAATGTCTGGAATACACTGTTACCAGTAATTGTGAATCGTGCAAACCAAAATGTGTAATCTGGAGGCTCTGCTGGAGAAGGAAGAACTCTTTCGCCAGAACTCATTAGCCTGACTTGATGCTGCTGTAATTTCCTACTTGATTTGAAAGTTATTACCTTATCTCTAGTTGAATGTATTGGCTGATTTGTAAAGGGCTAATGATTATGAAATACGAATTTATGCTGAAAGAATTTGTAGAGGGCAAGGCACAGAGGTAATTAGCATACAGAGAATGCCAGGGTGGGTATTTTATAAAAACGTGAATAAAAGGCAAACAGTTTTGTTGGAAGTCAGCTCTTCTGTTTGGGATTTTTCTTTTATTCTAGGAAGGAACCGAATGAAGTTGGATGATTTCATCAGCTGGATTATATTCAGCCCTTCTTTAGGTAGGAAATCTTGAAGCATAGTTGTTAAGTCATTTGCTCAAAAATGAAGCAACAAATTTTGATAGTTGGGTGAAATTGAAACAAACATTTGATGCTTGGTTTATTATTTACTCTCTAAGAAGAGCCATTCCCAACCTTTATGAAACCAACCTTCACTTCTGTTAAAGGAAAAAAAAAAGGAAAAAATAATGTAGTTTTCCACATTTTTTCCACATTTCTCTAGATCTGGCTCTTCTTCACACACATCTACTTTCTAGGATGCCTTTAACACTTCTTCAGAGCATGCAGCAGAGACTTGCTTCCATAGTATATTTATTTGGCTCAAAATTTTGTCTTTAATACGCTCACTGCCTTGTAACTGCCTCATCAAAATCTTACTAGATGGGAATTGTGACTCGAGGATATTTTACACACAAAATGTCGTGAAATATGCATTTAGGGACAAATCTGTTGCATTCATTTGCTGGATAATAAAATCAGGCACATTCAGGTAAATCCAAGTGCTTTTATTTATGAGCATTTCACTGAAACTTTATAAAACACAAATCCATATGCAGGAACCCAAGAAGACAACTAACGGTGTTTCCATTCAAAGTTGTAAAAGGTTGGGTTGCAAATCAATTTCTGGTACATTTAGTGTTTCATCACAGTCTAAATGATACCTTGAAACTGTTGGGTTTGATCTGCCTTTGCCTCTTGTTTATTGACCTGAAGTGGGGAAAGCTTGGATATTGCAATTCTTCTGCAAAGAGCTGTTCAGCAAATATCTGGCTCTGTTACAGGTCCCTAGTTTTCTCTGTAAGAAAAACTTAAAGTAAATGCTTTGAGTACTCATCCTTTATATATTTAAAAAAAATACTAATTTTCTGTTACTGCATTCAAAATAAAGAGCTATAAACATATAAAGACAAAGGAACTTTTAGTTTTCAGATTCAGACATGGAAATTACTAGTATCATTAATGTCTGATACCATTATGTCTCTCGCTGGCAGCTGGTGCTGTGGACTGTTCTCCTTTTCTACTCAACTAAGTGGTAAGTTTTGTAGCATAATTGCCACTGAAGTCCTGCAAGTCCAGCTGCTGTCACTAGACAAAACTTTTACCTGCTCTGAAAATGCTTTACTGAAGCTGAGATGTGCTATGTTGGGCCATAAGCTCAGGGCACAGTGACATTCTCCAGGCTGCAGATCCAAATATCCGCCCTACGAGATGCACAGCAAACGTCAGTCCTGGGAAGGAAGCCTCTCCTACCTAGATACAGACATCTGTTGTACAAAGCATATTTATTTGAGCCTGCTGTAAAGAACTGGGATCTCCTCCTAAGCCTCACAAAATCTCAGCTTTGTGGTTTTCCCATCCAGTTTCACTGAAATTTTAGCTAAATTCTGGACTTGCTTTTTCTGCAGTTCTAAATTTTCTGAACCTTCTGTTAGGGTAATGCAATAGTTACTCTGAAATCACCTTCAGAGAACTTGTCCTACATCTTACAACACTGTGCATCATCATAAGCCAAAAAAAAGGCTGGTGAAGCACAGGAAGTGTATAGATATTTGACTCTCAGAACACACTTTTTCTTTCTTGGTTTGGGATAGATTAAATTTAGGTCCGGCATTTTCTTGGGAGTTCTGACTGGTTAATCACACTGTCTGTCCCAAGAACGCTATTATTTTCTCACGTCTACGAGATGGAAATTGCCTGCTAACTAAATGGAGATAAGCCAAAACCTTTTTCTCAAGGATATCTCCATTGGCTTCCATCCTCAGCCTGTCACTTCACTCCCAGTTATTTCCTTGTAAAAAATGGCCAGGGCTTCCATAAGCGTTGAAATGTTACCTTCCTGTCCTCCTGACTGCAGGCAATCTAGTAGTCGTCTAGCACAGTCTACTTCCATCCATGCCTTTTATTCCAAAAACGTCTCTCTTCCTTTCAGTTGATGAAGTAACGAGAACATGATGCTGGGCTCACAGAAATGTTGAAGAAAAGTTTCAGAAAGGGTTGCTTCACCACTGTAGGGCAGCATATGACAGCGCAGCTCACGCTCTGCTGCAGTTCAGGCGGTGGTGTGTATCTTCTGCACTGAAATTTGAAGTGCAGTAAGCCCTTCAGCTGGTACAGTGACCACACTTGAACAAGGACTGCGTCTCTTGACGATCTTGAGAACTTATTTCTGAACAGGTCTTTTTGGCCTTTACTACCAAGTGATTTCATGGACTTTACTACCAAGTGATTTTCATGGAAGACTATGTAATTTCTTTTTACTGTTTTTCAGTTAGAAACTCAATGAGAATAAAGGACTTTTTAAATAACCAATCAGCAATACTCTTGGCTGCCCTCCAAAGTCCAGAACACACCTTCACCCTCCCTTTTCTCAGAGTTTAACTCTTACACAACTGAAGAACAGGAGTCGATCTGAAGAGGGACAGAGGGACTCCGTTTCCCTCTCAGGGTCTCCATTTCAGGAATGCCCATCTCCTTGCCTAGGGTCAGATGGTATGATCAGTTTTCATTTTAGCCTTATCCCCTCTTCATTCGCCTGTAATGTCCACGTCCCTCCCTTTGCTGGGGGCCCTCTGGGCCAGTTGCCTTCGCTCAGCCCCCCAGCTCGGCCATCTCCTGCGGACCCTCTCTCAGCACCGGCAGGACAGGCGATGCTGGGATCCCGAGGTGAGTCCCACCACTGCCCTGGGCACCCAGCTTCGTGTCCCGGGTGACAAATCCTGCATCAGCTGGTGTGGTGTCAGACGGCCTGCGGGCCTCGGGAACGGGGAGCCTGGCTCAGGCAGCACCGACCTCCCCGCTGCCCAGAAACCGCAATGCCAACAGCCTTGTTTACAGGGACTGCAGCTGGTTTGTTAAGGGTTTTTTAGATCAAAGTCTTCAGGATTTTGTCTTAGGCTAAAAGTAACCTCCCAAAGAATTTGTTTTGCAATGAGAAAAGGCAGAAATGTTCTTTAATGTTACTCTCAGGCAAGTTTTGGGTACACAGAGTTACACCAATGCTGGTCCTAAAACTTTACCTCTAAAATCTGGTCCTGAAAATCTTACCACTTCCATTCCACCAAAGTTACCTTTTCTATTCTTTAACTTTTCCCCCGCCCCCCCACTTGTTAGTTTTTTACTTCTACCATAACGTTCGATCCTTACTATCAGCTTGTCGCTGTTGTTCACCCTCCTCAGGCTCCTCCGCGGGAGGAAGCTGCCGCTGCCAGGAGGGCACCGCGGCCGCTCCGAGCTCTCCCCTGGCAGCCCCGTCTGGCGGCTGCTGCGCGGGGAGCCGCGGGTAGCTGTTGCAGGGTGGGGGGCTTTGCTTCTCAACGTCCCTCAGCTCGTTTTTCGCTCCGACTCTGTGTTTCTCCCTCAGGCTGCGCGCTGCCTCCCCGGCAGGGACTAACAGGGCGTGAACCGCTTGAACGGAGCAGAGCGAACGTCCCCCCCGGGAGCCGCCGCGGGGCCGGCTTTACGTTCCCGCATTTCACTTCTACCCGCCGGCCTTCAGGGATGGCTTCAGCCGCAAGTCCCCAGGCAACGGCTCCGCCGCCGTGAGCCCCAGCGACGAGCAGCGCCCAGGCGTGAGGTAACGGCCGTCCCGCACTCCGCCCCGCCGGCTCCCCTCGCCACGTCCCGGGGCAGGGAATTCCCCCCCGTCCCGGAGCGGCACAGAGGGGACCGCTGTCACCAGCCAGCCTCGCCCCCTCCCCGAGG
>Ga0065711_1038905_pt1 | contig 18299 bp, 8 predicted proteins | sample Hoacrofraction12_FD_59098 | JGI IMG/M metagenome (GOLD analysis project Ga0065711, IMG submission 59098) | Hoatzin crop microbial communities from Cojedes, Venezuela - Epithelial fraction 12 v2 (version 2) | ecosystem: Host-associated > Birds > Digestive system > Esophagus > Crop | place... | reverse complement strand
TAGTTGCTTTTCATGGTTACTTCCAAGTGTTTAAATTATGTTCACATCTGGAAAAAATCAATGAAAGATTTGAATATTTGAAAAGTTTACCACAACAATATGCTATTATGGAACAGGGAAAAGGTAGAAGGCTGGAAAGGGCATAAAAGGTCTGAAGGTAACACTAATAACATCAGTGATATAAGATGATTCAAATTAGGTTCCAAATTGTTAAAATGGGTGCTGAAGCAAAATTCTGAATTCTCTTTCCCTCGGGAGATGAACTAATCACCATCGTTACAAAATCAGTAAAAATCGAAGAAAGTCAGCATCTTTCATATAGATTGATTCCTGCTTCATACTACAGTTTACATACCATTAAGCTTACTTCCAAACATAATCCCCCCAGGATGTTTCTCAGTGTTTAGAAATTTGTTTGAAACTGTTTGCATGCCGTAGACTGATGTTACTAGAATAATGTCAAAGTGTACTTTTAATCGCTGAGATTTACTTCATAAATGCCTGCCTCAATCATTTCCTGGTAAAGAAAACTAAGATGCCAAAGATTTCTCTCTTATTAATTTGTGATATTACTTTGTGTATGGGGTTGCACTTTGGATATGACATGGTTGGTGTTGTAAAAGCACATAGTCAGAGACCAACTGCATAAGGAGGGTAAGAAGAAAAGAAGGCACTGTAGAAGTGGTTGCAAATTGTAAATGTCATCTGAGTTTTACCCATAAAATAAAATGTATTTCCTGTGTGATTTTTTTTTTTTATTTGAAAGTTTGATGTGGAGTGGGTCAAACAGCAACATGGAAGATGCAACAAGTACAGTTGTAGGAGGAGTGGTGGAAGTCTTGGATAGGCTGGGAGGAGAGCATGGAAGAATACTTGTTAACAAACAGACTTGCAAAAGAATGATTCACAGCCTAAAGATGAGTAGTGTCTTGAGATAGTCAATGCTGAAAACACACTGTGAGTTTTTGTAACTCACACCTCCCATATTGCTCTGCTGACTTTTCTCTGTTCCAAATTAGCAGCCTTATGGAGTCTGGTGTCCCTGTGCTATGACCTCGTTCTCTGAACTGAAAAGTTGGGTAGGTGAAGGGTTTGGTTGCAGCCTGATGCTTTCTATCTAGCCTGAGAAACAGAGGTAGGGGAAGATTGTTTAAACTTTTTTACTTAACCTAACAGCTTTTATTGGAAGCATGGACACATCTGTTCAGTGGGTAGAAACTTAGACGGACACTGGGCTCTCCAAGAGATGCCAAATATGACATGAGAGTATTGTAAAAATTTAACTGAAAGAAGAAAGTTGGTAAATGTTTGCATAATTTGAAGTTCCTGAGCCAGATTCCTGTCTAGTTTTAACTGCACTGGGTTTGGTTTTTTGTTGGGTTTTATTTTTAGGGCACACAAAATATTGTAGCAAGGCATGACCCTATTCAATTATTACGTCAGGAATCAAAGTAAAAGATCAAAATGCTGAAGGTTTTCTGCACTTCATCTTGTGTGCTGTACACTTGGTCACACATTGAGTAATTTTAAAATAACGAAATGGTTACTCAGAATAATGAATATTTCAGCCAGTCACTTTTTTATTTTTTAAATGGTTTTCTATTCCCACTTGATCAGATTATCTCAGCCTGGCTTACTACAGATATCTCTCTTGTGGCTGGCTGTGGTCTCCATTCGGACTTTTTCCCATGGCAGCACATTCGTGCTATCAGTTGCCCATGTGGATCCCCTGTCACTGAATATTGGGTGAGAAGGGACCCTGGAGGTGATACAGTTCAACTCCCTGCTTTGTGCAGCTGCTTAAGACTTTTTCTAGTCTTTTTCCAGTTTTGAGTATACCTGAGGATGGCGATTCAGTAACCTTCATGGTCAGCCTGTTCCAATGTTTTTCTGCCTTCATAGTGAAAAAAATTCTCCTAATACCTAAGCAGAAGTTTTCTTGTTGATGAAGAGAGGTCTGTTACAGTTAGAGGTCTGTTACAGTTAATCAGCTTTGTAATTGTTCTTCAAATAGTTGTGTTCCCCTCCGCCAGACTACCTAAGTCCTTCAGCCTCTCTTCACAGGAGAGCTACAGACTGCTAACCATTTTGGTTGCCTGCCACTTCATCCTTTCCAATTTTTTTCACACCCCTCCTGGACTGAGAGGCCCAAAACTGGGCATGATGTTCCAGGTTCAACCTCACTGTGGCTGAGGGGAGTGAGAACATTTCTTGATTCAGTGGCCATGTTCCTCCCAATACAGCTCGGTTTGCAGTTTCCCGTATTTATAGAGGGAGCTCAGTAGAGGCTTGTATTCAGGCTGGAGTCCACTGTAACCCCACTGCAGCTTCCTTTTCATTAGGGCTGTTGCTCAGCCAGTAAGTTGGAAAATGTGGCATTACTCTTCCATGGGTGTCAAGACTTTGCACCCTTCCTTGAAAGTCCTAAGATACCTGTTAGCCCACTTCTCAGATCAATAGAGGTGCCTCTTGGTTGAGACACTGCCATTCATTATGTCAGCCATTCTTTATTTTTGTACCACCTGGCAATTCGCTCATGATGCTCTGTGTCACCATCCAGGCCACTGACAGAGATATTCAGCGGTGTCAGCCCCACTAACAGTCCCCGGTGTAGTTCACTGACTACCAGCAGCAACCAAACATCAGGTCGTTGATCACTAAACTTTTGAGCCCAGTGATTTAGCCAGTTTTCAACTCAAGTAGTAGTCTGTTTACCCAGCCTGGGCTTCCTTATGGTCCAAACGAGAATGCTGTTCGAGTCAAGTGTCAAATGCCTTGATAAATTCAAAATAGATTTCATCCACTGCTCTCCCTCCCTAACCACTCCTTAACCTGTTGCTCCCACACTATTGGCTGCTCCTTTCATTCCCAAGCTTTGCTGTTAAATGCAAGGAGCAGGCTTTGCTCTTGAAGACTAATATCCTGAGTATTGAATACTTCAGCGTTTTCTTTAACACCTTCCACTATGTTGCCTTACCACTCCATCAGTGGACTTATGTTTTCCCTTTGAAGCTAGGATACCCGTAAATATCCTTTTTGTTGCCCTCAACACTCCTTACTAATCAGAGTTTGAGCTGAGCTTCAGCCTGTGTGATTTTGTTCCTCTATACCCAGGTAATGCTTTCACATTACCCGTTTGCTGCCTGCCCATATTCTCATCTCTTCTGTGCTCCCATTTTGCCTTTTTATTCATTGAGAAGTGTCCTGCTTGGCCATCTGGGTCTTCTGCTGCAATTTCATGTCTTCCTGCAGAAGACGGTTCATGAGATCTCACCATTTTTCCTCTTTCAAAATCATTCAGTCCCTTGGGCACCCTTCTCTTTCATGTGTGCAATGCTCCGAATAAAACAGTCTCCTCCCCTAAAATACAGTGTCCGAACTCTGTTGCTTACTTTCCCTGGATCCTGGTTGTCTTGTACCTCCTGCAGTCCACACAATCCTCTGTGACCGTTTTTAACACCAGTTCTTCCCTCCATTTGCATTAATGATCATTTCTGCCCGTTTGAAAAGCTGAAGTGTTTTGATTTCATGATGTAGGTGGGGAGAAAAATCCAAGTTCAAAAGTGTTCTATCTTAAAATGTGTGTAGAACAGTCATGTACTTAGATGGCATTGATGGTTATCACATTCTTTCTTGTACTGTTACTTATCTGTATGACATGCTGTTGAACCTCCAAGAAATTGTGGAACACCAAGGACAGCAGAGGAGGAAGACAGAGAAAATATGATGTTTAAGAAGATTGATGAAATTATTGCAGCTCGTTTGTAAATCTCAGTGATTTGTTAATTGTGCTACACTTCATTTTTATTAAGAAACATACCTGTGAAATTTAGGTTGAGTGCATTGATTGTGGGTTTCTTTCCTGTCTATGAAATCTGAAGTGTGTACACACAAGGGTGAGAAACCAAAATAATTTGCACTGGATAGATCATGTAATTATTCAGTGTTGTTGCTTATGTGTCAGTTCCTGATACAAAGCAATACATAACTTTAAGAGATTTATTCTGGACAATTAACAAAGTAGTGGATAATATTACCTATAACTGCTTTGGGCCATTTTTTTGTAGGTGTTTGGAAACTGGACCTTTGGAACACTGGTTTTCACTGTGCTTGTATTCACGGTTACATTGAAGGTAAGGTATGCTGTAGTTTATCCATTGAAACTTAGAGCTTGTTTTCCAATTGCTGCTTACTTATATCAATTTCTCTGTATGACCGTACATTGTCGTATTAGTTTAGTTTAAATACAGTTTTTGCTATCTGTGCCTTCTTAACTGTGCTCAAAATTGTAAAACTACTTTTAGCTAATTCTGTACAGAATCCTTCCCTTTTTTTCAAAGGGTGTCATTTTATTTCATCTCCTGAGTATTCTGTCGCTGCTAGATAGTAGTAACACCATATAATCTCATCTGTTTTTTTTTCAGCTTGCACTAGATACACACTACTGGACGTGGATAAATCACTTCATGATCTGGGGATCACTGGTATTCTACATCATCTTTTCTCTGCTCTGGGGAGGAATTATTTGGTATGAACCCTAATATAAATTGCATCACAAATGTCATGTCAGAGACAGTTGTTACAATGTTGTTATATGTTTCACTTTTTGTCCCAAATAGAATTACATTTAGCTTTTATGCATTGCAGAACTCCGAATAGCAGTCACATTTTAAACACATCAGTAACAGCAATTACAGAATGCTCAGGTCTTCTTTCACTGACTGGCTGCTAAAACATTTTGAGAGAAGACTACAAAGAGAAGAGTATCAGACCTCAGGCTGCCGCTGGGGCTGTCTCAGTAGTATCGGCCAAAAGCAGTCCCAGGGTGGGCTGGGGTAGCTGGGGCTGGCTGTCTGAGGCAAAATGTCAGAGAGTAGGCCATGCCTGTGGAGCCTGGGGTTAGTCACTCACCTACTCGGCTGGTCTTGGAGGGAACTAGCTGCAGCAGACTAAACCAGGGCCAGGGAGCAGAACTAACACTGGAGTTGTGTGGGTGACCAGGAGTCCTGTGTTTGAGCTCATTATTTGCCCCCTTCTTTAGCAAAGTAGATTTACTGTAAATGTCTGAGCACCTGCTTGTTCTGCAGTTGGTAAGAAGCTTTCTAAGAATTAGTAGAACTCTTGTACATAGCTGATTGAAAGTAGTGGGGGCTTTCTTCTATTAAAAATTTCTGTGCGCTTGAAACTGAAATTTTTGAGAAGGAGATCAAGTCGAAACAGATTCAAGCTCTTACTGTGCCTGATTGCCGTCAGGAGCTTGAACTTGCATTTCTCACCTGTAGAGTGCCCAGTTACAAGGTTGTCTCTTGTAACCTCTTCTGCTGGAACTGTTATACTTTGTATGCCCAAGGAGACATTTTGAGGAACCAGGGAGAAAGCAGAGCCTTACTGTTGCGTGGTGATTAAGGTGCCATTTAATTTGGAGTAAGGATTTGCATTTCAGTGTGTCCTTTGCAAATGAGTAACCACATGTCAACTCCTTGGATATTCAGTAGCCTCTGCTTTTTTTCAGTAAGATCAGATCTCGGTTTCTTTAGCATCAAGATGAAAACAGTTTGCAGAAATTATATTTTCCGTGCTAATGTTTTCCAGCCAGGCTTGCTGTGACTATTTATATGCAGCAATGTATTTTAACTTGATTACCTTTTTAGATTGCAAAGACTTCTATCAAATCTTGGAAACTAGCATAAAACTGCTCTGCTAGTAGGAGGGCTTTACATTGTACTGTTGCTACAAACTGTCCATTAATCTTTGCTTTCAGTAAACATGGCCTCTGGTTCCCATTACTGTACCGTGATGGTGTTTTAATGACCACACAGCTGCCATGGAGATACAGGGAAACACAGAAGTGAAGGTCGTGAAAGTGGGGGCAGATAAAAATGCGGTGACTGGTTAGGGAGCATAACGTGAAAGCATCAGAGATGCTTAGGGGAGCTGGGGAGGTATGAAGAAAGGTGTGGTCAATGAGCCTTACTCTGAGGATACATGCAAATGAGTGTGCCTTGGGAAAGACGAGGGAAGTGATGGATGGGACACTGAGAAGAAAGGTGGAAAATATCTGGGTCAAGATAAGGAGTAGATGGAAGAGCATAAACAGGATAAGAATGTAAATTAGTTTATCTTTGCAAGGGAGAGGCAGCATGGGAGGGAGGACAGATGGCATTTCCTGCAGCCTGGAAGACACAGGGAAGGTAGTTATCTCTAGTAAGCGCATGTTTAGATCTCCTTTTGAGAAAACTGGGATGGATGAACTCCACCGACTGGAAAGTTGAACCTGAAGTATTTCATCACTGTCATAGTTTTTGTATTTAATGTTGCCAGTCTTTCTTTTGTGTATTGAAGTGTAATATCTATTTAATCTTTTTCCTACTAGGCCTTTTCTCAATTATCAGAGGATGTATTACGTGTTCATGCAAATGCTGTCTAGTGGTCCTGCGTGGCTGGGTATAATTCTGCTCATAACTGTCAGCCTTCTTCCAGATGTTCTGAAGAAGGTCTTATGCAGACAGTTGTGGCCTACAGCAACAGAAAGAATCCAGGTAAAAATGTTTTTCACCGTGAAGTTAGTTTTTTTGTATCACAAGTCTCTTATATATTACACCTCTTTCAAGGTCAGAGACAAGATTAGAACAGAGGTTCCCCACCTGTGGTGTGTGTCACTGGTTGAATGCCAGCTGCTTCTGAGCGCCATGGTGAAAGATGCTGCCTATTATTTACTTGGTGGTATTTAAATGAATCCTGGGGCAATCCCTATGCCTCCCTACCAGCAACTGTGGGGAAATCAGCTGATGAGGATGGTGGGAGACAGGTACATGGCTCAGCATGGTTCCTGATGTGAGGCAGGAAGAAGGGTGAAGGGACTGGGATCTCCATGAGGGTAGATAGGAGGCACTTACATCGGCCTGGACAGCAGTTGTTCCTGCTGTTTTGGAGTATTCGGAGGCACTGCCTGCATCCCAGAATTGAATTAATTATCTTTTATACAAAGTCCATTTTACTGCATAGATGAAACTAGTGTGGACGTTTTAGCATTTAACATGCAAGCTGAACATAGTTATCTAAAATGGAAAACCAGCTAAAATAAGCTAAGCTCAAAATAAAACCGGTAGGAAGGGACCATGTGGTTTTATTGAAATCCCCTTTAAAGTAGGGATGCAATCCTATACCAAGGGACTCTACAACTGCATATGTGTTTTATTATTGAACAAATCTAGAATTTGTACACTTAAAATAAATGTGATGAATATATAGTATGTTGGTAAGGAATATGTAGTAAACTCATGCCAACATGCATATTGCATGATCTGTGTAATATAATACTTTCTTAGCAAACTATTTTATACTAATGCTGTGTCTGTTACAAAAACACATGTATTAAAACTTACTCATATTCTATTAACAATTTTTCCTCTTTTATATTTCAACTTACATTTTGCCTGTCCTGATACATTATTTCTACATAAATGTGCCTCACTGTGCCAATAGGAAGAGTATTTTAAAATCTGTTGTCTCCTTTCTTCTGATCAACCCAAAAGGAGAAAGTGTGGTGTAAATACGGGCCTGCTCTGCTGAGCCCAAAAGGGAAGCCAGGTTCTGTGAGAAGCGTGGTACTATTCTGGGGCTGTCAAACCAACCTCAACAGAACATGTTAGCTATATTTTTGACCCCAGCAAACTTTCATATATATGCTAGAAGGCGAAGGATAGTAGAGGTGTTGAATCTAAAACTTGATGTTACTGCCCTTGCCCTTTTCAGGCCATCAGGTGTCAATGGCAGGTTAAAATAATGGGTTACCAGCAACTGTGTGTGTAGGGATTAGTTAGCATTTGAGTGTTTATTTGAGAAGACACTTTGCATTAAGGGGAAAGGAATAAAGAAACTTTACTTCCAAGGAAAGTAAAATTTCCCCTTTGGCAAAGGTAAAAAATTCTCTCATATCTGTAAAGTAAAACCCCTTGCCATTGTTTTGTATTCCTTGAACGTACAGTTGTGAAAATGCCACACTTCAGGAGGACAGGAAAGCATAAAGAATAGCAGGAAAGCATTCCCAGGCAGATGAACATAGAGCTGCTTTTGTATTTCAGTATCTGTAATAGATATGTCTCTGCCATATATGCTACTTTTTGAAGAAGTTGGTCTCACTATAGGTTCTGCATGCTTAATTTTAAAGTCTAAAGAGAGAGAATGAGGATGGGTTAGTGCAAAGAAACAAGCTAGCAAACCAAAGCCCCAAACAAAGGTATTACCATGTTTCTTACAAACATTGTATGTTCGTGCTGGAAAATGAATCAATTGTAAACTTTGGGCTTAACCCTGGCAATATTCATTTTTTAATATTTAGTAGAAAATCTTTGACTTTTAACCAGATATATCCCTTGTGTTTCTTCTTCCCTGTCTTTGTTTCTTCCTATCTTCCAATGCACTTTGTCTAAATAACTGCTGCCTTGCTTTAAACATAAATGATGTGCACGGTTACTTCCTACAATCTCCTGGGGAAATCAGACTAAGCATCAGTGCCTTTCTGTTGAGCAGTCCACCATCTTTATGCTTTCTCAGACTTCAAGCAGTCTAAGTTTCTAATGGAACAAAAGGTGACTTTTTTCTGCCTTTCTGCATGCTTGGCCATTTCATTCAAAGGACAGTAAGAAGTTAATCATCAGAAGTTATTTACCATACTCATGATCTCCATTTCTGATTCACGTCAACTGTATTTTGAAGAATACTTTTTAGTATAGCTTTTTCCTCCTTCTGTTTGTTTATCCCAAAGATTCTATGAATCGTTGTCATAATCCATCACTATCGCTGTCATTTGTCACTGTTGTTGCTGAATTTTACATGATCTTTCTGCCTCAAGAATCTGGGATCCGTAGATCCTCATTGTAATTGTTGGTCTGTTTGTAGGTGAATGCATGTCATGCTTGCATTGTACCTGAGTAAATGAAATAGTTGCCACGCAAAGAAGTGGTAATTCTGATTATGCTGATGTTACTAGTGTAATACGGAAAATGTGGTACTGGAAGCCATTTAAACAATCTTAGGAATATATTAATGTATCTGCTCTGCTGTGATAGATGAAAACCCAACTTTTTTATTAATAAGTTATTTCCAGCATGCATTTTGAAACTGAGCTTTCTTTATATTTCATTTTGTGAAATTCTTTGCTCTTTCTAGAAAGAAAACAGCTCAAGATCCAGAAGTATATGACAGTTAATATACAAGTAGAAGTGGTGCTAGTAAACCTTGGCTTCCCTACAGCCTGCAAGAAAACTCCTTTTGACTTAATACTAGGAGACTATTGGTTTCCATTGCAGATTTTATATCTTTATTTCTGAACTGGTTAAGATAAAAAATACATTTCCTCTTTCTTTCCCCCTTCAAAAATGTACAGTCAATAAAAATGACTGTAATTATGTAAGTCAGGGAAAATACACAAAGTTTTTTCAATATTGAAAATTCTGGCTAAAATTAGCTTATCCTAATTAGCCTTAGGATTGTTTTGAACTGAGCTTTTAACCAATTATTTTTAAACTTACTGCATTCCTGTAAGCTATATTGCTTTCTCTGTAATAAAAGGGCTTCTGGAACAGTTGAGAAGATTAACATAGGACTAGCAGCCACCTCTCAGGTTACTGTATTAGTTCTCCTCAGGCAAGAAGATCACATAAAGCCTTTGAGGCAACTCTTTCAAATTTTTCAGTTATTAGAGAGTCACTCCAGTGTGTGGTGGGTGATTGTTTACCATCATTATCATTCAGAGGTTTTTAAACATTCCAGATACAGTTCTGGGGGGGTTTTCAGAGAGCTTTTCCATGAGATAGATAGATATATACACACACACATACACAGAGACATATATGTATGTGTGTATATGCATACATATATGTACATACACAGAGACATATATGTATGTGTGTATACACATACATATATGTACATACATGTACATGTATATATGTGTGAATGCATGTTTTTATATGCATACACACACCTGTGAACTGTTGTCTTTCTTGGGCTAAACCATGAATTCTGCAAAAGCTTTGGAGGAATCTGTTGCTTTTTGGTAATTTTGGTCAAAATCTTACCATTTCTTATACGTGTAGTCCCAGTGACTCTTTGGCTCAATGAAACAAGCTGAATTTTGTGCTTTAACTGGAAATTGTGCAGCTGTGAGGTTTCTTTCAGCCTTTACTTCTAAAAAGCAATAGGATATTTTTTTAGTATATCCTGTCTACATTAATTGATTATATTTCCTTTTTCTTTATTCTTTCATTAATAGCAGAAGCTCAGCAGATCTGTTATGGAAAAAATGAATTGACTTTAAATTATCCTCTTCATTTTTATAATTGTCATTTTGATTGACAATGTTTCAGCAATCCCAAATATTTTCTAGCTGAAATGCCAGGTGTTTTGATTCTGAGCTGTAAATAACTTCTGTGTTTTTATCCCTTTTCCAGAAATATTTTTCTTTTTCTCTTCACTTCTGACTGATGCTTTTTTCACTTCGCTTTCACTTCAGTCACAAGATTGGCCCATCAGCCTTGGTATGAGATCTCTACCCTTTGCCGCGCTTGGGGAAACCGCAGGCGGTACTTTTGCCTGGGGAAGCCTCTCTGGGGATTCATCACTTTTCTGTTCCTCCATGGGCTTAGCTGCTGTTGAACCGCACAGTGCTCCTAGAAAACTGGTCACCAGCAAACTGTCGCCTTTGTCATGTGTCAGGCTCCTCTTTTATGGGAAAGAAAGAAATGGGTCTTGCTGTTGCAATATTTGAATCCCGTGGAAGAAGTGACCTTGGTAATGCCACCTGCCCTCTCTCTCCATGGTGCAATGACTAAGCTGTAAGTCAGCCTTCCTTGGCTCCAGCCCCAGCAGCTCTGTGGGCAGTGCTCCCTTCATTGTACTGGTTATTCTGGGGAGTAGTGAAGCGGGACATCTGCTCCTTAGTTTGGAATCGATTTGGCCTCATCATATCACGGGGACCTCTCCGGTTCAGTACAGGTTATTGTCAGAGGGGCAGGACACGCAGCCCAAGGTACTTAGTCACGGTACAGTTAAGTGCTTTTGAGAGTAATGAAGTATTTTTAACAGAGTTCAAAATGGAATTAAAAACATGCTCAGAGTGGCTCAAAGGATTAACCTCAGGATCGAGAAGTAGCAGCCTTGTTTTATACTGGATAACCTTTCCTTTTTACTTCTGTCAGAAAATCCATCACTTGTACAGGACTTTGCTACAGTAGTTGCATTTGTACCGAATGGTACAACTCATTCACATTTCCCTCTTGTATTCAGCAAGAGTCTCACTGTTTTTCCTCATCCTTGCAGAAGAGTGTGAGACATAATACAGCCCTAAATGCACTGGCGAGCAGCGATGGGCCACTTCTTGAAGGAAATCTTTCAGCTTAGATCAAAGCTAGGTAACAGTATTGTACGTGTTGCCAGTTTGGATTAATTGCTATTGGTGAACTGTGCTATTTACAAATCAACTGTTTCCTCCAGAGTTTTTGATGTACTTTATCAATATTGATACAAAATCATTATGTTTTACTGGGAGAGCCTAGTTTTTGCAAGAGACATTCCGTGCTACAGGTAAGATCTTTTTGTCTCAGACACTTACTCATATAAGGCAAAATAATGACTCAATATACCCATATTTAAGTCCTGTAGATGCACTGTGACGTACAGGTGTTGTGTGAGTTTCTTCTAGAAGAACTGCAGTCGTTACTGCAGAGTGTACTCCCATTACAACATGGTGTAGAAGACATCAAGTCAGAAGTAATTCTCACACACAAGCAGTTTATCCATCATCTCTCATGCTCTTGCATACATATATAGACCAAATGCAGACAGTAAAACAGGAAGATAACACACAAAAGGAAGCGAGTTATTTGTGTGAGTAGGCCCTTGGATCAGGAGACCGGGGCAGCATAGCTGACAGTATCTACCAGAGCTCTGTGTTCTGTATGGACCAGCACGTCGCTGCGTTGCTGCCTGGGATCGAGAGAGAAGTGTGGTAGCCTTGCCAGATACCCAGGACAGCAGTGTGAGCGCTGAGCTCCGAATCCTCAAACATTAGGGCAGTAGAATGAAGTCTCTGCTTTACATCGTTTCCTTGCCACGCCACTGATTACACAAACACATATAAGTAGGAAGGTGCTCTTTTTACTCGGATACATTCCCACCTGGATGCCGCATCTGCTCTGGTCCCTTCATGCTCTCCTGACCCACTTAGTTCCCGGCACATGAGGAACTAAGTGCAGGTGCAAAGTACCAATATGTGAAGAGGACAAAAGCAATGTAATGTGCTGGTGTGGGCTGTAGGGCTTCAAGGTAGCTGAGGGGCACGTTTAATGACTGCTAAACAAGTAGTAGTAAAAAACAGCAGCTTTCTTGAGTAGCTTCAGGCATGGCAGGTTGAAAGCACCTGCCTTGGAGCTATGCATGGAGAAAGCATGATTTTATTTTTAGAAATACGTATGGTAACTAAAATGCTTCACTTCCTAGCTGGAAGAATAGGAAAAACAGTTACCATACAGTGTATGACTACTCCCTCCAACATTTCCAAGACAAAGTCTGCCAGTCTGTGACCTGATTATCTACCGTTTTCTGTATTAATGTTGGTATTTGGTCTATATGTGTGTTGGAAAGAACCCAGGCCTCACTGTTAGTGAGCAGTTTGCTATAGTTTGCAGACTTTTCCAAGAGTAACTGTCATAAGAGAGCTTTCTGATTGCTCTTGGTTATGCAAGAGTAGTGTTTCAAACTTGCAATTGGCATTGAAAGTGTAATATTAAATCTCAGCCAAACTTCCATAAGCTACATCATTAACATTTAATTTGTGATTTTGTCCCTTTTGTTTCTGTGTTGCTGTTAACAGGGAAGGAGGAAGGGGATGCATAAGAATAGAGGAGTAGTTGCCTTCTATAGCATTCATGGAGTGATTGATAACATTGATTTCGATCGTGCCTATGATGCATTTATATCTTAAATACAGTCACATAACCTCCATACCACTGTAACAGTAACTGGAAATTATGTGTGCAGTTAGTGAGAAGAATTAGATAAACTCGTTGGTGAAGGTGCTGTGCTAATTTTCATTTAGTCTGTGCAAGTTCCAGGGCCTTGTCAGGCAACTGTGGTGTTACTGTAGTCCTGAGTATTTCCTGAGTGTAAGTACCGATTCCGCCAGAGTGTGGAGTAGTTATGTGGTACAGATAAATTTTAATGGACAATTAGACCAAGGTAGTATTGTGATCTGTAATATAAATTGCCTATATAGATGCTACTGGTAATCTAAGCAAGTCCAAAATAAGATACTGCTTAGAAATACGAAGCAAGTGCATTAAACCTCTGGAACTTTCATGTAGTAGCACAGACAGACTGTAAAGAATTCCCTCTCTTTGGAAATACAGGACAAAGTACTTGAATCTGTCCTGTCTTAAAATTTCCCTGTAAGAAATCTTGTCTAAAAAAGTTCAGAGATAAAAAGATGTACCAGGAGAGATTGCAAAATGAAATATAAACCTGACTTAAAACAGTTCAACTTGAAAGCAGTCCTCTGTGTCCTCATCTGTTCTCTAAAGAGTCCATTATCAGGTTTAGAGATTATATGTAAGATTATGCCTGGTGGTGTAAGTCTTAATATAAAACTGGTCATGTTGAAAATGGTTGATTGCTCAACACCGTGAGGGTTTGTACCTTTACATGAAACAAATAGCCAGAGTGGCGATCTAGTGAAAGGCACTATTATGCTAAGGGCACAACAGCCCTATGAAAGAGCACAATTGCTACACTTTTAGCTCCAAAACCATCTATTTACTGTGTATTTGGGGTTTTTTTTCCTTTTAACAGAATGCATCAAGGCACTGTCGGGAGCACATCTCAGAATTCACACCTCTTGCCTGTCTGAAAAGCCCAGGATACAGGAGCAGTGACTGCAGCAATTCCCCAGCAAGAAGGTCTAATTCTCATTCTAAAAAAATGATGTTTACGCACTGGAGAGGCGTTGATTATTCAATACTTCCATCTGTCTTTGGCTATTCAAATAAGCCTTGCCGTTCCAGTGCAGGCTACCGCTACAGTGAGTCAGGTTTGGAAACGTCAGTATGACACACCACCAAGTCAAGCCTTTAAAAACTGTATTTTTGTTTATTTCTTCTTTCAGGAAACAAACGTGTCACAGAAATATATTAAACTATACGTGGCTTTTGCTGTCTGAGGTAATGTTCAGACAAACAGGATCAAGAGCTAGAAGTATGAACCCTTCCAGGCCAATAGGCCTCTTTTTATGTTTTGAACTACTGGAGCAATTGAACAATCCGCACAGTCTGGTACTGTGAGACTGGTAGCACTAAAAATTCTCTTCATCCTGTGTCAAGACTTTTGTGCATTTACCGCTTCTGTCATCTTTAGTCATTGTCTTGTTACTTGAAGTGTATAGTTTCAGTCAGTGACCTACACTTTGAGATCAACAGTTTTAATTTTCAGCCAGAAGCAATGACCTCAGTTATCTCCCATGAAAGCCTCCTAAAGCGTATTTAACGAGTGCTGTTTCTGATTTTCCTCTGTCCTTTTTCTTTCTTTGCTCTTTCTGTAGAACAAACTGGTGTTTCCTCTGTGCAAATCTGCTTTCAAGAAACACTCTCTAATGTTCACTTCCTTGTAAGTGGCCAAATCAGGGCTGTGTCTGGTTTTCCGTTAGTCTTCCCCCTTAGAAAGACAGGCAAAACAACCCTTGTGTAGAGTATGTACGCGCTATAGGAAGTCAAGTTGGCTGTTAAATAGGTAAATATCATCAACGTTGCTATCTGCTACTCAAAAACTGAGTGTAAGCATTTTGCCTAGAAGGTCTCTGAACTTGTCAAAGGTGCGGGTTACCCAGCGTCCCCACTTCTTACCCCCGTGACCGCAGAATATGCACAGCAGAAAGTATCATACATCAAGATTATTTTTGACGCGTTTTTCCCTTACGAGAAGAAAGGCAGTTTTTCCAAATAAGCGTCTTTTACTATTTGGATTCATCCTCTGACTTTTATTGTGAGTGTGTGGTTAAATACTGGCTAAGCGGCTCTGTAGATGTGTTAGAGAGCACACAACGTCTGCGAGCAAGCCACGAGGTGGCACACGGCGGTTCACTGACGGTTGAACCGTGGTGGTGATACAGAAACTAGTTGGACTGCAGGGGTGCTGTTTGAGTTACTGTAAGAATGACAGCCAACTTGCACTTCTGTTTTCTCTGCTACATTTACGTTACCGTGCACTGATTCAGCTGTTAGCTGTGTCCTTGTCTTGTTTCTTCAGTCCAGTGTTTTATTTTGGGGTGCAAAAATATCAGAAGGAGCAATCTTGATTTCAGTCAATTTCAGCCTGGTGGGTAGAACTGGTTAATAACCATAGTCATTAAATACCTCTGGGAGGACGTTAGCTAAAAATGTATTTCATGTGACAACAAAATATTTGGAATTGGACCTGCAGCCTTTATTGGAAGACCTGGCCAAGACATTGTTAGGTGTCTTTCAAATGGACTAGGGTGGCAGAGAAAAAACGTTTCCCTTTTTCTGTTTTTTTTTTTTTTTAAAAAAAAAGGCAAAATAGTTTACTTACTAATCTACTTCTTATTAAAAGAAAAATCAACTGACTAGGAAATGTTCCTCACAATATTCCAAGTGATTTTTGCATTAAACAAACAGTGAAATATGATTAAAATGCCCTGGGACAAGCACAGATTTTAAGGTGAGTTGTGAAATTTTCAGTATACCAAAGATAAGAGAATTTTTAAAAGTCTAATGGTGAGCACCACAGATGAAGGTATTTTTACCATATAACATGTAGCACTTTTAAGTTTCAAAGAATATCCTCACAGTAGTAATATTTTGAAATCCACGTGGGGGGGGGGTGTGTACATACACTTGCCATTGCAGACTTGAATGTTGGTCAGTCAGAGCCGTCCCCTACATAAAACACTGGTGTATATATTTTTAAAAAGTTAATATGGGTATAGATTTTATACCAGTAGCAGTGACAAATTTCTTGTGTGTAGTTAACAAATTATTTGTAATGTATTTTTTAGAAATCTTAAAATTGCCTTTGCACTGAAATATTTTTCATACTGTAGCTATTTATAAATCTGGTTTACGCATACGTTTGTTAACACACCATTTCTATTTTTTTTTAAGTATATGTTTTGAAGGCTTTTTTTATACCTATGAGTTTTGGCCACTGAAATTTAGCTTAGAGCGGAGTTGTGGCTGAATGTTAAAATTCTAATGAATGTCAAATTAGAAATCCAGGTCTATTGCTCTGTCAGTCTCACCCAAACTCTTGATGTTTTGTTGGTATTTGTGGCAGCGGCGATTAGAGCGCTGTAATTTCAGTGCCGTGCTATTACTGCTAGCTTTTTTACTCTAGAAGGCCTCCTGCTTTTTTACTTTTCTGAGTTCCATCTTTTAGCCTTAAATAAGGAGATTTTTTGCTTGATGTTTTTGAAAATGCTGCATCCCTGTTCTGCCTACTAACAAAGCCGTTTATTGCAAGCTTCATGTAGCCCTCCACTTAGAAATTACTGACAGTGTCATTCAGGCTGAAACACCTATACAAGCACTTGGGAGATTTTAGTTAAACATGTCATTTGTTGGAGGAGAAAAAATGCTTGAATTTAAGTGGAAGTTTCTGTTTTGATTTAGCAATACTTTTACCTTTAAAAGTTGGTAGTGTTTGTTAGTTAAAATAGACGGTTGAATGGAAAAGCCGTAAGACATCAATTCGGTTTCACTTGATGTGCTTTGGCTGCCGTCCCTGTTACTGTTGCCACGCAAACCTCGTCCGCTGCCGCAGGTGTCCACGTGGCCCTTCGCTGTGAACAGATCAGACGATACAAAGACAAAACAGTAGAAGTTAGATCTCAAAATGCATCAGAAGGTTTTATTATGGATGGGACACTGAAAGGAGGGTTTTATGTATTAAAAAAGAAAAGAATTAAAGGGGAGAAGTATAAAAATCTATTTAACTTCCTAATTTGCCTTGTTTGAATTGTTGCAGCTTTAACAGCATAGTGTCTCCATAACTGCTTCTGTAAATGTCTTGAAACTGGTAAGCGCTAACCAAATGTCTGTGAAGACTTAGAAAGTATTTCAAGCTTTTTGGCCACTGAAGTTAATATATTCCTGCAGTGGCTTGTGGCAAAAGATCTTGTTTGGTTGACCATGTACAGTAATTGTTTGTTCAGCCACTTGATGTAAAAGCTTACAGTTTACTTTCTTGCTTGCATTAGCCTGTTTGTCTTGACCCAGCTGGCTTGCAAATACAAAAGGAAACCAATAGCTTCATTGAGCAACTGCACTACTTTTCTTTTGGAAGCCAGTGGGATCATTGTGCTCATGCTCCTGTCTGTTAAAAAAGCTTTAATGGAAATTCGTGAAAGTATTATGAAAGTGAAAAAGTACGTGATTCTACTTTGCAGAATAATCTAAAAATCAGTTTATATCGCTTTAATTTTTTACCTTATGAAAAATTACAGAATTTTAATCTGCGTTGTCGCTGACATAAATCCAGTGCTATGTACACATTGCGTTTTAAATGTCCTTTCATGATCTAATGTAAAGTAGAATCTGCGAAAGTTGCTGTCTGGGGGCTGCGGGGTAGTTATCTGTGCATTAAACATTAAAGATGTCTGCAGTCATCAGCACCAAATACTGACACTTACTTTTAATTGTACAATTATAGGTGCATTTATTTGAAAATAAATCAGCCTTCAGATCTAATGTTTAGACTATCCTAGACCACATCATTTATTTGATTTGAAGAGACAGTGTGTGAACGCATTACTGTAAAGTTTCTTTTCAGTGCTATTTTTAACTTTTATTTCTGTAGATAACCAAATATAACTTGTTTATATTCAGTCACATTTTGGATCCTTATGTAGAATGTATAAGCAGGAGACGTGAATCTGCTTGCAATAAATATAAACGTTCAAGACTGGTTTAAGTTTGCTCACGAGTAATTAAAATAATTCTAGTATGAATAGGAGATGGTTTCATATTAGTCTGTAATAAAATGTAAGTAGATAACAGAAAATGGAGAGAGTGTTTGCTTCTGTTGTTGAATATGCTTGTAGTCACAGTTATTTTCGAAAAGTGACTCTGAGGGTCAAAGAGTCACTCTGAGGGTGACAGAGCACTGGAACAGGTTGCCCAGAGGGGTTGTGGAGTCTCCTCCTCTGGAGATATTCAAGACCCGCCTGGACAAGGTCCTGTGCAGCCTGCTGTAGGTGACCCTGCTTTGGCAGGGGGGTTGGACTAGATGAC
>Ga0065711_1038904_pt1 | contig 18299 bp, 9 predicted proteins | sample Hoacrofraction12_FD_59098 | JGI IMG/M metagenome (GOLD analysis project Ga0065711, IMG submission 59098) | Hoatzin crop microbial communities from Cojedes, Venezuela - Epithelial fraction 12 v2 (version 2) | ecosystem: Host-associated > Birds > Digestive system > Esophagus > Crop | place... | reverse complement strand
CTCTGGAGATATTCAAGACCCGCCTGGACAAGGTCCTGTGCAGCCTGCTGTAGGTGACCCTGCTTCAGCAGGGGGGTTGGACTAGGTGACCCACAGAGGTCCCTTCCAACCCCAGCCAGTCTGGGATTCTGTGAAACCAGAATCATCTTGCATTGGAAACTGTAGGGAGAGTGATTTTGCTTCTTCCTGCATTTTCAAATAATTACGGTACAACTGTTCATAATAAACTTTTGGAAGTCATCTTTTACTTGCCTTCCTGTGACAAATGTATTGTGATATCACAGATGAACCCACTCTTCCTATAAATTTTAAGCCCTTGAAATGGCATAGTTATCTTTTGACCTACTTTTGAGCTCTTACAATCTTCACAATCTTAGTTGTTCTTTAAATGAATTGCCAGAATTCAATTTTTTTTTTATATCTGTAGCTATTAGTTCATCAGGTTACCTCATTGCTCTTTTAATTACTGCTTTATGTCTTTTTTGTCAGAGTTTATGTTCTGTTTTATTAGCGTGATTTAGGCTGAATTTCTGTGTAATTTATAGGCAAGTATGTGACTGTATACACATTTTTGGAGGAGATGTTTCCAGTAGTATTTTGTTATGTCATGTTATTGTGAATTCACCTGGCATTCAGCTTTAAAACACTGACTGTAACAAACACCTTTGGCATTCTAATGGAGATCAAATATGTTTCTATACACATTCCATGGAAACTGGTTTTATTCACTAATGCACAGTTGTTTGTAAAATTATATGTGGCTCATTTTTGAAGTTACTTAAAGAATCAAATGAATAGTGTCTCAATAGTGAAAAATGTCAACCCTAGAGAAATGAAGGGAAATGACAAAATAGTAATGGTAGAATTTCACTGAGAAGTACCTCAATTAAATCACTGATTGCTTGATAGTGTTGCAGCTTCCAACACATGGAAAATATAAATCTAAGGTGCAGTAGTTGGAACGAAACACCTGCAGACCCTCCCATTCACTTACTATCTGCACACTGCTGTCCACTTCTCAATGGATTTGTGGAGACATGAGCTGGAGCAGCTTAGAAGAGTTGTGATTTTCTTGACATGGGTTCTACTGCAGTCACGTTTGTTAAGATGGTGACCTCCTTTGTGTGGTGGAAGGCAAAAGGGACATGGAAATCCTTGAAGGATTTAATCGGGCCATTCATCCATGTCTCATTTTGATATTGTGCCAGGCAGGTTGCATATAACTTGAAGCAAAGCAGCTTTTTTCCAATGATGTTGCAATGGAAAAAGTCAGCAAACTTGTTTGGTGTGCTAGGCTGAGCAGTAAAAAGCAGGTAAATATTTGCATTTATGTACAGGAATATGGTGATTCCTAAATGTTCCTTCTCTTTTGTACGTGCTTGGAAACATAAATGGGAATTATGGTCCTGTAGTGGAATCCTTTGAGATTGTTGCTGCTGATAAGGCCAGTGAAAAGATTCACGGATATGGTCTGTGTCTCAGTATCTCAGCAGTAATTAGGGTGTCTAGAAGCACATGAGAGGAAACATATAGTTGTATTTCCTTCCCTTTCCCCCACACTCTTTTGTGGCCATTTTCAGTTTATATGTCCTTCCCGTTCCACTAAGTCATTGGTATTTTACGCACCATTTTTATGGCATATGCTTGGTACTTTGCAGTTGCTTGCATGTGTCGCTGCTGTTGCACAGTAGATATATGCATATTTTTCCCAAGCTGTTCATGCTGTTATAATCTTCTTGAGCTGAGGTGCCACCAGAGCCTGGAGTAGGCTTCCGTTGACCTATCTAACCAGTCCTCTTCCTCCTGTCTCTTTTGAACTATTTCCAGAGGTATGGCTTACCTTTTCTTTTCCTATTTTTCTTAGTTTTCAGAATGAATTAACTACAATTCATGTCTAACTTCTGAGCAGTTGCTAAGTGCAGGCAAGAAGGATTCTTAACCTTCTCCTCTTAAGGAAGAGGATTTCCCAGGTTTTATTTAGGAATAGAAGGAGATGTTCAGACCTACTCAAGGGATCAGGAACTCCCTGAAGTCTTGAGTGTTTAATTTGCTGCTTGTGTGGAGCAGAAATTTTTAAAAATGCCTGATCTCTGAGTACCAAGGAGGCAGTTGATGCCTTTCATTTGCTAGGGTAAATGTTAAGCAATTGAGACTCTTTGGCCACAGTTTTATTCTAGATGTGTGCACAAGGGAAACGTTGGTACAATCGGTCAATGGTAAGGAATGCTGTTTTTTTAAAAAAGGGAATCTTGGGAATTCTTCACTCAGATGACCTCTAATTTAGATCAATAATTCTACTCACCACCTGCAGAAACCATGCCAGATTTCAAGGCAGTTAGATAAGCATGGGGATTATATAGCACTTAGAAGAAACTGACCTTTAAACAGAAGACTTTTCAGAAAGGTGTGAAATGACCTATTCATCATAGTTGCATGTCCTGAGCTGAGTGAGAATACAAAATGGAGAAGAATATGGCTTGAGACATAAATGTAGCTTGATACAACAGCTCCGAGACATGTGAATTGCTCCATTAATTTCAGGAAGAATTTTCTCATCCTCTTTCTTCCCTGAGAGAAATGAAGAGTGAAGCACATCCGTCCTTAGCTCTTCACCCCAGCTTGCTGTCGGCTTACAGCATCACAATCCCTCTGTAGGGTACACGTGAAAGAGAGAAGGGGAGAGCAGGTAGGGGAGGAGAAATTCACATATCCAAAGAGATTGTCAGATCTCAATAAAAGGAACCGAAAGGTAGATGAGACTTGAGCGGGATGCTGCTTCAAGAGACCCAGATCTCACAACGGGACAAGAGGAGGGAATTAGAGAAACCAGTCCCAGACATGTTGAGAGGGGGAGTGTTTTTCAGTTCCCTCTTCTATGCTGAAATGAGTACAATGCTGCAAGGACTGCTGGGTCGTAGGACATTCACAGGGAAGATGAATATAGGCCGATGGAGTGTTTTGTACTTGCTTTGCTACTGGTGGTGTTGTCCCTTTCCCATCTCTGGTCCTGTTCCTGCTATGCTCTTTTTTTCCTGTGCCTGTCATCTTCCTTGACTTGCTGCGGCTCAAACAGCTTCCTTTTTCCTCTTTCTCCTCCCACTGCTGACATTTGCTCATCTACAATGTTTGCTTCACAAAAAAGGAAGTTTCGGTGCCTTCTGTATCTCTCTCTCTATTTAGGTGACATTTTCCCCAAATGGCAACAAAGCAGAACTCTGACAAAAGCAAATTGCCTCTGAATGCCTTCCTTTCTTGGGTGCGTGCCAAGAGTCAAATTCAAAATGACCCTACCTGGGTGGAGGTCAGGTTCAATGGCTACTACAGAGGCCCCTGAGACTCCCAGCTCATGTGAGAAGTGACAGACTACAGAGCACTCTGGTTTTTATGTTTCTAGCGGAAACCTCTGGTTTGTGAGTTAGATGTACATCTATCCAAGAGAACGAAGTTTTAATTGTTACTCCGTTCCCCCCCACCTCCCTTCCACTTTTACCTTTGCTTCTTCTGGAACAGAAGAGTGCCAGGCACAATGTGGGTTATTTTGTGTGTATATACATACAAGTGTGCATATATGCATGCATGTGTCAAGACATACATATGTAGTGTGCGTGTGAAATTTGAGATGCATCTGTGCAAAAGCTGGTATAATGCCAGTTTTAAGACAAGTTGCTTTGAGGAAGGGAGGGTTAATCTGTTGACCTGCTTCTTCAAATTACTCCAGAAGTTGAACGTTAATCCCAGCCTGCACCTCAGTAATGTAGACGCATTTTAAGACAGTACAGCTAAATGTGTACTCCAAGGTACTTTGGGAAATTAACCTGTAAAGGGAACAGAGTGTGTGGGGTTGTGTGAGTGCAGCGGGAAGGGGAATAGCACACATGCCCTCAGCCTTGAAAGCAAAGCAGCTCACATGATGAAGAACACATGAATTCATCATGATTAATGCTCCTGCAGTTATAGCTAAATTATTGTAGACTTAAAATCAGAAGCGTTAGGGCTGGAAATGATTCAGAGTGGAACTTATATTCCTAGCGCTTATGTTTTAAAGCCCTTATTCTTGAGTGTGCACCACAGCTGCATGTTGCATATGCAAGTGTGAGGGGAAAAGGAACCAGCAGGAAGGAAGCACAGAGGAACCTGATCCTCAGTTAACAAGATCGTTGCTAAATTGTTTCCACCTAGTAACAGAAGAAGAGGGCATCTGAAGGGGAAAGTGTATTGTAAAATGTTTAATTTACCTGATGAGGAGCACTGTTAAATTCACACTTGTTGAGACATGCCTAGTCACTATAAATGTCCTTCCTCATCCCCACCATTTCTTTTTCTAAACTAAGAGCCTTGCAGACTGAAGTGACTGTTGATAACATTACAGGAATGAGCATCTGTTTGTTTACTGCTTCGGCAAGACAGGTATCTGAAGGTGGAAAGATAATGACTTCAGTGTGGCCCAGCTGGTGAGGTTTACTTTCCCCGGTCATCTGCCTCACCATCAGCGCGTACATAGTTGAGCTGTGTGGGCATCAGCTACCAAACTGGGACTGTTTGCTTTAAAATGCTTTGTTTTAAATGTTAGTAGTTTTATGTTGACTTATATGTGTGTGACTGAGAGAGATTCAAGATGTCTCCAGCATCTGATTTTTGGACTGGGTGAGCTTATGTGGATTTTCTGTATTCTTTTCTCACCATTTAATAAACCTCTTCGCATTTTCATACACATGTGAAGTTCAAGATCCTTCCTGAAAAGGAACTTGCTGTCTTTTTTCTGGTGACATATATTGCTAGCTATAAGGCTGCTGAAATCAAGGGAGATCTTTTCACTGGTTTTTGAATGAGCTTTTTGACCTGACCGTTGTTAGCTCTTTACTCTCCTTGAGTAGTTAAAAGAAGAACAGCAACAAAATCAATATAGAGTTCCGTTATTCTCAATGTGCTTTTACTGATGTGTGTTTAGCTGATTTTCAGTTAATTTGCACTTCCTTTGTCATAACTGTAGAAGTTACAGTCTTTTGCTTACCTGAGAAAGAGGGGAAGGCTTGGGAAAAGGAGTACATTTCTAATGTGCGTAGTCTAACAGTATCTGAATCCAAAAAGAACTAGTTCTGGAACATGCTGGATTTTACTACTCAGGACCTGTAAGGCACACATTTTACAATATGGATGCGTTTCTGTATCTCTGGTATGCTATTCCTTAAAAATTGTATAGGAGTTTAAAATAGCATGCAGAACTTCGTAAAGGAACATGAATGTCCATCCATTTCCAGCACAAATTGTGTGCATAAAGGTGATGGTTTATTAATAGAGCTATTAAACTGGTAACAATATTTGTAGTATGTAGAAATTTAAAACAAATTTCAGAGTGGATTTGTGGTGCTTAAGAATATCTGGACTGTAATATATGTAGCTACCTCTTACAGCCTACTATATGTGACATCCTTTAAAGTAGTTGACGTAGCCATCAGCAAAATGTATCAGTAATGTTGATCCCAAAGTTTTTTAGAGTCTGTTGTTGTTTGCTGAGTGATTAATCAGTAACCAAGAGGAGACTAATTAGACATTAACACAAAGATGCTTACAGACTATTGAGTAAATACTGTAGTATTTGTTTTGAAAACTCTAATTGCATATTTACTATACACCAAGGGATAATGATATAATACTTGAATTTTCCAAATATTTTTTTTCTATGACTTTTATTTTGTATAGTATCTTTCATAGATGCTACTGCAAGAAACTGTACAAACTATTTTACTGAGATGACTCCTGTGAGAGAGATTGTTAGTAGTGAAGAGAGAAAATATTGTAGATATTTGAAAGTAGATAGGATGTTGATAGAACAAACCAATGCAAAACCCATAGTGCAAACTTGGGTTGTACTAGAAAACACAAGAATGCTGTTGTGGACTTTAGCAAGAACAGAGAAGGTTTTTGTGATTGACTGCATGTAAAAAGCTATTACTAATCTTAGATGTTGCTGTTCCATCTGCATTTGGTAGCTGTCCAAATTACTTCTCTGCATTAATTGCCGTAAGCTTCCTATAGAAAAGAGCAGCATTTTGCTTCAGTAGTTCTTCTAAACTTACTTTGTGTGGAATTGGGTGGTTTTATCCATTGGAGAAATGTGCATGCCCTTCCACATAGGATGTAGCAATGACTGAAGGTTTCCTAGGAAACAGGGAAAATGGGATAGATGCAAAGAATGCACACAAAGTGGATTCATTCATGCTTTAGAAGTCTTTATTCCATTGAAAGCCAGAATATTTGCTAAAAAAGAAACAAAGTTTACATGAATTATTAACAGGATGAGAAGCTTCATACATTTTAACAGAACTCAGGTACGTTTCTAACTCACTGAAACCATTTCATGCAACCTGTGCAAGTCAAGCAGACACTCTCTTTTTCACAATTAACGATCCATTCTCCCTTTTTTTTTAATTAGAATTTGTTAGAAAGCAGAAGGGGATTTAGGTCTTGCTTTTTAAGAAGCAAAACTGCACTTGTGATTTGTGCAAGGAAATAAGGTGTAAGCCCTTTTTGTCTGATATTTAATTTTTGGGCTTTTGGAGGCTCTTTCTTATATTGTGCTGTAATGGTTTTAGATTAATTTACTGAGTACATACTTTAAATTTAAAGATTTTCATTTAATGGTGCCTGCTAGATTTACGAATTGAGGGAAAATATATTTAGTTGGATTTCTTCCCATGAAATAACATTTCAATTAGTTCAGCTCATGCTATGCTTTCTATTCTTATAATATTTTTAAGCATGAAATATCTTTAGTGCTAAATGTTTCAGAATCGCCTCATTTCAGCATTGCACCTTCAGTAGCTTCACAAGTGCTGTGTAATTCAGTGCAGAGGAGGCTTAGAGTACTGCTTAAAATGCAAAGAAGACATGATGGAAACTACTGCCTCTTTTAGTGAAGTAAGCCTTAGTACAGGCATTGCAGTAGAGGCCCTAGCAATGGGTTTGTTCTCCATTGGGGTACAGATCCTTCTTTTTTCAGAGCTGTTTTCAGAAAAAGCTTTCGTTCAAGCTTCATACCACAGACTAGTACAGTAAAAAGTAAATTCTTCTGAATTTCTAAAATACTAGTAATAACTGTAGAAAGCTAAGCTACAGATTTAAAATAATTCTACAAATGAATTATAGATAATTTAAATGGCATTTATGTGCCTATATCTGTAGCAGATAGAACATCTTAGAGGGAAAAGGGGCTCATCTGGAAATACACGGAGCTGTAGTGTGAATCAGATGGCGGAGTTCTCCTGCAGTCACTGGGTATCGTTAAGGTTCCATGGACAGATAAAGTTTCGTTTGCAAGTGTCATGCTTCAGAGTTCAGATGCTGTACAGTCTGGGATTTTTTTTTTTTACTAGCTTTTGTTTGGGAGACGGACCATTGTTTAGCCTTGAACGTGTTTCCATCAGTGATTTTATTTATATGTGTATATAAAAGTTACTTATTTCCCGCTGAAAGACAGCAGATGACATTGTAAATTTTTCAGTCAAGAAAAGGGAATTGTATGCTAAGTAGGATATTTATAAAAGACAATACCAAAGCATGGAAAAATGTTTTAAAACAAGTGTTGAAGGGAAAAGGATTGGCCAGGCCTTGTAAGTTCCTGCTGATAGAGCTTTTCATTTTCAGGAGAGAATTTCAGTCTTTTACTTCTCTTGGAAGTTTTTGTTGGAGGTCTTTACTTGATATTTTGGAGTGCTGAGCATGGTATCAGTTGATACCTAGCAACCTAAACATCAGCCCTTTGCTATAAGGAAAGCTTATGGTATTTATTTGTGTAAGTACGTTAAAAGTTATATTTAGATGGAGGGGGTGGTACATACAGGTTAGCAAAAGAAAAATAAATTCAAAGTTCATGCAGCTTGTACAGCTGACATCAGAGAGGTAAACTTGGGGTTTTTTTTAATCCATGCCTTATCTTTAATCAGGTTTTGAAACAATATTTCTCCCTTAATGCTCTACAATAGATGTTTCAAGATATAAAACACAGGTGAATGAACCAAACATTGCATGCTGTTGGTCTCAAAATCTGAATAATAGGCCTTTATTGGCAGTGGTGGTGTTCTGTTTTGTTTTTAAGCAGTTTGCTTAACAATATACTCTGAACAGCCTTTTTCTACCACAAATAAAGGAAGCTATTCTGTATCAGGTTTAGGTCAAGAGTTTCAATTTCAGGAGAAAATGCTGTGTGTCTCCTTTGAGGGTGATAGAATGTGGGATTTTACATCTTTGATAGAGTTTAAAGCTTTTAGGAATTCTTTCCAACCACCAATAAACAAACTAATAAGTAAGACTAAGACAATTGTTACGTCCATTCAAAACAATTATGTTTTGAAACAGACCTTCACTTGTTTTCTACAAAATTGTGGTAATTTTTTTTGTCTGTTTCATAGGAAGGAAAATTCTAAGCAGAAGCCAAGATTTCAGAAGTTCCTACACCCCATAGAAATTTTGCAAAACATGCACTCCACTTCACTGTGTATGGAGTCACGTGGAATAATGTTACTGAATGTGAATGTATGTCTTCAAAAGTATTCATATTTACCATGACATCAGGAAGTAACATACTGATTATGCAGTTGTAGATCATTGGCACTCCACTGAAAAGACTTCATTTTCAGACTATCCTTTAAATCCACAAGTTGTTTGCTTTTTTAAACTTGGGGTGATATATATAGGCTTTGTTAAATAAGAAACATAACACAGCAGGGTTTATTCATTACAAATAGATCAAGGGAATGATGATACAGATATTAAGAATTAGAATAATTTCTTACTGATGATCTTCAGCCATAGTTATGCTGTGGAGCCCAAGAGTCCTCTTGCAGATGTGCTGTCTTTTGTTAGAAAAGAGAGCGTAGCGGAGGTTGAGGTGTCAGGAAAAAGTAGTAGCTGAAAAAAGCTTTTCATTTCTAAAAAGGGAGTTAGTGGGCCATGGGTTATGAAGCATCTCAGGAAGGAGGTGTCTCAGCTGCTAGCAGAGAACAGCATAGTTTTGTATAAATAGCGCCAGTAGCTGATGGGAAACAGTTTTTTGTGTGAATCAGATTTCGACTGTGCAGTAGTTTGAGCGCCAAACCTTAGTAACAGAAGGGAAATAGGAATTATATTTTTGGTTAAAATCATGCTTTCCTAATGGCTGCAATCACTGAAGAAGGAAGGTTATCTACCTCTCTATAGTTACCTTTTTCTGCAGTTTCATGTAATGTATGTGGTTCTAGGTATGGTCAGCAATACAGTGCTAAATTAGATGGTCCCTAGATGTGTCCAAGAGTGGCATTATCTTTATGACTGACTACATCTTTACCATGAAATAACTGTAATATCCAATGAAACGCATGGTTGAACAGCTCAATAATCTTATACCTGTTTACTTTAGAAGCGATGCTTCATTTTATAATACATTTCGCACTTTTAAAGTTTTTTATTCTGATTTTTCCGTATTGTTGCTCTTTCCATTTCTACTAGTATTATTTGTTAACTTCACGTGTATTCAGCAGGAGTAAAACTTCTGTTTCGGAGGAAGAGCAGTGCAAAACTTGTGCATTTTCCTGTTTATTTAGAGTACAAAATGCATTGAGTATCAGGCTTTATTCTCTCAAAGCTTGGGAAAGTTGTTCCTGCACAGCGAGAAAGACATTTACTGTGAAGCTTGGATCCATACCTATGCCATATACTTCGCATAACTGTAACTTGTCACCATCGCTAGCTTTTTTTCTTTAGCCTGAAAGCAGCATGAAATGCAGCCAACCTCTGCATATGTATAAAAAGAAGTTTACAAAGTTTGACTTTGTACTGATTTAGGGGGTTTGGGGCTTTGTCTCTATTAACTTTCTGTCAGAAACTTGGAAGGGATTTTTTTGCGTACTCACATGCTAGAAGTAAAGCTGAATGTTACTGACATTGTTGTGGAGAACTCTGAACCGGTGAGCTACAGAATACCAGTGAGCGTCCCTGATCAAGATTTCTGGTAATTTCATTTCCATGAGGTCTTTAGATCACACCTAATTTCCTTTAGTGCTGTACGTAGCCTGAAGTAGATCTTTCCTTTCTAATAATCTGGTAGACCTCTGTGTTATGTACCTTCGTGAAACTTAAGATACGATCTCCAAACAAGTTCACCTTTGATTCAGAATCCCAGGTGACTGCAGAAAATACCATCTCTCAGTGGCTGGTGTGGCTTCAAGAGTGCGTTTGCTTCATGTGTGTAACTCTGCTGGGCAGACGAGGAAAGAAAAAGCGTGTAGCAAAAGAGGAGCAATAGAGTGGTGCTAGCAGTTAGGGAATTGAATGCTGAGAGGGAAAGACGCTGAGCGTTTTGTGTGTGATAGAAGGACGTGGAGCTCTGTGTTCGCCAGCATAGGCACAGCATGTATGTGCTGAACCGGATGTCCTTAGGATTCGTTATACAATCATACAACGAAGAAGTATGTAATCAATGTTGTTATCTGACCAAAAAATGTGACTGTTAATCCTGACATATGTTTTGCATGTAATGGAGGAAGAACACTGTGGTGCTTTACATCAGTTTTTAGTGAGCAGTGTTGTATGTTAGACTCGTACCCACATTACTTCTATCTTTTTGTTGTTAAAGGCAGACATAAAAGAAAGCAAATGTGAAGCACATTAGTGTTAATTAAGGACTGGAGGAAACCCATTGATCCTTATTTGAAACTGCTGATAAATTTAGCTTGATGTCATTGCTGGATTGCTGCAGATGATCAGATAGAAGTCAGTTCAGCTATGTTTTTTCCCCTATGTCTTTGGGTTTTGCCTTTCTGAAGAACACGTGCAGTAAATTTTCATGATGTTATTCGCTGCCTGGGAAGAAATCAGTGGGGAAGAGTATGGAAGCAGTGAGAGAGGGAGGAGACAGGGTAGACATTTTTCGGAATCTGAAAGCATGGAGTTGAAACCACATGCTTCTTATTTGCTCTTAGGTTTTCAGAAAAAGCAACGATCGAATGGTTGCAGCTCTTTGAAGGTAGCGGGGTTCCATATGGCCCAATCAACAATATGCAAGAAGTATTCTCGGATCCTCAGGTTGGTTCTCACCAAGTCTTTTCTATACATTGTTACACGTGTTTTGCAAATGCTGAGTAATGATCACTTTTCCTGCCACTCAGACCTGATTTCAGATGCTTTAAAATGGAATTTGAGAGTTATATGGTAGATTGAGTAATATAGTGGATTGAGTTTAAGCCAGTAGTATGGAATAATAACAAATAAATACAGATCCTTAAATGAATTATATGCTTGGGAACACAGATTTTGCCATAATGCATTAAACTGTAGGTTATTCCATGTCTTGTATGGAGGCTGTCTTTTAAAAATGGCTGGTAAAACAGGGAAAGAAAGTGTAATATATTATGTAATTGCATTGGTCAGGTAAATATGCAGAGAAGTACATTTCTTGCTGTCCACAAGCAAATAATTTTCTGTATAGAGTATGGATAACCAAAATCTATACTGTTTGAAAGAAATGGGCAACTTTTTGACTGGAAACAGAAAAATGAAGCACAAAAGTCATATACAGAAAGATTTTTAACCTTTTCTTGGACTGGTTGTTTCCCTGGCTGAGAACGCTTCAGCTTTTTATTTGTTTACTTTAAATGTTAAGTCTTTCTCTGAATTGCATCTATACTTAATTATAAACACTATTTTTACTTCTAAGTATCTGTAGTTATGTTGTCTGTGTATTCTCTGACCCTTTCCCTTCTCACCCTCTGGCTTATGATGGGTTAAAGGGCCCAACCAAACTGAATTATACTTTCTTGAATATTAGAGTATTTTACAGCTATTCTGTTGTGTAATCAATCTCCATTAAATTAATTTCTAATAATGGGAGTAACCGGAAAAATGATTAGCCGTTGGAGGAAAAAGAAAGCAGCCAATTTTGTATGTGCCATGTCTGCTGTCAAGAAGTGTTTGTCAGGATTTCGAATCCCATTGCAGTCTTTGGGAAAGAAGAACAGGCAAAACAATCTCTATCATAAGGGAATATGTTTATAATAAATGTGTTTGTTATAAAGATGTTTATTATACTTTTAGAGGTATAGGACAATATTTGTTAGGCTACTGCAAGGAAAGAATTTGGTTTTTTTTTTCTTACGTAAATATGCTCTTTCTCCTTCAAGTGATGTAGTACCATGCTGTGAAGTATGCATGGACCAGATTTTCCACTTCATAACTTTCAGAGGGATTAATCTTGGGCTTTGAAGAACACACAGCGAGAGTATTTTACTCAGAACGGGGTTGACTTGGCTGTACTTGGTGCAGCATTGGAAAAATATTCTTCGAGATTTTTTTTTTTTTGACAGTGCAACTTTTAAGAAAGTCAGATCCACTCTCAAAGAGATGGCTTTTTAAAACATAGGATGTTATGGGATGGCCATTACCTCCCAAATTAAAAAGAGGTTGGCTTGGTTGCCTTGCTTTTTGTTAGAATTCACCTAAATATTATTTGTATGAATAATTATTGTATGTATTATAATTACGTTATATATATATATAACCTGACATAGTTAGCCTATCCATAAAAGGTACTGCAGTGCTTTGCAGTCAGATACCACCGTATGGCAGGTTTTTCAAAGTATTTTCTGGTAAAGGGACATACTGATCTCACACACCCCCCACCCCCAGGAACTGCTTGAAAATGGTGTCTTTTCTATGCCTGTCTCTGAAAGAAGTGGCACTCAGACATTGTGCTCTTACTACTATGGGAAATGAAATGTTGTTCTTTGTTTGTGGCGATGCTGCATCTGTGTGTATGCATTTGTTTCATTTCTGGGGCTGCCTGCCTCCTTAAGCATTTTCTCACAGTTATGGCTCTGTTCAGGGGGAGGGGAAGAAAAAAAAAAAGAATGCGGTTCTTTCCTGTTCTTTCTTGAAATACACAGAAGTGTTGACATTTTAAGGTATCGCTCTTATGGCAAGATATTTACTTTACATCACTTATATAAAATTAAGTCTCCCACTCTACCTTTATGTATCTGAGAGACTGTCCAGCAGGCCAGCAATTTTGAGAGTAGCATACTCAGCCTCTGAAGTATATTTTTCTGATTTTTACACAAAGTTTTATTTTGATGGTGGAGACTTCAGACCTTCACAGGTGGCTTCATTGCCCTGATTCACTTATCCATAGCTTGGATTTGGAGGCCTAAGGACTGTTCAGGCAAAGCTTTTTCACCTTCACATTTCTTCTGAACTGTAGTTTTTGCTGTTGTACCTTGCCCAATCTGTCTCCACTTGTTCATCTTTCTGTTGCTGTACAGACAGCACACGTCTTAGATAAAAACACATGCTTGTGTATAGCTTTGCTCTTTCATAAGCCAGTCTGCAATTTTGGTTTCTGAAACGTCAAAAAGCATCGCAGAGCCCTGAGACTATGCCTAAGACTAGGGAAGAAGTCTAGCAACACTCCAGAATCTGTAATGTAAGTATCCTCTGCACTATGAAATCCCAGTCATAACAGGGAAAACAAGCACGCAACAAGAACAACATATTGTAATCACCACAAGATTTTTCTCACGTGTAAAGCTGAAACCAGTCATTAAGTATGAGAACTTGGTAATCATTCTTCACAGTGCTCCTATTATAATATGGTGGGTTTTCTCAGGCTCAGTTTAGATCACAAAATACATTTCTAAGAAGGATGTCACTCGGGTTGCATTTAATAACCTTACTTACAAACAGTGTGATGTAAAATGAAACAGTTTATCATAATGCAATAATCTGCTTTTCATATTCATTTGCTTTCAACCATTGCAAAGACTCTGGAAAAACTTCAAACCTGGTGATACTTCGATATAGACAAACTCTAGTCTACCTCTAATAGGTAATACTTAGGTTTTGCTAACCTTTTCCATTTTGGGTGTTACCAGCAGAATTGGTTCTAAACACAATTCCATTTTTTAGCTTCATTTTGTTGCCATAGTCTTCCTATTTGATGTATGGATTTGGATACCCATAATGCAGCCAGCATTCATGTAGGTGTGGTCTGGCACCGTTAGTGACCAAGATGCACTGCATGGGTGTCATCGACGAATTTGCTAGCTCAGCTGTCAGTAATGCTGCAAAGGGTGCACCTGGCTGGTACCAGCCAAAGACAGGAATCCTGGGAGGAGGTTGGAATAATACAAGCGAGGAATGGAAGCAAGTCTCAGGAGGCAGGAAAGGCAAGAAAAGGACATGATTGGAAATGTTTAATGGAACTTAATCAGCTACAGGTGGGTCATGTTTTTAAGTTATATTTTAATTTAACTAAAAGAACCTCAGAACTCTGAAGGCCAAGAGTGGTTTGTATAACTTCTTCTATAAACTGAGATAAAACAACGAATTTTTGATCCCAGGACATTTTGTTAATATCATTAACAGCTTCAATCATACTCCAAATGAGCTGCCAAAAACAAAGAATTTTGTTACTTAGTTGGAGTGCCAGGTGATACTGTTTTTTCCATGAATGGAGTGAAACATCCACTTTCCCCACTGATTATAATCTTTTATTCATTTATGAAGTTAAAATGAATACCATAGTCATTTGCACTGCTAAGTCAATCAGTCTGTGGATAGAAGTATGTGTGTGCTTGTGCATGTGTGGATAAGAAGGCTGAGAGAAAGAGGAGCAGATTCACTGGTTAAGGGAACAATTTTCTTAAAAATGAGAGGGAGGAAAGAATGTTTGTAAAAGTTCTTAGAAACTCTTAATAGTACAGTATAGACTATTTTAATGAAGCTTTTTATAGCCAAAATTCTTCAAGCTATATTTTAAAAATGTGTTCTTTTAACCAGGCCAAGATAGTACAAACATTAAAGGAATTCTTAAAGCGTTTTAAAAACTTACTAGTGACCTCAGTATGGTCCCATTTCACATACCCTGGGGAACATGTGTATGAAATACAAAGTGGTCTGAGGTTTTCCAAACAAAACAAACTTAAAAGAGAATATAATTTTTAAAAGAAACTATTCAAATTCTCCCAAAAGATAAAACAAAACCAGGTACGCACTGTACTGCAGCTAAGTATGAAAGAACAAAGATCTTTGCTGGTTAAGTGAGGGGACTGAAGGTTTTTCTGTTTTCTTTAAAACATTAGCTTCCCCTTTTTCGCAATGTAATTTCTTTCACCATGCTTATACAGCCTTATTACTTTAATTAAATGCCTGGCATATGTAAGAAGCAACAAAACAACCCAGAAATATTATGGGCAGTTTAATAAATTGTTATCTGATGTTTTACCAGATTAAATCCATTCATGTTGATGAATTTTACTATATGAATGTTGCCAGCTGAAAATAAAAAGGAGCCATGCGGTGGTACACCCCCCCTCACCCCCCCCAGCAGTTACAGTCATACCACACAAGTTGAGTACATCAGGTGTAAGACATCACCCTGATGCATCACTTCTGAGAAATATGGGGAGGGAAATATCAGAGCTGAAATACCACAGCTGGCCCTGATTTCAGCTCCTGCCAAACACCTGCAGACTCTAAAAGGATACCAAAACAAACCTCCACCCTGTGGCAACAGGCCATCTCTTAACAACCCTTCCCTGACTTTGCATCACTATAAAAATTAATTTAACATTTTTTTACAGAAACCTTGGTCTTCCTGTCCCAGAAGGCCATTACAGTTCCTTTAGCCATTTCTCTGAATGTGCCTCAGAAAAAAAACCCACAGTAAATTGAGTATTGAAATATCTGATAGCTGGAAATTTTCTGACGTTTTAAGCTTATTATTTGTGGGAACTTAGGAAGGTGGTAAGTTTTTTTTATTAACCTCCAGATTGTCTCTTATTTTGGAAGTCATTTCATTTGAACACATCCTGGCAAAAATTTCCTAGCATCTGGTAAAATCTTCTACAATCGGTGTTGTGAACACACAGAACAGCAAAAGATATAAAGTGTGTTGGTTTGGTGGTGGTTGTTGTTTTTTTTTTAATATCGTCTTAGGCATGGTTGTTGTTGGTTTGGGATTTTGTTTTTTTTTTTTTTTTTAAATATGACCATATTTTAGTTGCTATTCTTTGCTGAAATAGACTTTTGTGGCCCACTGAGGGCTGTCCCAAGTCGAATGAAATTATGTTCATCTCCATAATACTGCAGGGAGTTTTTGTACATACAGAGGTTTCTGCAACTGAAAAGCAGTTGATGAAGGCCTGAGGTAATATGATGTGTGTGGAAGTCATTCCTAACAGACAAGAGAAAGAGAGGAATTAAATTTTGCGTGTGTCTATGAAGTAAGTACTAAAACTAGTTCGAAATTTTCTGATGGAATGTTTTTACATTTGAAAGTGCTAATTCATTGAAAGTGAAACATCCACACGAAGGTGTCTAAATTCTATTTTGAAAGAGGAATTCGGCCCTATTCCTGCCTGTCTTGCTAAGTTGAAAATGCGCGCTGCCTAGCTTTGATTTGGTGTTTCAGGCCAACTTTTTACTTTAATTTTTATATTTTATGCAGTGAAAAAGAACCACACACCAACCGTACCCAACCCTTTAATTTTGTCAAAAGTAGCTCCTTTATACTGAATTACAAATGTTTTCAAGCATTTGGTCTGTGGGAAATATAGGCAAGTAAATTCTGTTCTGAAGTGGAAAGCATTAAGTAATGGAAAGTAGTTTGAAGAAGTGAAATGGAAAAATCCAATTCTAAGACTGTTTGTAGTATGCGATTCCCACATATACACAATTATGCAGTCTTTATATGTGTTATGGGATAGTTCTATATCCAGATGTTATAGGAAAGGCTCAAAATGAGACATCACTTTTATTTTGGTATGAGGAATACTGTAATAGGGAGTGTTTTTTTAAATTTTGGCTGTAGTGAAATGTGGTGTGAGGCTATGCCATGTTTTTGAGTGGCCTGCCTAGCTTATAATGACTAGTAGAGAGCTTACAGTGGAGAAGTCTTGAAATATGATGGGGTTCTAAATAAAAATATGTTTATATTGATGATGGGCTTTTGTTCGTAGACACATTTAATATACATCTATTGTCTAGATAAGAAAAATAATGATAAAGGAGGTAGCTCAACACTTTATATTATGTGGTTTTGTTTTCACTTGCCTGTAACTTTGCAGAGTTTTATCTGAAATTTCCAGTGCTGGTTGTTTGTGTAAGTCTGAAGTACATTGGGAAATATTTCTGATAAAATGATCCACTAGTGTTTGATAACAAGTTTCTGAAAACTTATTTTCTGCAGTGTCAACATATTCTTAAAACTGTTTTTTTCCTGGGAACTCTACTGATCCTTTTTAGAGAATTAGCTCTTTTTCAAAGAGACTTGGTCAGAAAGTTGACTGCAGTGTCATGGATGTGCTGTTTTGCTGTCCCGTGTTTTTAAAGGTGGGGGATAGAAGCTGGCTATGAATAAAGAGGAATGGAGCCCCAGACAGTGTATGCAAAAGATAAGCTTTCACCTGCTGCCGCATATTGTAGTCCTGTAAGTGTTTTGTGAGCCCAAAGGTGAGAGCTTTGCTCGAGACATAGGTTAGAAATTGTATAACTACACTAGATAAAATGGTTAGGCTTTTTCAACACCTGAATTTTGATTTCTAAAAATGTCACGATAAATAAATAAGAACGACACAAACGTGAGAAAATTCACCAGCAGCTTTATTTACTGTAGAAGAACTCTCATTCATAAACACTGTGATATTTTAAAATCAAGTAACATGTTTCTGCTGTACCCTCTTCTTGATGTGTGCAGGATAGACTTGACTGTTCAGTAGGAGAGCATTTAGTCTGCCTTGTGAACCAGGTTGTTGTCTGTCAGATTCTTAATTCACTTGATTCAGAATATGAGAAGTAGTGAAAGAGGTAAGAGTTTGCAGAAATATGGCTTCATTTTTATAGAGGTTGAATGCCAGACAGGAATCTCTTCCTGTATCTGCCACACAGTTCACACGTGGTTTTGGCCAAGTCACTTCAATCAAAATGTTAAAAGGTGGTCATTAAACGTGTGTGCGTCATGTTTTGAGCGCCTGCCTTGAGACACCGTGTGCTAAATATGCAGCAGCACTGAGTTCTCGTGGTTGTAAACTAAACTGTTTAAAGTATTCTTTGGTCATTTAAAAATGTAATACTGTTGACAATGCTGAAAAACCTAACACAGTGGTTTTAGCCTTAGTTTTCTCTGTACTTTGGTTTCTTAGCCTTGAAACTGGGACTCATCTAAAAAGCAGTGTTGTAAAGGTGCAGTAGTTCTACTTTTGAAAAATAGGGCTTCTCATGTGATAGCACCAGATAAAAAACCCTTTGGGATTTTTTTTTTTTTTTTTTTTTTT
>Ga0065711_1038903_pt1 | contig 18301 bp, 7 predicted proteins | sample Hoacrofraction12_FD_59098 | JGI IMG/M metagenome (GOLD analysis project Ga0065711, IMG submission 59098) | Hoatzin crop microbial communities from Cojedes, Venezuela - Epithelial fraction 12 v2 (version 2) | ecosystem: Host-associated > Birds > Digestive system > Esophagus > Crop | place... | reverse complement strand
ACACTGCCCTAGTGAGGCCTCATCTGGAGTACTGTGTCCAGTTCTGGGCTCCCCAATTCAAGAAAGATGAGGAGCTACTGGAGAGAGTCCAGCGGAGGGCTACAAGGATGGTGAGGGGACTGGAACATCTCCCCTACGAGGACAGGCTGAGGGAGCTGAGCTTGTTTAGCCTGAAGAAGAGAAGGCTGAGAGGGGACCTAATAAATGCTTACAAATATCTGAAGGGTGGGTGTCAGGAGGATGGGGCCAGACTCTTTTCAGTAGTGCCCAGCAACAGGACAAGGGGCAATGGGCACAAACTGAAGCACAGGAAACTCCGTCTGAACATGAGGAAGAATTTCTTCCCTCTGAGGGTGACGGAGCACTGGAACAGGCTGCCCAGGGAGGTTGTGGATTCTCCTTCTCTGGAGATATTCAAGACAGAGGTCCCTTCCAAACCCTACCATTCTGTGATTCTGTGATTCTGTTGCCAACATCAAGAAATTCCTCCAAAATGCAGGAGATGCTCTGAATATCCTGTCTACTTAAGTATAAAAAATAGGAGGAGAAGGGATAAGCAGAAGAATGATAACAAAATTTGACAGTATTTAATGGGCCACGGTAACTGCTCTTAAATGTAGATAGAAGAACTTTCTTTTCTGTCTGCTGTAGCAGAAGCTAAATGGGTAAATACTGAATTTTATATAACTGACATTCAGCAATCTCTGGGAAATATTTGTTTGTTTCTAAACAAAATAACACATTAGGTGAGGCGTGCATTTTTGGAAAATACTTCTGACATGAAAAGTACAGAGTAGCAATTTAACAGGTTTGAATCAATGCTTTCAGAGCCAGTACAATTTTCTGAACTCTTTTTCTGTACAAAAGGCAAAAAAGATGGATTTGTTTATATTCAGTAACCAACAGTCACTAGCCAGAGTACCATGTCTGAAAGTTAATCCGCAGCCAATGTAAGCTGCACCCAAAAGCAAAGACAACCAGTTACCTCTATGGCCATTCAAAAAAAATGAGAAATAGCCCCAAATTTCTCCTTGACCTGTAGAGGGTTGTACTCTTTGTCCTCTTCAGCATGTGCCGACAACACTGCAAACTAGTATATGAGCCAGCATGGCCTCAGCTGGAAATTTCATGAGAACCAGCTTGTTTCCTCTTGAGGATACCACTGTATGGCCAGAAAAATAGAAGGTATGGTCTTTCCCATGGTGTTTTGGCACTACTGCTTGTAGTCTCAGCTGCAAGTCACAAGAGGACTAGCCAATGGAAATGGAAATCAAAAAACAAAAACAAAAATCATGCACACTGTTATAGGAGCTTTCTCAAGCCTCAAGAAAGGATTTGATTAAAGTGAAATCATTGTTTTAGTATCTTTTTTACCTTGTTTATTCCCTGCTGTCTCCTTGTTACATCTTTGCATGTAAAGGACCCATGGCTGTGGTTGGAAAGTCCTTTTGCTGAAGTTTCTTGTCAAACCAAACTGCTCTGCTGAGGCTGACGGGGTTTATGGAAAAGTGACCATGTTGACTTGTGGGGGGAGGTTTCTAAGATTAGAGCAGAAGAGAAAGAGAGAAAGCAGACAGAAATTTGATCTTTCTGATTCAACAATGTATTTTTCCATTCAAATACATTCTGACAAAGTGCTCGGAAGGTTTTGTTTTCATTCCAATATAGAAAAAAAATCAGTCCTGCAACCTTCAAAGTTATCATGAAGTGGAACTGCTGTTCTCTAGCCAGCTCTAAATGCATCATTAATGGACTGGGGTTTGATCTTGCTGCACAGGTGCTAAGTTGGCAAGACTCCACTGTCATTAGTGAGTTACCCCAGGCTAACACCTGGCTGAAATGAGATTAAGGCCCACTGCCCTTAGACTTTCTCCAATGCACTGCATATGTTAGAGCACACAGTGCCTCTCCCTTGTTTGCAAAGCAGAAGCTGAGTGTATATTGTGCACGTCACCTCCTAACCTTTACCTAAAGTTTAGGTGTATAAGTAACCTGTCCCCTGAAAGAGCTGCCAAATTTCCTATATAGTCAATAGAGAGAAGTAGGTGTTTGTGAATGCTTCCAGAGGGCAAATGTGCCTGTCTGCCTGGAAATTTTGCAGGTTTTCAAACTCTTTCCATTGATCTGTGAGAGAACTCAGGCAGTAAACTTCAGGACATTTGGTTCACTGAGTGCCTAAGATTTAATCAGAATCACTTCTTGCTTTTGATAGATTGGACCTCATCTACTACAAATCTGAGGAGAGCAATATCTTTGCATAATACTTTCATTATGCTTCCTTCTCCAAGTGATAGAGAAGGTCATAAGGAGAGGTGCTATGCTGGACCTTGTTCTCACCAAAAAAGAGGGGCTGGTTTGAAATGTCAAGCTCAAGGTCAGCCTTGGCTGCAGTGACCATGAAACTGTGGAGTTCAAGATCTTTAGGGCAGTGAGGAGGGTGCACAGCAAGCTCACTACCCTGGACTTTAGGAGCGCAGACTTCGGCCTCTTCAGGAATCTGCTTGGTAGAGTATCATGCGATAAAGCCCTGGAGGGAAGAGAGGCTCAATAAAACTGGTTAATATTCAAGGAGCACCTCCTTCAAGCTCAGGAGGCATGTATCCCAACAAAGGGGAAGTTAGGTAAAAACACCAGAAGACCTGCATGGGTGAACAAGGAGCTCCTGAACAAACTCAGACATAGAAAGGAAGCCTACAGAGGGTGGAAGCAAGGTAGCCTGGGACAAATACAGAGAAATTGTCTGAGCAGCCAGGGATCAGATTAGGAAAGCTAAAGCCCTGATCTAAGTAAATCTGACCACAGATATCAAGGGCAGCAGGAAAAGCTTCTATAGGTATATCAGTGATAAAAGGAAGGCTAGGGAAAGTGTGGCCCCTGTCCAGAAGGAAACAGAAAACCTGGTTACCCAGGATGTGGAGAAGGCTGAGGTACTCAACGAATTTTTGCCTCAGTTCTTCACTGGCAAGTGCTCCAGCCACACTGCCCAAGTCACAAAAGGCAAAGGCAGGGACTGGAAGAATGAAGAACTGCCAACTGTAGGAAAAGATCAGGTTCAAGACCATCTAAGGAACCTGAAAGTGCACAAGTCTGTGGGACCTGATGAGATGCATCCACAGGTCCTGCAGGAACTGGCCGATGATATTGCTAAGCCACTGTCCATCATATTCGAGAAGCTGCGGCAGTCCGGTGAAGTTCCCACAGGGAACTACAGGCCAGTCAGTCTCACTTCTGTACCTGGCAAGATCATGGAACAGATCTTCCTGGAAACTCTGCTAAGGCACATAGAAAATAAGGAGGTGACTGCTGACAGCCAGCATGACTAAACAAAGGGAGAATCCTGTCTGACAAATTTGGTGGCCTTCTATAACAGGGTTACTACGTTGGTGGATAAGGGAAACAAAACTGATGCTATATACCTGGACTTGAGCAAAGCATTTCACTCTGTCCAGCACAACATCCTTGTCTCTAAATTGGAGAGATGTGGATTTGATAGATGGACCATTCAGTGGATAAGGAATTGGGTGGATGGTCTCATGCAAAGAGTAGTGGTCAATGGCTCGATGTCCAAGTGGAGACCAGTGCTGAGTGGCCTGCACATGGGTCAAGGTAACCCCAAGCACAAATACAGGCTGGGCAGAGAATGGATTGAGAACAGCCCGGAGGAGAAGGACTTGGGGATGCTAGTTGATGAGAAGCTCAGAACTGGCTGAATGGCTGAAGTCAGAGGGTTATCATCAGTGGTGTTGAGTCTAGTTGGAGGCCTGTAACTAGTGGTGTCCCCCAGGGGTCAGTACTCAGCCCAGTCTTATTCAACTTCTTCATCATTGACCTGGATGAAGAGTTAGAATGTACCCTCAGCAAGTTTGCTGATTATACTAAACTGGGAGGAGTGGTGGATACACCAGAAGGCTGTGCTGCCATTCAGCGAGACCTGGACAGCCTGGAAAGTTGGGCAGAGAGGAAGCTGATGAGGTTCAACAAGGGCAAGTGCAGGGTCCTGCATCTGGGGAGGAACAACCCCATGCATCAGTACAGGCTCAGGGAGGACCCGCTGGAGAGCAGCTCTTTGGAGAAAGACCTGGGTGTCCTGATGGAAAACAAGTTGACCTTGAGCCAGCAGTGTGCCCTGGCTGCCAAGAAGGCCAATGGAATTCTGGGATGCATTAGGAGGAGTGTGGCCAGCAGGTCGAGGGAGGTTCTCCTTCCCCTCCACACTGCCCTAGTAAGGCCCCATCTGGAGTACTCTGTCCAGTTCTGGGCTCCCCAGTTTAAGAAAGATGAGGAGCTACTGGAGAGAGTCCAACGGAGGGCTACGAGGATGATAACGGGACTGGAGCATCTGTCCTATGAGGAAAGGCTGAGGGGCCTGGGCTTGTTTAGCCTGAGAAGAGAAGGCTAAGAGGGGACCTTATCAATGCTTATAAATATCTCAAGGCTGGGTGTCAGGAGGATGGGGCCAAACTCTTTTCAGTGGTGCCCAGCAACAGGACAAGGGGCAAAGGGCACAAACTAAAGCATAGGAAGCTCCGTCTGAACATGAGGAAGAACTTCTTCCCTCTGAGGGTGACGGAGCACTGGAACAGGCTGCCCAGGGAGGTTGTGGATTCTCCTTCTCTGGCGGTATTCAAGACCCACCTGGACAAGGTCCTGTGCAGCCTGGTGTAGGAGACCCTGCTTCGGCAGGGGGGTTGAACTAGATGACCCACAGAGGTCCCTTCCAATCCCTAACATTCTGTGATTCTGTGATTCTATGACCCAGCAGTATGCGCTCGCAACCCAGAAAACCAACTGGCTGCATCAAAAGAAGTGTGGCCAGCAGGTCAAGGGAGGTGATTCTGACCCTCTTCTCCGCTATTGTGAGACCCCATCTGGAGTCCTGCATCCAGCTCTGGAGCCCTCAGCACAGGAAAGACACAGACCTGTTGGAGCAGGTCCAGAGGAGGGCCACAAAAATGATCTGAAGGATGGAACACCTCTGCTATGAGGAAAGGCCGAGAGAGTTGGGGCTGTTCAGCCTGGAGAAGAGAAGGCTCTGGGGAGACCTTATTGTGGCCTTTCAGTAGATGAAGGTGGCCTACAAGAATGATGGAGAGGGAGTTTTTACAAGGGCATGTACTGATAGGATAAGGGGTAATGGCTTTAAACTGAAAGAATGTAGATTTAGATTAGATATAAGAAAGAATTACTTCATTATGAGGATGGTGAGGCACTGGCACAGGTTGCCCAGAGAAGCTGTGGATGCCCTCTCCTTGGAAACATTCAAGGCCAGGTTGGATGGGGCTTTGAGCAACCTGGTCTAGCAGAAAGTGTCCCTGCCCATGGCAGGGGGGTTGGAACTAAATGATCGTTAAGATCCCCTCCAATGCAAACCATTCTATGATTCTATGATTATTAACAGTACTACTGAAATTATCACAGAAGTGAAAAGCATAAAAGCAATGTAAAAGGATACAATTCCAAAGCCTGCTTAACTGCAGAAGTTTGGTTAAGCATTGGATCTGTTTCAAAGCTTCTGTAACTCATGATATTATGCCAATGTCCATAGCTTTGCCTAGGGAGGCTTTATGGCATTAGTAACAGGACATCAAGGTTAGCATAATGCTAAAAAGTCCCTGTAGCTTGCAAAGAAATATCCTTGATACTGGCTGATGAACAAGTCTTTATCCTTCATGTCAAGAATACAAAAAGAAAATCTCTGAAGCCAGAGGAGCAACAATTCCACGTTCTTTGTGTTTTCTTTGATCCAAGGAAGCTCCAGTCTCAGAAGGTTCAGTAGGCCTGATAATGAACAGCCATTTTCCAAGGTACTTTTTCTGTTTCTTGACAATCATAAATCTTTCAGGACTATTTACACAGTAATAAAAAAACTGTTAGTAGAGGGATGTATTTTGTGTTGAAAAATATGAAAAATTATTTTACTTCATATTTTCCTGTAAAATAAGACCACCTGGTGCACAGCAGCTGCATGTATCTTTCTGTCTTCCAGGATCCTGGACTGTGGAGTAATGACCACAAGTGCATCATCTGGTTAGCGTGACAGGTGATGCTTCAATCAAGAATGGTGATTCCTTTACCACTTGTCTTTGACCACCACTCATCATAAGAATTACCCTCTTTTCCCAACATTATATAACTTCATCCAACCTCTTCCAGCAGAACCATCTTCATCTGTAAGTGAAGAAAAAATATGCATAGTCTGCATAGTCTTTGGATATAATTTTTCAGTTTTCTTTTTTTTTCTTGTCGTCTTGCTTTTGGTCAGAATTGTATTTAACCTGACATAAAATTAAATCCTTTAAAAGAAACCTGATTTTAAAAAGTTAAGTGTAATCCACTGTCAGCCTGTACCACACAAGCACCAAATGTGTGGTAAAAATGGCATGTTAAAACATACAGAATTATGAAGACAAGCAGTAATATTATCTAAGTACTTGTTCCTTATTACCATCTTCCTTATGTCAGAGTACTACTGGAAAATGAAGCTGATATAAACTTTTGTAAAGCATACCTAGAAAGAGAATAAATCAAATTTCCTTCCGTAGTCTTCATGTCTATGGTTTGTGAGTTCTGAATATTTGACTTTCCAGCCTTCACAGATTTATTTGGTGCATATACATATTTTTTTTATTGTACCATAAGCTGTCCAGCTATAGAACTCTTCACATTCTTGAACACATTCAGGGGTCCTCGTCAGCCTGAAACTACAGCTTCACAGTCTCTTTGACCCCTGATGCTGAGCTGAAAGCAGCAGCTTCAAGAAGCTGTTCTCTTCTGTGGCAGGTTGTCGGTTCACTGAGTCATCTGCACAGGGACTAGTTAAAGTGTGCTGCGGTTCCCAAGTAGCCCTTCCGCCTCTTACAGATTATCTCTGCTCCCTAGTGTGCCATACTTCCTTTGGTCCCCTCTCCACCCTCGCCACAGCATGCCACTTCTCTTCCTGGGGAGGCTTCACTACGCAATCACAAATCTCATGGCAGCAGTAGCAGACGGGGGATTCCTGGCCCAGGATTTTTGCCTCCCGTTCTCTACTTTCGATATTCTTGTTGCTACTGAAAACAGAGGCATGTAAATACAGAAGGTCACACACTCGTCAAGGGTGTGTGAAAAGTAATTTTGCTACTTGATATTATGCTGGGAAGGCATTTCAAGTGTGGTCCTACCAGGTTCTGTAATGTTTAGTCTATCTGATATTTTTGTTAATGATGTGGATAATGGAAAAGAGAGAAAATGTGTAGAATTTGCAGATGATGTCAAGCTAGAGGGAACTGAAAGCTTTTAAGTGGTCAGGATAAGAATTCAAAATGACCTTGATAAATTGGAGGCATTGTCTGAAATTAACCAAATGAAATTCAGTGAAGACAAATGCAGTGCCCTATCCTGAACAAGAAGAAGTAAAATGGTAGTAAAACTACTACTAAATGAGCAAGAAACAACACCAGGAGGAAGGTCACAGTGCAGGACAAGTTGAATATGTATTTATAATGTGACGCTGATACCAAAAAAAAGCTAATTTCATTCTGGGTCATACTGGACGGAATGTCGTATGTGAAGCAGGAGGGATAATTATTCTGCTTTACTGCTATTGTGTCCAGCTTGAGGCACTGCATAGTAAAAAAGAAAAGATGTAGATATACTGGAAATCAGACAGAGGGGGAGTAATGAGAACGATAAGAGGTTTAGAAACTGGAGATATGAGGAAAGGTTGAAGGAATGGGGTTTGTTTAGTCTAGAAAAGGAAGACTGAGCAGGGACATGATAACAGTCTTACAATACATAAAAGGTTATTCTGAAGAGGGCAGTGATCAGTTGTACTTTATGTCCACTCACTGTAGTACGAGAAGAATTTATCTCACTTTACAGCAAGGAAGATTTTAGCCAGGTATTAGGAAAGTCTCACTCTAACGAGTGTTAAGTACTAGGACAGGCTACTTTAGGAGGCTGCAAAATAGCAACAGAGGCTTTTAATTGAAAGTTAGGAAAACATCTGTGACCTTGCGATTTTGCAGGGGCTCCAAATGGAACCAAATTTGAACAAACTTTCTCAGGCGTAGCAGAAGGCACACCACTGGCAGCAGTGCATGTTTCCTGACAAAGCCCTAGTCTCTGGTGCAAAGCAGGCAAATGCTAGCAATTGTCACAACCAAAAACAGAATCTTAAAATACAGAGAGTTAAGAAACCTTAATTATAGGTGGTGTTACCAAGCTCCACACATAATTTTTATTACAGTATCAACCAAAAGATCTGACCAGGGTCACCATGCTGAGAACTCAAGGAGAGACTGAGATGCAGGAGAGGGAGATAGGTCCATGTGTGTCTAAGGAATATGTTAGCCGTCAATAAACTCACAACAATTCTTTGTTGTAAGAAGCTTGGTAGACTATTCTGTCTCTTGAAGTGATCAGTCCTCACCCTTCTTCTGGAAATGAGCTTAGTTCATAAGCTTAGTTCAAAAATCTTATTTTTGTTGCTGTTTTTCTTACATGCTTTTCTTTGCCTCTTGATCCTGCTGGATCAAGCCAAAGTTTTGAAGATTTTTCTTTATAAATTTAGGAGCTAGAAATACCCTTTTGAAATGAAAAAAAAAAACCCAAAGAAAAAAAAAAGAAAAAAGAAAAAGGGAAAAAGAAAGCAAGCTGAGACCTTCACCCAAGCACCTGCTCTCCTGCCCTGAGGAGTTAGGACTTCAAGAGGAATACTGTGAGACTCATAATAATAGTGTGAGGGTTGGCAATCCTACTTAAGGGTATAATTTCCATTTCTTATAAACCCCCTGTTTACTAGCAAAGTGGTCACACTGTAAAGAACACTAAACCCCTAATATTAGGAGTAATCCAACACTTTTCCAGTGCAAAGTAAGCTTCTCAGTAGTTTAACCATTTTTCAAATGCAAAACCTGTGTGGCAGTTCTCTGACAACACATGTAGAATCGCAGCTGAAATTCCATTCCCAGGCTAAAGGATGTTTGCAGTCATTGAAAAGATTGCATACCATCTTTCTTAAGATATTGGGGGGCTGTAATTAGAGGAACCATATCTCTGTACACTAGAGAAAGGAAGCAGGTGTAAATGTTTTACATGTTAAATTAAAAAGGGTAAAATAAGACAGGAGAGTGACAGAAAGATGTTGATTAAAGAGTAGAAAGAGTGAATACATGGGATATGCTTCATTTCGTATGTTTGAACTCCGGCCACGAAAAGCTAGTGAGTGTTGGAGGCTTGTTAGAGCTTGTGCCCCAGCAAGACAGTAAATATGCATCAGTGGATTTCTCTGCAGAGGGACTAACCCTGCTGCAGCAGGTGCAATCCTGAGCCGGTAACCACCAGCACAGGCTCCCGGCCACAGCCTTCTGGCACGAAGCTAAGCACGGCTGCAAGGTCTCTACAAGGGAAGAACGCCTGTTGCTGACTTCTGCAGGCTTTTGATCAGACTCTTGCAAGGCTGTTTGCTGAAGTTGGGCGACTTTGCAAGGGAAGTGTTTTCAGACAAAATCTGGCCTTTGCTTTTTACCTATATTTTGCCCAAGAAGAAGGCAAGGAGCCAGGCAGCATATAGTGTATTTCACCTTAAGAGAATTCTGTTCAGGCATTGCACCATAGTTTTGATCTAAGCATTGCAGAGGTGGTTCTTCTGCCAGGCCACTCCCTTCCCCTCCTGATATTCTTTTGTTACAAAGTCATCTCCAGAATGAATGTGTGGTATGAACTGAAACTGGTTTTCTTGTCATGTTTTCAAAATATCCCTTAAAGATTTAGAGCATTTGTTTTCACCAAAAATTACACTCAGTGTGCTTAGAGCTTCAATCTGTCATCAGAACTCACACCCACCTGTGCCTCTGTAGTTAGGGAGTAGGATGAGTTCCCGGAAATCCAGCCTCCATCTGAAGGATATTTCTACAGCTGACAGTCTGGAACCAGAAGGTAGCTACTCTGGCAGCACAACCCATCCCAGCGTAATCAAAGGGCATGAAATCAAGTCATTTTGGAGTTTAATTCACCTTGGACTCCAAGGTTTTGATGCAACGTGCTCCTAGATCTTGAGTATCTAAAGAGGCAATGCAGATCGATCAGGCAAGTATTTGATATTCTGATCTCAGTCTGAGTGAGAAAGGACAGTCAGCTCTCCAAATACAAGCAAAGGACTTTACCTCAGCCAGAAAGCTTTGCCTCTCCTACAGAATGAGGTTTTGGGGTAGGATGAGGTCCCTTGCTTCCCAGTCATCCTCAAAGGAGATAAAGCTCCTGGGGTTTCTGTGGAATTATTTTGCAGAGGAAGTTCTGGCATGAGATGGAAGCGTAGGTGCTTTATAATAGGGCATTTAGAGAATTTTGTATTTGTTTGGTTTTATCTTGCTATACTCATTGGAAAGAAGTTCAGAAGTTCAAACTCCCTTACCCACATCTGGATGGAAAATGGCATGGGATAGGACAGGTACAGAGGATAATTCCAAAAGCTAGAAGGAGCTACATACTTCTTAAGTAAATGTCTAAATACCTACTGCCAGATGTGTAACTACATCTTTGCTAGGATATAAGGGTTTAAAATTAAAACAAGCTTTAAACATACATTTTAGGGAACATGCCACTGAAATGTTTCATCTTTTTTTGACATTTTCAAGTTTTCTAGGCCAGGTATTACTTTTCTCAAAAGGTAAGTTTTCTCAGTTTTCTCTTAATCCCTGAAGGGTTTATTTTAAGTATTCTACATCTAAGTAGAGTGTCCCAGATGGGTAGAATAATATAATATCTTCTAGCTGTATGTGCTCTCCATGATCACAAGCAGTCAAATTGCTGTTAAAATTTTCAACATAATAGCTATCTTTGCTTCGTGAGCAATTTTTCATCTTTTATTCATAAGCAGAGACCTGGAAGTCTGCAGGATTTCATACCACTCCTCTGGAATTCTCTCTCAGCTCAGTGTTGTGCCTCTTGTCCATGCTGATGCTGTGGGATTTGATCCATTTGCACGGGGAACTGTGTCTAATTCCTGATGGCATGCAGCTGTATTTCACTTTTAAAGCCATATGTCTTTAGTTCTATATTAATGCCGTCTGAGATCTATCAGCTATTTGTATCATAACAAATTTCTTTTTGATAGGAGATTAAATTTATTTGGAAGCACCTGTTGCTACTATTGCAACACACCATGTTTTCATAGTAGCAACAATCCTTGCCTCGTAACCCACCCTTGTATTTGCATGTCAGTTGTGAAGACTTTTAGCTTAGGACATCCTGTACTGAGATTCTGTTCTATACGTAAATCTTTGCAGCTCCCTAAGCATTTTGTAGCCATGAATCCTTTCTGATATTAAATAGTATCATGGTGTATGGGCAAGTCTACACTGCAGAGACAAACTATTCCCAAACTACCCCCACAAGGTCAGTAAAATCTGTTGATGTCCACAGAGATACTTTAGCGCTTGCAGATCACGTCCGTCTTCTCTCCATGAGCCACTCGATTCATTAAATGTTGTGTTTTAGAAAATGTCCTTCAGTAATGCATAAGAAAACTACTGTGAAATCATGGACACATTTTGGGTTAAAGGAAACCTTCTGGATTTGGTCAAGAACTACTGAAAAAATGGAGTGCCTTTTTCACTCTCTTCTCTTTGAGCAAAATTTCCTTCCTCTTTCCCTAGACACAAATCTCAATGACAATAATCACCTTCCAGATTCCAGTAAAATATCTATATATAGTAAGAGAGTAGATCGACATTTAGGGGAACAAAAAAGAGAAGGACAAGCAAATGTCAGAAATTTGTATATATTGGTCATTCAGGATCTTCAGAGATATAAAAAAAAAAATTGTAGCTTTATCACAAGTTCACAAATTCTTACAAATAGGTGTAAATTAACAGAACAGTGCTAAAGTCACATCTAGGCAATGGAGTTCCTGTGTTAATTTTTGCCTCCTCTGCTTGCATGCTCTAGACAGAGTGGGTATGCGCTGTAAGAGTCAACAGGGAATACTGCTGTTAATTTGTGATGAGGTCCTTTCTGGCCTGTTTAAAACACGGAAAAAAATTGGAACATGAAGAAACCTCCAAAGCATCAACCAAGCAGACCCCATGGGAACAGGAACATGGTTGCCTCCTGACGACTCCTTCAGAAGCCCTTGGATGAAGCACATCAGAGCACAGGGCTAGTGACAGAAGGCACATGTTGAAGGAAGAGAAAGTGTGTAGCACCTACGTCAGAAAAAGAGCAAGTAGTTTCAGAGCCCATGCTGGCTGGGTTGACACATCCAGGCCATCTGGGTTTGCTTACATTTAAAATAATGGGCTTTCCATGACCTGGAGCAGTCCAAGATCTCTAACACTCAGTGGATTACAGTACCTTAATTTAGCCAAGCATACAACTGCTGTGCAAGTCTTGGACCTGCAGCATAAGGACATCCTGCTTTTCAGGGCAAAGAGCTGCAATATGGTACTCACAGAATATGACATCTGAACAAGTTTAGCTAATTAGCTGAATACAAAATTAGAAGTGGAAGTGAAAAAAAGTGTCTTTCTCTTTCACAAGCTCTTGCCTCAGAAACTCTTTTGCTTGTTGTTATATTGTCATTTTAGATAAACTCTCTGAGGCTGATTTTTCACTGACTGCCATCCAGGAACACTACCTGCAACACAGGATCTGGCCTCACTCTAGCTCTCTCTGAAATTAAGAGACTTACTTTAAGTTACTTTGCATACCCTCCCTCTAGTTTCCTTCTAATGTGGGACTAAGACTTAAAATTACTTCACTAACTAATAATGGGAAATAGCAATGATTGCCACAAAAAAAGACTTGATGCTGTATGAGTTCCAGTAACATACATGGATGAGGTGATTCCTACCTCATCCCTACAGCAAGCACAAGACATGTAGAAGGGATGGGGTAATGTGGTAGGCTTTTAAAATTCCGCTCCTCTCAGTACAACATAGAGTGAAAGCATTATATGGGCTTACAGACATCTGCCAAAGCTCTGACTATTCCCTTGTCTATCAAGCTTCTGGAGATCTCTCTAACTAGGAAAACAAAAAAAAACAGAAAAGCATCCTGCTACCATACTACCATATTTCCCAGTGGCAGTACTTGGTTGCCAAGAAAGTATCAAGTCTTCCTTCTGCTTCCTCAAGGACTGGCTCTCCCTGCTCTCTCCTTCTATTCTGCATTAATGAACATGCCCTTCTGTTCCTCTCCCTCACTGCAACCTTTCAACTCATCCGTCTGTCACTTGGCAGTAGCTTCAGGAGGGCTCTTCCCAGGGACATTTCGTGTTTATTCCAGTGTTGTTGTGCTTTGAGACTAAAGAAGTAGATCTGTTGTTTCCAGCTGGATCTGTTTATTTCCCAACACCACAGCACCACACATTCCCATTTCAAAGGCAGGACAGCAGATACCGAGTTGAAAGAAAATCAGGGGACTGTTTTCCTTTCTCTTTTTCCCTTTAGTTGCACCTGGCCTTTCTATTCAGGTAGTACACAGTGAATTCAAACACGGTTTGCATTGTGAAAATAGCTTCTTTTTTTCTCCATGCCATTGTGATTCATTTGCTTTTACAACAAGACTGTGCTGAACTTAATACATAGCAAGAAACCACAAACGTATCGAGCGAAGCCAGTGCTTAGCCCTGTAAAGGAGCCTTTAGGGACCTGGTAGACCCACTGAACCTATTTTGTAATGAAGTGGATTTGGTTCTCACCAATACACTTCACTGAGTTCCAGGCAGAGTATGAGGAGCCATGTGTGCACAGTGTGGGTACCATGGAGTTATCCTGGGATAGAAAAGCTCTTTCTCCCATGTTAAATGTAGGTAGCAGTTACTGCTGCGTGATCTGAGGCCGGGTGCAGGCTTTTCATTCCTCAGCCTGGCTTGTCCTATTTCCTTTGTGCTTGAAACGAAGCTGGTACTTGTTATCCTGGCCAGACAGGAGACAAAGTGAGTCTGTGGATAGCTTAAGAAATTGCTTTAGAGTTCTTACTTTTTCAGGAAGGTCTGCAAGGGAGCATACCCTACCCACCATTAGCTAAGCAATACCGTGGCAGCTGTGCTATGGAGCGTGCAAAGGATGCTTTGGCTACGCACAGTAAACACTCTCGGATTACTTTTTGTATTTCACAGAGTAAGAGTCTATGTAGAAACACCTACTGAAGAGTAGTTTATGTGCTGTGACATGCTGAAACAGCAGTTCCTGCTCTCTCTGAGCCCACAAAAAAGCTGCAAGTGGAATTGCTCATGGTGGCAAACATAGGAAGTTAAGATAATGCTTGGCATTCAGAACAAGCCACAAGAACAGCAAAGGATTACAGCTCTTTGCACACATAAAGTCCTGGGTGAGCATGAATGGTATGGGTACACCAGGATAGCAGCAGAACTACCAGCAAAAATGCTAAAAACTACAATCAAAAATTGCTTCTATTAAAATAAAGGTTTTAAAAGGTGCATATGCTAAAAGGATGCCAGAAACCATTTCATTAGCATTGTAAGAAAACCCACAAGTTAAACAGGTGTAATTCAAAGCTTGCAATAGTGAGCTATTCTGCATTGTGGGAATACATGAATTAGAGATTTATGTAAATACATTAGAAAAGACAGATCAAAAGGAAAACTGCCAGAAGAGGGAATAGCCCTTGCTCCCTGCAGTGTATGCTCCACAAGGTTACAGGCTGATTGCAAAGCAGATTGTGATCAACAGAGAATGAAAAGCTGAAGCAGTCCTTGGAACAGAGAGCAGCAAGGACCAGCAACATGCTAGGGATGTCCCGCCAGCAACCCAGTGGCAATGGGATGCACAGCAACCTTGAGAAACTGCAAGAGTTAAAGAAACTCTAGGTCTGATGTACCAACACAATAATCTCAAACCCTAATCCAGAACAGACCTAGGTCTAGACCAGTAAAGGCTGGGGATCAGCATTTAAGACCCGGAAATGCGAGTGCCAGCACTCTCTTGTTGAATGCTGGATACATATCGAGTAATCAAACGACAGGACTCTTACATAGCAGGTCAGCTGGCTGTGAATAGCCTATCAGGAGCTCTAGCTAACAAAAGGGGCTAGATAAACATTGTCTTCTCCTGTGTCTCGCAAGCATGAAAACTATCTTTCAGCATATGAATTTACAAAAGGAATAATAACCTGAAAGACCTATTCTATTGATTGCAGACATGGTCCCTCAAGTTTGTGAAACAAAGCTAAAAGCAGAATATATACCACCCCATCTGATAAAGAAAAAACTGTTTACAAACAGAACATGGATTGTGGTTGCCAGAACTACCACGGAGACTGAGGTAAACTATCAGACAATTAATATGGGGCAACCCACAAGGCACACTCCTACCTCATTGTCAGCTAAAGGAGGAGCTCTGAATATTAGATATGATTTCGTGTACAGGTTCCAGAACAGCAAATTCTCCAGTGTAACAAGAAAGGGTATGAAACTTGCTCCTCGCCCTCACATAAAAAATCAACTGGAGTTATTCAAATATTAGAAATTATCTGAGAATGCTTTATAGTGGCCCAAATGAACAGTGACACAGGAAAACTGGCATGCTACAGATGTCAAAAAAGTAGTGAAGTCAAAGAAAAGAAACAAGCTTAGTGGTTGGTTGAAGTACCATCAAAACAAATAAAAATGTTAATAATATGATTAGCTATGACAGCAGATTGTGAAGCTGGGCACCAGGTAAAGGCAATTCTCAAAGCCAGCATCGAATCTGGATGAACCCAGATGGCTATGTTTTTTCCTGTGTCTTTCTTTTTGCGTACAAAGATCAGCAATGTGTTATCACAGAACCCAAAGATCTACAACTCAGTCAAATGAATAATTCTTCTCCCAGTTAGATGCAACAAAAATGTTGTTTGCTCCCATCATTTTTTCATCATATTTCCCAGGATGGCTATGACATAGTACTCTTATTACACATCAGATTGCAATCTTTACATTCTGCATCTCTCCTGCTACCTAGAATCCACGCTCCGGGCTACTAAGAACTGCTGAGGACTGAATGTGAGAGCTACTTTTTGTCATCTTTATTGGCAGGAAGACAAAGTTCGAACATGTAGCTACACTACCTAAGAATAGATATACTGATTCACACCACAGATCAATCCAGCCTGTTGTCCAGTTCCAGCAACTGATGCATGGGGAAGAGTACAAGAACAAGATTAGTGTGGAGTAAGACTGCATATTCTCTAGACCTCAGCAACTTCCAGCTGGGATTTCCTTGGCTGGAAATATATCTATTTAATGGCTCTTGGTAGATCTCTTTCTCCCATGAATATGCTCAATTGTGTTTGAACCCATGCAAACCTTTAACAGTCATGGTATTTTTCAGCAAGAAGTTCCACAGCTGAACAGTGTTTCTCTATGAAACCGTCTCCTTTTATTTGCTTTGAAACTGCCCATACTAGTTTCATTTAATGATTCCTTGTCCTTATATTGTAAAAGAAAGTAAATACTTGCTACCAACCTATCTATAGTATCTGTTTTACTCTCTCCTATGCCCCATCCTACATCCTGCGGTTCAGAGATGTTTTCATCATCGATCAACAGCTTAGTATCCTCATTACTAAAAGATCCATAAGCAATTGAAGCAGAAAAACTTCTTCAAATTAGTGCAGAAAAGCTTAGTAAGAGAATATTTAGAGTCAGGACTAAATCTGTTGCTACCCAATTCCCACATATCTGAAGGAGAAACAGTACCTCTTACCATCTCCTTACAGGGCTCAGTTCCCATTGAACTCAGTACCTTTGAAGACCAAGCGTTGAGGTGAGAAGTGTCTTCCACATCAGATTCCACCAAGCTCAACATCTGCTAGGCACAGTTCAGTCTGACCACAGGCACCAGATCCTGGACTGTAGGGGAAAGTGTTTTCCCATATTTTTTGTTGTGTTGGTAGTGAGGCACCAAGGCACCACAAAGATATATATATGAGTGGTACAGTAGACACCTTCATGTGTCATCTGACTCACAATGAAAATAAGTAAATGAAAAGAAAGCATCTTAAAGGAAAAACACTTGTTATCTGAAAATAATATTGCACAAGTTTCTCTTTTTGGAAATTATCCGTTCATTTTCTTCATAAACATTTACTAAGGAGAAAAGTATTTTATGAACATATGGCACTTGTCTCTGTTTTGGATGTAAAAACGTCTGGTATTTTGCTGACTTCATTTCATTGTGAGTCACTGTGTAGTTTTGTATAAACATCAGGGTATTTTCATCAATTAGAAATAACTGAGATTTTCAACATAACATTCCCATCTTTACTTGTGCTTGAATAGTTCTGCTAATATCCTAGACAATACACATACAGACATATATACTGCACACACAGGATTCCTCTTCCTAAAAAATTCCCATCAATGCCTGAGGAGCCATGACTGCCCTAAAAACCCCACTGTATCCATTAGCAAAAACCCTACAGATTTTTCATGTAAGTGGGTGTTCTTCATCAGTTAGGATACCACGGTCAGGAAAAAGAAATAGTCTTTGAATTTCCCACTCGAATGGAAAGAAAAATATTATTATCAAGTGAGCGGACAGATTCTGAAGTTAACTTGAGCATATACAGAATCTCATCTGATTGTTTCAGAGAACTCTTTCATTATAATACATTCCTGCAAGTTGTTGGTAACTGGATACCCAGAGCGAGTAAATTAATTGCCCTATCAATACTCCAAGAACTAGATTGATCCTGTCCCAGTTCTGGAGCACTGCAGGAGAAAGAGGACAGCAGAAGTCCTGCCCGCCTCAGGAAGCTTGTGAAAACAGTTGCTTTAGTCATGATCCAAATCACTGGCACAGTGCAGAACCGAGACAGCAATCCAAGTCGCTGTGGCGGCATCTCTACAACTGGCAAAGAAGTTCTCAAGTACGGCAGGACAAGTGTCAGAGACAGGTTAGAAGCAGAAAGTGCTTTTGCTAGAACTAAGGGCACTTTCATGGGAGACAGACAACGTGTGTTCAAATCCCTTTAGGAAAAAAAGAGTGCTCCTGGATAACTGCTCCAGCCTTTGAGCTAGCGGGTACAACGGAGATGAGAGCCGTGTGAGGCTAGCCTGTCGCACGGCTGAAACCACACTTTCCAGTCGATTTACTTCTGAAGGCAAGAGGGGAGTATCTTCTCTGCCCTCGCCGCGGTGGGAACGGGCACCACCTTCGCGGTGTGTCCTCCCGCAAGGTGACACTAGATGGCAGCAACTGAAGTGGCAGCGGGAGCCGCGGCTGTCCCCGGGGCGGAGGACGCCCCGGCAGCCGGCCGGCCGGCGACGGGTCGGGGGGACAGCGGGCAGCCGCGGACCACCTCGCTGCCGGGTGGG
>Ga0065711_1038902_pt1 | contig 18302 bp, 12 predicted proteins | sample Hoacrofraction12_FD_59098 | JGI IMG/M metagenome (GOLD analysis project Ga0065711, IMG submission 59098) | Hoatzin crop microbial communities from Cojedes, Venezuela - Epithelial fraction 12 v2 (version 2) | ecosystem: Host-associated > Birds > Digestive system > Esophagus > Crop | place... | reverse complement strand
GTCCAACCCCCTGCCGAAGCAGGGTCACCTACAGCAGGCTGCACAGGACCTTGTCCAGGTGGGTCTTGAATATCTCCAGAGAAGGAGACTCCACAACCTCCCTGGGCAGCCTGGTCCAGGGCTCTGTCACCCTCAGAGATAATAAGGTCTTCCTCATGTTCAGACGGAACTTCCTCTGCTTCACTTTGTGCCCGTTGCCCCTTGTCCTGTTGCTGGGCACCACTGAAAAGAGTTTGGCCCCCATCCTCCTGATGTGTGCTTCAGTGTTAGCAGGAACGGCCCCCAGGGTGGGTGCTGCTGTGGAGGGTGCTGAGCAATGAAGCACTTTCAGGGCTCTTCTGTAGTAGACACGGACTACTGAGCGGCTGCTAGCTCAGCCTCAGAAGTGTGGGTTTAGCAGTAAATATGCCTATTTCGACTTCTTTTCTGAGGGAAAGATGGCGTATTTAATGTTCACTTTAATTGAGTTTTAACCCTTTCTTAAAGCCAGGTTAGCTGGGGGCTGGGGCTGCTGGGGAAAAGGTGACCAGGAAAGTGCTCACACGTCATTCAGAGAACTCACCCAACCCTGCAGAGACCAGAGGCTTAACTAGAAGCAGTTGGTCCTCAAAAAAGGTCCTTGTTAAAAGGTTCTCATTTCTGCTCTGAGCTAAAAATTACATCTCACGACTGGATTTCGAAGCCAGTGAATAAAATGCAAGGGTAGTTGGTTCTTTCTTCAGGGTCCTTGCAGTCTGCAGATACTCAATGCTTGCTTCCAGGATTGTTTTAAGATACGATTGTTTGGCATGTTTAAAAAAGAAAAAAAGATCTTTCAAGAGCTCATTTCCCAGAACATTACCAGCCAACAGCCCTAATGGGCTCACACCACACAGCAATTGTTGACTAATACTATGTGCTTTGCAGGGAAAAAAAAACCAAAACAAAAAACAAGAAACAAACTGTTATATGTTTTTTGTTGAGATATATTTAGAGAGCTTTCTTATTGTTAAGAGCTTTAGGAACAATAATCAGTGGTATGTCATTCTGGTATTGTTAGCAAAGTCCTTTCTATTGAATTTTCAAGATGTTGTAAAGTGAGATTATGTGAGTAGCACCTCTGGACACTTTTTCCCATCATTGTGTTGGTATCAATCGCTGACTTCCACTGTTTCTCCTGGTATTAAATGAAAATGTTGTTTCCCACTACGCTGATTGGCGGCTGTATAATGCATGACATAACTGATAACCCTACTGAGATTACGCATTGTAGCATTCGAACTGCGCGAGAAATTTGGACAGCAAAGTAGGTGGCCACTGGGACTGGGAGACAAAGTTGAAAAGAAAAGTACCGGGATCATTGTTTCAGCTGAAACGAAGAAACATTATAAATGGATAATTTATGAGGCTGGTCCCTTAAGTTTTGGAAAAAATGCAGGGTTGTTTGTTTTTTTTTTTTTCTGTGGGGACAGTGGGGAGAATATATTTTTCCAGGGCAAAGTGCTGCCCTTAAGACACCCCAGCCTCGCTCACCCACAGCAGAGCTGTGTCGGAGCAGAAACCCACACCCTGCTGAGACTCCTGACATTTTCCAAAGAGGAAATATTAAAAATTCAGTGGCAGAGTGGAGGAGGAGGAAGTTATGCTTTGGAACTAGCAGTGAGCTGAGAAAGCCAGATTTTTCGTCTTTATAATAAAAAAAGTGAAAATAATGAGAGGCTTTGAGCTGGCTTCTGTGTTACACACACCACCAGCATCTGAGCAATGTAAAGAGCGACATAGGGAGTTCCCTTCTAGAAGTTTTTGGCCAGAGCTGTTTCCATTACACCATGTCAGGCTGTTTTGGTTTTGCACTCGTGCTTCAGAGGGGTTTTTCTGGGGAGTGGCTGAGCCGATCCAGCGCTGCTGTGCCATCCTGCTGATTACCCCAGCATCAGGCCAGATTTAGGCTGGCTCAAGGTTTTTGTTGGGTTTTTTATTTTCTTTTTTTCGGATTGATCCCAGTCCCTGTTCCTGCTTGCCTTAGTTCTCCACACAGTGACTTTCCCTCCAACTTTGCTCCTTCCTAAGCTAATAGAGGGTGGCATACGCAGAGCTTGGCTTATGACTGACACAAGGGGGAAGGAGAGGTCACTGTGGCTTCCCGCTCCCTGTCCTTCCTTACAGGCAGTGAAGAAAAGCATGGGGAAGCTCTAGTTACAAGTCATGCTCCTGCGCTTCAGCATCTCTCACCCTGGTCTGTATGCTCAGCCAGGACAGGGACATATTCAGATCTGATTCTGACGTTCCTCAGCTGATGGGGTGTTAGGTCCAAAAAGTAGTTCTTGATCTCCCATTCAAAGTTTTATGGACGAGTGTAAAGCTGGAGTGAGTTGCTCCATGCAGTGGTTAAGGTTTTAATAGCTCTCAAGTAATAAAAACAGCAGAACTGCTTCCAAAAAGAGTACCAGGGAATCAAGTCTAAATGTAATAAAGGTCTTTACTTTGTTACAGTGGATTTCAAAGCGTTTTGTGGCTTGTGGTTACACAGAGCAGAGGGTCTAGGGATCCTTTGGAACTAAATTTTTATTGCACAGTTGTGATTGCAGCCGACTGGACTTCGCATCTCTGGGGGTCCCCTCCTGAGAAAGAGTGGGCATGTGTCAGGGTGCAGGGGCTTCACGTTGGTCCCAGGGTGGCAAAGGTTATCCTCCTTTAAGATGAGAGTCAGGAAAGGCTGGGTGCTAGGAAATATCTCTGGCCATGCTCAGACTATGGATGAATTCAAGAGAAGACACATCAGGCCCAACAGGCCTAGCAGCAACAGAAGAAAGAGTTGGGAACAGTAAAACTCCCGGTTCCATAGTTCAGAAGAGCTAAATCATTAAAAGATTTGCAAGAATCAGTTTTGCGTGAGGACCGTTAGTCTCTGTCCTCCAAAGTTTCACTTTCATTTTGAGCGTGGATCACTTGAATCTGAGACCATTGCTGGGATTTTCACACAAATCCTGCTGAAATTCTGGAGGAGTTGAACGCTTAAATTCGTCTCCACATCTCGACTCATGCCTTTAGATTTTTCTCTATTCTAAAGTCTTAGGACTTCAGACATAAGAAAAAATTTTTTATTTTGGGAGTGGAGAAAGACCTGTGGACGAGACAAGAGAGAGCCTTCTTGGAGTATGCCGAAGCCATGGCTTGCTTTAGGTGGGTAGAAGATACAGCTCACCACCTTCATATCACAGGATGGTAACTTGAATGCTGGAGGCCATGCGGCGAGCTGCTGGCTGAGCACCCTGAGCTGTCTTATCCACTGCTACTAAAAACTCTCGCTCCACTTGTTAACTTTTTCCAGGCGATTTTCTACCAGGAGTTTCTCTGTTGGCTGCCTTCAGAAAGAAAGACAGTGAGGGTGGGCGCTGGGCTGGACAAAGGGGCTGCTTTGCTAAATGACCACGTTATCCTGCTGCATACCTCAACCCAATTAGCGCGAGGCTGCCTGGACCTTAATTGGGCCTGACACGCGCCTGTTGAAAGAGATTCCCCAGGAATTAAAGTGCTACTTCTCAAGTTTGAGTTGGCTGGTGATGCGAAACATGACACGATTTTTGAGAATTTTCTGCGCTTACCATGAAACAAATATGCCATAGGTATCAAGCAGGCTTTGTTTTGGGGCTATAATCATATTACAAATTGAACACTTCCACATGTGAGTGCTGGCACATCTACCCTCAGCTATCTCACATGTATCTGCCCCAAGGTACAGATGCTGAGGTCTTGACATAGCATAATATAGATCTAAATATATTTTCCAGATTGCCTTAGCACATGCTGATGAAAATGAGGAGTAAAGACCTGAAAGACGCAGCTGTTTAAAATTTTCCTCAATCCCAGAAAATCAACTTCTTAATTACTGATAATTTAAGCATCAAAATGACCACTAACCCTCTTCTCCCACTAGACCCTCCCAAGGTGGGAGGCCTGCTTTAAAAGTTTCAGGCAAAACTTTTTCTTAGAAGTGTAGCATTTCATCACATTTCTTTAGCCTTTCTGGAATTAATCAGTATTAAAATAAGGCAGGAAAAAGGAGATTGCCTTCTGGAGGTGCCTTCTTTCAGACCCTCCGCTCAGATAGCCGGGGCAGATACTGCTAAAGCTCCTCCCCAGCAAGCTATACAAGACTCTCTTTATATTTCCACAGCACTTCTCATAATAAAATGTTCCCCAAACTTCCCTGAATGGGTTTATAGATATAAATAGTGTCAATTACCATTAAAATATGGACGCTTCTGGATCAAAAAAAAGAGGCTCTTCTTCCAGCACACAGCGGCAAAGGGATCTGTGCTCAGTCTAGTTCATGGTCATGTCCTGGAGGTAACCTGTCCTGAGCAAAACTTAGGCAGTAGTTTTGGGAAAGAAAGGTTCAGTCTTGCAAGACGTACCACAAGCTCCCAGATCATGGCGTGGCAGTGGGGCCTCTCTTCAGTGATTATTTCAATGTTAGTCTGATTAAAATCTCAATTCTGGGAAAATAGTAAATTTCGTTGAATTTTTTTTTTTCCTCTAGCAACAAATAAATCTGAGTTGGGAAAAAAATAAAGGAAAACAATACAGTCTGGCTTTTTTAAACTTTTTATTTTATGTCCTCCCTTCACCCTCCTTCCAGACTTCATTAAGTGAGTGAATTGGAAAGCTGAGCCTTTCCTAAAGCTGGCAACATTTTCTGTATTGAAACAAAAGATGAATTAATCGGACTGTTGGAAGCCACAGACTAGGTACACTTGCAAACCTACACAGTCGTTTGATGGGATGGGAAAGAGGATGGTTTTGGCCAGGCTGCAAAATACATTTTTCTTATAACTGGAGTCCTGGCAAGGTACGGGGTCTCTGACATGGAGAAAGGGTCATAAGTTTGGTGCTGGCTGCCTTTGTTTTGTTTAAATCATTACTGGAAACGTCTTTAAGATGAACTAGCTTTTCCACACCGCTATATGACTGACCAGCTAAACCACAACTGAGACTTAATATAGCTGGAAGGCAGCAGAGTGTGGTGAAACGATCCAGGAGTTCACAGAAATTCTCCGTATGTCTGAGCAAGAGGGACCTGACAGAAGGTTTTAAAGTTCAAGACACGCATGGAGCAATGGGCCAAACTGAATCACTGAGCAAAAGCAGCCTTGCAAATGTTTCTATAATAACTTCCGCTCCCATTACTTTGCAAATGTGGCTATTAATGCAGTAAAACAACAGGGCTGACACGGGACCAGCAACTCGGACCCGCAGGAGTATTGAGGATCTGGGCCAGGGTGAAATATTGATTAATCATCTTGTCATGCTGGTGCTTTGTTAGGTTCTGTAGATAGGAATTGAAGGGGTAATATGCAGCTCCTTCGTCTCCTAAGGCTGCTGTATCACACAGGAATGATTTGTTGACTTATGGAAAACTGCTGCAGTGGGGCAAACGGTAGAAAGATGCTGAAATAAGATCAAGTGTTTTTTTGAAAAAGTATTGGAATTATTTTTTTTCTGAAAAAAAATCCCTGCAGCAGAAAGCCAGAAATGTTCATCCTCACTTAGCAATTTGTTTGCATCCAGACAAGTGCATCTGTGTGGTCAACCACGGAGGGTATGACACAAGGACAAAAATGATCCAGTTTTCTTTCTTTATTCAGGGTTTGAGATAGCTAATCAAACCTGGGTTTGCTTTTCAACTACTCCCCTGGGTGAATAATTCTGCCATCGAGAAAAGGCAATGAAAATCAAGGTCATGGTAAGGTATCTACATAGAGTTGAAGGACCCCTTATGCTATACTTCCCCAGCTTCTCATCATACCCCGTAGGCAGTGCCACGAGGGTGAGGTACTTTGACACGAAAATACAAAGCTCAGGGAACTCACTAGGAACCTTGATGAGATGGTGTTAGCCCAAGGCAGACACACCTCAGTGGTCAACAGACCTGCATAGGCACAGGTTAAACTAACCCTACGGCTCGGCTCAGGGAGTACTTTCCCCGACACTTATATGATGGGAGTGTGTTACCATAACCCAGAATATTAAACCCAGGAGGAACTATCCCACCCTTTCTCCACCTCCAAAAACCCCTTTCATCTAGGGCAGGTGAGGGCAGAGCTGATAAAAACTGTCATTTCATCAAATTAAAGGGGAAAACTATCTGGAAAGTTGTTTGCAGATAAAACTTGACTGATTAATCTATTTGTTCTCTTTATTTGGCAGAAACCTAAAACCACGTTTCACAGTGACTTTAACTGCACTAAAAATAATAGCCTATTTATGCAATTATCTGCATGTACCTGACCACGGGCTCAGGCCGGTGAAGTGAGTACAAGAACATGCACATAGGCCTTTTATTTTTTTAATTTTTTTTTTCCAGGTGTGGTTTAGGTTTGCTGCATGAAAACCACCATCCTGTAGGTCTCATCTTGCCATCAACCCGCGCGTGAGGCTCAGCAGCTGTGAGTGCAAACCAAAGGCAGCCCACGTCTGTCCTCGCTGGGTTTGGTTTCAGCCCTGCTGATGCCCCTGTTGCTACATGACGGTTAGAAAACAAGTCAAACCTTCTTCTTGAAGACAAGAACGACACATATATTTTATTCTAAAATGTAACTTATGGATCTCTTGAGCTACGAGAGGTTTTCGGGTACTGAAACAGGCTGAGAAAGGAGGACACCTTACCTTCAGCCTGGAGACAAGACCTCCATCTTTGGAGGTACTTTTGGCTTCAGTGGAGCCAGATTTAACCAAACTTGCTGCAAACCATATTCCCTAAATGTGCCTTTCCCACTGCTACAGCGCTGCGTTTAATGTGCTTGTTACGAACTGCCCCGGGTTACTGCTTCCCAGCGCTGCTCTCCCTCGTTGCTTGCTCACGCCAGCTCACTTGCCTCTGGTGACAGCAGTCCTTGGTCCCACTGCAAAAAAAGACTCCACAGTGTGCCCCATTCACTCTTTCGAGTCACTTTAGCGTGAAGGACAGCCTTGTGGCGTAGTTGCAATGACCAAGCTTGGCCAGGGTTGGCAGGAAGAGACATCCCCATGCTCCTTCTCTGGAGCTGTCTCAGTCCTTCTCTCTCTGCTGATGGCAAGAGCAAGAAAATGTGCATTGTCTGGGCCAATGCTGGCTTTTCCTGGATGTCCCGCCTCCCTCCACTTTGCAGCTTGTCCAGGAAAAGCAGGGCTTTGGACCTGATTTCAAACGATACACTCAAACTAAAATATTCTTTTTTTCTTCTTTTTTTTTTTCCTTTTAGGCCCTAAAGGCTCATTTCACATGGTCGGAAGCCCATTTAGCTTCTCAACTCTGGATCTTTATCATTCTGGCGAGTCAGTGTTCTGCTGTTAGCCAGCCAAGCTGCTGCTTCCCGACGTTCATCCCCACGAGCAGCAGGAGGGGGCATCACCAGCCCCGGCTCAAGACTCCACAGCAGCATTCGACAACCACCTTGCACCAGTCCCTCCTGCAAAACAAGTGAAATGTTTCTCTCTTCCAAGGTAGCATTTGGAAGCTTAAAGGGCTGATCTCGAACCCTCTAACGGTCTATTGAGAGGCTCTGGATTGGGTCTTCAACTCCACGACCCAGTCCAAGCCGCTTCGCAGAGCCCCATCCTTTGGTTACCCTTCTCCTCATGACCCCACAGACGCAGGCTTTGCTCCTCAGACTGCAGACAAAATGCCACCGTTTTGCCCTGACCCAGACAAAAACAAGACAATAAGGAAAAGGATCCCTTCAGTTTTTAGTCCTTTATTTTTTTTTTAAGTTGATCCTCCCATAGTAATGTACTGAAATGCGTAACAGTTACATTGTACAAAGCATTTAAAGAAAGTACCTCAACTTGCCGATTATTTCAAAATGAGATTATAAACAAAAGGAAAAATAAATCTGGTCCCTCACTAAAGGCCAAAAAAAACCCCAAAAAATAACTGAATACCTTCCGTTATTTATTTATTTTTTTTAAACATAAATTTGGAACACTTCATCTTACAAATAGGATTAACATGAACATAACATCACACAAGCTCGCAGACAACCAGCATAAAATATTGGGTACAGTTTTTTAATCAGAAGAATCATGCTTTCATGAGGAAATCATAACTGTTTATACAATTGAATCAATTTACTGTCTTACCAAAAAAAAAAAAACCAACTAAGTCGCATCTATTAGTTATTTAGTTCATTAAAAGGCAAAAATAAAATAAAAGAGGAATGTAAGAAATTTTCAAACACTGTTTTGCACTCCCATATACAGAGATCAGTTCACCTCCCTTTTTCCGCAGTACATGGGTGCCTGACATCGTAACGCAGTGGGGGACTGGAGCAGTGCTGTTTGGTAGAGGAACAGTGCTATTTTCATCAACGAACAATCGTTTGCCAACAAATAAATACATGGTACACACAACACAAAGAAGAAATTAGAGGGTCGGGGGGAAAGGAAACAATACAACAAAATAGTGACATGATTGTCGAAAATTAAAATCTCCTTACAAAGATCTGAACTAGCGGTGCTGTCGATGAACGCGGTGCTTTCATGGAATTATCTGGATGATTTAGCTTCCTGGAGTAGTGAACATTCATAGTTTACAATATACACAAGCCTCTTATGTATTGTTTCACAGAGTTCTTTTTTTTTTCTTTCTTTTTTTTTTTTCTCATTTTTCGTTTTTTTTTTAACAATGCAGTTGAGAAGGCAAAAGAATTACGGAGAGAACAAAATATTCCCTGTTACTTCTTTCTACATTTACGATGGATAGTGTGCATTTGATAGAACTATTTTCATTCTTTGAAGGGCTAAAATGCATAAAGCTTTAATGAAGAGATTTGTACATAAAAGCAACTGTTCCCAATCCTGTGTCAAACTATCTTATACAAAAAGAAAATCAATTCAGTTCCTACTTTAAAGGAGTGCCCATGTGTGTATCAATGCAGTCTTAACCCTTTTGCCCCTGCCCCTCAAAGCCGGGTGAACTGGAAGACACTTTTTCCCGGCCCTGGTTTACATAATCCACTGAAACTATTTTTTTTTTTTTAAGTCGCATTGATCCTCCAGAAGTCAGCAGCTGCCTTTGCTGTGCAAAACAAAATATTGAGAATAAATAGTTTCTTTCTTTTTAAAATTATTCAGTTTAAGGTCACCGGACTTTAAATGAGTGACCCTGCAGATTTATAAGGCATTCTGCTCAGCAGTCTTTTAAATAGTCTTATACGAAAGAGCCATGCTACTGGGTTGGACTTGGTCCCATCCTCGGTAAGACTTCGCAATGTCATACGTGACTGATGGATTGAATAGCGCTGGATTCTGCGGCGGCTCTCGCCATACTGTGCCACATATTGGGAGAATTGTGGGATGCGGAATGAAGGGAGTCCTTGTCGGAGAGCGAGAGCATCATCGCATACGCCTGGACCGGGAAAGAAGAAGAACAAAGAGGTCACGATCCCGCGGCGCGGATCTGAGCTTGGACCCGTGCCACCCCTACGCGGTTCGGGCATCATTTAGGCTACAACTGCTGTTCTGAGATTAATGAAAAAAACATCAAAATGCATTAGGTAAAACCACTGTCAACCTTTTCACTGACACTTTTAACTTGCTAATAGTAATAATAATTCCTGCTTTCATCTGGCTTCATGAAGCTCTGAGAAACCTTTGAAAGTAGACAAGGTCCCAGAGTCTCCTTTGCCTTCAGACTCTTGGCAAGAGAGGCTCTTTTCAAGAGTCTGGGGAATCACATTATCCCTTGGCTGGTCCTGTATTTCACCAAATACCACAGTCTCCTTTGCTGACCTTTTCTACATGCAAAATCTGCAATTTTTAAAACGGGAATCTTTTAAACGGGCTAAAAGGACCCTTTTAAATTAATGTTAAATAAATTTTCAAGAAATAGCACTAGGATATCAGTCCAGTTATTGCTGGTTTAAAACATGCTGAGGACCTACAGGCAGTAACATCCACCAGACTAAAAAAAAACACCACAAAGCCAAGCTGGCCTGCCTCATGAAGCTGCAACGACCTTGCCTGCCACCCACTAACAGCTGAATCCTTTGGGTATATGGCAACAATAACATTCGAACCGCGTTGAGCTTTTACCTGGGATTTGGATTTCCTGTACAACGGTTGTTTTAGGTCCTCTGGCAGCTGGGAAGTATTGAAAGCTGCCAGTTCAGCTTCACTATATTGATTTTCTTCCATTTTCCTCATTTTGAGGCTATCTGTGAAGTGCCTGATATGGTCCAAAGCCGAAAGTCCTGTCTTAGCATACTCCTCCTCTTTATACCTATAAAAAAACCACGGAGTTTTTAATGTCAATTAAGCGATCCTCTCGGCGTTCCCTCGTCCTCTCAGATTTACACATCTGAGCAATTTTCCCTTTTTTACACTCATAAACCACCTTGCCCTGTGGAACCGTGACCCTGAAATAAAAGAAATTCCTTTTTTTTTCCCCAAAGAGCAGAGGGTGGGCAGCGGGAGCCGGGGAGGGAGAGGTCGTCTCTCTCCTGGTGTCTCCACAGCCTTTCCCAAGACCAGCACGGGAGATCCAGGTCGGTTTATGGAGCAGATAGCGTCTCTCCCACAAACGTTTCCTGTCTCACCCAGACCCTGACAATAGCTCCCCGAGCACAGTTATTTTTCTTCTTAAGGGCTACAAATTGCATGAGGAGCCTGAACAGAGGGCTGGTATTGACCCAAACACAGCCGCACGTTGCTATCGCAACTGGGAAGCTGGCTACTTCGGACCGGTTCCCACGGCACACGGTTTGGTGCTGGCACTCTTCTATGGTTTATTGTTTTTATTTCACGTATCGGGCACACCAATACACGGAAGGAACCAACCTGCCAGGGGAAGTTTTGCAGTTCATGTCCAAAGTACTCTTTTCCTCGTAATCCTCCTCTGGAGTCCCCTCGTGCATGTCACTCGTAACAGGCTCTTTGACTGCTTTCCCTGCAATTTCGCTCTCTTCATCTTCTTCATCCATCATTACTTCGTCTTCTACCTCTTCGTCATCCAGCAAGTCCGAGTTCTGGCTGACTACCATGGCTTTTTCATCCTTAAAGTGGCTGCCATTCATTCTGAAAGTACCCAAACATGAATCACAAATCAGTTATGAAAGCTCCTCACCAATGGACTGTTGGAGGCAGATCTGAAAAGGATCTGTCCCAGCAGAATAAAGTGATTTCTGTATTTTATATCCTGTTTAGCTTAAGACGTTTCGACAGTATCGGAGAAAACTCCACTCAAAAATCAGTGGGACGTTACAGGGCCATCAGCATGGGATTTTCCTCTTATCCTGGGAGCCTGGAACTCCTGTTCAAGCAGAGGTATGTTCAGATATCCATTCCAAATTTTCTCACACATTATTTCATCTCATGTTTCCAATCATATATGCAGCCTGGGCAAGACAACTCATTGACTTTTAACAGAAGCTGTAGGGGCCAAGAAACTCTGTAAATCAGTTCCGGCATTTTCAAAAATGACATCCAACCCTGTGTTCAGAGTTTTAAAGTCAAAATTACATGCATAATTAATTTTGCACAATACCACCCATTTGGAAGCCATCCTGCTACATTGAACGTATGGATTACATGCATGGGAACCTAAGGACCTTCAGCTGCAGAGTGGTCTGCAATATTGCATCCACCATGCTGAATTACATTATCGACTCATTTGAAGGGTAAGAAGTAATGAAAAGGAAGGTCATATAGCATTTTAAGTGCATTGATTCTTCTTAAACAAGTAATAATAGCAATACGCACATGGAAAAGCATTTGGTCTACCCGCTGTTATTATGTTCTCTTTTGCTTTCATACAATGACTTCTCTTAACTACTTCCTATGGGATTTTATCAAGGACCCATGCTGAAACAGGGGCTTGTTGGCCAACGGCCTCAACCCTGCAGGATTCTGAGCATCCGCAGCCGCATCGTGTCCGCCGCATTAAATGAGATCTAAAGAAATTCGGCCCCGCCACCGTCTTGACAAGCATGGCCATAGATCCGAGCGGCGTGGAAGGGCTGAACTCAGTGGAGCCACACAAATTCGCACTACCAGCGTCTCTGCTCCGCTGCGTTACATCGCACGGAGGCCTTGATTCATCTATTGTTCTCATTGTGCAAAAGGTCCTTACTCTTCCAGGAATACAGTTACAAAAATGGAAACTTTATTGTCCGCCCGCAGTTTGCTTTAGACTCTGCGTGCTTCAAACTGTGCGGGACAATATGGAGCATACCAAAAGTTTGAGCAAGATAACGATGAGCCCTAGCAGCGGATTGCTATTTAATGTTCGACTTCTTGTAAGAGACATACTTTCTTCTGGAGCACACACAAGTGAAAGGTGGTCTCTTATATGACAAATAGCATCATCTTCCTAAAGATAACACTTTCATCTATTTTCTGTGTCAATTCCAGCTGATAGTCATGAGTTCAGTATTGCATTAAAAAAAAGCTAGGGAATGGTCTGTTTCTATCACGGTATCAAAATATCTGAGGCTGTGCAGAGTTGGGGGAGCTGAAGCAGCCACCCCCCTCTAAGATACTCAGAGCAATATCCCTTTATCATCCTTTATTTGAACAGGCAGAAATAAGAAATTGCTGAGGCCCGTTTGGGCTGCCAACTTGCTTGTTACGCTCAACTGAGGCTGCTAGAAATGAAAGGGAGATGGACTACAACCAAAGTAAAGCAACAGCCATGTGATTAAGAAAACAGATTCTCTAATTATGCTTTCAAATGCAGCAATTTGCCAGGGATAAAATATCCATCAAGAGCAGTCTGAAGTGCCAAATGTAGAAAGGAAACACTGCACAACCCAGCAACCTTTTCACTTTGCCGACTTCCTGTCGGAGGACATGTTGAGACCAGATGTGCAAGGAAAAAATCCCAAGCCCTCATTGCCAATCAAGATGGAATGAAATTTGAATATGCATGTAATCACTTAATCCAATACTTTAGTGGAAATTGTGTTCTATCCACCATTTTTAGCCCTTCACAAAGGCACCTGGAAACTGAGCAGACAGTGAAGATTGTCACCAACAGCAAGAAATTTTTGATGCTGATAACGTAATGCTAATTCAAAAGTGCAAATAATGCATAATGCAAAAGCAGTCTCACAGAAATATGTATAGCTGATGTGCGTACCCATGCTACAGCCTTTTCTGCTTAGCTGTATTTTTATTAGCTGAAAACATTTAGCAGCGGTCTCTCTTCTGTTAGTTCAGAAGAATTGAAACACTCCTATACTTAATAAATCTTCATAGGAAAAAGTCTTTCACTGTGGACTACCAACGCCTACCCACAGCCTCACGGACATTTTGCTAGTCAGCATCTTTCTTGGGACTGAGTTACTTACAGGAAAGGACTTTCAGTTAGAAATTTTCACTTGATCCAAGAATTTAGCTTAGTCTACTTTATTAAGTACATATTTATGTCCCATTCCAGTCTTAAGGTTCTCTACACTGAGCCACAGGATGTAGAATTCACCTGTTCTGCCGTGAATGTAAAATGACGGAATTTTTCAACAGACTTAAATCAATGATGGGAACTTGACACTGAGAGCTCCTGATACAAGGAGAAATGTGTTCATAGATGAACCTTCTGTCCAGCGTCTGCCACTGGGAATATGCTCATGCACGACGGGGAGGGAATCAATTCGTTTCTTTTCATAAGACACTGAGGTGAACACTGAAGCAACCAGATTGCTGAAATAACTCTGGCTCCAGACATCATCAAAAGTGAAAAACCAGGCTTCACCTGGAAGAGCGGCACCTTTCGAAGGCAGAGCAGTCATGACTTACCTCTCCTCTGAGTTTCGGGGAGACTGATTGTTGTGGTTGCTGTTTCCAATAAAATTCCTAATTTCTGTGAAGTAAGAGTCTTCCTTGTCATCTAGGATTGCCCCTGTGCTTTCCAGTTCTGAGTGAGGTGAAGATGTTGCAGTACCTTAAAGCAAAACAAAGGACTTCTGTGATTGCTTCTTCATGTTTTCGATATTTAACCACTTAAATAAAATTGAAATTGAAGCAATGGTTAAAATTGGTGAGATGCAGAAAAAGTGGTCACAGTGACCTATCAGCTGTAAAACCGGTAATTAGAAGGGAAGCATTATTATCCATGGGCAAAGGTGGTTTCCAGCCAGAACAACTGCTTGCATGCTGGGCGTCGCTTCCACAGTTTATAACTGTTTTTGCCAAATATCTATTTCAACATCTCCCTCCTGCTCCCTTGCAACGTTAAGACTGTCAGTCAACAACTGTGTTAGACCAATGGCGAACTGAGCAAACGCAACTTCATTTTTAGCTACTAATTGTGCAGATTTGCTTAAAATATGGAGGCAGCCATTGACACCATCACCCAGGTTCATTAGCACCGAGAGATCAGTGACAGACGTCTTTCTCTGCGCATCGGGGAAAAGACAGCTCTGCACTCACTGCAGGTACCTGGTTATTTCCAGTGGAGCAAAACGCAGATGAAAAGGACTGCAGACAGAGTTTTTATTAAACCCTGCAGATACCTATACCAGACCAATGATATCCACCACCTGTCGCTGCCTTTGCTGTTGCTGTGCAGTGACCGATTTGCTCTGGGACTTGGGAGGCACCATTACCTCCATAATAGCCAGCGCTTTTCAGCTCCTGACAGTGGGAATATTTCAGAAGGTGCCAACAAAATCTTTTAGAGTGCTCCCTGAGACTCTAAATCTAGGACTCCTATCAAGAGCCAAGTGATTGCGGAGATGGGATTAAACCAATTTTCCCAGTCTGTTCTCAAAATGCTACGGTTGGCTTAATTAAAACCAAAAGAAAAGACATAATCCAGTGGTATTAAGTTATACAAGGGCAGAGTTTATGCTGGGATTTTCAAAGCACTTTAGATGTCAGCAGAGCTTAGGCACTTACATATTTTCCAAAAACCCACTCACCGGAGCAGACGGCGCAGAGCAACGTGTGCCTACTGACACTCAGAAGTATTGAAAGGGAACGTGAGCTCCCTGTATATGAACACTGGCGGTACGTAGGGCACGCTCGAGAGGGACAAGGCATACATACCAGACATGTTCCCGTTCTCATGCTTTTTTAGATGTCTGTCAAGATTGGTTTGTTGACCAAAACACCTGTCACACAAGTGACACTTGAATGGCTTCTCTTTATTGTGGATGTTACGGACATGTCTCTGCAGGTTAGAAGATATGCTGAAGGACCTGTCACAGTATTTGCATCTGAAAAAAATTAAAAAAGGTGGGTAGAAAAGGGTTTGTTAGTAGCTGAAAACGTAAATGTTGTCCTAAGAGACATAAAGCACCTCCTGGGCTCAGACTCAGTACCTAACTGCAGTTCCTTGGCCCCTATTGAGGCAAAACCCTCCCTGAAATAAAGACAAGTTTCAGCTGAATAACCAGAGAGCTGTGCTCTTGGAATGGAGACATCACTTCTATGGTGGGTTTTTTAGCTTTCCTTCACATTAAGCTTTATATTTTAAATACTGCCTTTAGGAATAAGCATCACATTTCAGAGTTAATGGCATCAAATTAGCTAGGGTAATTGATTCCCATGTTTTTAAAACTTTTGCACGCAAAGTTGGGAAGTTTGAAAACAGTAGAGCAGTAACTCCATTGTTTCATGTGCTGCCAATACAATACAATTAAAGACTTTTGGAAAAAAAACATGACACAGATCTCTTCTAGTGCTCAAATAAGGTAAAAAGTGCTATTTCTTTTCCTATTCTAAATTACGCTGTGTGATTAAATCTTTTCTTGAGGAATTAGCTTGCTTGATTGCTAATCCCAAAGGAAATTTGGTTATCTTGCAAAAACCAGCAATAAACAATCCCAACCTTTAATACTGTGCCAATGTGAGTAGTTTAGTCTATCACTCTGGTACCAGAGGCATCAATTTTCATACTCTGTAGCGATTTGGAGTCCCTAAAGCCTTTACTGTATTGCTCTTTAAGCCATTACTAAGTCATACAATAACTATTCCAAATTCTCCAGCTGGCAACTAGCCAACAGTCTTCACCACTTTAGTTTTTCAATCCTTTACTTCTTCCGTGCTTCTCTTACGCTTGTCAATTATGTCAAATTTTTTTAGTGCTGAAATAGTCCATTATGCGACTAATTGCTCATGGCTTTTATGTAGTGGACGGCTATAACATGCATCAAGACGTTCCTTCAATAAAACTAGATGTGAATCTCTTTCCCCTAAGAGACTGGACGCAAAAAACATATTGTTTCCTCACAAACAATGAGCTTACTCTGCTCTTTACAGCTCATAAAATGCAGAAATCAGTGCATTTGTTTTACTGGAACATGAACTGGCTTCTTTCCAGTTGATTTAAATTAGTCTTTCATTTTCAATAAGGTGAAGCTTCTGTACACATTTCTGCATGTGACTGTCCTGGACACAATACCACATACGTATTCTTAGCAACAGGAGAGTACACCCACAGGGGTTCTCGTTAAGCAGACCTCAGAAAAAATCCAGATTAAGCAGGAAACAAATAAATACAGTAATGCTTTTGCAACCGGGACCTTTCATGAATCAGATGATTGACAAAAACCCAACTTTAGCCTGCAAATAACACCACAGAGCTCTTACAAAAAAACATTTTTGCAAACGAAAATACGAAAATACCCTTTTGAAAATCACTCCAAGCATGCTGGTTGGGAAGTGCCAGCTATCCTGCGAGGCAAAGGCAGGACTTGTGGACTGGGCGGCTGCCGAAGCCAAACGAACCTCACAACTGGAGCAAAACCTTCCCCCATCGCTGCAGCGCCAATGCTGCAGCATCGCATGCAGCCGCCCTTGTCTAGATGAGCACAAAAAGCCCTGTTGGAGTCCAAAATGCGGTGATGGGTCATCAATGCTGGAGCTGGCCAAGCCAGGCTGTTGAACGCTCGTGCCCTTGCTTTATTCCCTTGAGCACAGACACGGGTAAGGGATTGCGGTACCTATAGGGCTGCTCTCCAGTGTGCGTCCTCAGGTGACGTGTTAGGTTTGCGGATCTCGGGAAAATCTTGCCGCAGTATCTGTGATAAGAAAAGGTTTGATAAGACAACGCAACCTTCAGTGGCTTTGTCCCAGTTTGAGCTGCCCTGGATGCATAGCCCAGACTTTGGCGTAATGACATTTCAGTAAAGGCATTCAGTAAATGTAAGAGATTGAGACACACGCAAGGAAGAATGAAACTGGAATTGCTGGCACCAACCAGCTCTTCTTGTGCATGAGCAAGGGATATATGAAAACATACCAGTTTTAAAGATCACTCAAAATTTCTAAGCTCACTAGGTGAGTATCTGTCACATTCAGATTTGGAATCAAGAGAATCGGTTACTAAAGCCCTGGATTTCTGCCTCCTTGTAAGCAAATTTCAAACCTTTCAACCAATTCTACGTGTCAGCAAACGTGACATCTCTCTGTGCATTGAATGGGATCAGAGCAGACAAGACTCAAAGACCTAATCCATCAAGGTATGTTTCTATAACAACATGTCTTGAAAGAAGGTGACATGTTTTCAAAAAGATCAGATAAACCGATACGCCAGTGTCAAATGCCTGCACATTCTGGAGATGATATAAAGACCTAAATAATGCAACTGAAAAACCATTCTCCAAACTTGATAATATGTCACAGGAATAATAATGGCAAAAAAAAAAAAAAATTATCACGTGCCCTCCCTCTTCGTTCAAGTAACATATTAATATTCAGTTTATAGTTGGCCCAGTTCTATTCATCACGTTCAGCCCATTTTTGCGTGGGGACAGAGCATGCACACAGCGTTCTCTTAAGTGAATGAGGGTGGTAGCTGCTCTACATGACGACTTTGAAGATTGCTTCCCTTCATTTTTACATCCTATTTATTTTTTCACAATGTGATGTACAAGCCTTCAAAATACGCAGGCAGCTAACTCTGCTCTCCTCGACAAAGCTCCCATTCATTTCGGTTGCACGTACAATGACTATCTTCATTGTATTTTTTTTTAAATCTGTACACATAAGTCCTAATAAGTCATGTATTTTATCACTGATCCCTTTGGATATTAAACCCAGAAGCCTGAGAAAAAACACGTCTGTAGTGTACGATCAAAAAAATCAATAATGAAAGCACACTTGTGCATATGAAAGTGAGGAGAAAATTTGGAAGAAATAATTGTTTATATAACTGTTTCCACCTCATTTATCAAACCGGTACGACACAGGGCAAACTCTTTGTTTCATGACACCAGCAATTTCATAAATAAGAACCCCAAAGCGAAACGCTTTCCCCTTTTCGTTGGGCGCCGAGAGCCCTGCCAGGTGCCCGAGCAGGGGGGGCTGGGGAGCCGGGGAGGGGGCCGCGGGGCGGGTTGGGG
>Ga0065711_1038901_pt1 | contig 18303 bp, 11 predicted proteins | sample Hoacrofraction12_FD_59098 | JGI IMG/M metagenome (GOLD analysis project Ga0065711, IMG submission 59098) | Hoatzin crop microbial communities from Cojedes, Venezuela - Epithelial fraction 12 v2 (version 2) | ecosystem: Host-associated > Birds > Digestive system > Esophagus > Crop | place... | reverse complement strand
TGGGCTGGGTGACCCACAGAGGTCCCTTCCAACCCCAAACATGCTGGGATTCTGTGATGTGCGCGTTGCTGATTGCCCTGACCGGGGTCCTGTGCTCTGCTTTGACATCTCCACAGGAAAGCTGCAGATGGAGAAACGGCTTGCGACAAGACTGCGCGCTGTGCGTGACTGTTTCAGAACGACGAACAGCAAAGTCCTGTAAAAGTGGAAAAAGAGGCACTTCAGTAGAGTCCCTTTTGAAGCTGTGATCAGGGGAAATCTGATTTCTTTCTGATTTCTCCATTTTTAAATGAGCTCTGGGTGGTGATGCTGACAGACTGCAGCAGTGGTACGGAAGCGTTTCAGTGTCTGATGAAATGGGGCCTGCGTGTGCCCCGTTCTGCAGGTTTAAATCTCCTCATTGAGGTAGTGGCACTGGTAAGGGGCAGCAGAGCATTGCCGGGCTGTAGCGCCCGAGGCCCCGGTGATCACAAAGCCCAAATGGGCTCAGTGGTGCAACGAGCTTTTGCCCTGAGGATGAAGGGGTGCCTGCCTTCATCCCAGCACAGGGAGCTTCTCCAGCTGCTTGTTACGGTGTGCGTGAGCAGAAGACACAGAGACAATCAGGAATATGTTAGTGTTATCCAGTGACAAAGGCAGTTAATCCCAGATTTCTTTTCCCTGTGAGCAGCAGCGAGATAAAGGATAGCTTTTTATGTCGGCTGTTTGAAGGACAGTTTTATCACAAGTTTTTATGATAAGAGTGTTCTGCTCCTCTCTTCTAATAAGGGAAATACACTGAAGCTGTGAATTCATTTCAGTAAGTTTGCCATTAGTAAGGGATTGATATTTCAGGAAAAAGGAGAAAAGAATTCATGGTCTTCCTAAAAAATTGCATTCTGAAAAGTCTGATGGTAATGCTCTTTTTTGGCCTCAGGACCAACGTGAAATGAAGGGATCAATACTTTTGTTTGCACAAATGATATTGAAAAATAAAATGCAGAAGAAGGTAATTCATGTTATGGCGACCTTACTGGAAGCTGTTGTCTTCAGTTGTCTTCTGAAAAGGAGAGCTGAAAAAAGCCATTTCAGACCGTCTTTCCCATCAAATCCGGGCAGTCTGAGCTGCAGCTGGATGCATTCTCGTTCTTCCAGGACAGCAGCGGTCCGAGAGCTCTGTCCGAGTGCCTGTGGTCATTTACCTGGTATCTGCCAGCTTATTTGTTTTAACAGGGAATAGTCTGTCACCAGTCTGGCAGGTGCTGGCACAGCTGACTGAAACCAAGGGCCCTGCAGCAGTTGTAGGAGTAGCGGAGCCCTGTAGCGAGGGGTTAGACTGCAGTCGCAATTAGAGCAGGAAACTCATTGAACTCAGGCTTGACTTTGTTGCTTTGATGGGGATTCTGTTTTCTTAGGTCAGCCCGGTGTAATTAGCAACAAACTCGCCGTCGATTTAAACCTGCTGATTCACTCATCGCACATTGGGTGGCAGTTGGGTGGCTTGGGTACGTTGACCTGGTTTTCTTCTCGGGAACATTAGACTAGAGTCGGTCCTGAACCGAAGACTTTTGTTTTGGAGACCGCACAGGCCCGACTGGTAAATGTTGGTGTAGTCTGCTAAAACGACGCCTGTTGTTTTTCTTAGCACTCGGTCTGCTCTTTTCTTTCCCACTGTGTCAGGCCAGAACTGCAAAGGGCTGGAATCCTTTTAGCATTTTAACACTTCCTTGACAGACATCCTGCTGTTCTGTGGCTGCCCTCCTGAAGTGTAGGAGCTCTTTTTTGAGAGGAGAACTATCTCCAAACTCAGGGAACTATTTGCACTTGTGTTTGTACTGCAAGCATCACAGAATGTGGATCTACAGCCTTTTAACCCTATTCTCTAGGGCAGCAATTTTGTGCTCTAGTTCTTCCAGGCTCTTATTTATAAGTCACCATTTTTCAAGGAGTAGAAGATGTAGCTTCTCTCTTAAGAAAAGCTTTGGTTGCTTATACTAAGAGCAGAGATCTCTGCAGAAATCCCCACAGGGTAACAAAAACCTTCCCCAGGGAAAAGATCCTTGAACTAGTTCGAACTGAAAGCTCCCAATTTCACAGTGCCTTTGGCTGGAAAATGCAAATGTTCAAAGGGCTGTGGCATGATTAAAGATTTTCTTGTCTCAGCCTCTGATGCAAGAGTGCAGGCTCCCCTCCTCCCCTCCCTGCTTGCATGGATTGGGTTTACAGGAGTGAATGAAAATGGACCGGGGTGTCAGGGGAAGAAACAGAGACCTAAGGTAGAAAACAGAGAAGGAAGGGCTTTGTGGGGCTTCTCCATTCTTTGCCCCTGCAGCTCGGTGCAGATCAGTCGCCTGTGTCCCCTCCAGGCGGTGGACCCAAGAGCATGGTGTTGGTTTTCGCCCCAGTTTTAGTTCTGGTTTGGAACTGGGCTCTGACTCAAGGACATCAGACTCCTCTCGGAGGACTCTTGCTGGACACCTGGTCACTAGTCTCCCAGCTCTTCTCTCTGGGGGAGTTTTGCTTTAGGTTCAGTTCACTGCACTCACAGGTTTTTGCACCATCCGAGTCTTCTTCTTTTAAGTTAGTTTCTGTAAGGTTTGGTCCCAGTTGTTTATAATTACTCTCTTCTCCAGACCCTGCACTGCAGCATTTCCAAGCTCAGTATGGAAACAGTGTAGACGTAGTGAGACTGCAGTTCTGATGTACGATCGTGCTGCAAATCCCTGATCTTTGCAGCTAACCCAAAAGCTGAGGAAGAGGGAGCAATATCCTCTCCTCCTGCAGCTAAAGGTCCTCAAGCATACACCACCACCATTTTAACCGAGAGCTGAACACCTCCGGGGCGACAGAAATGGAGACATGGCAAAGCTGAGGTACCATTTCCACTGCTTTAATTGCTGAGTGGACAGCTTGGGCCCCGTGCATAGAAATAGTCTCCTACCTGCAGCTTTACTGATCTCAGGGTGTCCAACCTGGTCTCTCCCTGCAGCCTTCCCTCTTTGGTTTAGAGCAGATGAGGGCTGCGGGCCGGGCCCCCAGGAGCTGTAAGGCAGCAGGCTCCTATGCGGAGAAGTGTATCGCTTACCCCTCTTCTGCTTTTTGGTGGGTTAGGAAAGAGTTAAATGACAACAGAGGGAGAGGCCCTGCTATTGTTCAGGCATCCCTGGGTCCAGGGTAGCTGGTCTCTATTCCCGGATCTGCCTCCGGCTTCCTGCATGACCTTGGACTGGTCACTTACCTTTTCTTTTCCTTAGCTCCCAAATTATAACATGGAAATCATTCTTTTCCTGCGGTGCCTCCTTCCCTGCGGGTTTCAGGGTGGCGGAGATTCGCTGGTGGGAGATGACGGGAGGAGGAGAGCACATTTCCAACGGAGCGATGTTTACACAGAGGGCAGCAATTCTTGGCCGTGTTCTTGTTCGCTCAGATACAGCGCAGGCTGCTGCATATGGTGATATTTGGTTTTTTTTGTAGGCAAACCTGTGGTGGAAGTCAAATTCCATTTGTCGTTGCTGCAGCTGCCCGAGAGCAACGCCAGCTGCGTTGAGCCTGCTCTGCACTAGATGGTGCTTTTGGGCAGAGAGTGGAAGAACGGCAGTTCCCTGCACAGAATTTCCTCGTCTTTCTTCCCCGGTCTCCATTCCTTCCCCTCTTCTTCCTGTGCTTTAACACTACGGGGAGACACTGAACGATGCTGGGTATTGAGCAAGGCTGATGTGGCGGTAATACAGGCTCCGAGCCACCCGCGCCCACCAGCCAGCTTGTCCTGGGGGCTCTGGGTTTCGAGGCGTGTATCAGTGCTGCTGGGCTGTGGCGGAGAATTGAATTCTTTCCGTGTTTTCTATTCCCATAAGGAAAAGGCTTCAAAGAGCAGGTCCCCTCCCCCTCTCTGCTGGTGAAGGGCATTTAGGGAAGCTGGGAAAAAAAACCCCAGCTCTGACAGACGCGTTTATTTAACAAACCACTGCCTTTCCCTACCTTAGCAGAAGATTGGTTGTTTTTTAAAAAGGGAATTGCTGCTTTTATGCCCATCTTTGTATTCAGGAGATGGTTACCTAGCCAAGGTCATTGCTGCTGCATGCCAGTATCAAGCAGAGAGCCAGCCTGCTCTTGCTTGAAGGAGCACCGGTTTCAGTAAGGCTTCCCCAGGTAAAGAACAGGAATAGGCTCGAATCTGCCAGCGCAAGGCCCCACGCCGCTGCTGGGCAGGGAAAGCCACAGGAGCAGCCTTCCCTTTTGTAAAGGCGGCAGAGGAGATGAATGAAATTGTGATCAAACATTTCCTGTGCAGACGGGCACGGGGATCGGCTGTGAGCTCGTACAGGGCGAGGGCGTGTGGGGGTGTGCTGTCATCACCCGTGACAGCGCGTGCGGGGCGAACGGCGCTGCCTGCCCCCGGCACCCCAGCCCAGCGCGCACAGACCGGCACCGTGCTGGGCCCCTTCCCGTCCATCCTGAGGCTTCGCCCCGCCAGCGCTCGCCTGCAGCGATGGCGTTGGTGCTCACTGGTGTGCTGGCAGGGCTGCCTGCAGCCTGCTGTGCCTTCTGCCATGCTGCCTCGCACGCTGCAAGCGCGTACGCGGACGTTCCCATCGGGGAGGCTGCGAGGTTGCATCACTTCCAGCTCCCTCCTCGTGGAACTCCACAGGTATGAGTGGGGCTGGATTGCTGCTATGATCCCAATCGGCCATGCACAGATTTTCAGTCTGAGGCCAGGAGAGATTATGCTTCTGCCTCTGGCACCGCACCAACAACGGCGATTCCGTGTGCGTGCTGACAAGCCCGCAAGGCCGGTGCCTGCAGCAGCCCTGTCCTCACGTGCTGGATGTGATGCTCAGGGCAGTGACGTCCCCGCAGCAGGGACACGAGCTACACTCAACTGCGGTGTGACACAAGACTCCTCTCGGGACTGGGAGCTGACAGTGATTTCTTTGTCATTCCCCTGTTGGCATCTTCCCACTGCACATACGTTTGTTCATCATTAGCAAGATATTGCTGATGACTAAAGCCTGGGTCTGCATCACAGAGAAACTGTTTGAAGGAGCAGCGCAGAACGGCAGGGTTCGAACTGGTCTAAGAAGAGTGAGGAGTGGGGACAGTGCATTTCCTCACATCTGTTAGATCTGGAGAGCAAACCGCTCTCCCAGTCCCTCCTGACTGAGAGGGAATCGCATCACTGGCTCATGTAGATACTTCTGAAATCTTGTTTTATTGTTTTCCTCTGATGGAATTTGCCAGTGTGTCCCAAATTACGTGGTTCTGAAATTTAAAAGCAACATACCTGTGTGTGGGGAGAGAATGAGCAGTTTTCACTTTGCAATCTGGCTCTTCCCTACCTCCTCCCTTTTCCCCACATCCCCCTGTGTTACAGAGCCAGCTGCTCCCGGAATAGTTTGGGAATGAAATGTCACCGTTTGAAACTGGTGAGTCACAGTTTTTGGGGGGAGAGAATATGCAATCTTGCGGTGTGGCAGAGCGTCTCCTGGTGAGTGCAGAGAGATTTTTAAAACCACAGAATCCCTGATGATGGAGTTGAGGGGCTTTGAATAAAGGCTGCTGGGTGTGCCTGTGCTGCTTTTTGCAGGAGGATCTCAAAACCCTCTGCAAACTTTAATCGCCTTCCTTAACGTGCCCACTGCAGCTGGATCCTAGTGCCTCCCCCAGCAGGACTAGGCTGTGTCTGTCTGACAACACACCTACAGTGACTCTCTTAATTAAATCTCCCTGCACTGCTGCGAGGTATGTAATTACTGTGAGACCTGACTTCAGCAACCACTCGAGGGACTAACAAAAAAAAAAATTCTTTACTTGAGCAGGGAGGAACAGAATTTTACTGAATACATTTTTGGGTATATTTTAGGGAAAGTTTATTAAACAAAGGAGGTTAATTATGCTGGTTTCTTCTCAGTCTCTCCCAATATTAGGATGTTGCCTTTAATATACCGTGTGTTAACATAATCAGTGTTTATTTTCCTTCTAAAAGGATCCTTGAGATCTTTTGTCTTTTAACAGAGATTGCTATTAAAAAATGTCAATTAGTGCAAATGGTGGCAATGGTCTTGTGAAATGAACCGTTGTTCTTCAGAGACTTAGTACCCAACCCCTGGCCAGTGGTAAAAATACTCAGTCAAAGGGCAACATTCAGGATTCCTGCTCTAGGGTATTACCACCACCCATTTTCGTGACTCTCATGGCACCTCGTAGTAGGTACTAGGAATCTTGAACTAGATTACCAGAGTAGTTGTGAGCCTAATGGTGTCTCCCACAGAGCTCTCGCAGTTCCAGGCAGGCTGGTTTCCAATGTGGCCGCCCCAGCCCGCTGTCAGGGGTCTGTTCTGTACCCGAGGTGGCAGCCTGGACTGCACGCTGTCATTCTCAGCCCAGCGCATTAAACTGCCAACTATTTCAGGTTGCGGTAATATTCCCAGCACTGAACTGTGGCGGCCATGGAGAAGACATGCCACCCGTTTTGCAGCCTCTGCTTCAACAGTAATGCTCTCCAGCTGAAGGACAGGAAGAAGCTGGAAATAGTAATATCATAAACAGTCCCAGTATGGGCTGGCAGCCCTCCCCTCGAGTCCCACCTTCCACGGCATTCTGAATGCATGCTGTGAGTAAAACTCCCAAATTGCAAGCCAAGCTATGCAGCTAACTTGGTGAAGATTTTTGCAAGCATAAGCCCCAGGGGGTTTGACGCCATCTCTATCTACTTTATTTGGAAGACTGAGCTAGTAGCAAGATTTTATGAAGTATGCATTTCTATCTCAAATTTTAGATAATGTTAACTAGAAACCCACATACTCTGTCATCACTGGATATGACAAAAATAATCTCTGGCTGCACAGATTTGCTGCAGAGCCTAAGATTTTATTTAAGACAAAACAAAACAACCTCAGAGACAACCTTGAGAAGTCAAATCTGGGTGCTGTTCCACATGCTTTTTTCTCTGCAGCAAAGGCTGCTTATCTGCCCCACTGTCTTCTCTTTTACCTGTCATTGTTGCCCTTTCTCCTTAACTCAGCCTGCTTCAGGGTTTTGGCTTACACTGCGGGTCTGCGAAGAGTTGAACCAGCAGCACCGCAGGAGCTGTTGAGTTGCAGCAGCAACGTGGGAATGAGCCAAGGAACCAGGGAAGAAAAGGCTACCCCGACAGGTACCTGCTACGCTGTCAAGTTTAAATTTCAGATATTCCAAACCAGTAACTCTGTAAGAGATATGAATGCCAGTGGATGGTCAGTTCTGAAGCAAAATGACAGTATTTTAGCTCTTGATATTGTCTTCTTAGCCTCTGTTTCTTCTAGGATAGCTGTCTGCCTGGCTGTTTACCTCCCCAGATCCCTAGTGGGGATTCCCTTTAGCTCACAGTTCCCCGCAGATAACTCCCAAGATAATGCCGGGCACGATCAGTACACATACGCCCTACTAAAAAGTAGCTTATTTCTGAGAATGAGGTTAGTGTCACTTCAAATTGAGTGACAAAAGATTAATTTACTGCGTATACAACTTACTGAAGCATGGAATTCAGTAAGCATTTGAATTCTCAAAGATAGGTGACGATTTCTTTACAACTTAATGGATTTTTGCCCAAAACAAAGGATTTTGCCTCATCACCTACTGTGGGATTTCCCAGTCTGCCCGAGACCACACATCCTCAGCCTCTTGGACCTTGGCATAACTGATACATAATGTGTGGAAGTCTTGCTAACATCAACAAGCATTTCAGTTCATTCTGAAAGGCCAAGATTACTACTGATTTGTTTTTTGGGGAAAAAAAAAAAAAAAGGACAACCGAAATGAGGTTGGACATTCATTACCAAGGCATTGTCAGAACACAATAGAAGAACAGACAAAAGCCAGTCCAGATTCTGTGGTATTTCCTAAAGGGCTCCCTCTCGCACATGGTTATTCCCTGCCAATCCTTTTGTATTGTTTTTGATAATGAATAGAAGCTGAACAGATGATTGTTGCATTGTCCACTAAGTGATTCATTTACATTAAATAGTGCTCCAAAAGTAGGCTTTGGGTGGACTTTTTTAGTCACTTCAGTTATTTATTTGTACAGTTTAATTACTGTCTTTTAACTCTCCACTGTACATAATTATTTCCTGATTGTTTCAGCTAAATTACACGGGGTGTAACTCCTCTGAAGTCAGTGGTCCAACAAGCCCTGACCTAAGAAGTCGCATCTCTGCATTTTCAAATATGCTTAATTTTGAATGGCCACTTCTAGAAAACTGCTCCTGGTTTGGGAGGGTGCTGAGGTTCTTAAGCCTCTGCAGGTCCCCCGCGTCCTTGGTCGCTGTCTCCGAAAGTCAGGCTGTGGAGCACAAACCTTGCTGCTTAAACCATCACAGTTCCATTGATTTCCTCATTAATCGCTCAACTCCTGCTGGATGTCTGCACCAAGGCTTCTTTATGAAACCAGGGCTTCCATTACAATTTCAGGCTTCTCTTACAGAGGTCAGAAGTTTTATTTTGTGTTGTTTTGTTGTGTTTTATTTTGTTTTGTTTTGCAGGATGTGACGGGTGTTATGTGCTTGAGGGCATATTGACAGTTCTGCAGTTAGAAGAACTTCAATGTAAGAAGCTATTTAGCCCCAAGTCCAGAACTACAGGTCCGCTAACTTGGATGTTCTAATGGGTGGGGGAGAATGACACACACTGAAGGGCTTTTTGATGGCTGAAGAATCTAAGGAAATCAACACTCTAGGCCTTTCCATCTGCCGGTGTCTGAGAAGTTGCATGGCTTTGCATTTGTTGTAGCTGTAGTTACAGCTCAGAAGCCCTGATTTCCTAGTTATTCTCTGTTCCCCGTTCCATGTACCACAAAGAGAGGTTCAGTGTGGGCTTTTGGTTCTAGAGTCTGGGGAAAGGCAGCAAAATAGTGATGCAGAGAGGGAAAGGGAACAGTCCTAATAGGGTTGGGTTGTTCATGTGATATGGCCTAGGTTTAAATCCCCCAGGGCAGAGCAAAGCAGCCTTTGCAGTCTTTTGTGACATTTTCTCAGTCCCTTCTCCATCCAGTTAGGAAAAATGAAATCACCGGTCCTGTGCCTAAATATGAAAGAAAGAACACACCTTTGTTTTGAAGAGTTTATATGCTGTACCTGCCAAGGTGAGGCAAGAAGAAGATGGAGTTTTTGCAACCGGTTTCCTATCAACTCGTTAGCCAAATGAACAGGGAGGACAAGTACGGTCCAGTAATACTGTAGCCTTCCAACTGCACGACAGCTCCTTGCCATTCTCTGCTGCTCTGGCCACAGAACCCGGACAGAAGCTGCTATGTGGCTGCCTAAGGTTTAGGCTTCTGTGTAGGCTGTGTTTCTGCTACCCTGCTTCAGAAACTGCCTTTGCCTGGTCTGTGATTAAAGCAAAGTATCCACCCCTTAGGATCTCTCTGAGCTTTAGCCTTCTTTTGGGTTATATGGCATCTTCACAAACCCAGATAAAACTCAGCAGACACACTAATAAAACCAGCCCTCCCTCTGCATAAAACCGCAAAGTATTGCTAGGGTTTCCCCACTGCCTTCCACTTTAACCCTCCAGCATTGCTCTCCTTGTAGTCATGCTCTCCCAGGAGCCCACATCGCTCTGTGTTTAGTGGCAGGCGATGAAATCAAACCGTGCATTAGCAGCTCCATAATAGCTTTGCTCAGTGGAACCCAGCTTCCTTCATTAATCCAGAAAATGAGAGTTGTTTTCGTACATTTGAGAAGCTAATTATTTAAGTGCTGGGAATTAAGGCTCATCAGATACTGGAGACTGATTTTGGTTTTGCTTCCCAAGGGATAGAGCGAGATGGAAGGAAGCTGGCTTTGCACAGGTGTGCAGTATGGTAGCTCACCAGTACTTGGAGCAGGGAACAACAGCGTGCAGATCCTTGTCTACCTTAAGCATAAAAGCCCCTTTCTTTGTACGTCCCTTTTCCTCCAGACATCACCCGATGATTCTTCCCATTCGAATAGATTTTTAAAGTCATGACTGATAAAATAACTTAATAGCTTTATTTTTTTCTGCCATGAAAGATGTACCCCACTTGTGGTTGACCTAGCCTGAATATTTTGCAGTAAAACAATAATCCCTTGTCTCAGCTGGATTTTTAGAGAGGGAAACCAGCTCACATCAGTTGTCTTTATTCTAATCAGTTATCCTTCAGCCTTACCTTTGATCACCGTACTCAGAGAGGGGCTTAGATAGATGAGCTGCTGTCTAACCTAGCAAGGCCCCTTCTGGTGGCTTGGGAAACAGAAGATGAATTGGGTGAAAACCCCCCTTGTCTGTGGGAAACCACAGACGAGGACAGATCTGTCGTTATAAACAAAGTTTTTACAACAGAATGACTTTCAACAGGAGATGGGTGCTTTTGACATTCTTCCCAGAATACGACAGAGAATCCATTGATGCTATTGCCACTAACTATATGCTAAAGAACGGGCATTTGGTTCCGATAGTCACACTGGACGGATCCACTCTTCGTTACAAGCAGCTTGCCAAGAACAAATTTTTCATTTTTATTGAGATAGCCAATGTCCTGTGTTGTCTTCAGAGACTGAGGGAGGGAACTTTTCTGTGTGTTCAGTTGAAGCCAGATGTTAAAGTATTGTCTGGGTGTAATTGACTTGACAAATAGCAGGAGTGACATTTTAGCTCCATTTAAGTCAGTGGCAGAATTCCTGTTGAGTTCAACTGGGGCCAAGATTTCATCCTATGACAGTGGTGACGGGAAATCTAACAAATGATCTTCAGAAAAATAAGCACAGGCATTCTGTTTCTCTAGGACTCTTTTCAACCTATGGGCCACGAATCCTTGGAATTCTGTGCACCTCGCTGAAGAGATGTGCAAAAGATCACGAAGACAAGGAAGCTTATTATCAGCAGATTTAAATAAGCTATACAGGGATCCATAATTCCAGGGGAAAACTTCAGGATTCGATTGCGAAGTTCTAAGTCAGTGCAATCCATTGAAATCCGCCCATCTTTGTACTCCTTGGACTCACAAGCATCCTTCTGGCAGGACCCGTGCAGCTGAACTAACCCTTTGTCACTGAATATTGTGGATTCACGCAGCCATTCTGTCCCCTATACTAGGACTCAGCCATGTGGAAATCTCTAATCTGGCACCTATTAGGTGCCGTTACCAATGGATTGGGCTGAAAACAAAAACTTTGGTTTAGAGAAGCCGGTGTAGCTGGGACTATACAACCAAATCAGTTTTGCAGTAAGGTCAGTACTTTGTCCTTGAGATAAATGAGCAGATGCACAATGTTCTCCATGGACTGTGAGGTGTCTGAACCATCTCGGATGAACTTCATTGGGAACTAAAGGCAACCAGCTTCAGCTAGAATCACGGAACAGATCCTACCTATGATAACTCCAGAGGTTTAAGCCCTGTGGTCAGACATACAACCTGATATGTTTTAAAGGCTTTGGACTAAGTAATGGTAGTACTACTTGGATGGAAGTTCATAGTGCTTAGATGAAAAAAAAAGGCTTGAGCTAGGGAAAAAAAAATCACTAAAGATTTAAAAATAGAGTAATTGAAAAATGTTTAAAGTGTTCTGTTTAGGGTTTCAGAAATTTTTCCATGTGGGTTTTGGCAAGCAGAGTTGTTCTATAAGTTCTTTCCCATTATATTGTGGGAGAATTTGTGGTTTCTAGAGTGCCTGAAAAAATGCAGGAGAGGTACTGAGGAATCTATTCTGTACTGGATATTAGCATGGAGAGTCCTTGTGCTTGCAGGAGCAAATAGACTCTTTGTGACAAGTGCAAGATGCCATAACTGGATCTAGCATTTTAGCCATGTGCACACAGGCGGACTTCTCTGTGTCTCTTACTAGAAGATGAAATGGGATTCATACCTGGAGACCTGGGTCCAAGGGAAGCCAAAAAGGAGGGAGTGATGAAGCCCAGCATCTACCACAGAATACCTCAGCCATGCTTCTCTCCTCTTTCTATGGAGGCATGCCTACTTGGGAGTCTGCTTTGACTGCTCTACCGGAAGCAGGATGACACCTAAGGAGCACTACTTTATGGCAACGTATTCCTGAGTTCCTTTTTCAGTTCTACCAAGCATGTGCAGAATTAAGAACTTTGCAAGATACTCAGTCGTGGAGTTTCAAACCAGCAAGCAATGCAAGCTCCTGAACAGCCTCCTTCAAATCCATTTTTGGAGCCAGGGTCTTCAGTCTCTTGTAGTTCAGACTTAAGACAGCTTCACTTGTAATCCAAGGTTTTCTGAGGAACCCTAGCTAAATCCATGATGTTGCTCATACAACTGATCTAATGGAAGCGTTCATGTTTACCTGAGAACTAAATTGGACATTTTAACGCATATTATGTGGAAAAGCGTTCCCAAGTGATAAAGTAACAATTGATTCATGGCTATCCAGCAAAGTCTATCCGTGCCACCTTGGGATGACATGGATCGAAGATACAGTTACTTTGCTTTTCCATGTGAAGAACTCTGCTTCTTCCCAGCTGAGCTATCATGTAACGTAGATGACTCTCCGGAGGAAGTGTTTGCTGCATATTTACAGTATGTTTTAGCTACTATCAACATTTATATTCCATTGTCATTTGGGGGTAAGCACTAATTAGCATAATCATCAATGCTTTAAAATTAAAAATTCCTCCAGGAGACACAGGAGGGATTGAAACTGTTTCCTGCCCCCAGGGGCAAATCCTTTCCCAAGCTATCTGCTGCACCAAAAGGTTTTATTCTAGACACATTTCCAAGCTATGCCCAAGAGTAAATTAAACGACAGCAAACTTGTAAACTCTCATGTGCGCGCGCGTGTGTGTGTGTGTGTGTGTAGCAAGCAGGCCCTGATCTGACAACTACAAAGTGACAAAACGTTGTCACTATTTTCCACTCCTATTTTGTTTTGACTGCTGCTCAGTGCTGCCTTGTCACCTTTACTGTGTGGGCTGGAACAATCAAGAAGTAGAGTCTGAAGTTTTTATACTTCACAGGAAAGTATGTGCTGTCTTAACAACATGGAAAGCAACGGGTTTAATGACACTGCCCCCTTCTAGAGCTTGCCTCAAGCTCCCCAAGTCAGGAGCTGGCCTCAAAAAATCTCAAGAGCCATTCTTTTCTAGACTATTTTAGAGTGGATTTTTACTGTGGTTCCAAAATGATTCATTGATAACAAGAACCTCAGATTGGATTTCTGGCTTAAAGAGACTTCTCTTTATAGAGAATAAATGCCAGGAAAACCTTGGGAGATCTTTGAAAGGTTACGTCCATACCTTGAAAATGTCCCCTAGGAGTGGATCTTTAAATTTCTACATTCCTGCCTTTGGGAGGTGACAGTGGGCCTCAGCTCCTGTTGATGGCAGGTGTGGTCAAGGTTGGGCATCCTGCATGTGGGTTTGTTGTGCCCCAAAGAATGCTTCTTGCATCCTCAGAAGGTCTTCAAGTGGTGGGCTGTGAAACCTCAGGGAGCAGGAATAGTTAAATGTTGTAATTGTTCTTGAAATGGACAGAGAGAACAATATTTTTCCAAAGGAAATATTTCTTTGAGAGGGAAATGCTAACAAATGCAGGTGTTTCTTAAAAGAAAATGATTATGTTTATAAACTTGCAATTCTTGTTATTTCTGCATAAGACAAACGCCACCACACCCTACACTGAGTAAACATGGGGACTCTGCATGAAAGAGTGGCACAGAAATCTCTGTGAAAATTTCAGAATCTGCAGGGCATTGAACATATGTATTGTCTTTTTGGTATCCTATGTTTTCAGAGAGATGGACTTAAATTTCATTGGCAGAAGTTCTCTCTTTTATCTTTATCTCTTGTTTTGATGTGGTAGCCATGGAGAAAAGCCCAAGATTAGTAACAGCAGGTTGTTGCAGAATAAGAATAACTCTCTACTTGGATTTAGACTGTCGTACTATCAGGGGTTTTGTTTAACTGGTAGATACTCAGATTGCATAGAATAAATACTAGATGTTATTAGGACATTAATCACCCATCCCATTGAGTTCTCTCCACCTTGAACTAAATGCTGGTAATCTTTAACTTCCGTCTGTTCTGAGGGATGTTTGGGCGGCTTTCACAGGGTGGGGGGTCGCTCTCTACAACTTCTGCTGTTGGAAACAAGGATTAGTTCTCCTGAAGGTCAATGTGTTTGTACTTTTGCCCTGCTACAGACGTCAGGGCAGCCAGACCCTTAGAGCTTGACTCTGTTTGGCTAATAATGAATGAAACGGGCTATATTCTGAAGCTGAGATGCCTCAAGTGCCACAAGAAAGCCAAATTCAAAAATACTATTTTAACAGCAGTGTCTAGCAATGAGTTTCCAGACTCCCTCTGGAAGCCTGTAGTGAGAAACTTTAGAGGAAGGAAGGAGGTGGTGAATCTTTTCTCAGAGAACCTAGGAAGAGCCTGAATGCCTTTGGCAGTGACACGGGCTAAGAAAGCAGGACAATGGCAGGAACAAAGACACCACACCTTGCTCTGGTTTGCTGTTGGTGAAGCAGACTATGGGTGGGATTAGTGAATGTTTGACCATAAAGTTTTAGTTTCCCTAGTACAGCTGATATCCTTGCTGGCTGGTATATTACCTGATTTGCCTCTCCTCAGCATCTTGGCATGTAGCCTCATGCACGTTTCGCAACTCTTCTTTAGAAAACTGTTTTGCATTTTACAGCAACATAAAACCAGAGCTCTTACAGCGTATTTAGGAAGAAGGGAATTTACACTGCTTTTGCTGGGATGACATTCTAGGACGACAAGAGACACATAATGACACATAGAGATAATATCACATATTGTTAAGTTCTACCAGTCAATGTGCTATTGCAACATACATCTTCTTTCCAAAGGATGACAGCTAATGTCTGTTTTGCTTCATGGTGATGGAAACTAGGTGTGGATGACTAGCTAATTTTAAGGCTACAGAGAAAAGGCAGCTTGTCAGAGACCAGGGTCTGCCTGAAGACCTGAATTAAAACTAATCGGTAGCTTCCTTTGATGGCTCTTTTGTATCTGGATGAGAAAGAGCCAAGATAACTTATGTTTATTACTTATTTCCCGCCTTAATTTTAGCAGATCATGTCCGAATGCCATCATGACTTATGTACATCTTTTTGAGAAGATAAAAGGGTTTGATTAGTAAATGTAAAAGATCTATATTTTCTGCTGTGTTTTCATTGCTAAAGATCTGATAGATCTTAAGATCAAGGTTATTGAAAACAGTTTATGACATTTCTTAGGTGAGACAGTCTTTTGAATATGTCTACTGTAGGTCTGGTGTTAAAGTGATATTGAAGAGTATGGCTGATTATGGCATGTAAGAATTTTCTTTGGTATTGAATTTGTGAAGAGATGACAAGTGTGCAGCATTTAGAGTACAATTCTTTAACAACTGAAGTGAATGAGGAATATTAACATTGACTTAGTGGAAGTAAAAAAGGATCTTCACCAAATCCATGAGGCTGTTTCTTAACACCGGGAGAGCCTTCTCACATCTAATTTCACTTTAGCTCAGTTATTACCATTTATTATAACACCTAATAACCCCCACTGATCCTCCTTGGACAAATGCAAAAAAAAAGAAAAAAAGAGAAGTCTCTGCTCCAAACAGCTTAGGAGCTAGGACAAAGTAAGAGGGAGATTTTGAGAGCAGCAGAGTTCAGGGAAACAACCTACTAATCTACAGGTAGCCATTGGTACTGATATGTAAGTCATTTAGCGAGTCTCAGCTTCTTTGTGCGTGCTGCAAGCAAAGGGTTCTGATCCGGGGTTCAAAGGAAAGAAAGAGACAGCTACGTAGGTATCATCAGGGAGCTTGTCCCAAGCATGGGAGAAAACAGAGCTTAATTGGTTCATACTGTTTCTTATGTTTATAAAAGAGCCATTCAGACCGTGGGGAATGCTTGTCTTAGCAAGACATCCAGCCGTTCCTTGATGTGGGAAGTGCTCAACACCGGGGTCGTTAAACTGTGTTCATTAGCATCAGGAAGGTGTCACACGTGCAGGGATCTTCTCCCACAGAACGGATGAGCACTTAGAAGTCCTGTTACGGCTCATGGTCTCTCTGATGCATTCGGGTGAGCAGGTGGTGTCAGAGCTGCAGCGCTCGGGTGACTCTGGTTGGAAGCCTTACACTGCAGAGTCATGGTCAAAGATGTCTCTGAGGGTGACGGGTTAACGTGGGAAGTATGTGCAGCACCAGTTCCTGTTACCTTGTCAAGAAGAAGTGTAGGTTGCACGCTCACTATGATGACTTAATTGGTGATTATGTAGGGTCAAAGAGAGGGTACAGCCTTACTCCAGATTTCGCGTGTAAGCTTCTGAAACTTTAGCAGTGCAACTAGCAACCTCTACCAGCTTGTGTTAGCAACCTCTACCAGCTTGCGTACACAGCAGGATAATCTGGTCCTTTCCTGTCATATGCAAAGGTCTCTTGGCATCCTTTTTTCCTCCTGTGGGGCAATTCTAGTTTTATTGCTGGAGCCGTAATCCCCAAACTGCATGGAAGAGGGATTTCAGAGAGCGGCCAACAAGCAGTATGAGCCAGGCAGACTGAACAATCCGTGTCACCATTACAGGAGGTCTCCCATATGGCACACAGCTACGCTGGCAGGACAGCGTGGCCTGCTGCTGCTTCGCAGTCGGAGGGTGTAAACTCAGGTCTTCCACTAGCCCCATATTCCCTCCTTGCTTTGGCACCAAACCTTATGGTTACACACAAATCATGAAAAAACGTCTCTTGTACTACCAGATACCCTGTTTTCTTTTCAAAATGGCAGCACCTCTAAATAAAGTGGGAAGTGATTCGCTCCTCAGGTGATGGATGCAATTGTCTTTGATTTCTGCAGCAGTAGGCCAGGGAACTGGAGAGGGCCTTATAAAAGTCTGCCAGGGAAAGACTTCAAGGTTATAGCTCCTGAGAAAGAGTGTAAATAGCTCGTACTGAGAAATGGATTGAGAAAATAATGTGGTGGTACTTCACCACTTTCTCGTTGCACAGTCCTTCCAGGGCTCATGCCTCTGCAAAGCCCCCAGCCTCTCTTTTCACCAGTCATGGCAAAATTCCCATCCTTCCCCCCCTGCTCCACTCTACCGTTGTGCAGCCCTGCCGCGTGCCTGGCCTGCGATTGTCTCCTCACTTCCTTACATAGTCATTTCTAGGAAAAAGCTGCACTAACACCAGTTCTGGCTCCACACTACTTGTGTTTCTCTCCTGTGGAAGCACCGGCGGGGCAGGATGGCAGTAGAGGCACCACAGGCGGGCTTCGGGGCAAACCGCAGCGTTGCGCCCGTCTCCTCCCCAGAGCCCAACGACCCCGGTGCTGCGCCGGGCCCGTTACACCCGGACCTGCGCCCCGAGGCCGCACCCGGCCTTCTGAACCTGCGGACCACCGGGAGCGGGCAGGGCCCGCCTCTCGCGTTGGTGCTGTCCCGCCATACCGGCTGACCTCGCCGGAGCCCGCCCCGGGCGGGAGGCTAACGGCCGTTAACAGCCCTCAGCGCAGGAGCCCGGCGCGGGGGCCAACGCTGCCAGGCAGGGCCTCCGCCAAGAACACGGGGGCACAGGCGGGGAGGCGGCCCTACCCCGGGGAGCGTCCCGGCCGCCGCCGCCCCTCTCCCCTCAGGAAATCACTGAGGGAGCAGCGAAACAGCCGGGACCAGCGGATGTGACAGCAGCGCTGCCCCTACAGCGCAGGCTGCTGCTGGGAGGGACCGCCTCCTCAGCCGGCCAGCGCCAATCCCCTCTCACCTTGGGACGTGATTGACGACCCTTCCGGTCAATCCGGCCGCAACACTCGCCACACTGGCCACGCCCATGCTCTCCGTTGGCCGGATGTCCTGTCAATCGGCCGAGACCTTCCCGCCCCTTTCCGGCAGGGGGAAATGCTAGGTAGGAAGGGTGGAGGGGGGAGAAGAAAGGGAAAGAAACCAATGAGACGCTAGAGAAGGACACCTCGGCGGCGGAGTGACAGGCAGGGGGACCAATCGTCGCGCTCCTTCCCCCTCCGGCTCCCTCCCTCCAGGGTGGCGGGGCACAGGGGGCACACCTACCGCCCCTTCCCCGTTGGTCTGTCCCACTCCGGGCCTGGCGGGCTAGGTTGAGTTAGCGGCTCGGACCATTGCACACGGCGGGCGGAGGGGGGTGCGGGCGAGGAGGAGGAGGAAGGAGACGACGAAGGAGGCGGGGGGGGCGGTTTAAAGAGACAAGAGCCGAGCGGGCGGCCGGCTGGGGGAGCAGGAGCGGCGGCGGGCGGAGACTCGCCCCCTTCCCCACACACGCTCGCTCACACCGCGGCCAGGGTCGCCGCCGCCAGCGCCCCCCCCCCCCCTCCCCCCCCCCCC
>Ga0065711_1010177_pt1 | contig 18303 bp, 8 predicted proteins | sample Hoacrofraction12_FD_59098 | JGI IMG/M metagenome (GOLD analysis project Ga0065711, IMG submission 59098) | Hoatzin crop microbial communities from Cojedes, Venezuela - Epithelial fraction 12 v2 (version 2) | ecosystem: Host-associated > Birds > Digestive system > Esophagus > Crop | place... | reverse complement strand
CGGGCGGCCGGTTCTGAAGGAGCGCCAGGCCCGGCCGCACTGGCGAGAGGCGAGCCCCGACCGCTGGCCGGGCAGGGCGGCGAGGGGCCGTCGTGAGGGGCCGCCTGCTCGGGCCGGCCCTTCCCCCGCGGCCCCCTGCTAGTCCGGGGCTTGGCAGGCCCCGGGGGCTTCGTGCAGGCTGGTTGCAAAACAGCTGGCCTCGGGGGGCGGGCGGGGGGGCTGCGGCAGCCCAAGGTCAGAACAGGCAAAGCGGGGAGAAGGCGGCTGGGCTGGGGGGAGCGAGCTGAGCAGGCATCGCTGCGAGCAGGTGCGGTTGGACCTTGTGGGTGAGAAGGACAAAGGTGTGTCTCGTCTGAAATAAGCCGGTGTTTGTACCGGCTGCTAAAAATGTTTCCTGCTGCCTGATCGGTAAAATTCGGGCTCTGAGGTGACGCGTGAAAATTGTCTGTGTGCTTATGCTGTTTGGTTTTATTTTAGTTTTAGCATCGTTTTTAAGCGTGTTTGGTAGCCCATTGTTTCTGAATCGGTCTTCCCCTTTCTTCACGCTGAGGGCACTATAATTGGGTTTTGTTCCTTAGCTGCTGTCTTGAGCCGTAAGACCCTTTCTTTACATGATCAAACCTGAAGAGGTTTCCTGTCGGGAGGTGGACATCCAAGCAGTGCTTAGCAACCCACGTTGGTTTCTCCTGAGCTCTCGCTGGGTCACAGTCACATTTGGAACGTGATTAAAGTTGTTATCTGGTCTGATCAGTCGGATGTATCTCCCTAAATCTCAATATTTAGGCAGAACCAATCATCAGCAGCAGAGCTCTGAAAATGCAAACTCGTCAGAAAACAGTGTTGCTCAAATTTAAATTAACTTCCAGCAGTCTTTGGGGCTTCTCTTTGTGAGGGACGTCATTCCAGGCTTCCCCTCCCCCCCCTTTTTCTTCAAGATCTGCGTTTCACAGACCATCTCTTCCTTTCCAGCCTCCACCCCTTTCCCTTTTCTTGCTGGACAAGGAAGAAAGGGAGATGCAGTTCACCCTTCATTGTAAGATCCTGTGATGGGACCTTGTGATTTCATCTCTTGTATCTTGACTTTTTACATTTTAATCAGCTTATTACATTAAGTCTAGCGTAAGGTTTTTACAGTATGTCATGATTTAAAGGTGGCGTGAGGTGTGGTTTACTCTAGTATGCTCTGTCTGCATTGTTGGTTTACATCTGAAGAGCTATGTTAGTTGTCTGCTTAATCTAAACTAAAATTCAGTGGAAATATGGAAATAATAATTTTGCTTTACCAGCTGCCACTTTCCCCTAAAATGAGAAGGTTAATGAAGCTATTGAGGGGGAGGAGCAAATCTAGCATGTTCTGACAGTCCGAGTAACTCATGTTCTGTGTGCTACTGTTGCTTCCCCTATTGGTTTTTTTTTAAGTTACTGTGTAAGGCCTACAGATAATATTAAAGGGTAATGATTTTGTGGATTTTTTTAACATCTGTGTGTAGATTTTGTGCTGTCCAGTAAAAATAACAGTTCTGTATATTGAGTTAAACTCTTGCGTTCAGGCATTGCTGGATGACATGGTATGACCTGACACTAGTTGCTTTGGGATGTTAAAAACAAAAGACCCACCAAACCCTATAAAACAGTTCAGCAGCATAAAATGGTATGTGGGAAAACCATCTAAAAATTCTGTTTCAACTTACGAGATGGTGAACGTCTTGTAAGTATTTCAGAGGCTTATCACATCTCTCTGTTTGTTACAAGGGGACTGGGACTGTTTTACCCACAACCACCTGATATTCATGTTCCAGGAAACCTGTTCCTTCTGTGGATGAGATTATTCTATGTTCAGGCTGCCATATTCTAGTTAGTAGTCTACAGAAAAGTCGTGCCTACTGGCCATCTTCGTCCAAAGCCTACCCTTCTGCCAGGGAGAAAATGCTTGGAAGGAGTCGTTCACAGTCAGTCTTGCAGTAGTTGCAATGTGTGGAACAAAGTAGCAAATGGTTATAGTTAGTGGTACTTGAGGTGAAATAAATAATAAATAAATAATGCCTTCCTCTTGCCAGGCTCTGTAATGGACAGGCTGCCTGTGTAGCAAGCAGGAATGAGGACTCTTACTCTTTGGGAGCAGGAACACTTTCATTGTTCATGACTTCTGCCTGAAGTTAGAGGCTTATCTTAATGTAATTTCTCCTTCTAGTGATTCTGCAGTGTAGGCTTGAAATGTCGATTGGGCTGTGATAAGCCAGTTGTATACAAAACAGTACAATTTCCTTCTGCATGAGCTGGTCATGTTTGGGCAAGTTGTGTGTATATATGTTTTGTATTAAGATAGATGGATGGATTAGAGGGCTAATTGATATGATTTGTTCAAGCAAGTGCTTACATTAAGTATCTCCGTATGACACGTTTTCCTTTTTTTTAAAGGTTAAAACAATTTTTAGAGCTCTAATCAAAGTAGAAAAAGATCAGTATTAGCCTATCTTGGAACAGTTTTTTCTAAGCAGGAGAAAAATTCTTGATTCATAGCACCACCACCTTTTGTTTGTCCTTAAGGGATGCAGTAATGTCTGAAAAAGGACAGAAAACAGAAAGACCAGCTGAAATTTAGGTTTCAGGGTAAGAGAGATGGGAAATCAGAGTGGCAGCGTAGTTGTGTTACACAGATGCTGGAAACCATTCTTCTGTCAAACTAATGTTTACCACACTGCTCAGTGTTGCTAAAATTAAGTTTTTCCTTGAAGTGGATACGTGAAATCTAACACTGCAATCTTGACACTGCTGAGAAGATTTATGGAAATATTAGTGGGAAAGCCCATTTTATGTACAAATACTCTTCTCTGTAATTAGTAAAAAATAATTTCAAACCCATTTATATTGTATTACAGTGAATCTGTACAAACTTTGAGAACAGCTTACGGTACCTGACATCTTTTTAAAGAGCCTTTTAAACAATAGTAGTAATATATCCATAAATAAATTCCGTTCTTCCCTATACTGCAACTGAACTTTCTCACAAAGGCAGTTTGCCTTTATGTAGAACTGCAAATGCCGCAGCATTTATCTAGACTTTAGATGTGCATGATGTCAAAGTTGGTTTTATTCTACATGCAGTGGAAATTAAAACAAGCTTGGACAATGCAATTTACTTGTATTGTATTCTTGTTTCTTATAGCCATTGTTCAAATGTCCCACCAAAGAACTTGTTAAGAATGAAGTTTGGCAGTCAGAATGTTTCCGGTCCTATTATGTTCTTAATTGGTAAGCTTGTTAGGGATTTAATCATAAGCCAGGTTCTTCTGAAAATGCCTGACTTTGAACAGGCTGTCAAGTGATGAGATCATCATCGTCAAGAGGAACTACCGCTCTGAAGAGAGGCGGGCAAAACCCTTGGTTCTGGTTTTGCTTGGTTCCCTGATGTGAAACGCCTGGCTTCCCCCGCTCCCAGAGAACGAGGATTGAAGTACAAACTGCTTGTGGATTAGTGAGAGTTGGCATGGATTTAATATCAAGTGAAATCAATCGCCTGTTGGATTTATTTAGCTAAATGGAGTTACCTTGTATTTCATTGTCACCGAAAACAGAGGTTGGAAGTGAACAGCAGAGGTCATCTTACTGTTTCTGTAAGGCATAACAGGATCAGTTATATCTAAAGAGTTCATCAAACATTGATTTTTCCTATTCTAAAAAGCAAAACACCCCCCACTGCCAAAGATAAATATTCCGCAGCTTCCCAGGGAAGTCTATTTTAGTGTTTAATCCTTGTCTTTAAAAGCTTTCTTTAATGTGTAATTCTAAATTAAATCTTCATGCTAAAGTTTAAACTCACTACTTTTTGTCCTGTTTGCTGGGGACAGGTCAACGTATTTTAGCACATTAAAGGCAGCTGCAGTGAGAATCTGTTGTCTCTTCAGGTTTTACTGTGGGAGAAGGGACAAACTTAATTATGAAATATACAAGATTGAAGTAATCTTTTAATTGTCCTTGTTACCTCTGAACTCTCCTTTTGGCTCATGTTTCCCAGAGCACTATCAAAATTGGACAAAATGCTTCAAGTGAGAACTCTCAGTACCAAGTAGAGCAGAGGATTTTTTCATAGTGTTGTAAATTACCTTGCTTGTCTTGGTCTGATTAACACCCTTCCAACCCTTTTTTTCCCTGATAGTAAGGATGTGTTGTTGAACTTAACACAAATTTATCCTTATTTTTTTAATTGATGACTGGATAACAATTATATCTGTGAAAACATGATCTGCAACTAATGTGAGTGAATAGTTGCTGTCGTAAACTTGTCCTGGGAAATGATTTCTATGAACTAACTGAACATTTTCAACCTGTCTAACTCATAGTTCACAGAAGAAAAGCTTGGTCAAGCAGAGAAGACTGAACTGGATGCTCACCTGGAGAACCTTCTCAGCAAAGCAGAATGCACTAAATTGTGGACAGAAAAAATAATGAAACAAACGGAAGTATTACTGCAGCCAAATCCAAGTAAGGAGCTTTTCAAGTTTTTGTTTGCAACAAAATTAATGGATTTGCCAATGTTAATGTTTACTGCAGCAGGTATTACTTAAGTTATGACTAAATATAGCCGTTTTAAAACTTGAAGACAAGAGTTAAGAAAAGCACATTTTCAAGACCCACTCAGAGTCAGAAACACTACACCAATTGTTGGTACTTCCTTAACCCTTCAAATGGGAAAAGCTTTAGACAGAGCTCTTTAAAGTGTAGCATTGGTTCCATACTCTGATCGATCTCGGGTTGACTGGTTTTTGAGTTGTTTCCTGTTTAAATGAATTTCTTACGTTAATTCCAGAAATCTTGGGTAGCTGTAAGAACTCTGAAGTTCTTCTTGGAGTAGGTGCAGTGGCTCAAGAAATTTCATTACTGTTTCATTACTTTAAACTGTCTGCACAATACAATTCAGCTTGAAGCAGGCAAGGTGAACTGAAGTGCCCATCTTTAACAACTCCTTTAGTAAAGAATTATTAGATCACTATACCATACTTAGGCAATACAGTAAAGCTTCAAATATGTTTTTAGCACTGATGGATCCCTTACTGTAACAGAAAAAACGTAGGTAGAAGAAATGTAGTTTTCTGATATGTTAATTTTATTTGTTTCTGAAATTGCTGCTATGAGTAATAACGTTGAGGATATCAGTTTTAGACTCGTATCCTACGGTTATCTGTGCCATTTGTGGGAATTGTACTAGAGTTGGCAGCTATAGGAATTTGCTTAGTGCATAGATCTAGATTTCAAGTCAAGACCTGGTCTGTAGTCACTGGGCAAACTACTATTACCAAAAGAAATCCAAGCTTCCTTTAGGTTTGCTTAAATGGTAAAATTATGATACCACTAATACCTCTGCACTGAAAACATAAATATTCTCCTTGTAGTGACATACTGATTTAGGATTTATTAGTACAGGTAAATCATTCACTGATAGCATGTCTCTAATGCCAAATAGATAAATTCTTTATAGTGCTCATCTTTGAAATATTATTTGGGAAGTCTGTTGCATCATTTAGTTCCATAAAAGCAGTATTTAAAAAACAAACGTAAAAACCAAGACAGCTAATCCTATGGGAAGGATGCAGTAGAACTGACAGCATATTCCAGCTCAATTTCTACTTTTGTCTAGGCCACAGGAAATAGTTGTCTTGTTCATTTAATTCAGTATTTGTAATAGCTACCTATGTTTGTCTGTCAGACTAATTTTTGTGACCTTCTTGAGAGAGTAGTTAATCCAGTGCTGATGAAGGTTGTCTAGTTAACAATATTATTTTTGGTTGCATTGAAGTGGCAGGTTTGTTCATTGGAGAGCCTCTTAGTGGTTGTCTGCACTATTGCAGGCTGAAATTGGTTTATACTGACTGCATAAAAAAAGTGAGCTAGTTATGAAGTCAGAACAATTGGTCAGATAAATCAGGTATTGCATCTGAGGACTTTGTTACTGTAATTAACAGTGTCCCTGTTTGCGTCTGTGAAGCTTTTTCACCTAAGAAGTGTACTGTGGCTTAATATTACGACAGATGGATATTAATGATTGTATAGTCACAAACGTGTGGGGTTTTTTTTATAATTTTGTGGTTCAAACTAAGGAAAGATGCAAATATGAAATGAAACAGTTTCTAGTATCTTTAGTGGTATGTTTCAGAGCATTTCAAGGAAGCAGGGGGTGTGAGAGAGAGAGGATATAATTTCTAGGGCTACCAAACTCCCAGAATATCTTAATAGACAACCTATAGTAGTTGTTTGAAGTTAATTCCTATGCTGCTAATTCTAGTGAACAATTTTTACATTTTTTTCCTGGATGGGGGAAAAAAAGACTGGTTGGTTTTGTGTAGATGTGTTCTATTATGCTCTTACAGTGAAGATTTCTGGACAAAATTCTGAAAAACTGTATAAATGTGCTGATTGAAGGGAGAGGAAAAGTGTAATTTTTCTTTCACAGATGGCTTTAAGAAGCACTTGAACGTAGCGTGACAGACATGGAATACAGTCAGTTTCCAAGAACAGCATCTGCAGCTTAACATTGTTCACTTAACATTGAGTTTACTGTCTGGATTTTGAAATTATTTTTTCTTTTTTCTTTTTTTTTGTTTCTGTTTCTGGCTTGTGTTTTGAGTTGACAGTAATTATTTCAAGTAAATATTTTTTTAGATGCCAGAATAGAAGAATTTGTCTATGAGAAGCTGGACCGCAAAGCACCAAGTCGCATGAATAATCCAGAGTTACTAGGCCAGTATATGATTGATGCTGGGAATGAATTTGGCCCAGGAACGGCCTATGGTAAGTAGAAGCAAAACAATATATCTTGTGTTTCAGAAATTAAGAGGGAAAAAATGCACAGATCTAGTTTTTCATAACAATGTAAAATGATATTTCTTGTCTTCCTTTAGATAAAACAGTTCAATGACTTTTTTATCAGTTTAAGATGACTTGCTGTACAACACTGAGCATTAGAAGATAAGTGATGAAGTTTCTATCCAAATCTAGAAATGGAACCTGCTGCTGGAATGATAACCATCTTTGTGGATGGATAATTTTCTGTTCTGTTTCAAAACTGTAGTGGGAGGGAAAACTTTTGTTCTGGGAAGAATGAGTTCTTTATATCTGGAAGTAACAAGGTTCATTTTCAAAAGAAGGAAAGTGCACTCAAAAAAAGTAAATGTTTTATAGAAGACTTATGGATACAAAATCAATAATGGGAAGCTTTGTTCCTCTAACTTCCACATGGTTTTATGCTGCTATCTGTGGCCTTACTTCTGATCATCAGTCTCAAGCCTTGCTTTTTAACATCAAATAGAGTTGTACTTAAAGGCACATTGTCCCTTAACGTGCAGGATTTTTAGAATTCAAGCGAGTAACATAAACTATTAGCAGAAGGTATGATGCACTGTTAGTTTTCATGTGGTGTCACAAAATACTTTAGTTCTCTGAAAACTTAATGTCAGTTCTACCTCCGCCATGTCAGTCTGTTGAAACGTAATAATAATAACTGTATTCTTGATACATTAACTTCAGTTTCAGTACCTAACTCGCAACCAAATTTCAAAGTATTGTTCAGTTAATGTAAAAACGCGATTTAGAAGTTGGAGTAGATGGTGGCAGAGAAAAGCACATTATTTTCAAGTAGCGAAGTGAGCTTTTTCCTTGCTACCAACTGCTCCTGACTTAAGCAAAAATGTGGTATAAGGGAAGGAGACTGTTGGAATAAAATAAGTAGGTACGATATCCAGTTCTAAAGCAGGTGTTCACAATGGAGTTGCCATAGTTGGTGCTACTTCTACAATGCTGTATCTGTTCTCATTGAAATCTTGCCTTGACCTGTGATTGTTATTAAGAAAAATGGTTTGGTTCGGTGTGTGGGTTTGTTTGGTTTGGGTGGTTGTTTGTTTTGGTGTGGGTGGGTATTTTTGTGTGGATTTTTTTGGTTTTTTTTGTAGCTGATTAGGATTTTTTTGAAAGTCCTTGTGATGGCACTGGATTATTTTTCAAACTGCTGGCCTAAACTTTGCTGCCTGTAGAACCTTGTTTTGTTAACCACCTGTCTAAATCACTATGAAACTAACTTTTTTTTTTTTTCTTTGCAGGAAATGCACTCATTAAATGTGGAGAAACACAAAAGCGCATTGGGACGGCAGACAGAGAACTAATTCAAACTTCTGCTATAAACTTTCTCACTCCCCTAAGAAACTTCATTGAAGGAGACTATAAAACTATTACTGTAAGTTGAATTGCGCATTCGTCAGCATTTCACGCCAATTGTAACTGTATATTTTCAAAATGAAGTAGTAGATAATTGTGTTATTGATTTCCTTAAACTAATGTAGAAAAACTCAGGTAGAATTTGTGCTGTTGGTGTATTTTCCTTCCTTTTGACCAGATAAAATCAAAATAATTCTGAAAACTTGCTTTTTGTAAGTACTGTTCTATTAAAAGTATGTATCTTCAGTATAAAATTGGGAGAATAATTAGGACCTAATTCTGCCTCTCTGTTCAACTGAAGAACCTCTTTGTATGTGGTACTTCATTAAAAAAAATTCCAGGTAGATAGGCTTTTGCTTTTGAGTATGTGTACCTATTCTCATGAACTAACCTAACTCGCTTTCAGAAAGAACGTAAACTGTTACAAAATAAAAGACTAGATTTGGATGCTGCAAAAACCAGATTGAAGAAGGCAAAAGTTGCAGAAGCTCGAGCTGCAGTAAGTAGAATATTTTTTAATTTGTCCATAACTTTCAAACTTACTGATTCTTATTTATAAACTTGTCTGCTTGGTTATGTTTCCAGTCTTAGCTTCTTACCCTCACTATTTTTCTAGATACTTCCTTAAAATGCCTCAGTGGTACACAAGGAAATGAAAATGAATTGCTGGTCAAGGTTTTAGATATTCCATCAAGTTGAACTTACTTGACCAAAGTAAATATTCTCCCCTTATTCTATGCTAGATGAGCCTGTAGTGCCAAAAATGACGTGCTACAGTCTGCCAAGATGGTTGTAAATATGAATTATTCAGAAGTCAAGTTTTGGCATTTGAATCTTTACAAGTGTTGAAGCATGACATTCATCCAACTAATGAACCTATCTATACTTCTCTATATCAAAAAAATTTGTAGTTTACTCCTTCTATATTGTTTACTCTTTCACACCACCAAACAGGGCGAGACTCTTCACCTCACATCTCTTAACCATTTTTATTCCCTCAAGAAATGCTTATTCAAGGAGATTAAAATTACTATAAAGTAAAAAGCTTTTGCTTTTTAAACTCTTAAAATGCCTGTAAATGGAGGAATAGATAATAGAATGTATGCAATTTTAGCAGGGTGTGCTTACAATATTTTCATAACTATCTTTTGACTGCATTCCTAAAAGTGCAGCAGTTAATGATGGACGGTGAATGTTTTTTTTCCCATAAAGGTTGATGCAGTAGGGGTCGCGCACACAGATGGTGAAGGAATAAAGACAGTTTAAATACAGGGACAGTGTGCATGATAGAGGCAGAAGTGGGACTGTCAGATTTTGTTGGCTTTTCTAAATGGATTGCTGTCCTGAAAGATCTCAGAAGTGTCATCGCTGAGGCTGAGCTCCATAGATGAAGTGCTTTGCATCTTTGGGATGGTGGTCCTTCTGAAAAAGCAGCATCATCCCTACCTAGCAGTTCTGCTTCTGTGTCTCAGTCCTCCATGTCATGCGCACTGTCCCTGTATATTGAAATTGTCTGTATTTTTCAAGTAATGCATGCATTTCCCTTTATATTACGTAAATTTTATGAAAAAATGTTACTCCTTTACTTGTCAAATTTTCTTAATTTGTAAGGCTAACAGTGGAGAGTAGAGCAGGGTTTTAGTCAGCGAGCAGTGGAATTTGGAAGCAAGGGATAGTAAACTATTCCTTTGCTTGGATCTGTTCAGAGTTTGGTTTAAAAAAAAAAAATTCATTATTAACTTCCTTTGTGGTGTGGTAGCAGGTTATATACCTTACTTTCTAAAGCAATAGAAAGATCATAAGGAAATTAGTCACCTTGAGCTTAGTATTAAAAGAAAGGCTCTATACTTGAGTGTTAGTTCCATCACTAGTGTAATCCAGAGCTTAGTGCTTGGACAAAGTTATTGCCAGTTGCTGCTGATACTGCTTCACCAGTCTTAAATGCAGCAAGTAATTCACTGTTTTATGCACAAATAATTTGGCACTGGTAGAGCATGAAACTCTAGGCCTCTTAGGCACTACCTTGCCTGTACTTCAATTTTAATTACATTTTAACAACAGTGTGCATGTTTAAGAAGTAGCAGGTTGTAGAATTCCCAGAGAAGTGAAAAAAAATTGCGTCTCTACTTTATCCTCTGCACTATAGAAATAAAAACTAACCTGGATACAGGTGTGATGCGAATGGTTCATCTTCTGCTGGCTTGCTTATTTATAAAGGAAGATATCTGACAGTGCTGAACTGATAGGCTAGCAAAATGTGTTGAGTTATGATGCAAACTTTTATGTGTCACTACTTTCTTTGACAGGGTGGAGTGATAAGTTGCATCTACATCTGATTATTTTTTCCCCTGCTATAAAAATATGAAATATTTGATGAAATTATATTCTCCTATGCTTACTGTACAACTCGGATAGCTTAGATCAGTAGTTAAAATAGATAAATAACACTGTTTAGATTTCTACATTCGATTCACAGTCTGCTTAGCTTAAGCCTGCAGTGCTTTGTGCCAATAATCTGTTCACCTGCTATATTTGATGTTGTAACTTGCTTTTGTCTTTTATCTATGCACTTAAGCAACTAAACACCTCTCAGCCTGAAGAGAATAACATTATGGTAAATGTCTCTTACGTGCTCAACTTGCTGCATGTAAAATGGCTAAAGGTTTGTTGGCCTCCTGTGTTCATTCATTTTCCTATCAAATGTTTCCTCTTGCTATCCAGCTCATTTGGTCTTGTTTCAGATGTTCTCCACTCCAAACTGGATTGGTATAGTGTACTAAATACCCTTATGTCAGTACAGCATTAGATGTTCTCTTTATCAGAATATTTCTGATAATCTGAGGTATACAGTATTATATTCTAATTTCTATGAGTTTATGAATTGAAACTTAGGATGCAAAGAAATTGACTTTTTTTACATTACTTCTGAAATGAATTTCATCCATTAGAGGGAAAGGAATTATTTTGTTTTCCTATTTTTTTTAATAGGAGTAGGAGTGAATTATGTGAAATAGCCAGGAATATGTAGAAATTATTCCCTTCAAGCAATGCTTTACAAATAACTGAAACTGAATAATGTCACATAAATTAATGGCTTAAATTGGAGTACAGTATATCCCAGACTTGTTGCAAGGACTCAATGATGCAACTGCTTTTAGCCCCGTAATTGTGAAAGTGGAAAAGGAGGGGGTTAATTAATTATGTACAACATAGACTGTGCTGTTCAGCCTGTCCTGGTTTTGGGTCTGGGATCTGCACAGCATGGTGGGCCTCATCTCAATTAGTGTTCCAGATTTCTCAGTTGTGCTCAGATAAAAGAGCGAATAAACTTGTTTGTTACAACTTGCTTCTGCAAATTTTATGCGCATTTCTTCCTACTGAAGTCCTGATTGTGTCATCTTCTTACAACCGCAGAAAATGAAGATTACAGTAGAACTATATTGCAAGAGGGAATTAGAACAGCAAGCTGAAGTAATTAACTTCTACAGTAAATTCCTTGCAGTTCTATCATTTTTCTGTACTACTCGCTACTACTTTAATACTCAGTTTGAGATACCTCTGTAGCATTTTTAAATTAAATTTAGGTTTCAGTAAAAATGCTTGTGAAATAGGAAGCTGGTAATGGAATTAGCAAGAGGACTCACTCATTTGTCTGTTTCGGTCTTTACTTAACGTAGTGTTAAAATGAGAATAGCTTTCCATAGTTTTCCAATATTTTAGCATATTAAGGTAATTTAAATTCCTCCATAAGGTAATCTAGTTTGTCTGATTCCTGTAATTTTCTAAGTAGCTATGTCTTATGTTGTGATAGCTTGTTTCAAATAAATTGTTGTAACATGTAAGTTCTAAAAGTCATACTCTTCACTGTCTAACTTATTTCACAGATGTAGTACTATCCATACTCATTGTAGTTTCATTGTATATGAAGAGCTTTGGGCAACTGACTTATAGCACTCCTCAATTCCCTGTGAAGGTCTGAGGATGGAAAGTAGTTAAAAGCCAAAGTATGGTTGCATCCTGTATTAAAGTACCACCAATGCCTAAGTTTGTATGTTTTTATGTCCCCCCCTCCCCGATTTTAATGCTGACTAGATGTGGGCTGAGGAAGTGACAAAAGTAAGTAAACAATTTAGAAATTGCAGTATTCTGAAACCATAACTTGTGCTGGTCTAATGTAATAAAGGATATTGCATTGATATTGCAAGGATATTGTTGATTTCAGTCTAATGCCAACAGCCTGATTCATATATACTGGTTCCCTCTAGGGCCTTTCAAACTTCAGTGGTGAAACAATGCCTGGGGCTTGTTTAATAGTAAGCTGTTTCTGGCTGTCACTTAGTACTGTGTGATTCTCATGTGACAAGATACAATAGAAAAAGAACTACAGGACTGGTCTCTCAAAAATCTACTGGTATGGTATCCTGTTAAAAATGAAATCTTCAGAATGAGCTTATTTAAAAATTTCCATAAAGGTTTGGGTCTAGTAGTCCAAGCTGTCCTGAATAACACTGATCTTCAACTTTTAGCCAGAATGTGGAACAGTAACCAAAACGCTGGACTGCATGCAAGAAACTCGGAGAAATCTGTTTTGGGGGGGTGGTTTTTGTTCCCCAGCTTTCTCCCCAGCATCAGTAGAGAATCCTGTGCTTATCTTAGACAATTGAAGTTAGGAGGTAGGCACATCTCAAAACTGCACCTGGGCTGAACACTGGTTCGTAAATATAGCATTAGCCTTGGGGTGGGGGTTGCAGCCTTTTCTTGTCATGCCATCCCTTGCACAGGGACAAACTCAGTGGGGTAATGGCGTGCTATGCGATCGCTGCTCCGGTGCCATGAGAAAGGCTGTTCTTAGGCTCGCCAGCTCTGACAAAGCAGTGTTGGGAACAGGCTGTGAGAAGCTGTGCTAACAGTTAAGAAGTTTATTAGGGGATTTCTGTACAGGAGGGGAACTAAAAATTAAGGGTAGTAATAGAAAGTAAGGGTAGCTGGAGGGTAGGGGCTTTGCAGTATGCTTTTTTAAAGGGAGACTAGATAGGCAGCTGTGGGAGGTGTAAGGAGTTGCTGTTGGAAGCTGGGCTATGGAGCTTTGGGTGAAATTTCGGGGGTTGCAAGAGAAAACAAATGAAGGCTTTTTCTCTTCTAGTTTTCTGAGTTATGATGCAAACAGGGGAAGTGTAAGGTGAGAGTTTATGGGGGAAAAAGGAGTTTAGAGACTGAACTGTAAAAAGGAGGGTTAGGTCAACTTTGATGCCAAAGTTTGAGAATTATTTTACTATTTAAGTGAGGTAACTATTTGGAAGTAGCAAACCTGTCTCCTGGAGTACTTTATTTTGGGAAAAAGATGTCGGGAGCAGTACTGCTGTAAGAAAAACTAATCTTGAAGCTATAAGACAACGATGAATAAAACTAATTGCTTTTCAGAGACTATGACAAGCAACTTTAAGGATAGTGAAATCTAACATTGTGTGTCTTGGAGAGAAAAAGAAATAATACAAAGTGTTTAACCATAGCATAAAGGAGACTAAAAGCTTTAAATCATGTAATAAGTTATGTAATTCAGGGTTCCCCTTTTTTATTAAGCATATAAAAAGCAGAGACTGTTGAGAAGAAACTACAACACACATTTTCTACCAAAGGAACAGTAACCCATTCAGGTTTCTAAAGGCAAACTGTGTTTGAGAGTTGGGGGAAGAGATTCATAGAAGTTTTCAGTTTAAATCTAAGAAAGTTCCAAACAAGGATTTCAGACTGTCAGGTAATCTCTGGATCAATTACAGGGTTTTTCTGAGTTAGAAAAAAAGATCTGCATGGTGTTAATAACAAACTTACTTCAGTTTAACTTCCCCTCTGAAATGTGGAATTAGAGGATATTAAATACTGTACTATAAAACACAGGGAGTGGGTACTGATGTTACACACTTTATAAACATACAAATTTTGTTAGGAGTCTTCTGAGGTGTCTGGTGTCGTCGATGGAAAGAGCAGAGGCTTTTAGCGCATGTTCAGCACTTTGAGGTTGGGTTTTGAGCATCAAGAGGAGCTCCTGTCTTTCACTACAAAGGAGACTTTTACTAATAGTTTGTCTAATAAAAAATTAGGAAGATGATTTTGTTTCCTGTGCTTTTATGATTGTGTGTTTGCCCTTAGCTACAGGATTGCATAGTATTTCTGAGAGGTCATATATTCCTATGTGAAATTTGGGGAGATTATGAACTTCTGAACATTCATATTCAGAAACATGGTTCATATTCTGAAATTGGGGAGCAAGTACCATTTTGAGGGATCTTCATTGGAGATACTTGGCAAGGCCTTCTAATTGTTCTAAAACCAAAATATGACTGCAGCTGGGGGTCACTGTAAAGTTTAGGCTTGTGTTTTGAGCTCTTCATTCTGTTCAGAAACAAAGTTGATCAGGCCATAAGCTTTCCAGATTGAAAGTCAGTGGTTCTTCACGTTTACCACAAGGTGTAGAATAGATACGCTGTCCTGCTACTGTTTGCCTAGCAGTACTGAAAATAGGGATGGGCAAAACAGATTAAACACATCATGACATAATTCAATTTATGTAAATTGCTAAAAAAACACTACATGGGGCTTTTGTAAAGATAGGTATTTAAAGCCACTCTGTACTGGCTAAGTTAATACATGTGACCACATTACTCGCTTTGCCTTTTCTTATAGAAAGTAGTTGACTTGCTAAAATATTGTTGAAACAAATAGAATTATTCTGAGAGATATTTCCCCTTCTTGTAAGTCTGTATTCTCATGTATCTACTTACCTGGCAGGAAGAAGGAAACACATTAGCAAGTGCTGACTTTAGAGAAGGAAGAGACTAGACTATTTATCTCCAGATAGGTTTACCTAAGGTTTTGCTGATTGTTTTTAAAGGACATGAAGATGTTGCTAATACAGAAGGGAATTATTTTCTTCCCCTCTTGGCTGTCGGGTTTCTTTGTTTTCCTCTGTTTGTTCTTACATTTCTCTCAGTGACTGCCAGATGTATTCCACTGATATTAATACAGATTTGATATGAAAATTCCAAGTAAAGAATCTTGCCTCAACAGACTTTGAAAACCTAATTAGTTTGTAACTTGAACATACACTGCTATCTCAGTTTTCAGTAGGAAACAGGACTCTATAGCTACTTCCTCGCTGTTTAATTAATGTGTAAGCCTTCTCAGCTGCAGTGACTTGAGATGAAAAACATTTCTTGGGTAGCTGCATCATTCTTCTGTGCTCATTGCTGAAATTAAGATCCTTCCATGTGACTTTTCATATTGATTAACGTTAGTGGAATGCAAGAGCAGAATGTTTGCAAACAGATAAAATCCTTTTGAAACCAATGTTTCATTGGTATTGCCTCATTAAGTTTCCTGAAAATATATTTCCTTACTCGGTTTTGTTGAGAGTAGTAACTGCTGCATCTTGGAGTAACGCAGATTTTTACCTTTGGGTCTGTTTTTAGAGACAAGGTACTAAATGCATGTAAGCATTGTGACAAGGTAATCCAGATTCCAGGCTGAGTACATTCTGTCTTGGAACAGTAAATTTTACCTATTACAGCATATTTCTATATATTTGTGTGTTTTGAGTAGTGTCCTCCCCACCCCCCCAAAAAAATACTCTAATGTCAATTTGTGCTAGGTGGAAGTCCTTTAAAACTGCTGTAACATTGTTAACTTATTTAAAAATTGCTGATAATCATATGTAACAAGGAATAAATTTGAATAATTTAAATATGAAACAAATCCAGTAATTTTAATAAAAATTTTACTCTAGTTGAAGTAAGAACATTTGCTATAGTTTGGATTTATTTGTTTTTAAAGACGCCTCAATTACAAGCTCCAGAAATAGTTGTAGTAGCTTGATGGCCAGTATGAGATTTATGAAATACCCTATTAAAACTTATTGTCATATTTATGTACAGCTGATTGCTGTGCAGTTATGTGACAAAAATAATGCAGGGTTTACCGTAAAGTATTTGGTCAGAGCCCTGTGAACTTGAAGTATGGAAAACCATTATGTTGTCCTTGGCTGCCACTGCTATGCTGGCAGAACCCATGGTGCAGACACTGTTATGCCAATGAACTCTTGGTTGTTGTTAGGAGAGGTGGGGTTATACTGCTGGCAGAAAAATGCCTGCCTTCTGCATACGTTGACTCTGTGTGGTAGGTGTCTGATGATAAAGCTGTTGGGTGTACAGGGCCTCAGCATTTCTGAACCCAAAATGCAATTACTCTTTTTGCCTACTAAAGATCTGCAAAGAAAAAGCACGTATTTCAAACACCTGAGCTTTTGATTAATGCATTTGTATGAGTAGCTCTGAATAAATTGGAACTGTTGCAGTCAGAAGGTGTAACGGAGTGCATTGTACAAACACCTAATGTGCATCCCTACTTTTAGTCTGAACAGGAAGTACGAATTACTCAGAGTGAATTTGACCGTCAAGCAGAGATTACCAGACTTCTGCTGGAAGGAATCAGCAGTACACATGTGAGTACCCAAAAGGGGTAGAGGGGGAAAGTCAAAATCAGGCCACTTGCTAAAAATAACTACAGTAAGCTGCTTGGAAACTGTGGGCTATGAGGTTTCACTTCAGCACGTTAAAGCATTGAACTGTGTATTTTTTAGTTTTTGAGTTATAGTTTAGTATCTGCTGAATTTAACTTTAGTCTCCTGTTAAACTTGAGAATGGAGGAGCTTTCAATTTTATCCTTTAAACTCAGTTTCCCATTCATCAGGTGAACTGAATGTTGAATCCACAAAAAAGTGCTAAAATATTTCTGTTCTGAGAACAATATAGGTAAATGGCATGATGCTTGTACAGCACCTATTTTTTGTGTTCAAATATATTAATTTTTGTGACATTTTATCCCATTTATCTGGTAAATCCAGGAACTGTGCCCATGTGGCATAAATCCTTATGTGCCTATATTGACGTTACCACATGATTAGTAGACCAGGCTTTCTAATGCAGCATAGTACTTTTACAGAATAAAAACCTGAATTCTTTGCTATATTGTAGGCACATCATCTTCGCTGTCTGAATGATTTTGTTGAAGCTCAGATGACGTATTATGCACAATGTTACCAGTATATGTTGGATCTTCAGAAACAACTTGGAAGGTAGTAACACTAAAAAGTTCAGAAAAAAAAACCCCATGTTTTTTTCCAAATTCTTATGAATAGTAGGAAAATTTACACTGATATAACAGTGGTGAACAGGCAGGCATGCTGGACTGAAAGGAAATATATCTCTTCTCAGGTAATTACTAATATGCGATTACCCCAGTGCAACTACGTCCCTAAGCCTACATGCAGCACTAATGCCTTTTGAAGGTTGATTTACTGAGATTTTGTATAATTTATAATTGAGGAAGGTGAGCCAATAGTAAACTCATTTAAAGGTGCAAAAAATAATTTCTAGAGATTTACTTGTAATCATTCAGTTGTCTTGTGCTTCATGTTACAAATCCACTGTGCAGTGTGGGGTAAGTTTTTGTACTGCCCTTAAATTCCTGTTACCTCTTAATTTGCTACATGGTACTACCTGATTTTAAATGGAACTGCGTTCTCCACTGTTAAGTGAGTTGCCAGCATAGATACTGTATCTAATCAGTAATCCAAAGCACTCAGGGTGGAATGAGCAAATTCATCTAGTTCTACTGTTTTGTGGGTTTAATATTCTTAAAGTGAGAGAAGAAACTGTCTGACATTAGTTTGTGCTCATAATCCTTTTTTTGTGATTGGTGGTGATGTAAAGAGATCGACGTGCTTACTTTTCATGAAGTTTCCCTATTCTAATTAATCTTTACAAATCAGCCTTTCTTAGGGTTGTACCAGACCATGTTATGTAGGTGAGCATATGCATTGAAGGATTGTCTGTACTTAAAAGTTTACTGTAGTGTCTATTCTCAATAACTATCTATATAAAGTATCTCTGTTTATGTTCTTCATGACAAGGAAGTAAAAACAAAAGCATTCCTGAGTCTTGTCCTTTTCCTGACTTGCAGCTTCCTGTGGCGTTTGATTTCCTGGCCTCAGTTTGTTTGAATGGGTAGTCTAAAGACTTTTCAAAAAAAAAAAAAAAAAAAAAA
>Ga0065711_1038900_pt1 | contig 18305 bp, 13 predicted proteins | sample Hoacrofraction12_FD_59098 | JGI IMG/M metagenome (GOLD analysis project Ga0065711, IMG submission 59098) | Hoatzin crop microbial communities from Cojedes, Venezuela - Epithelial fraction 12 v2 (version 2) | ecosystem: Host-associated > Birds > Digestive system > Esophagus > Crop | place... | reverse complement strand
TCCGTACAGCACGACATTTTCCGACCACCAGGCCCTAACTATCCACAGAAAATATAACGAAAGGCTCATGAGTCAAGAGAAGGACAGGGAGAGCTCACTCAACAGTTACTGTCATGGGCATAACAGACACGATTTGGATAAATTAATTTAATTTATTATCAGTAAATCAGAATAGGCTAATGAAAAATAAAACCAAATCTTAAGACACCTTCCCCCCACCCCTCCCTTCTTCCCAGGCTCAACTTGTGACAGGGCAAGGAGTAATGGTTTTAAACTAGAAGATGGTAGATTTAGACTGTATAGAAGGAAGAAATTTGTTACAATGAGGGTGGTGAAACACTGGAACTGGTGGTCCAGAAAGGTAGTGGAGGACCCATCCCTAGAAGTATTCAAGTCCACATTGGACAGTGCTCTGAGCAGCCTGGTCTAGCTGAAGATGTTGCTTACTGCAGTGTTGAGAAGTTGAAGCTCCCTGCAGGGGGGTTTGGCTAGATGACCTCAAAAGGTCCTTTCCAACCCAAAGCATTCTATGATTCTATGAACTTCATTCCTGATTTCTCTCCCTCCTCCCTGCCGAGCAACGCAGGGGGACGGGGAATGGGGGTTGTGGTCAGTTCATCACACTTTGTCTCTGCCGCTCCTTCCTCCTCATGGGGAGGACTACTCACACTCTGCCCCTGCTCCAGTGTGGGTCCCTCCCATGGGAGACTGTTGTCCATGAACTGATCCAAAGTAAGTCCTTCCCACGGGCTGCAGCTCTTCACGAACTGCCCCAGTGTGGGTCCCTTCCATGGAGTGGAAGTCCTTCAGGAACAGGCTGCTCCAGGGTGGGTCCCCCACGGGGATCACAAGTCCTGCCAGCAAACCTGCTCCGGCGTGGACTCCTCTCTCCATGGGTCCGCAGGTCCTGCCAGGAACCTGCTCCAGTGTGGGATCTCCACGGGGTCACAGCCTCCTTTGGGCATCCACTTGATCTGGTGTGGGGTCCCTTCCATGGGCTGCAGGTGGAGATCTGCTCCACTGTGGACCTCCATGGGCTGAAGGGGAACAACCTGCCTCACCATGGTCTGCTGCACAGGCTGCAGGGGAACCTCTGCTTCAGCGCCTGGAGCGCCTCCTCCCCCTCCTTCTTCGCTGACCTTGGAGTCTCCAGAGTTGTTTCTCTCACATATTTTCAATCCTCTCTCCAGCTGAAGTTGATGGGAGGTGGGGGGGAGGGAGGAGTGTCCCCCTGCTTAACTACGTTATCACAGAGGTGCTACCACGGTTGCTGATGAGCTTGGCCTTGGCCAGAAGCAGGTCTGTCTTGGAGCTGGCTGGCACTGGCTGTGTCGGACATGGGGAAGCTTGTGGTGGCTTCTCACTGAAGCCACCCCTGTAGCCCCACTGCTATCAAAATCTTGCCACACAGACGTAATACAGCTTTGCAGTAGAAAAAGATGGAAGAGATTTGGACTCCATAGTGGCTATGTTTTTTATGGGAGCCTGTGGATAGGAACTGCATGTGTACTAAGCCATCAGGGTGATTTCTTCTGGACCAGAAATGCAACTACTTATATTCAGGACCTGTCATGGCTTTGGAGGTGAGTCCTGTAGTGTACTGAGGAAACAAAAAAATTAGAAAAGACACAGCAACAAGCTTCTAGAGGAAGAGTGGAGGTGGCATCATCTACCTGCTGGACTGACCACTCCAGGACTGACCACTCCATAGCTCTGCCTCTGGGGGTGATGTACATGGAGGGACAGTCCATCTAACATTACTGCTCTGCCTCTGGCTGTAAGTACAGCTGGGCTGTTCTTGAAGCAGTTCCTAAAAGGCTACAGTTTTCCTTCAAATATTTAAGGAAAATTGGTTTCGGTTTGCATTTTGGGGGTCTGAGCTGCCGCAGGCGTGGAGTTACTGGAGAAGAAACCCCACAGTCTATGCAGTGGAGTTGGGAGACACAGCATCCCACTCATAAACCAAAGCTAGTGAGTTTTATTTTGGTTTTGGTTTGGGTTTTTTGTGTTTGTTTCCCCCGCCCCAACCCTGAGAAAAGCATTCTAAAAATAAAATATCATTTTTCTAAGTTATTTTAACATAGAAGTTGTGAGTCACAAGACTGTTTGTTTTCAGGAAAGGCAGACAAGATTATATTCCAGAGACTGGACTTTCGTCATCACATCTGAAACCCCACCCTCATAGAAATAGCTGAAAAAGTCATCGTTGTCAGATGTCATTCCTATGATAGAAATAGCTTGCTTGTTTTCCTTCCACAGAGACATCTGTTGAATGAAACGAAACAAAGCAAGTGAAGTGATATCAGTCTTAGAAATGACATCACCCAGTTATGTTGGTCCTCTATACAGTATTTTTTTATAGAAGTCCTTTGATTTTAAAATTTTTTATGCATTATGAAAGTCAGATTTTGCTGCGGTGTTCACAGTATGGATTTCAGAAAGTAGAGGAACCAAAAGGGCATTTTTCTTTCCTTGCAGTCATCAAGTGGGGATCTTCATCATGCTGTCACCCTTTAAAGCACGTAAGTGCCAAAGTTCTCCTTGCTTCCACCTACACTGAGGCTAGTGCCACGGGATTAAAACCTTTCAGTGACCTGCCTCCAGCAATTCAAACTACTGCAGCCAAAACCTGGGGACAGGTTTTCTGCTTTGTTTTGTTTTGTTTCCCTTTGTACCTACCCCTGCAAGCAACAGACAGGAAAAGAGGGATAGTGTTCAGCAGTCATTCAGAGTAAGCTACTTTCCTCCCCCAGTGATGATGGGGGAATGATTTTTTTTTTTTAAGTTACAGAAGTGTGGTTGCAGGCATTTTATTAGCAGTGCTATCCCCAAAGGTCACAGATTAGACAACCTAGCTATACACTGTCTTTGCTCAGCTTGTCTAAGCCTGGGCTCATGTGCTGCACAGAGCTCGGAACGATGGCATTGACAGTGAGTCTGGATGTGGGATTTAATTTCAGAGAAGTCCCTGATCTCTCTACCTTGCAAGCAAGCTTTCTACAGCCTTGGGACACTACCACCCAACTGGTAGCCAAGTAGTCACGTTCAGAAAGAAATGCACGCCCTGAGGTAAAAGGGTATGTGAACAGACCACAGGAGACTAAAAAATTGTGGAAGATAATTGGTGGCTTATCCAGAAAACAGAGGATGAAGGCTGCCAATATACCATGCAATACAAAAGAGGTGAGAGAATTGCTCTGAACTTTAGATAGAGTAACTAGTGTGTATGGCCTTTCCAAATGTGAAGCCATGAGCAAGGTGTCAGAAATATGTGCCTTTTCACATGAATATCTGTGCTCCAGGTCTTTATGAGAAGCGGAAACACTTTCTAGAGACTTCTTTTCCTTAAATTTTCTTAAATTTTCTTAATAATTTCCCCCCTGAAAGGGGGTGTGTGTGTGTGTGTGTATTTGTACAACACGCAAGTATCTCAGATTTTTCTGTCCTAGAATAATTTTTCAATAAAAATCTGCTGTGGATCCTTCCCTGTCAGCACAGAAGCAATTATCTGTCAGCTGAAGAGTTTTTCTCTCTTTGACAGCCAGAACAAAGCATCTTGAACCAAGTGTCTACATACCTCTGGGGCAGGATTTGGGGCTTGCTGTTGTATGAACTGTGAGTGCGTTGCTGAGCAGCGCGGGTCTGGAAAGCTTTTGTCTGACTGGTAGGGCGAGTCTGAGCCTTGGAGAAGACAGAGAAGGATTTGGATTGCTTTTCACACTAGGATTGCCAGATGGTCAAGCCTGTGTACCCACAGCTATCAAATAGAAAAACTGAATTCCTTTCATAGATTTTTTTTTTAATTTAGAAAAAGTTAAGCAATCCTTTTGGTTAAATAAACTGTAAAGAACATTTTGAAGTTTGTGGAATTATAGTAGAAAAGTCTGAAAAGCTATCTAATACTGTGCATTGCCCACTGTGATCATATCTTGGTAACAATGACAGTCCCAAGGCCTGACATAGTGAGTTAAGAGAGGAATCAGACTGACTGCAGTATTTTGCATCATCAGTTCATAAGACAGTTCTCTGTTCGCAAATACATATTGTTTCCCTTTTCTCCTCTCCTGGTCTTTCGTGCTGTCTCTTTTTCTGCTGAGTTCTAATCAGATTTCCCTTTTGCTGGGATTGTACTGCTTTTTATAAAATAAGGGAAGGTGAATGGCTGAAATTAATGGCTTTCATAAACACGGACAGAGACAGGTTGAAGGAATATGAAATTACTCCTAGAGATGGGTTGCTTGGCAGCCTGGAGATGATGTTAGAGATGGTGGAATGCAATATCTATAGTGTAATATTGCTTACGGGTGCTGGTTAATGTTTTGGGAACTTGGATGTGCAGTGCAGAAGATACAGCGTTACTGTAGTCGAAGCTGGGGAAGGGCATCAGTGTTTAAGCTGGATCCCTACCTTGTGTCAGTGTTAGCAGTGACAATTTACTCAGAGGTTTTGTTGTTCATCTGCCTCATTACTTAATGAGGAGATGCAGAAAATGAAACTTAGATACCCAGAAGGATTTTTAAATTGGAATTTTGCAAATGTATTATCTTTTACCTTCGACATACTGGTGAGAAAAGGTATCCGGCGATATGTTTGAACCTGTTCCTCAGTTTTCTACCACACCCCATGAACAGGATGAGAGTGTCCATGCAGTTTTTCTACAGGTTTCATATTTCTCTTTTTCCCCTCCCCAAGGCTCTACTAGTTGTGTCCTGGCTGCACGAGCACTCGTAGGAGTTGGCTTCTTTCAGTCTTAATGCTGGACATGGACTGGAGGCTGGACAACTTTTCAGTTCTGCTCCTGCTTCTTCTTTATTTAATGTCAGGCCACCAAGGTGCTGCTGGTGAGTGAAAACGTTAAACAGAAACCCTGCTCATGAGACACCATGTCAGCCTTGTCTGGAGATTGTCCCAAAGCCAATGAAAGAGTCAGACAAACTGCATTTGGGAAATGCATTTCAGACTTTCTGCTCATGATAGGGCAGGGGTTGTGGTTAAATGGCTGTGTTACAAGGTCAGAACTTCACAAATAAGGTCAGACCTTGGATATATGTATTAAGTGTTGCGAAGTGGAAGGATGAAATTAAATCAAACATCTGTCAGTATTGCATCTATGTCCTCAGCTAGTCAGCCTTTTAATCTCTGCTATTAAAGTAAGCAAACAGAAAGACCTTAATCTCTTTATTTGGTCTTAAATTTATAGGTGAATGTCATTCCCTCTCTTGTGCAGGGAACAGACGGCCAGTGCACAAAATGCACACATGAAGGTTCAGTTGCCTGCTCCACATTCCTCTGCTTCCAGGGCCTGCCAGCTTTCTGCTTTGAGAAGGCAGGAGCCTGCAAGTGACTTCCTAAACCTTTTGGCTTTCCAATCCCTACCAAACTTTGGAGTAATATAGCATGGGAGTGGCCAGCATCAACTTATCGAGTGTCAGCGGGGCAGGGAAGTGCTAAGGGCAGGAGCGGGTGGGAGACCCTCCAGCAGATCACTGAGCCCTGCACTGCCAAGGACACAGAGTGGGGCTATGGGGAATTAGGTACAGCCGCAGTCTGCTGTTGAGTGAAATATCTGCTTTCTCTGGCAAGAGTCAAATCATTGACTTTGGCAGCTATGAAGTCATTGGAGCTAATTTTCTGTTGCACAGAACCTTGCATAGACATTTAGCCGGCAGCAAATGGATGTTAAACCTTAATGCTGGATGTAAAGCCACTTGGCCCTCACTCTACCCTGGTATAAATAATTACGCCTGATGTGAGGCAACAAAGAATTAAGACTGCTGATTCTTTTTTTAATACAAGAATAAGAACTTGTTCAAGGCACACTATGACTCGTGCTCAGTGAAATCACTGGTGCTGGCTACCTAGTAATTTCAAACTAAATCTGATTTTACACCTGCACTTAAGGAAATGTGGTGAAATTGCCAGTGATTAAGTGGAATCAAAAGACACAATGAAAACCTTATCGTAAGCCTTCGTCATCTTCTGTTTTGCCTTGGTTTTGGCTTGCTGCTTTGGAAAGAATAAACTGACAGACTGGGCTTGGTTTAGCATTAGAGAAGAGCTTGCATGGTTTCCCAGACCAAAGCATTGATGCCAGCCTTCCATTTGTTTCGCTAGCAGGACACAGTCAGCGTCTGCACAATAACCGATACAGAGGTCATCTCCGTAGGTTTGGTTTTAATTTTCAATATGTCATTACTTTTTTGCACCACTAATCTTTGAAGGAGGCAAACTTCAGTTTTAACATGTCTTTTTTGTTTGGCCTGTGTGAAGGACTGTGTTTTTCATTGTTTGAATATGTATTGCAATTGCTGTAGTGCCACATTTAATAAAATTTAACCATCTTCAGTCTTTTGTTCTACCAAAATGTAGTAGACTCTCACCTGTGTTAAAGGCAATCGCCTTTGTTAAAGGCAATTCAGCCTGAGGTTCAGGGACACCGCAGGTTTTGGTTTTCAGTCTTTTTATTAAAGATGCCTTGATCATATCAGGTGTTCTCTGTCTTCATGAACAGAGCTTTCTGAGTGAGTGCTAATGGCATTTTTCATCACGTCAATCAATGTCATCAAATGCAGCTCTGAAACTTATCATGATAGAGAAGTCAGTTATTATTGCAGAACTTGATTTTAACCCTTCGGAGGTAAATTTAGACTGGTGTAATATTACTCTTTCCCGCATTGCTACATACTGTGTACCGGCTGTGTATCTCTTACTGCCAGTTTCTGTTGTATTTAGCATCACCTACGTCTACACCTGTATCACCACAGTGTTTTTTCCATTCTCATTTTAGCAGAACTATTGAAAGAAAACCTATTGCAAGAGAGAGCAATCCTTCTTGATTCCATTTCCAGCCTAAAAAACTGTGTAATTTAATTTGTAGCTCAGACTGCTGCGTGTTGAAGGATGTTCAGGTTCTGAGATAATTTATTTAGATGATCTGGAATTTTGGTGCCTTCATAACTCATCAATATTTTGCAATCGACTGCATTGGTAATATCACAGTTTGGCATGTTGATGTTTTTTGGGTGAGTTCTTGTTTATACTGAGCGTGAAAAAAACCTCTGCATTCTCTCTTGCAGTGATCCTCTAATTCTGCCCTCTATTGACATATTCCTGCTTATTGTCTCCCATTATATCTCTTGATCAGGATACTGGTGTTCCTCTTGTGCAGTCTCATTGTGATGTCTTCCTAATGTAAGTATTTGTGCTCGAATTAGTTGCTTCTTCATGCATCCTCATCTGTTACTGCCTATAGGTCATCACTTTGTTCCAAACCATTCATATCTGCAGTGTTTCAATGGGGAGAGGGGCATGACAGTGTATGTTTTCGCCTTGTTTTCTACTTCTGTGGTCGTAACTTCTGGGACCGGTTGGTTGTTTATGTGCTGTGTTCATCACTGATTTTTGAGATTGTACCACTCTGAAAAAAAAAAAAATATAGTTTACACCTGGTATTTTCTTCACTAGAACGCAAATTGCAAATATTCCTTCTTGGCTGGACTTGGGGATCTTTAAGTCCAGAAGAGTGACATCTGGGGAAGTCAAACTCCGAGTGTGTCTGTTCAGTTAGGTATTTGTTCTTTCGGTGTCAGAGAAGCCTGATAGTAACAGTTATGTTGCTTTCCTTACTTAATACCATTAGATTGCTTGTTTGTGTCTGAATCTCTCTGAGAGGGCTTGCAAGGGTAGCTTCTAAGTCAGTGGACTGAAAACCTGGTTGCTGTAAGCCGCTGCTGAATTTTTTGGTTCGGGGCAGGCCTCCTTCTTTTAAAGCATACTTGGCTTGAAAGTCATCTTGCAATTACTTCTTTCTTATGCTTTTTGCCTTTCATTACCTCTTCATAGCAATGGGAGCTAACAGGGGTTTTTTGCAATCAAGATTGCAACACCTTGTTCTGAAATTATTTTCAGCAGCACTTTTTGGTCTAAATAACACTCATCATGAGACAAATATTCATAAGGCTATTGCAGCAATGAATTCAACTTCTAAGACCTAATTTATACTTAAGATGTAGGATGTGGTAAAGATTAAAGATCCATATTCATTTTGTATGCACTTACTGACACTGCAAACCATTCCTGATTGCTGCTGTTATTCACATACAAATAACAGCGCACTGCTCACACAAAAGTGCAGAAAATAGTAGTGTAAGGACACCATTAGAAGAGGTGTACTGGTTGTAATTCTGCTCTCGGTTAAGTCCTTGGAAGATCATCAAAATTACAGAGGTACCGTGGGTTTAAATGAAAGCAAAGCTTGAATGACTGTGGTGAATTACTGTCACTCCTTTGAATATATTAGTCTCTCATAAGTGAGTTCATCTCTGATGTAGTGGAGGAAGAGAGGGGAATGGCAGCTCAGCTGCATGGCCACTCCAGACCTAACAGTGTGTAGGGCACCTGCTGGCTTCTCTTCCTCTTCCTCACAGTAAATCTGCCTTGACCTTTGTCTTGAATGATTTCACTGTTCTCAAGTGGATATGCCCAAGGTTGTGAAGGCGTGTGTATTTGTGCAGAGAAGTCCTACAGAATTCAGTAGGACCTTGGGGTTACCTGTGACTCTCATCTCGTGTAGAGGGTTTCACCATCTCAGCTATAGCTTTCACAGCCTACCTGGATCTGCTTGCAGCTCCCTTTGCATATGAATTCAAGAAGAGAGAGCACAGGCATAGCATCATGCTCCCTGTGGTGCTTACAAATTGATGCCTCTCTGATAAATTGCAATTGTTAGGGGGAATGATTAGGGAATAGAGCAAATCTTCTGAACATACTGCCTCCTTCAGTCAGGAGAGGGACAAAGAAACGCTGTTCCTCCTTTCTGTAATCTGGTAAGAAGAAATAGAAGCACTACTGAATACAATTAAATTACTGAAATAATGAGGGAGTAATAATGATGGTCTGGCATTGCTTTGCAGTTTTACCTATCACAGTGCAACATCTCAGCATGATAACTCTGAGCAGCAGTGACAGAGAGTCATCAACAAATGTTGTGATGCAATGAAAGGACGTTTTGAAGTAGTTATGTAGTAACAGCATCTCTACTCATCGAAACGGTCACTCTCCCAGCAGTTACACTGAGCTTAAAACATCATGCAGTACATTTGCATTTGGAGAGGTAAATAAAATCAATCAATGTATGTATTGTAGCTGTACCTTTACCATAACTGTGAACTAGTTTTATCTCTAAGCAGAAAACTGCATATGTAACGGTCTCAATATACTCAAAACCTATCGACATCATCTGCAGTAATTTTATTGCAGGAATTTGCCAACGGAGCTCAGTGGAGCAATGTAAATGAATAACGTTGCCATTACAGTTTTCATTCCTATAGAGAATTTAATTTCTACATGAGTTCTCTTTGTCTTTTAGTGGAATAGTTTCTACACAGTATTTTGTCAATGTAAAATGTAAAATCCACAGTATCCACAATAACAGCAGCTTAGTGGGTTGCACTTCAAATATGATTGGAGACTATTCATTTCTTCTGACCATTAGAACATAAAAATTTACGAGTTAGAACTGTTGTGCCCTTTTCCCTTGAATCTATCTGTGCACTTTGGGTATCATTTCTTAAAATGTATCAGCAAATGTAAAGCTGTTTCTATGACACCAAAAGAGTATTATAGTGGAAATATATAAAGAACATAATTCAAGCACTGAACAGTGAAATATAAAAAGTAACCAAGACGATGAGTGTTCTTTGCAGTCTATGCAGCCTATTCAATAAATGCTTGGGATGAACTCAGTGATTCTGCCTCCATTTTCTTGTCCTGCCTCAAAGTCTACTCTGAGTCTACTTAGACTAACTCACAAATGTGCATGTTAAACGTGTGTGGGTCAACAACGACACCCATACATCTGCTGTAGCTCCAAGCTTGTGTCCAGTATACCTTCAAATTCTGGATCTAAACCAGATGTACTCATTGCTGGTTTGATGACCACTTTGGGAGTTGAAGTAGAGCATGTAGCAAAGTTTGGTGCTGAGTGGTGACTTCCTTGAAAGCTCCAGGGATAAAATAAAGGGATACAAGAAATATCTGTTTCAAAGTCAGGGAAAGCAAAATTGTAGCTTTCACTTCCTTAAAGTCACAGAGCAAGCCACTGCTTGAACCAAGGATAGAAGCCTGGGGTTCAGGACTCCAATCTGAGTTTAAATTATGCCTAAGTAACATGAGCTCTTGGGAGCCGCTAATCACTTGCTTTTCTTTCCTTCCGCTTTAGAACTCTAGAATATTTTGAAAATAAAATAAATATTATATTCAGTAGAGTAATGAATTATATTGGGATTTCATGGCAAATAAAGAACCGCAAAGAAGATTTTGCGTTGGAACAACGTTTAATGAACTGTGAAAGATCAGGGAAGTACAGACAGACACCTGAAAGGAGACGTAGTCTTTTGGGGGGCATAGTAGTAAAGAAAGCACATAGGAGAGAGAACTCTATAAACCACCTTGGTGGAAACTATTGCTGAAGAAGTTATTTCTGTGAATAACGACATTGTTGTGTTGGTCATCATGGTTTGGTTCAATTTTGAAAAATTAGCATGACCATGGGTCATGCCCAGTAGATTTTCTGGGTTTGCCATGTGCATCCCACTTTTAGCTCACATGGTTTTCCTGCATTTTCTCCTAACTTTTCTTTATCCTCTTGCTCGTCTTTGAGTTTTCTTTTTGTACAGAAGGTTGATTTTCTGTCTCAAGAAAAAGCAGACAGTCACTGGCTAGGCTCCTTTTCATTATAATTTATGTGAATCTGAGTTTACACTGGGTGTAATCACTGATGAATATTCATGTAATCTAGTATCTTTGAGGAATTGTTATCCTGTTTAATCATGCTTCAAAGCTTATGATCCTCTTTCCTGTTGATAATGCTTCTTAGCACATTTGCTATTGCGGAGAGACTGAGCCACTCAAAGACGCTGAGCTTATTTGGTGATATGGGACACCGTGCAGAAGTGGGATATGTTTTCACCTCTTTTGAGAGCTGAGGCCAATAAGCTGCCTGGTGTTGTCTCTAGGAAGCTGGTAAGATCAAATACTCCCTGATGTTGGGAAAGCGAAATACGTAGCGTAAGGTGTTTTTTCTCTGCTATTAGAGGGGGAGATTCGTTCACTTTTCAAGGGAATATCACCTTCAGCAGCCACTTTCCTTGTCACTCAAGTCACTCCGCAAAAGCAGGAGTCCGGCCATTCTCCAATTTCAAGAATTAATCTTTTGTGTAGAGGGAATTAAGCAAGCAGTACTGAAAGAGCTTGCACCAAATTGTGTCTTGCTCAGTCTAGTTGTGCTGAATACACAAAAGAGCCTCTGTGCCCCTTACCTCCAAGTGCTCTCCAAGTGGTAATGAAACTAATTGCAGTCTCTGGTTGCAGCTTCTGGAAGTTTCTCTGTCTCTGTGTGCACACAGTGTCATTAAGACATGCAAATTAGAGATGGGGTTTAGATTCTCATTTTACAGACTTGAACATGATGAGTAAATCACAGAATCACAGAATGTTCAGGGTTGGAAGGGACCTCTGTGGGTCATCTAGTCCAACCTTCCCGCCGCCACCTATAGGGCCATCTATAGCAGGCTGCACAGGACCTTGTCCAGGCTGGTCTTGAGTATCTCCAGAGAAGGAGACTCCACAACCTCCCTGGGCAGCCTGTTCCAGTGCTCGGTCACCCTCAGAGGGAAGAAATTCCTCCTCATGTTCAGATGGAACTTCCTGTGCTTCAGTTTGTGCCTATTGCCCCTTGTCCTGTCACTGGACACCACTGAAAAGAGTCTGGCCCCGTCCTCCTGACACCCACCCTTCAGATGTTTATAAGCATTTATTAGGTCCCCTCTCAGCCTTCTCTTCTTTAGGCTGAACAAGCCCATCTCCCTCAGCCTTTCCTCACAGGAGAGATGCTCCAGTATCTGTTCTTTGGTACAACACTGTCACCCGTTGCACTTAGTAGGGCAAAATGTATTCTATACAAATGTTTTTGGAGTTGAAACAGAAATAAACACATCACCATAAGGATTTTCAGTGTTTCTTCACGTCTTCTGAAATGACAATTTTTCTTGTTCTTTTAGGTATTCACTCTGATTTTTTCTGTCGTCTTCTTCTTGAGGGGCTCAGAACTGTAAAATGACTCTTATATGGCAATATCTAGATTGCTTGAAGACATTCATGTTGTGTCTCCCTGAGAATATTGCAAGCATAAGTACAGAAACACAGTTCCAACTTTACTTAGCTGATCTCGGCAATTCAACATCTTGAGGAAAAAATTTCAGATGCTACCTTGATTTTGTTTTCATGGTACCCTTGGGCAGTTTCTATTCTTGCGGGCTCACTGTTTACATGTAAGCACCTTCTCTACAGCTGTATCACAGAACCTGTTTTGTTTGTTATGTGATATACCTCTGGTGGGTACAGGTAGCTTTTGGGGCAAAAGAGTTCTCCTTCAGTTTGTCTTTCCAGTAGCAGCTGTGCACAAAGATGTATTACAGGAGTATTTCTTCAAACCAATAAAACAAGGCAATAGAAAGTTCCTATCTGTGACTGTCGATCACTTTTAAATCAGTCAGTGTTTTGTGTAGACACTTAATCAATGACGATTGGGAGATTAATTAGTCCAGCGTATTTATTCCCTAAGCTTTGTACAATGTCCAGACACAGGATATTTTTTTAGGTCACAGGAACATTGCTGGGGTGATGTGGGAGAGCATGTCAGCGCTGCAGGGAGTGTAACAGAAGGGGGCATGTACCTCCAGCTCCAGCCTTCCTTTGGGTACATTCGATTTCTTTGGTAAACAAAATAGAAGTTTCTTCTACTTGTGCTTCTTTTATTTTGAGCTTTGGTTAAAACTGGAGTTTTTACTGTGCCATAAATGCACTCTATATAATTATTTCTCTTTTGGAACCCTTAAAGGATTAAAGTAATTTTTTCTCAAAAAAATCCCATGCTTTACTAAATTTGTAAAAATGACAAATTTTAACATTATTTTTAAGCATCAATACTTTGAGGGTTAAGAAAAAGTTATTGCCTGCGCAATTAACACTTACATGTACTCACCTGTCATCTTTTTTTAAGACTATTTTTGCTTCACATCTGTCTGTTAAAGAGTTTGGAAAGGTTGATGGCTGTACTGTATACTGGCAGTTTACAAGATTGCCTTAATTTTTTTTCCTCTGCTTTACAAACTGATCTGTCTTAGTCTTCTGAACATTTTAAGGCTAGATTTTTCCACCTGTTCTTAGTATCCACACATACTTTGTTAGTCCGCTTTTTTTGTATTAGTAGTCAGATATTGTAACAATAACATTATTTGATTTGGCTTTAAATATTAATGTGGCTTCATAGTATGGGAATGGGGAGAGAAGACCAATCAGCAGCATGAACCTTTGTTCATGGGGTGTGCTGAACATTCCTGCTCTCCACTTCTACTTGGGAGATAATCAAATAAATCAAAACAACACCAACTCCACACTTTGCAGTGTGATGTGTAGGAACAAAGAAGAAGCAATGACTTAATCTCTAGCAGTTTTATCCTGTTATACAATGAAATCAGAGTTTCCACTGTAACGGTATAAAACTATAGAAGACCACGGAGGATTTTCCATGCTAGCTCTTAGGTCAACTTTTTCTGTTCAGCCATTAAGCTTTTGATGATATTTCTGAGTAAGTCTGTCCCACAGTAATTTAGTAGCCACAAAGACACCTCTGTTTGCAAAAGAACTAGAAGAGTAGTAGTTTTAAATGTAAGAACATGCTTCTCTGGAGTAAAAGATTGGCATTCAAGTCTATTGAAAGATGCTCTGGCTGTCTTTATGTAGTAAGCGATGCTCATCACTTTATTACTCAAGTGTACAAAGAATTGAGACTTGGGTGCTGACCAGACAAGAAAAAAATGTTGTTATCAGTTCCATTTCAAAATCATTTTGCTTGACGTAAAATCTATAGAATTGGTGATGCCAAATATTCATCTCTTTTCCTCCTGTATTTTCAAGAGATTCGTGATGACTCTGTTGCACTTAATCTTTATTTAAGCAAATGCAGTATTTGAAAAATAATTTACCTGAATGTGGAGACTGTTTTCTTTTTCCCCTCTGCAGTACTTGCATGAGAAAATGAATAATTAGTTGAACAGATCACAGGACACAGAGCTAGGAGTTTCCTGAATCCCTGCTCTATTGTCAGACACTTTCCTTGGGAAGTCATTTAATTTCTCTGCTTACAGTGGAAAGCTGTACTTCATAATTTCTCAGGAGTATAACACAGCTAATTCTAGCAGAGAACTGGGAAGAGATATCCTGTTCTGCTTAAGTGTATATCCTATGGTCAGATTCGTTAGTTCCTTTTCTAGATTCTGGGTTTCATAGCCGTGCTTGAGCCTGTCTATTTCTTGCCATGATCTCCCTTGACCAGACGTTGTTTTTTTCTTGCAAGCCTGAGGCTCCACATTTTTTCTTCTTGATGTTGTTTCCTGACTGAGTTCTTCCTTCTCAATAGCTAGGGAGACTACACTAAGTTCTCTTTCTGGTCTAGGATTCACTTTTGCTTGTCCCTTGCCTTGCTTGCACCAGGAGAATCTTGCGCTCATTCTTCAAAGACCTGAGGTCCCTGGTCACCACAACTAGTCATTATCTGTTGGTCATTCCTGGACTGTCCTTCCATCCAACTATATCTCTGATCTTTTTCTTCATTCCTATGAAACCAATTCCCAAGCAAGTTCTTTCCTCTGTTTAAAAGGCCTAGTATCCCTTTGCACATACAGCTCTTCCATGACGGTTTCTGTTCTGTCATGGTCATCTCCTGAACAAATCCTTCAATAAAGGTGCTAATACTGGCATTATCAGAAGACTTATTCAACATAACGTTCATAGCTTTGGCCTAGTAACTGTCAGACAATGTGATCAATGTTCTTCAATACACTTGTGTAGTAATACATCATAACATCACTATGCTAAGCATTCTGTACATAAATCCTTAACTAGGACATCACAATTCACAGCATGTATGCTTTTTTAGTACCAGGACTTGGACCGGACCCAGCTTCTTTTATTATTAATAACATCAATAACTACATCTTTTTTGAGTTTCCTCTAACCAATAACTGGGCCTCATTTTTGCAAAATCAAAGCATGTCCCTCTTCTCTTTTGCCTGATAAAGTATTTATAGCCGTTTTATTAGTGAGTTTCCTTTATCTTGCCATACAATGTCTCTATGAACCTGGTCTACCTTAGCTTTCATAGTGTCCCATGAAACAAGGCAAACCTTGTAGTCATAGTTCACAAAGTACCAATTCATCTGACACCCCTCTTTGCCTACAATTTTCACTTGTGGCTTTCTAAGTCTCCTTTCTAGATGCATTCAATGTGTTATCACGGATTTCCAGCCCCTCCAGGCACTGGAGTTGTGCTTTTCAGTTGCAGTGCTACATCTACATGCGAACTAAGGGGTGATGGGTGCATCCTTACCTTTGCTATCCTGTTTCTTCTTTTCCCCATGGTGAGAGAGGTCTCCAGATCCAGTAGCTGTGAGGGATGCAGTGAGTAATGAAGGATCTTCAGAGAAAGGGGTGGCTCAGCAGGGAAGGTGTTCTTGTCCATCTTTCCCAGTGGCACATCTTTCCTAACTTCTCAAAGCTATACCTTTGTACAAGTGATTTTTTTCCATGCAGGCTGAGTCTCCCTAGCTCTTACTCAGTCATTCAGTTTCAAGCAAGTATTAATCCCCAACATCTTTGAGCCAGCCATAAGGTAGGAACACTTTGCCCCATCAGAACAAAGCTCTTGAGACAGGATCTTCTATGGTTTCTGATGCCTTTTTTTATTGGAAATATCACCTGTCCCCTTGGGTAACTTTCTTTTTTTTTGAAGAACTGCTTAAATTTTTTTCCTTTCTTATCTGCCTTCCTTCGAGACATACAAGGAGTAAATGGCCTTACAAACTAACTGGCCTTAAAGGACCATTATGAAGCAAAGTTTAAAACAGAGCAGGCACTGTAGAGTAAGTTAAGCCTGGATAACAAATTTTGCAGATTCCTAGAGCTTGGTTCATGAGCTAGGGAGAATACTTTGAATATAGGCTTCTTCCTGGAGTGTTTAGCTATTTTACTGTGTTCAGTTTCACAGAGGAGTTCTAGTAGTCTGTCTAGCTGATTTGCAAAGAAAAATCTTGATTTTTCTCTATTACAGAAGCTGCGACATCTTATGGATAAGATTGCCCCCAGTGTTATTAAAAATCTGCAGGGTAAACTAATCTCACAGTAATACCAGTAAACTGACCACACTCTTTTGACTTCACTGTTCTCTTACAAGTATAACAGAGCAAAAAGTAAATCTGCACGATGTTGAATGTGGGTCTTCTGCTGAAATGTGCTTTTTTAGAGACTGTGTGTTACAGAAGAATATACACTCAATTATTATCTAAAAGAAAAATCTGGACAATTAAATGTATGCAGCCACTCATGAAAATCCTAGAAAGACAAATTATTTGAAACACACTTTTGTCTATCTTCTGTCAGCATGCGCTCACAGATGTGCAGAGGGTCTACACGGGAGCAGTAAGTCTGATCCTTCCTAGAAGTATCAGAGTCATTGTGCACACCTGATGCTCAGTGCATGCATATCTACTTCTGTCAACAGATTCCCAAACAGGAATACACTACTTGCAGTAGATGCAGCTGCTCATGCATAGTAGCCCATGGCATACCTAGTGGGTGCATATCTATCAGGATTTTTTGCATGCAGGTAGTGATTTGGTTTTGCAATACACTTTGCAACTAGGTGCTTAGCTGTGCATGCGCATGTGCCACCTTCTGATTTCTAACAACGTGATGGGTACACTTGTGTGTGCAGCTACACTGTGGCCATGGTGAAAGAGAGAAAGGAAGAAAATGCTTAATACAGATGAGAAGGGTAGAACAAATTCTCAGTAACTTCTTTCCTGAAAGAGTTCTGTGAATATTATCTCTTTCGTAAGTGCTCCAGTAGCAGGTGAAATTTGAAGAAGTAAAGATCTTCTCCAGAGAAGAGGAGGCTAGTGGGACATATCCAGAGGGCCAAGGTAGATGTCAAGATAAATGGCCAATAAGAATGAAATCGAATCAAATTAAATAGAATCAAATTAAGTAGAATTGAATCAAATTGAATTGAATCGAACCGAATCGAATCGAATCGAATCGAATCGAATCGAATCGAATCGAATAGAATAGAATAGAATAGAATAGAATAGAATAGAATAGAATAGAATAGAATATTTCAGTTGTAAGGGACCTACAAGGATCATCTAGTCCAACTGCCTGACCACTTCAGGGCTGACCAAGTTAAAGCATGATATTAAAGACATTGTCCAGATGCCTCTTAAAGACTGACATGCTTGGAGCATCGACCACCTCTCTAGGAAGCCTGTTCCAGTGCTTGACCACCCTCTCGGTAAAGAAATGCTTCCCAATGTCCAGTCTAAACCTCCCCTGATGCAGCTTTGAACCATTCCCACGTGTTGTATCCCTGGATACCAGGGAGAAGAGCTTGGCATGTCTCTCTCCACCTCCCCTCCTCAGGGAGCTGTAGGAGCCAGGAGCCTTGTTCACATGCTCTGGGGCAAGACTGGATGGAAAGGAAAATGTTTTTTAGGAAGTATCTTCTGACCTTGTGCTTCAAATGGCTGACTTGGTTTTATTTTTTTGTTTTCTTTTACATAAAAAAGTGAGCCTTTTAAAATTACATGTTCATTTATGCCAGCTTTTAGGCACAAGCGCACTGGCAGGAAGATATTGTCACCACTCAACTAAAATTCCAATGGCTTAAACACTTCAGACTCCCTAGGTTTTCCCCTAGTTGAAGGAAGGATGAAGAAAACTCTGCATTGCTGTTTTCGCCCTGGCAATAATACAAGGTTTTCCTTAAATTGACTGTGTAGATGGCTGTCCGATTTATTGGGTCACTTGCTTGCTACTGTATCATCAATTCAGGTGGCAGAACTATGAGAAAAAGGAAAGGCATACACTGTTAAAAGCTTTCATTGAACACCTTTGGAAACGTAGTTCTTATTGTTCACTTAATACCTGTTTTGTTTTGCACATGCTGCTCAGCAATGACCGACTATCTCATGCTTGGCTTCCTGCCACTGCTGACTATGTAGAGCCCCTTTTCCCGCACGGGTTCTGGTGATCTTGGAGAGGTGTGGGATGGCAGCCTCATAGCCTGGTAGGCATCCGCCTTGGGTTAGAATTAAGGGACAGGCTCACACGGGTGACATTACGGTGGGTGTATACTACAGGCCACCTGACCAGGAGGAGGAGGTTGATGAAGCCTTCTACAGGCAGCTGCA
>Ga0065711_1038899_pt1 | contig 18305 bp, 12 predicted proteins | sample Hoacrofraction12_FD_59098 | JGI IMG/M metagenome (GOLD analysis project Ga0065711, IMG submission 59098) | Hoatzin crop microbial communities from Cojedes, Venezuela - Epithelial fraction 12 v2 (version 2) | ecosystem: Host-associated > Birds > Digestive system > Esophagus > Crop | place... | reverse complement strand
GGCGGGGAGTGCGGGGCGGCGGGCGCGGCGCTGGCGCGTTCGGACTGGGACGCGTTTCTGGTGGAAGAGCGTTGGGGGGGTGCTTTTCGCATCGCCGCCGCGTCCGCTGAGGCCCTGACGTATTCCTTACTTATTTTTAAAGCCAGCGCCGGGCGCTCTGGAGGTGGCATGTGGGGTCCGGCGGCCGAGAGGTCGCGCCTGTGAATGCCTCAAGTCGATAAAAAACCCCGGTGGCGGCTGTAGGAAGGGCCCGGTGCAGAAGGCAGGTTTAGCAGGCGCGCTCGGTGTGATGGTGGGTCTGAGCCGCGGGAAAACACCGCCTGCTTCGGGAAGGACCTGGCTCGCCGGTTAGAACAGCGGCCGGCTCTGGGCTGCAGGGACCCTGCTGCGGGACCCGGTGCCTGAGCCGGCTGCGGGGGTAGCGCATGCGGGGTCTGTTCTGGGTGGGAGGGTGAAGCAGCCCTGAAATTCCCCGTGGGAAATACTCCTTAGGGGCTACACGATGGAAAACCGCATGGAAACAGCTGGCTGGTGGCAGGCCGGGCAAGCGCTTCCTTGGGCACTGAAATAAGGTCGTGTCCCGCACAAGCAGCGGTAGCCGGGACGGATGATTGAAATACCTGCCCTGGTGAACTGTCAGCAGGAAGCTTTGGTTTTCCCTCTGAAATTCTTAACTTTACGCGTAGTAGCATTCAGCTGCATAACCAGAGAGCGAAGTAATTCAAAAACACATTATGTTTTTCAAGTTGCAGCAGAGTGAAGATTCGGGGAAGGCTCTTCTTGATGCTGTTGTGACAGCGTGCCCTGAACCTCAGCAGCGTTTGGTACAATTACATACGTATGCTAATCCCTTGTCCTAATGAATATACACTTGCTAATGTCACAGGCTGTTCCATACAGGGAATTTGCCAGTGCGCAACAGGCTGCTGAAGTAGGGCTGTCATTTCAGAGTCTGAGAGGTCCTGAACCTCCACGGTGCGCAGGTGGTGGTCTGAGAAGGCTGGCTCCACGGCAGCGTAACCTGTTGTGCTCGTGTAGCTGTCTTGTCTTGTCCTGCAAACTGGCTCGGGTGTTTTGTTGTGACTTGTGGAGATTTGAAAGATGTCCATGTCAAAACCTCTGCTCGCTTCGTTGCAAATGCAGGTTTTGCATTACACTAGGAAAATCAAAGCTGTTAAAAAGCTCCTTGTTTATTTTATTAATGGAATGAAGAGATTCATTGAGGCATAGTAGTTTCATTTTCCTGCTCTCTGACGTAGGAGAATGTTGTTAGAACTTAATTCCTTCCCTACTTTGTATGGCACAACAGCTCGTGGTATTTCAAGCAACTCCTGTGGACTGCAGGTTGGGTTATGCTGTGTTCAGTGCAACCAGTGTTTTTAAAGAGAGGGAGAGTAAGGTGAACCCGATCAGTGTAACGGGCTGGATGGTTTACTGAGTAAAGCAAAGGGCTTGCAGTTTCTCACCACAGACTTTCTGTAAGGCTTTGTAGAAATCTCACCTTATTTCCTTTTCAGATTGGCGATGATGAGCAAGGTTACGACCTGGACTTGTTCTGCATACCTAAACATTATGCAGATGATTTGGAAAAAGTCTATATTCCTCATGGGCTCATCATGGACAGGTTGGTTTGACTTCAGACAGTACACTGCTCCAGCTGGTTCCACAACACTGGAATCAACAATCTTCCAGTGATAGTTTTGCTGCCTGGTGACTGTCTAAATAGATTATGTTTAATTAGAGACTAAAAAGTACAAGTGCTAATTAACTCTTTCTTGTTTGGCTTCTAAGAGTTTGTACGTTTGCAGTTATGCTATTGTTTGGAAATTCGTCATAAATCTTAAGCGAAATTTTGTGGTACGTAGCAATCTACGACTTTCTTTCCAGTATTTCTTTGATGTTTTACCTACTTAAAGCTGAATTAGAAGACGTTATCTGTTGTGCCAGTTCACTCTGAAAACAATTATAGTGTCTTTAATTTCCTTAGGATATTAATAAAAGTAAATTATTAATCACATCATCTTAGACTTTATCATGTTCGTATGGTAGGCAATATCCAATTTGCTCCTGCCTTCTGGGAAAGACGTTAGCCTCTGTAAATACCAATCTGTCGCTTCTGTGGTTGCTGAAATCTTCAGTGTGCTGTGGAAGTTTTATCTCGTGTGATCAAAAATGGGTGCGTGAGCCTATAAGGCATTTCTGGTTTACTTTCTGTTTGATAGTTGCTAATTCCCTTTAAGAGATTGAAAAACAAATTCAGTGAAGGAGGTGTTGAGGCACAGCCATTCAAGAGTGGTGCTGGGTGGATTTTCCTGGAGATCTTGCGAATAGGAATGCGTCTAGATTTTGCGTGATCCTGTTCAATTAGATATAATAAACATTCCTATAAAATGATTTTTTAAAAATACTGTAAAAACTGCACTGGAAATCCATATAGAGGAAAAAATTGGTCAAAGTAATGAAGTAATTGACGTGAATTTTATGATGGTAGGCTTTCACTGAGAAACCTGCTGTCAGCTGGCACACAATAAATGCATACCATGCTTTCTAAAATAGATTACCAAGATAAATTCAGACACAATGATTGCAGGAAAATGCTGTAGTGTTCTCTTGCTCTGCTTTGCTGGTGGTGTAGCTTGCAGTTAGGACAAACTTCTGGCGTTCTAGTTTGGCAAATAAATGTAAACTCTTCAGTTCTTAATTTGAGAATTTTCTTGCTCCTCAGTTAGTGAGGGCTGCCTTTCTGGTTGTGTTCGCTCATGTTGCTCTTTGCATGGAAGCTGAAGCTGTCTTTGGAAGGAGAAAACACGCTGTCACGTCGCGTATCTGACAGTGAAACATTTCAGGGTGTTAAGATTTGCTTTGGCTAAGCGTGACGTATGAAAACAAAGACGTTTGGCAGTGCTACCGTTAGATTAACCTTGAAAAGCAAAACTTTGTTGACCAATAACGTGTAAAAGTGACTGAAGTGGTAGGCAAACATTTCTGAGCCAAATGTGTTTCCAAGTTTGATGCATGTGTTTGCTCGTCTTAGCAGTATCAAATGCTGCTGCTGTAGTAAGCAAATGAAACATGTTATGACAGCTAACTCTGTCTTGGTTTTGTATAGGACGGAGAGACTGGCACGAGAAATTATGAAGGGCATGGGAGGACACCACATTGTAGCGCTCTGTGTACTCAAGGGTGGCTATAAATTTTTTGCGGATTTATTAGACTACATCAAAGCACTGAACAGAAACAGTGACAAATCAATCCCCATGACTGTCGACTTCATTAGGCTGAAGAGTTATTGTGTAAGTATCTGTGCAGTCCTGTGCATTTTTTTATGTAAATTTGACTAACTTGAAATTATTAACAGGCATGTTTTAATATTGTTACTGCCAGAATGTGCTAATATTAAACAATTAAGTGAATTAAGAGTCTCAAGCTAATTTGCTCTTTCTCTACCTTATTATATAATGTTTTCTTTTAGACCTTGATATCTCCTCAGCCCAGTAAAATCCTTATGCAGAGCAGAGAGGCCCTTTGCGTGTCCCTCACTTATTAAACAGTTTCTTCTCTGTCCACTACCCTGTCTCTAAAGCTGTGGCTCTAGAATAATGCAGAGGGTTCTCCTGCCACTGTGGTTAGAAAAATTTATCTAGGAATTTTTATGTGGCTTAGACATCATTCATTGGACAGGAAGACTTGAAAGCTGCAAGAAATGATTGTACCCGAGTTCCCTATCTCATCGTTTGTTTGGCTCAACCGAATGGTGAACAAAATGAGTTGTGTTTGGCCTTGAGGAAATACTAGATTTATGATTCGTGGCCGCTGAATATGGCACTAGGTTTTCAAGACTAGGCATAGGTTGCCTTAGGTTTACGTTTTCGGAAGACAGTTTATTTTCATTCTGAACACAAGGATTTAACTTTGTAGGGAAACGGAATATTCTGTAACATGCAAGTTTTATAGAAGGAAGCACAAGGTTATGTTGTGCAGGTCAAAGGAAGCAGCAGATGTATGTTAGTACTGTATGCTTCCTGCCTTACTGATGGCCTAGTCTCGTGTTTTCAGGATGGTGTTTGTGATTTGTTCCATAAGACCACCTGTAGCATGGAAATAAATACGTTTTTTGGTTTCAGTTTAGGGTGTTTGAATAAATTGTTTTGTAACGTTAGGCGGTTAGTTCTGTCTGGGCAGCTTTGCATTCAGGTGAGCAGTATAAGCTGCTTGTCGCAGCTGTAAACAAGTGCTTACTCCACTAGAAAAAAACCAGAGATTACTAAACTGGAAACTCAGCCTCACCCTTCGTTTCATTTAACTGTGAAACCAGAGATGGAGTTTATTTGCAGACTTAGTTTGGACTGTCAGAGAACTTCATGAATTCACGGTTGCTGTCGAGTGATCTGTTCATGTTTCACGGCGAAGCCCAGAACTGCGCGGGGCTTTGGTCAAGTCCATTTGCTGCCCGAGGCGTATGCACGGCTGGCTGTCCAGGGGTTACCTGGAAACCACGCTCACGTTTGCTGAACGCGAGGCGGTAATTTAGCTATGCCCTTTAACGAGAAGGCAAGGCTGTGCCCAAGGTTTGTACCAGCCTTTAGCTGTATCTCCCAAGGCACCCTCTGTGCTTGTGCACCGTATTTATATCGGTGGGCAAGAGCTGCTTGACACCCTTTCCTTCTGCTCCCCCTCAAAGGATTCCGGCTCCTGCTGCTCGTCTACTTAACCGCTAAGTCACCACATGCCCAGATATTCTCTGGTAGAAGCCACAACAGAAAGCTGAATGTCTCTACTACCAGGTAATATGTTAAAGAATAGGAAATGGTGACTCCCACCTTTTTTTATGGTGAGGAAGTTGTGTATCTTCTGCGTTCTTCAAGGAACACTTCCAATAACTTAGTTGGCTTGTTTAAAAAGCAATATAAAGACTACACCCTTTCACTGTCCCTGCTTTCCTACTGACTTGGAAAAAACTATTGGAGAAATGTTGTGGGACACCTGGGAAAAAATCCTCTGTTAAAAAGCAAGGCTGCCTTATAATACATGTTTTCTTTGCTCATACTGGTGTGTTAGGCATGCTTTGGTTCATTTCTTTACTGCAGCTCCTTTTGTTCATTACTCCCCAGGACTACAGTGCCTTCATATTAACGGGAGTGAGCAGCAAAATAAGTTTTATGGAAATTAAAGGCCTGTTTTTGCACTAAAAATGAGTAGATGAAGAGAAAAGCAGAGAAATTTAGACAGAAAGCTGTCTAAGCAGGATGTTTTCCTTGAGGTGGTGGCTTCAGGGTTTTTGGGTTTGTCAGCCAAGTCTAGAAAGGAATATTTTCTTGTTCTAGATGTGTAAGGAGCTCCTGTTACCTGATGCCTCCACTACAGTATTTACGAGCATTTAATTTCTGTGGGCTCTCTTATGTGGTTATTAATATCCAGACTTCTGTCCTTTAGGCCGCATAACTTGATAGACTGGGTAAGGTTGTTCTGACATGAACATGTATGTAACAGATTGGCTGGTCTTTCATCGTGCATAGTGTCGGAATGCTAAATCTGCTCTGTAGTTTTCATTTGTGCTTTACTAGATGGAGGGATCCGTGTTGTTAGTGATGTAAAAACCATCACAAACCATAATGGAAGGTTGAAAGCGGAGCTAGCTCTCTTGTCACTGTCGTTGGATGCGATTCCTAGATCGTGCTGCCTGCCTTTACAGACTGGATAAAAGATGTTAAAAATACCCTGATCGCGTGAACAACGCAGCTGAACTCGTGTAACGCTTCTGAAATTGATGTAATTGACGTTCTATTCTTGTTTCAAACTGATCATTTAGTATTTACAAGCGTATGGGGTTTTTTTTGTGTTGCAATGCAAAGTTCATGCTGTTCTGCACGCAAAAATTCTCTAAGAATACTGACATGATCAAGCTGTGATTAAACTTTGCTCGTAACTCCAGCTTTCCGAGTCCTTACAGGTGAATTTTAATGATCTGGCAAGCTGTTAAGAAATGGAAAGATAGTGTCGGTATTCTTGACAAACAGTTTATTTCATTTGTGCTGCAAGAAGAATGGCTTTGCACCAGTCTCCTGCATTTAAACTTGGAAATGAGCAAATGTTGCATATGTAGTCATGAAGGGCGGCCAAAAGACAAGGGACGTGTCGCACTGTCACTTGGGAAAACAGGGATTTTCAGTGGAGTGCAAGGTAAAATCTGGTTAGGCTGATCACAGCAGTATTCTGAAAGATCTGTGTTAACCAAGCCTTGTAGCAAATACTGTAAGGAACTTAAAATGCCTTTTTAAGTGGTGATCTTGGAGTCACTTGGGTCAGGAGTTATGATCTTGTAAAGTGTTACTGTTTTCAAGCAGTGACAACGGGAAGGCAGTGAAAACAGATCTGAACAGTAAAACTCTTATGTGTTAAACCACAAAGCATTAAAGTCTTACCAGTACTGAAATGGGAAATAATGCTCCTGAAGATAATTAAAACATTGCTTAATTATTAAGCAAAGTTCTTTCCAATGGAAATCTGGTTACAACCAGTGTCGAAAATTCTTTAACTGTTTTTATCCTTTAGTTGCTCAGGAACTCTGTACCTGCATGGGAATGCAGGCTTATATGCCAGTGAAGATTTATGTTTTGCATTAAATAATGTAGCAGTTTGCTTGTTGTTTGGTGGGAAGGAGCAGGAAAGTTTCTGTAGGTTAGATTGTTTTTTCTCTGCTGATCATCATACTTCAATACGCATAATCCAAAGGTTTACAATAACCTGCAGTTTTGTGGTGTTCTTGTTTGAGTATAGTGTGTTGCTTTGCTGCCAAGCAGATCATCAGGAACCTGGCCTTGTGCATACACCAAGGAGTACCAATCAGTTACCTGTGCATGTAATTTTAATGGAATAAATACCTGTAACATCTTTCTCCATCATTCCTTTGTAAGGAATTATGGTTTTTTTTACGTCCCTCCATGCAAGGAGGATGAAATCCCTATTAGTATAAGAATAGATAAGAGAGAGTCCTGTAACATAAACAAGGAAAAGCATGAAGAAGTTGCCATTTAAGATAATTTTAAGATAGGGTGAACACAGGAAATGTCGTTTAGCTTTATGAATACAGTGCTTAACTCAATCACGTTTTTTGTGGTTGATCTAGCCAGTATCTCAGGCATTCAGTAGCAGTGTGTGTGTCTGCTGGGTCAAGCAGCAATCATTTTGGATGTTGTTTTTTTTAAATTGACACCTTCCACACAGTGACATTGACGCTGTTTGGTTTAGTTGTTGTTCGCACTGTTATGGAAGCACTGAAACAGTTGACTATTTATCAAAAATTAAATGTTCCTTGTAGTAATGAAACATGGTACTTCAGTGTAATTTCAGAGTGGTGTAACTCAAACTAATGTTTTCTTTAAAACACAAGTAAAACTGAAAAGATTCTTATTCTAATAATTTATTCGGGTTTGGGTTTTTTTAACATTGCGTCATAGGAATCTTGAAAGGAAGGTATCTGTTAGTCTGCTCATCTGCTCTTATGTACCTAGAGCTGTCAGTACTTCTTATCCTAGACAGCTGACACCACTGTCCAAAGGATTTTAATACGTCTGCTCTTTACTATCATCCCAGTGTTACTCTGTACTTGGTGAGTGCCTCTCTAAATAATTTGTTTCCCCTTTTTCTTTGTGATAACATTTTTAGTTTTGGCCTACAATTCATGCAACATGTATATCTGTCTTCACGTGGCTGTAAAACCAGGAAGCCGTCCGTGGCTGTCGCTTGGTTCCCGTGTGGTCCCCGCTCTGTTGTATCTGTCATTTCTGGGTTGGGGAAGGAAGTGCTGCTCTGCTACGTGTCTGTGTAGCTGTGCAGCATGCTTGGGCTTCAAGGGGCAGCAGCAAAATACTGTCATTTCTCGAAAAGGAACATATGTGGTAAGGAGCTATGAGAGTAAAGTTTGATAAACAATATTAACCTTTGACTGAAATGATTAAATTGCAGGATAATGTCATCATTTGTAAGTAGTACAATAATAAGCATATCACATCTGATTAGTAGGCATGGTGTTGTTGGGCAGATGGTTGGACTTGAAGATCTCGGAGGTCTTTTCCAACCTATGAATCTATGATTCTAATATGAACTGTGAGACGTTGTCAAGGTTTAAAGCCAGTTGGATGACTTGAAATAAACTGCAAAGATCTGTGAAGCACTCCTAGCAGCTGTTGTTAACTTTCGTATAGAACAGTTCCTTTACATTGGTGTCAAAGTTTAGCTTTACTGAAGCAAAATGCTGTGTTGTAGTGATAGTGTACCTATGTTGCTGTTCAATTACTATAAGATTTGATTGTTACTAATATTTCTTTTAAGCTAGGCAAACATAAGCTTTCCTGTGGCTATTTTTGTAGCGCTTATTTCTAAATATTTCTCTGTGCCTTGTTTGCTGACTATTCTTGTTATTGTTGTGGTTGCTTATTCAACCAGTAAGGCTTTCTAAAGCATTAAAGTTTAAAGTGTAAATTACCAGCTGTATAGCAGCACGCAGCTTGGAAACTGAAGTGCTTTTTGTCTTATTTCCATCTCTGTAGTGAATGCGTAGCAAATTATATCTTCTTTTTAGACACATATGTATATATAATGGTCACAGATGAGAGATTGTGCCTGCAGTTATGTAGATCTCCTGTCAAATAATTTTGGTCTGAAATATCATCTTGGAATTTGATTGCTTGTAATTTCTTAGTTAATAGAGAGATGCCGTTGATGTTGTGTTTCTGAAAGCATCAACATTCGCTGGTTACATACTTTGCATTTTTGGTATTTACTGGAAGAAAAATTACTTTAATTCTGATTATGCTAATGCTCACCTTCCTCTTTCTTGTTAGAATGATCAGTCAACTGGAGATATAAAAGTCATTGGTGGGGATGACCTCTCAACCTTGACTGGAAAGGTATGGCTCTTTGTAGGTTTAAAAACAAACAAACCAAACCACTAAAGCACCCACACACCTGCATGGTTTTAAGGCTGCTCTTTTATTGTATGAAGATTATGGGTTTTTAAAAAATGAGAACTGAAGTGTTCCATTTTAATATTTGCCACTGTATACTGGGAGAGTGGATAAGCCCCACCAAAGCCATCAAGTTAGTCTGAAGTTAACAAAAAAAGCTGTTGACCGTCTTTACTGTCAGCAAGTTTCAGGAGATTTGTTTTTTTGCAGTGCCTGAGAAGAATAATCTTGTGTGGATTGTTGTTTACAAACTACCTGTAAAAGAGATGGGCATTATTTATTTGCTGTGTTGGCATTTCACTTAGGCAGTGATGGGAATTCATACGGTGGAGACGTGTAACGTGCAGCCCGGGTTAGGAGGTGCGGTTCCCGTTACGGGCAGCGATGGGAGAAGGACATGGGAGAACGTAAATTGGGAATCTGCTTTTCTCCAGCGGCTCTGTGGAGACCATTGAGCCACATGGCTGAGGTTGAAGCATCAGTGCCTCTTGCTCAGTCAGAACACAGTACTTTCCCCTTCTCCTTGCAGTATGTGATCTCTGAGGCACATATGTCACAGTTCAATGTAGAGGATATAGGTGTGGGAGAACTGTGTGTGTCTCTGTAGTATGGCACTCTGTGCTTTAGAAGAATAAGAACTGTGTAGACTCTGTTGTGATCTCTTTTGCATATCTCTGGAATTCTCAAAGTCTAAACAATTTAAAGATTAAATTAAAAATAATTTTGTACTCAGCATGAGACATTGAGGAGAATCTCGTTGCCAGCTGATTGTTATTGGCGCATCAGAAATGTTAGCCACAGAGAATTCGCTGTTACCTGTGTAAACATATGTAAAATGGTGGTAAAAATAATTAACTGCAATGAAAATTAATAATTTATAGATACTAATATATATAAGAAATAGCATATTCTCTAGATACTAATGGATTTTTCTCTTTTTTTTTTCCCTTTTTCTTCCCACCAGAATGTTTTGATTGTAGAAGTAAGTATTATGTTTCACTTTGAAGCTCTAATGTGTGACTGGTAAAAGTGTTCTAATAGTTGTTCTTAACCCAGAAAACCTATAGTTCCTGGTTTCAAGGCTTCCAGTTTCTGATTCCAGGCCTGAATTTTGCAAGTGGGCTCTGAATTTGAAATTATTTCTGTTTTGAATTCTTAAATTGTATTCCGCTGCCGAATTTGACAAGGAAAATATCCATGTAAAATTGCTTGCATTTGCTTTCGGTTTTCTGGGATTCTGTCAATTCTAAGAAGTCTTTATTTTCTTTTTTTTATTTTTTATTTTATTTTTAATTTTGAAAAGTAGCCTGAACAAAGTGATATTTAGCATATTATTGTTCTTGGTTTATAACAGCAAGCTAGGAAATCAAACTGCAGGGGTAGAAAGAGGTTCCTAGTAGGAATATCCTAAAATAAGTGAAAAACAGATCTAAGCCCAACATTGCTTTGTATAATTTGTTTAGAGAATAGTGACATAAAGAACGCTAATTCCTGATTAGCATTTTGCAGTTGCTAAATTCCCATTCCTTTGTCTTGTCATGATTCTTTGGATGATACCAGGTACAGTACACCTCAGTTTGATTTCCTACTAGGTACTGTTGCTTAATTCTTGCTTTGATACTTCTCTCTTGATGAACGGTGTTGCTTATGTTCAGTAAGTATTGCTTTGACAAAGGATGTTCTTGAGTAAGATTGCCAGTTTCAGGATAGGGAAGCGGCAGCAGTAGGCAGGAAAAATGGACATGCAATCTATGTCTTATGGACATAGATTAATAGAAATCCATAGAAAAATGGACATGAAATAATGTCTTAAGGCTCCAAATAATGGAAATGGCTTGTTTGTAAGCAAAGAAACAGCTATGGCAACTGATCCAGCAGCCAAAGGGAAGGATGTTTCCTCTCATAAAATGTGGGGTTTATGTATTGTTTATTTTTTTTTAATTTGAGAAGGTTATATTATTCCACAGGAAGTACATTCAGTTCCAAAACTCTACCAAAATAGTATGTATACAGCAGTCATCTGCGTGACCAGTGGTGTCCTTTGAAGTCTATTTTGCTTCAGATAGGCAGATGCGTTTAATTACGTATCTGCTCCATTTCAGATGAATGTATGTCTTTAAAGTCCCAGACAGCTAACTAGGTTAGTTTCTCATGTGTTCAGTGAATCATCTGTCCAGTGACTTGTCTTATACACTGCCAAATATGAACCTTTTTACCGATCATAGTTTTAGCTGTCAAACAATAAAAATGCACATTTCTTGTAGGTTTACTATCATGTGCACCAGAGCACTAGGCTTTTCTATACATCATCCCTTTAATGTGAAAAAAAATCTGAACAAAATGTAGATTCACCTCCAATAAACAGATAATCACAAAATACAAAAGCAGTAATAGCCTCTATTTTTATTTTAGAGTATGGGGTGGCTACTTCTGTTTATTCACCAACTTTTGTCTGTATATCTGTATGTCTTTATTTTTTCCTGAGCTTATAACCATAATTAAAAGCGTGAAGTGTTAAAAGACGGTATAGCTGATGGGTGCTCTATTGAGTTTTTTTGTTTTGTTTTAATTGGGAGTCATGGGAAAATAAGCTGAAACCAGGATATTGCTGCGTCTGTGTTATCTGCCTCCTTCACTTCAGATAGACTTGATTTCAGGCTGGGGTAAGGACTGTCCCTCTAAATATCGTGAGATTATTTCAGTCCAAATGAGGAGTCCATTTCTGATGCTTCAGTTGTAAGCCATGTATTCTTTTTTCTGCTTATATGTGCAGTGGATGGGATTAAAGTGGTGTATCAAAATTCATTTTAATATGTTTGAATATGGACTTTAGAACTGCACCCAGTTATTCACAGTGCAGTTTCTTTGGCTGTTTTCTTGGATCTGTAATGGAAATTACACTCCTTTTCCTTTAATTGGAATAATGGGTTGTTCTGCCTGTTTTCCCCGCTTACTTTTCTTTCTGTTGTATGCATCTGTCTCTGTAACTGAGCTCAATGGCAAGACTAATGTTACTCTTATCATTTTCAAATTAAACATTATTTGTCTAATAACTGCAAAGAACACAAGCCGTAAAATCTCCAAAAGTAGCCAAGAAGGTCATAGTTCAGTAACTGCTTTCAAAGTCGTAGTTATCCACAGCAATTAAGGACTATTGTTAATGTGTGTGATCACTTTACTGACAATAGTTGCATAAGTACAACATAGTTTTACGTGTCAACTATATTTGCTTACGAACAGTATTTTGGTATATTTTCATGCTATTGCAGTTGAGCAATTCCTGTGGTGGAAACTTGAAGATGCTACTCTGACATGTTTAATATTCTTTCTCACATGAGTTTTTTGTTTTCAGGATATAATTGATACTGGTAAAACAATGAAAACATTGCTGTCCCTACTTAAGCAGTACAATCCAAAGATGGTGAAAGTAGCCAGGTAAATTTTTAATTATGATTATTTCTTCTGTATTACATCTTAAGAACGACATACAGTGTTTTGGGTTTGTTGTTTTTTTTTTTTTAAATATAGAATACATTTCCATGGAAGAGAAATGGGAGGGAACGTTTCTGTGGAAGTCATAGGGGTCATATTTAATATGATCTGTCAGGGTTGTTGGAGTTTAGTATCTGTTCAAACTCCAAAAGCGCTTTTTGCTTGTTATGAGACCATGCGTTCGTTAAGGCTGGAGGAAACGGTGTGCTTTCCAGCCTTCGTGCTGGAGGCATTGCGCTGCGTCAGAGGGGACAGCTGTGTGTGCCCGGTACCGGTCTTGCCTTATTCTATGGTAAGATTTGTGGGGTTTTACCACTGAAATCCAACTTGGATTGTATATGTATAAGTATATAGGTTTATGGAACAATTTAAATCTTTTGGGCTTAAAAAAAATACCCTCTCAAGTTGGTAGAGGTATTTTCAACACGTATTTAGTTCATGAATGTAGACTCTTACTAGAGGTGGGGATAAAAAAATCAGTGGTTGTCACTTATGTACATGTAGTATCTATCCAAACATGCTTCTGCTTCCGCTGTCTGCTGCAGCTTCAGTATACTGCAGTGGTGTACCTGTGCAATGGAGACCTTTCTTCAGTTTGCCTTCTTTAATTGTGGAATTAAATTAGTTTGCACACTAACATTATTGTTTGTGTAGCGTGCACGGTGCAGCTGAGCTTTAGAGGTCATTCTGTGAGTGTCACCCAGCCATATGCTCTTCCAGGCTTTTCTACTTAGTTACATCTTCAATTAATTTCAAAACATTTTATAATTAAATAACTTAAAACTGACAGGAAATGTTGAGGATAATATTGCATTATTAATCAACATCAACATTCTTCCTTCTTTTTAAATTGCATCTTTTACGCTGCTGTGCTGTGGTTGTGCATTTTACAATAAAAGCATAGTGATTGCTGGGCTTTAGAGATAAAGCAGAGCTGTGTGTAATATCTAATCAGTTGTGTTGCCATAACAATGTCAAAGCGGTTGTTAGATGTACGAGAACAGCTCTTCTTGCTGATAATCGGGAGGTGACCTGCTGAAGGTGAGGTTGTTCGGGATTTCTCCCTGGCTGGATTAAGCGTGCCAAATTTTAAACATTTGTCACTGAACAGTGCCCTAGCGCTGCAGGGTACATCGCAGATGTAGTATAGTGTGAGCAATGGCCAGTTTCCTGTTGTTTAAACCTGCTGCAGGAATTTGGGTCTGCCAAAGAGCTGAGCGGGTAAACGACCATTCTGGGTAGCCTTAAGTGTAATGTTCTTATTTCTTCACTTGCCTCTCTTCTTTTTTTTTTTTTAATTTTCTTTCTCTCTGACAATTTAGCAGGGAGATGTGAATTAATGCTAATATGATTTTGGGGTTTCTTTTGGTCAAATCCTACACCAATTCTCAAAAATTAAGTCTCGCAACTAGAAGTTTCAATAACTGTCTAAAATTGAAGCTGTGACTCTGACAAATGCAGCCCCACCTTCAGAGGTGATCCAGGTGGGGAGGAGGTCTGTGCTTAGTGTGTAGCGTTATGCTGACCTCTGTCTTTACATTCGGCCTTCGACTACCTTTTCATTTTCTCCCAAAGTCTCGATATCTCACAAATGTCAGACCTGTGGAGGTGTCTTCTAAGAGGTGGAAGTGCTCAACTGAATAATGAGTGAATCAAACTAGCAAGGCATTTCTCTCTACTGCAACACCCCCGACTCTGTATCTCCATGCATTTTACACCTCTGACTATTAATTCAGGAAAAGTGAAACTGGTTGGTATCACTTGATCATCAGAACCAATTGTGTTTTCTTTATGGGGGTAACTGGTACTGCCAGTGAAAAACAGTTGAGGAGATGCTGCGCAGGTTTAGTTGAGGTTGCATTTAACCAGCTGAACTCTAGCTTCAGAATACTGAGGCTTTTGAGAAGAGCTCAGTTGGTCTGGCCAGGTCCCAAACTGTCGCCTCTTTACATATAAGCTAAATTGCACCTGAAGTTCCTACACACATAAGACCCCATTAAGTCACTTTTCACAATGAAAATCCATCCAGACCAGTATCTCCTAGCCTCTTCCTTTCAGACCTGTTAGTTCTTCTTTAGGCTTTGAACCATGTCTGATTCTAGGCAGTTCTGATTTCATTATGAGCAGCCGCACCTGCAACTAAAATAATAGTTTAAAATAAGTGTAGTTACATTAAGCTTGTCTGTCAACAGAACAGTTTCATAGATTTGTACCTGGTGCTTTTCCATGTTTCAGTTTTACAATGGGTTTTTTTGACAGTTTGTTGGTGAAAAGAACTCCTCGAAGTGTGGGATATCGACCAGACTGTAAGTGACTTTTTGACAACCGTTACTAATTTTTAAAAGTATGTCAGTGTATTGTGTACCCTTTGGTCAAAGTCCAAGGATGTTCCAGGCACATTTTCACTAATGATTCTTGATTGATTTTTCTCTTATTTAGGGAATTTGAGTATTTTGGATGTATTTAGACAGAGTTTATCTGGATTTGGTCGGATCCTTTTTTTTCTTAACTTTTTGTAACATTTTATTATATATGAAAAGCAAACTTTGCCACTTTGGTCCAGGTTACACGCTTTTCATGTGCAAATCCTCCCAGCTTGCGTGTAGTCAAATGCTGTGGTCAGCAGAATCTGCTGGATTCCCCTTGGACGCTTTTGGGAGCGATTCGGCTGTCTGAACCTAACAGCCTCGTGCCATTTGGGTCTGCCCCGGAATGTCGGGGGACCTCACGGGGCAGCAGGTCTGATAAAAGTTTACATTGATAAGATAGTTAGGTTGGCTTCATAAAGAAAGGAATTGTGTCCACAGCAGACTGTGGTGCCGGGGCGATGGCTCCTCCTGCCTTGGGAAGGGCTGTGTGGTTTAACCCTGTTCCAGAGGCTGAATTCCTGTTCATCTGGACTGTGTACTTTCACTGTGGAAGTGGAGTGAATTTAGCAGCAGAATCGCATCCTCTTACTCCTCAAGGTTGTACAGTATTCTGGAAATGAAATTTTTCAATGCCTTAGAAGCTTAATTGAGGTGTTCCCCTCAGTCAAGGATGCCCCTCATTCCTGAGATCCCATTATAGGCTTAGCCGGGTTAGCGGTCTGCCTTTTGAGCATCTCGCAGCGGATGACTTGTTTTGCCATCTGTCCACAGAGGCAACCTGTTCAGTGCAGGGCACGTGAGCTCTGCGAGAAGAGACAAGGCAGTAATGGCTGGGCCTCCATTTTATCCCTGTATTATGAGGCCAAGTGGATGCTAAACGTCGCCTTAATTTTTCCAGAAATGCACACAGCTGCCCCTTTGAATTTCATGATTTATCTCCCCGTTCTCCTTACAGAGCCTCATTGTAGCCAGGGAGAGAAAAATGACGCAGCTTCCCTGTGCTCAGGAGTCTTTCATTTTAGCATGAGGGGAGAAAGCCATTTGGAATTTTTAGATTACTTTATATTTTTGATTGTTTTATAGTGTGTTGGACTGATACTGCTTGACCACCCACGAGCTGTCCTGCTACAGCTGTTCTCATTTCGACAACCCATGGAATAGCTGGTGTGCTCTTTTTAGGCAGCTTCTCTGGGAGAATTAAAAACCAACACAACTTAACAACCCCCCTGACCTTTTTCTGACACCTGCAAGGGACTCGACACAGAACAGGGCGCCCTTTGCTCTTCGCTGCTCTCTGTACCGAGGGACCTTAGCAGAGCTGTGCTGCAGCCGCAGCGTATTCCTGCGTACCAGGTCAGGGCCCGCGAGTCGAGTCGCAGGAGTGGAGTCCGTCTGGGCGGTTGCCCAAAGGCAAAGGATCGGTTTCCCTGCAGTGACTGTGGTTCTGATTTTCGCATTATTCCGTGCTCGCTCTCCCAGCCCTTCATGGAAAGTCTCGTTGGACTTGCACACCCGTAGCTGTCAGGGAGCTGACGACTGAACCCGCCTACGCCGTACGCCTTCGGGTACCCTTCCCGCAGCCCTCCCTGAGGCGCGGGTCTGGCTCCCGGCGGTGCTGCCTGCTGGGTGGAACTGTGAGGCTGGCTTGTGCTGTGCTCACCAGTTCCACTGGTCCGCACTGGCACGTCAAGCGTGCGGGAAGTGCTGGGAAGTATCGGCTCTTTGTCGGTGTATTTACAACAAAGTTGCAGGAAATTTTCAAGGAGTTTTGCGCTCTGATAATAATACCCTGTCTGTGGATTTAAGTGCTTCCATTCATTTCTTTCAGACTGCATGCTAGCGCGATGCTGCGCAGGGACCAATAAATACATCTGTTTAATTTTGCTTTAGTTGATGAAATAAGCCAACAAAGTAAGTTAAAATTTTAAAATAGCTCAAACATTAATCTGAGGGTACTGGAGTGGAAGAAATAGATTTAGGATGCATACGTATCTGTAAAATTCCAGATTGTCTCTGTGAAAAGGTGTTGTGAACTCTGGGAAGTTCTTTTCTAACATACTGGTGACTTACGGTCTTTTTCAGTTGTGGGATTTGAAGTGCCAGACAAGTTTGTTGTGGGATACGCCCTAGATTACAATGAATACTTTAGAGATTTGAACGTAAGTAATTTTTCCCGTATGTTCTTGTTCATTTAAAACCAGGGAGTAGGAAGGAAGGGAAGTCTCCTCACATCAGTCTCCCTCCTCTGTAAATCATGCCTCGTGTGCAAATCTGTTCTGCTGGCGATGCAACGATGAGAGCAAACCCTAGAACAGCAGGACAGTGTTTTGGAGCTCTTAGGAAACTAAAATTTATTGTGCTACATGTAGAATGGAACCTAAACATCTCTTGTCAACTTTGCAATAATGTGAAGTTTGTGTGAAGTTTGTCTTACCAGATGTCTGCAACAAATAAATGCATTTGCTTAGTTATAGAGAAATTAGAGAAGAGAGGCCGTGGAAATTAAAAAGGGGCTCACTTTTGATTTTAAGCCATTACTTCTTCATCTGTGTCTCACCAACCTTATATCAGACACTGGGTGGGATAATTAGGGGGAGGAGAAAGAAGGCATTGTTGAGATTTTTAGACAAAAGAATGCTGAAGTTGTTCTGCATAAATAGTATCAGAAGATTCTTTCGTACTGGAACGGGTATAGCACGCTTGTATTTTTTTTTCAGGAGCGCATTATTGAATATGTATGTAAAACTTTGGTCTCTTACATCACTTTTCTAACAGGAGCTTTTCATTTTCTTTTGTTTCAGCATATCTGTGTGATCAGCGAGACGGGGAAGCAGAAGTACAAAGCGTGAAAGCATAGTTCAAGTGCTGTGACAACAGAGCTTGGAAATGTTTTGTTTACTGAGTCCTATCTTTCACAGGCTTCAACTCTGGTACACCAGCTACAATTGTAGAATGCCCCAGCCCCATTGTCATACGCTTACTATAATTTATTGCATGTACAATATAAGATCTTGTCTTGTTCATTTATATTTTAGAAATGTAAACAACTAGTGCAATTCTGCACTCCTTATTTTGATTTGCACTATGACTCTACCGACTATTGCTGCCCCTGGTTGGGTTGTGCTGTTTGTGAGCTCCAGAGTCTAACTCTTGCAGTGGTAAATTGCTTAAACCTCATCAACCCAGAACTGAAATAGTTCAAGTACTGTAAATGTAAAACATTTTATGATAGGGAAGTCTATTAGTAATATTTTTTAAAGCTGTAATTTAAGTTTTATATTTTAATGCACAAATGTGATTGTTATTAACGGATAGTTGCACCTTTGGGTGTTACAAAGCATGAGGAGCAGCCAGTTACAGTATCTGTAATCTCCAGGGAGCTCCTTCCGATCTCCCGGAGTTGCCTTACTGCTGTAAAGGACGTCTGGGTGAAAAATGTCGTCTTTTTTTTTTTTTTTTTTTTTTTTTTTTTTTTTAA
>Ga0065711_1009130_pt1 | contig 18305 bp, 11 predicted proteins | sample Hoacrofraction12_FD_59098 | JGI IMG/M metagenome (GOLD analysis project Ga0065711, IMG submission 59098) | Hoatzin crop microbial communities from Cojedes, Venezuela - Epithelial fraction 12 v2 (version 2) | ecosystem: Host-associated > Birds > Digestive system > Esophagus > Crop | place... | reverse complement strand
CCCTGCTTCGGCAGGAGGGTTGGACTAGATGACCCACAGAGGTCCCTTCCAACCCCTACCATTCTGTGATTCTGTGGTACCTACCACCATCAATTTAAACACAAGCTTCAAAAATATCTTAAATAATCTACTTTGTTATTTTAAATTTACAAAAAAAATTATCCAGTCATTCATTTCATATTTGGAGATCAGGCATATTACTTCAGAGTCTCTGCTTTTTCTGCTGAACTCTTCTTTGAATTCAGCGCATTTTAAAATTGGCAACATCCTGTTTGAGACATCTTTACGCCAAACAGAGCACTTCCTCCCCATGTTCAGTCAATAAGGCTTCACACTTCTGTTTTCATTAGGACCGCAGTCATTGTTTCTGGGGGAATTCTTGCCTGACAAAATGACAAGGCTGATTCCACAAGTATAGGTGGGTGTGCCATGGTGTCTATTATAAGACTCTGCTTGAGATTAACTTCCTTGAAGAGTAACTGGCTGAAAGACCAAAGATAACACTGGAAGTAATAGGAACTTCAGAAGAAACCCTTAGATGTCTAACTGTGGATACAGGCTGTACCACTGCTGGCTTTTAAAAGCAACCTCTAAATCCAATTCAAAGTCAGATGCTAGACCACCTGCACTGTTTACCTTGAGGCATGCTAGAGAAAAACGTTTCCAGCAAACCACTGCACAGTCATGTACCCACCTGCAAATGGACTTTCCCATAACCAGGCAACCTAGGTGTAGACCAGAAGGAGCCATACAGGCTTCAAAACAACTGTGCATATATATATGGATTGCTGGCCTGGAGTCTTTTTTGTTGTTGTTGAGAGGCAAGCACATCATCATTTTCACTGGGCCTTTCTTCTCATTAGTTTTTTGCACCCCTGATTCTGAAGTAAGAACCAATATGATAGGTATAGTTTCTGGCATGTTTCCCTTACAAAATCCGTCTTCTACAAGTGAAACATCTCTTGGTGACAAAGACTGCCTCTAGACTGAGCAGTAGTGCAGGCTAGGGTACATCTGGAGGCTTAACTTGTTCATTGTCCCATCAGGCTCAGTGGGCACTGAGACTTCTTTGCAGGTCTGCTTCTTTCATGGGTTTGTCTCCCACTGAATCCAAGGTAGGGGGAACGTGGTTACATGCCCAGAACTAGCCTTATATGGACTCATAGCCAAAGCCTGTACCCAGGGCTAACAGCTTGCAAGCACTCTCAAGAGCCCAAACTTAGAAAATCAGAATTGAGCAGACAAATGCATCCATATAAGTTTTTTGCTACTTCAGTTGTCACATGGCACCAAAATTGTTTCTTCTGAATTGTGTTGTTTGGAACAATGCCTACTGAATGCATGAGATATCGTCCTTACAGGATAAAACACAAAATGAGTCTCAATTGAGCAGACAATGATACAGTGATAGCTTCTGATGGAAGAAGGATGGCAGCAATAAGGACTTAGCAGACTGTTCCACATAGTGGGCACATTGTGAAAATGTACTAGGTACTCTGAAAAGTGGAAAGAATAGTCTTAGGAAGGGAAGATAACAGGAAACCCAAATTATATGATGTGATATTAAAACAAATAATTCTACTGGGAACGCTGTTGAAACATTGACAATGGAAGTATCTGAAAAAAAGCATGATAGTATCTTGAGGACTATTTTGCCTTTCATAAAGTTACTGACTGTCCTGGGTTTGGCCAGGACAGGGTTAATTTTCACCGGACTCCAGGAAGGGGCACAGCCGGGGGGTGGGGGCTGACCCCACCTGGCCAAACAGAGCCAGGTATTCCATACCACGTGACGTCATGCTGGGTTCCGGTGGGGGGGGGCGGCGCAGCAGGAACTCACTCGCGGCTTGGGAGGGCGCAGTGCCGGTCCTGTTTGGGAGAGCGGCTGTCTGGGTCGTGCGGTTCGTTGTTGTGTTTTCTCCTTATCTGTATCGTTGTTGTTACTGTTCCCTCTGTTTGCTGTTCTGTTAAACTGCCCTTATCCCGACCCACCGGTTTCTGCCTCTTTCTTTCCATTCTCCTCCGCACCCTGGCGGGGGGAGGGGCGGCCATGTGGCGCTTTTTGTTGCCGGCGGCAGCCGAAACCAAAACACTGACCTATTAATAAAAAAGCACATTAAAAACAAGACTAACAGTATCAAAGTAGATTGGGACTGGGATATATTTCATTAAAAAATACACTGCTGTTTGCCTAAAGAAAGTTCTATGGCTATTCCTCCTTCTGCCTTCCACCAAGGCCAAAATCAAGCAATCTCCAAAGAAAAAATAATGACCACAGAAGCAAAGCTAGGTTCATTTCCGACTTGCAATATTAATCAGTTGTGAGTTACAATGTTACCATACCTGTGACTAGGTCAGCAGGCCTATGCCTGTCAGAGATTATCTCTTACTGGACAAGCACATCAGTGCAAGATGCCTATGAAAAAAATCAAATGATTCAATATTTTTCTTTCCTAATGCACTGTCCTCGGTAGATAGGAAAGAAAAGAAATAAAATCTTCCACAAATAGTCATTTCAATTTTTCAAACAAACGTAGGTTGAAAATTGTTTGTACTCCTTTTCTAGCAAGCAAAATTGATGATGGAGCAGAATGTTAGGTGAATATTGTAACATCTTTTTGAATATGAGTTTATAATTTGTACTTGCATTTGTACAGGATAACAAATTTTGCCAACTCATTTAAGAAATACCAATATATTTCATGGCTTACCAATCCAAAGTAGCTCAAATTTTAGCATTCATGTTTGTGAATTATTCATAAAATAGCTACACACCAGGAACTATTTATAGAAATGTTGCTGAAAATAGTACTCTGTCTGTAGACTGATTTTAGTAAAAGAGGAAGCTAATTTGTTAAATTGTTTAGATCAAATTATCTGCATAGCTTTATTGTTGAGTATACAGTACAGTCTATTTTTAACTATGCAATGGGGCTCTCAGCACTTCTCAAAAGAGTATAATACAGCCTACCACATTCCACGGCTGCATTTTTTTTTCCAGTTCTTCATACTCAGATTCAGTATAACAAAACCACCCAGAGTTAAGTAATGCTTACAATGCCGTACCTGTTTTACTGATCACTGGGGAGGAGAAATATATGCTCCTGTTGTACTTTCTAAAAATTAATTCCATACAATTATGAAAAATTAGAGAAAATAGGCAAAGGATCTCTGACTCATTGTATAGACCCAACAACAAAAAGGGAAAGAAAGGGATCAGTCATTGAAGCCTTACAGAAGAATATCAAGTACTATTCAATGGCAGGGAAAAGTAAAAGACTAAGAGATGATCGATTTTCCTTCAACATGTGTCAGAGAAATGTGTCAGAAAGCAAACAAAGCAAGGAATAAGCTACTATATATTTGAAACAGAATCCTACACAATGTGATTTACAGCTGTTCCCAGGGTTTATCACTCTTTAGCTAGCCATCAGTCTCAAGTAGTTGCAACAAAGAAAAAAGCTCTTTTCTGCTAGTTTTATAGTTTCTTGCAACATCATTTACTAGATTTTGAAGTCATTTATTCATATCTGTAAATAATGAGCATGATTATATAAATGCATTTTGAAGGATAAGGGGGAAAATTGCATGCTTACATTTTTAAAAAATTTTTCATTTTTATTTGCCTATTTTTCCTAGTATAAATATATAGATCTTTGCAAGATGGGCCTATATAGATAGGTGGATGTGCATGAATAGAAGTCATCTTATTGGTTATCATCATAAATGAGAATATCAATATTATTCTAAGGTGAGATCACATTTTCTGTGCTGCTACCAAGACAGAAAATAGCATTTCTAACTCTTAGTATTTTCTCACATCATATAAAGACTTAAGCAAATATTATCAGGATATTCCAAGCAGATTTTTAAAAAAATAAAACTAGTATCATCCATGCTTATGTTTTCACTTTGTTCATTTTCAAGACCATTTTTTGTATTAGATTTTCAATAGCATAGATATACATACAATTTTAAACTTACGAGCTGAAGTATTTTCAGAAATTCATGTTCTTAAATTCAGACAAGTATTTACACTGGAAATACTTTTTCTGCCAGGATTCAAAAATAAGCACACATGACTAATCTGACCAGTCAAAATTGTCCATATAAACTGGAATGCCAGATGCTTTCAGAGACAGATTTGTGACAAAACTTCAAGGCAAGGTTTCAGGTGGGTCAATACCACAGCTTTTGCCAACAACACTTGAGGACATCAGTCTGGTGTCAGTTACTCTGTGGTTAGACAACAAGAGCACATGATATTTTCTGCAAACAGTCCACCCAGGTCCAATAGTGTCTTTCTGACAAGTAACAGATACAGTATACAATGAGTACAGAAGGTGCTTTACAGAATTTAATGAGATCTAATAGCCTTTTAATAATATAAAAAATGTTACTAAAATTTCTCAAGGTAATGTCCATGTTTTCTTGTCTATCTGGGAAACAAATGTTGTTCTGTAGGCCTACTATGAATATATAATTATGAATGGATCCAGTGCATGGATTTGCTTTGAACTCTACTATTCAAGTAAATCTTTCATTGTGTTCCTGGGAACTGCTAAGCCATCCTCTTCTGCTTCTGTCCAGACTTTTTTCTTTTGAGGAAATCATACAGTAGGTAGAAGAAACAACAGATAACTTCCATATGAGAAAGAGTAAACAGAGAAAGCAAGGTGACTGTTATTATAGGGTTCACAAGGGAGTTATGTAGCACAATCTCAAGGCAATAAATTTCCTTATTCTATAGCTAGAAAAGGAATGTGTTGAAGCTAAGTTAGTCTGAGGTACAAATAAAAGCATTAAGACACCTAGGCCAATGTTTCTTCTCAAGGATCAATGTAGTTGCAGACAATATCTGCACTGCAGCAGGGAAATAGAGGCAAAGACTAAGGGCTGATTTATGACCAAATAACATCAGAGAGGCATCTGATCCTAAAAGGTCTGTCTTACAGAACCAGTTTGCAGTTTTTATTTATGCATGCTGCAGAGTTATAAAGACATTTTACCAGCAAAATACAGGCAGCATATTGCTTGGATGATTCTATGGACTTAAGATATTTCAAAAGAACAAAACAGAATTATACTGAGGAAGCCAGAACTCGTAACCCTTCTGACAAGCCCTTTTGCTGTTACCATTCAGATTGTATATGGTGCACAAGGACAGCATGATATTACCTTATCTCCGGTGTCTGCTTCTAACTGAGAGATGCTGCAGCCCCTGAGCACTGTCAGAAATCATACAGGCAGAGTTATACCAGTTGAGGATCTGATCATAACTAAATTCTTTATCATAATTTTGTGGTGTTACTGAGTCCTAGAGTGATCCTGCCATCACCAAGCCAGTAATTACTGGCTATTCCTGGGACTGACACCCACAAAGCAGTAAAAAACTAGGGAGATGAGACAGGATCTGGCCACCAGTATTTAACATCCTTGCCCCCATTTTCCTCCTTCCCTCCTCCTCACTGAAGAAATCCTAAGTGGAAATAACAAGACATTTTTTCGACTCATTTCTGTCACCAGAGGTTTTTGGAGAGGTCAGGCTGAGTCAGGAACTGGACCCATTCTAGTGCTTAAGAGAAGTCTAACTGCTTTATGTGCAGTGCAGTTCTCAATTGCCTGCTCTCCTCTGCTTGAAATATTTTTAACAAAGAAAAGTCATGTGGCTATTTACTCCCTGTTCATCATTAGCTAAATAATACTGCTGCATAAATATTTTATTCTGGTAAGATCTTAATATTCAAATAGATCCACATACTCCAACAAACACGTTCATTATTACAGGCTGCTCTGAGATGACCAGGTGTGTATAAAGATTTTTTTTCCCCCTAGACAATAAACAGAAGTATTGTGCTTTGGAAAGGACAGATCACCCTGAGTGTTTTCATTCTATTTATCTCGTGTACTAGTGAGCAAAAGCAGTGTCCAGAAAACATAATTCTGACATCCCTTAAACTGATGTAAACAAGGTACTATTCTGAAGGCAGTCACTTCAGATTGACTCCTAGATATCAAAAGACATAATGGGGCTTAGTACTTTTCGAGAAGACAGCTAAACTTACATAATACACTGACATTTAATCCTCAGAGTCAGCACTAACAGCCATCTTAAGGTAAGGTCAGAGTTGCATTTCATACACAGAAAGGCCTATGGAGCTCAACATGATTTATACTCCGTAAGGATTTTGCTCATCATTTTTCTGTTAGTTATCATGCAGGCGCTGTTTCATTATTTGCTGATACCAGGACTGGAAATCTACAAAACACAGATATGGTAGTTTTGAATTCTTCTCTTTTTTTTTTTTTCCAGCTCAATTTTCAGAGGCTATTTTGAGAACAGTGCAATAGCAGAGTGTGAAAAACAGAATGGTATCTTTTGTTCTTGTGCACAGTAACAGACAACACAGTTTCTTTTACCATGCACACTTGCAAACAAGTAATTATGTTTGGCGAACAGACAATATGGAGCAAAAGCCTTAATCCTTAACCTAACTGAATAAGAATTTAGGGATTTAGCTCTACGTAACAATTCCTTCATATTATCAATATATGATTACCTTTACCATGTTTAATGGCGAGATAATATGTTGTCACCTAGTGTTTAGTATTTACTGTACATAATCTAGAAATATGCATTGTGAAGTAGCATGCAGACATGCTACTGAGAGTCATACAGGAAGCATATTTGTGTCATATATAGGATATCCTTTTTATACCAAATTTACACCTTAGGGGCTAGATTTCATCACAGGAGTATTCAACTACAATCAACATGTGTTACATTCAGTTCCACCCCTCTTGCAGTCAGTCCAGGGTTTTAGCAATTTAACTGTAGTTTCATATCCATGATAAGAACACACACTGTTCATATTATATGGGAGGTAACCAGATTTTAGAACTCCTCTTTTTTGCTGGGCTGGACAGACCATGTTAAAATACTATGGCATCCTTAGATTAAAGTCTCTGTCTAAATTAAAATAATTACTATTTCCAAAGAGAAATTAAGGAGCAATTTGAAAGGCAATGAAATGGAAAAGAATTCAGTCAGATTTGTTCCAGACTTAAATACTTAATGGCAAACTGAAATTTGGTTGAACAAAGAACCTGAGCTTGCATAACCTACGATTAACCCTGTCATGGTTTAAGCCAGCAGCTGGCAACTAAGCGCTAGACAGCCGCTTGCTCACCCTCCTATTTACCCCCCCAGGAGGATTGGGAGGAGAAATAGACAACAGGTAAAACTTGTGCGTTGAGATAAAGACAGTTTAATAGGACAACAAAGGAAATACTAATAACAATAATAATTACGCAGAACAAACTACATACAATACAATTGTCTCACCACACAGTGACTGATTTGCAGTCAGTCACTGAGCAGCGATTGCTGAACCCAGAGCTCATGGATTTTGCGATTTTTGGAAAACTCCCGAAAAAGACTGAGCTCCCAGAAAAGTTCGAACTCCCAGGGCAGAGAGGATTCAAAATGGAAAGAAAGAGTCCTGCCCCTCCCAGACAACCCCCATTAATAAATGGAGCATGACATCTATGGTATGGAATATTTCTGTTGCCCAGCTTGGCCTAGCGGCCTTGCTGTGCTCCTGCCCAGCTCCTGCACACCTGCTCAGTAGCTGAATATGGGAGACTGGGAAAAGTCCTTGATTTCTTGGCAACAACTAAAAGCATCAATGTTATCAATATTCTTCTTGTACTAAATCCAAAACACAGCAGATACTAGCGAGAAAATTAACTCTATCCCAACTGAAACCAGGACAACCCATATGAAGTAGTTTTGTGGAGTCCCTCTGAGGAGCTCCTGTGGCAGTTGGGAGATGACTGATAAACTGCACTGCTGGGACAGCTTCCACCTCCATGGAGTTTCCACAGCATGTCTATCGGGAAACCCTCACTGCAAAATTAGTCTGCTCTTTACTGACTGAACCTAAAAAGATGAAAGTGCAGTAGAGTTATTTGCCAAGTGACACAAATTGATTCTTTGCCTTAATGAAAATTCTATTCCAAACCCTTCAAACTTTTCTAGTGTGTAGAGTACAACTCATTTCCAGATGATCTAAGACCATTCTTCCTCTCTTTATAAGATTAAGTAAAAAGCTGGCTAAATGGCCGAGCCCAGGGAGTGGTGGTGAATGGAGTTAAATGCAGTTGGTGGCCGGTCACAAGTGGTGTTTCACAGGGCTCAGTACTGGGTCCAGTCTTGTTTAATATCTTTATCAGTGATCTGGATGAGGGGATTGAGTGCTCCCTCAGTAAGTTTGCAGATGACACCAAGTTGGGCGAGAGTGTTGATCTGCTCCAGGGTAGGAAGGCTCTGCAGAGAGATTTGGACAGGCTGGATCGATGGGCTGAGGTCAGTTGTATGAGGTTCAACAACGCTCAGTGATGAGTCCTGCACTTTGGTTACAACAACCCCATGCAATGCTACAGACTCGGGGAAGAGTGGCTGGAAAGCTGCCCGGCAGAAAAGGACCTTGGGGTGTTGGTCAACAGCTAGCTGAACATGAGCCAGCAGTGTGCCCAGGTGCCTAAGAAGGCCAACGGCATCCTGGCTTGTATCGGGAATACTGTGGCCAGCAGGAGCAGGGAGGTGATCATGCCCCTGTACTCGGCACTGGTGAGGCCACACCTTGAGTACTGTGTTCAGGGCCCCTCACTACAAGAAGGACATTGAGGTGCTGGAGTATATCAAGAGAAGTGCAACAAAGCTGGTGAAGGATCTGGAGAGAAAGCCTTTTGAGGAGCAGCTGAGGGAGCTGTGGCTGTTTAGTCTGGAGAAGAGGAGGCTGAGGGGAGACCTTATTGCTCTCTACATTTACATGAAAGGAGGTTGTAGTGAGGCAAGTGTTGCTCTCTTCTCCCAGGTAACTAGTGATAGGATGAAACAAAATGGCCTCAAGTTGCATCAGGGGACGTTTAGATTGAAGATTAGGAAAATTTTCTTTACTGAGAGTGGCCAGACATTGGAACAGGCTGCCCAGGGAAGTGGTGGAGTCACCATCCCTGGAGATGTTAAAAAAACGTTTAGATATGGCACCTCAGGACATGGTTTAGCAGACATGGTGGTGATGGGTTGATGGTTGGACCTGATGATCTTAGAGGTCTTTTCCAACCTTAATGACTCTGAGATTAAGCCTTTGGAAACTATATAGGTCATCTACCTCCAAATTATGCCCTGAGGATACAATTCTTATTAGATTGTTTTACTATTACATGAACAGCACAAAGAAAAAACTGTTTCCTCCTTTCCTCCCAAAGATGTTAATTATTGCTGTTAATGTAACAATGTATTTACTATTCTTGTCATACTGGCTTATTTGCAGTGGCAGATTTTCTTGGGAAGACAAGAGGCAAGCTTATATCTGTTTTTGTGTTCTTCCCTGCCCTGAAATTCTGTATAGCTCTCTGTGGGAAGAACAAAAGAAAGGGACTCATTCTTCCCTCTTTTCCTCAGCAGTCACACAGCTGGGTTCCCGTGGGGGGGAGCGGGGCGGCGGGAGCTCCCTCACGGCTCGGGAGCGCGCAGCGGCGGTCGTGGAGGGTGGCTCTCTGGGTTGTGCGGTTTCTGTTGTGTTTTCTCCTCATCTGTATCATTGTTGTTCCTGTTCCCTTTGTTTGCTGTTCTGTTAAGCTGCCCTTATCCCGACCCACCAGTTTCTGCCTGTTTCTTTGCATTCTCCTCCGCACCCCAGTGGGGGGAGCAGCAGCCGCGTGGCGCTTTTGTTGCCGGCCGCAGCCAAACCATAACAGGGACACAGGAGGGGCCCTTCCTTTGTTCACTCTGACACTTCCTTGGCATTTATTTTATCTCAGTTTGGCAAAATTGCATTGCAGATGTCTGGAAGTGTTATTTAGTCTGTTGTGAACTCTGCATGAAGTATTTTTAGATTTGATTTTGTTGAGCCTCCTCTGTTTAGTGAGTTATTTCTAATTCATATGAGTTACACGAACCTGAGAGCTCCATTAAGTTCATTATGCCATCTCTGGAGTTAATAGGCCGAGCTCACATACAAACACAAAGAAAAGATATAAATGAACCAGTGTCTTAAAAAAGATTAAATATTTATCAAACGAGTTACTGTTTTAAGGAGAAGCTAAGAGACACAGCTAGCTTATCTTTATGAAGATAGCACAGTTATTCTGTTTGATTGTTTTTAGTGGACCAGAGCCTAGTTGATAGTTTCTGACTTTTGTGTCTTGGTTTCTTGTCAGCTGTATCAGAAGAGCTCGTTTCCTGTCACTCTGCTGCCCTCAAACAACGTAGCTCATTTTACTGGTATTTTGGGACATTTTTCCCCACTTTAATCTCATATGAAAAGAGAAAAAGTCTCTGAGGTACTTCAGAAACTTTTCTCCTTCGCAGTTAACTCCCTCCACCCAGAAACAAATCTTGTGCTCCCTACCTTCATCAGAGTTATCACAGAAAAAATATAGACAGAAGCAGCATTTAATCTGTTCCTCCAAAACAGAATGATTTAACATACTTGCATCATAAACTCTCAGCCCTGCATGATCCCACCAATACAGCTGAAATTAATGACCTTTGAATGCTTTATGCTGACAGAGTGGTATAGGTTTACATGGCAGGGTTTTGGTAGCACGGGGGCTATAGGGGTGCCTTCTGTGAGAAGCTGCGAGAAGCTTTCCCCATGTCTGATAAAGCCAGTGCTAGCTGGCTCTAAGATGGACCCACCACTGTCCAAGGCCAAGCCAATCAGCGACAGTGTTAGCGCCTCTGTGATAACATATTTGAGAAAGGGAAGAAAAATCTCTGCAGGGGAAATGGCAGTGTAGAGTGAAGAGTGAGACAATGTGAAAGAAATAACTCTGCAGACACCAAGGTCAGTGAAGAAGGAGGGGGGAGGAGGTACCCGAAATGTCGGAGCAGAGAGCCTTCCCTTGCAACTCGTGATGAGGACCATGATGAGGCAGGTTGATCCCCTGCAGTCCATGGAGGTCCATGGTGGAGCAGATATCCACCTGTAGCCCGTGGAAGGGACCCCACGCCAGAGCAGGTGGATGCCTGAAGGAAGCTGTGACCTCATGGGGAGCTCGCGCTGGATCAGGATCCTGCCAGGACCTGTGGACCTGTGGAGAGAGGAGCCCATGCCGGAGCAGGTTTCCTGGCAGGACTTGTGACCCCATGGGGGACCCACGCTAGAGCAGCCTGTTCCTGAAGGACTGCACCCATGGGAAGGACCCACGCTGGGGCAGTTCGTGAAGAGCTGCAGCCCGTGGGAAGGACTCACGTTGGAGAAGTTTGTAGAGAACTGTCTCCCATGAGAGGAACCTTCATGCTGGAGCAGGGGCAGAGTGTGAGGAGTCTTCCCCCTGAGGGACAAGGAGTGGCAGAGACAACGTGTGATGAACTGACCGTAACCCCCATTCCCCGTCCCCCTGTAACGCTCAGGGGGAGGAAGGAGAGAAACCGGAGTGAAGCTGAGCCCGGGAAGAAGGGAGGGGTGGGGGGAAGGTGTTTTAAGATCTGGTTTTATTTGTCACTATCCTATTCTGATTTGATTGGTGATGAATTAAACTCCCTGTTCTCCCCAAGTTCAATCTGTTTTGTCTGTGACAGTAATTGGTGAGTGATCCCTCCCTGTCCTTGTCTCGACCCTCGAGCCTTTCATCGTATTTCCTCTCCCCTGTCCAAATGAGGAGGGGGAGTGATAGAGCAGCTTTGGTGGGCACCTGGCATTTATCCAGGCCAAACCAAAACACAGAGGATGTCATGAGACCTTTTTCTTAAATGGGAAATGAACATATTTGTCTCAAACTAACAATGACTTCAGGCCATACAGCTCTTCACTTTTGCACTAAAGTCTACAAAATCACTTACTGAGTTTATCATCTAAGCATTACAGAGTTCTCACTCATGACTTGTGACTACTCTGTCTTATGGAACGTGCAGGTGAGATTGAGTAGATCTAAAATACTGTGCTATGGGCAAGAAAGGAAGGAAGTTATCAAGTCAGTGCCATGAAAGGTGTCGCAAATTACATGTGGTCTGTAGTTCAAGAATGTTATTCTGAGCATAACTGGCATGCCTTAAGTTCCCTTTAGGCTTTAAGTCACTTCCAATTAATTTCTTTGTTAGTGTTGCCTCAATTACAAAAGATGATAGCTTATACTGTGTTTTTTAAAAAACATATTACAAAGCAGTGACTTTCCCTCTGTTTCCCATGAAAGTTTCTTAGAGTAGTTATATTTCAATTGATAGGACGTTACTTGTATTAAAACAACCTCCGCCATTCTCACTGATGCATCCTCCCTCCTACAACACTCTACGAGGTCTTGGTCAGAAAGTGTGGGTGTCGCTGTGCTCTGGAAGTGCTCTGCTCTTTCACAAGGGACAGGACACATTGGCCTGGAAAGGTTTACCTCAGTGCTCTTCTTTCAGAAACCCACTAAAACACAATTACAGATCTTTGAAGTTAATGATATTTGATCATGTAAAGTTGCAAGTACCAATGTACTAACTGATGGAAATGGTGACACATTTTTAGAAATTTGTATTATATTTTATAAAATTCCTTAAAAAGTTGCAGTACAGTTTCCTCAATTCTAAGTGTTCTTTTCAATTCCTGTGAGAAATGAGTGACTTTTATATTACTTCAAGAGCAGAGGCAGAAGCCATATTGGCATTCTTGTGCATATTCCTTTAATTACAGGATATCCATGAACCTGTATCATGAGTGGGGAAAAAATAAGTGCTAATATAACAGTCAGTGGTTCCGTAAGGTGAAAGAAGAAGTTTTCTTTCACAATTGCATTGATTAAGTAGTCAGCTTGTAGCAGGAATTTCTCTCCAGTTGTTGACTGGAATGAGAGATGTTTCACCAGGTAATAGTCACAGGAATTTTTATTCATTTGTACATTCCTTTGTGTTTCAGTAAAACTAAATCAGACTTGGGTGGTGTGATTAATTCACTCATGGAATAAAAGCCATCAAAAAGCATCACCATATACAGGATTTTTTAGTGATATGTGCACACTCCTTTACTGTTGATAAGGAACTTCGAAGAAACAGTAACACACCAGTTCTTGTCTTTTATAGCTGTATCTCAGTACTAGAGCTTGTCATTTCTGCCCTTCAACATCTGAGAAATCACATTCTTCTTCAGGGGTGCTTTTCTTTTCCAAGATACTGATATTCCCAGCTGTCAGCCGCTTCAGTTTCTATTTCATTTTTAAAGGGTCTGTGTGGTGATCTCAGCCACACTGTTTTCTCCAGATTGTCTCAGTGACAGGCAATATGTCTGATTATCTTCTCTACAGGTATCTAATATTTAAAATTTTATTTTTTTCACATAGAGTCTGTAGGGCCAGTTTTCTCTCTTTTTCTGTTCAGTAAGTTCCTGGAGAATTGTTTTGTCTAATGGATCAGTACTTGCATTTTGTGCTCTGAAACAATGTTGTTTCCAATTCATTACATAAGGAGAAATGAGGCGTCTTGTGAAGTAAGCATCAGAATATGAAGTCAGAAAGCCTGCATTGCTAAGCCAGATTAGCCTTTGGGGAAATTGGATGTTTCCACCCCACTAAAAAGCTATTATAATCACTTTCTTTTGACTGCTAAGCAAGCTGCACTAGAGACTCCATTTTCTCCCTCCTTAATGCATGCGACTTCTAATACCTCACTTTTGAGTCACAGCAAGAGATTTTACCGTTCTTCTTGTGAATATCCTGCACCTCCTGATTCCCAGCTTTCATTGCCATACTGGTTTCATTAGATTCTAGCACCCTTGCCAAGTTCAGGGCAACATAAACTTGCAGCAATACAGGAACAATATTTTCTGAATTAAACACTAATTCCTCCAAGGCCCAAAGCGCAAAGAGGAAGAGTAAAAACAATAAATGGCATTTATATCTATCTAGTATTTTAACCTTTCTACATTCAACCTTAGCTTTCCAGCTTTATCACTAGAGCACAATGCAACTGAGGTAAAAGCTGAGGTTTCTCATCTGCTATGTAAACCAGTCTTTTTATATGTCCTCTACTCTGCATCCTTGCTCTGGTATGTTTGGGGTAGAACAGTCTGTGATCCCACGTTTCAGGCTTGAGACAAGCACTCCATTCAAGGCTGCAGGAGTCAGACATACTTGCTTCTGTCCTCATGATCAAGCCATTGTTAGTTTAAACCACTTGAAGCAGTTTGCCTGGGCCTTACCTTTACCTCCATTTAGTTTCCTGTACATTTCAAGTTAACGATATGCATTGAGAAAGGATAGCATCACACAAATGAGCCCATTTATATATCATACCTCACTACATTTTGAAAGAAATATTTACAAATCCAATATATTCTGTATGTTTCTGGGACTGCTGATGAGCTCAAGGGATTTATAGCCATGGCATTTCCCATACATCTGGGAATTTATAGCGGGAATGAAAGTCATCAAGGAACACTGCTTGGGATACCGCTTTGCGTTTTGCTACCTGTTCTAAACATACTGCACAGTCAAAAATTTATTTGTAGGCAATTAATCATACCTTTAAGGAACTACTAGGAAAGTCCGTACTAGGAAGGTTTAGACCTTAGGCAAATCTAACTCTACAGTCTGATACCTCAATTTTTTAATACAGTTACCCTCAAGCCACAATTCCTACAAAAGCATTTAACCCTGCAAGGACAGATGGAAAATCTGGAGCCAGATTACAGAGTTCTTCTGAAAAGAGATCCAGATCTGGGAATCTGATTCTGAAATCAATTCTTCTAAACCCAGAAAGCACACTGTAGCACGGAAAACTAATACATGTTAAGGGAGTGTTCTGCATCCATGTATGTACATAAGCCATGTAAAATTTTCAGGAAGAGGTCACATCATTTATTAAACCAACAGATGGAATTAGAGAAAATGGTTTGCTAAGGGAAAAATTTAGCAATTATATTGCTTAAGAAACCATAACCATGAGTTCTGAAGGATCAAAAACACACAATAACTGCAAACAGCTTCTGTACAGCTCAGACATGTATTTTAACAATAAATAAACAAGAAAGACTGCCAGCAGCAAAACATTTGGTTAGATTTTAGAATAAAACAAGATTGCTTGGATGTCCCCAGTTAAGTGTGGTTTTGTAGTGTGCTTTCCCAGGCTCGAGATCGTTCCCATAGGCTTTTGGAGTATGGCTATATCCAATACCATGTTAAACAGCAAACTAAGTATTTTTGAAGTCTCTATCAATTTTTTGAAAGAGTTAAGGTGTCTAAGCTGGTATTTATTCTAAACCCTTTGAAATGACAATTTGTTGTTTAGCCCAAAATACCTGTTTTTGTTACTAATAAGCCATTGAATTTATGTACAGTAACTTGATTGACAAGCTTTCTGTGGATCAAAAAGTCATTTACAACCCAGGGACTTGTCTCTTTCACATATTAACAACTGATTAAAAGGAAGCGTTCCAAAATGGGGGTTTTTGTAACAAAATCTCCAGTGACAAGTCTAATATTTTAAACTCCTCAGAATATTTTTAATTCATCATTCTACAGATGAAAAACTGTGTGTGCTACTAACTTTATCTACTGAGTTTCCCTTTAACTCATTAAATAACTCATCTGCATCCTTAGTACACTGAACAATGAATCAAAAATCTCACATCCAGAGCAGAGCTTAAGAACGTGAGCAAAGGTAATCTATTCAAACCAAAAGAATTGGGATATACCTCTTGTACAAATCATGCAAGTCACGCTTTGCCTTTAAAAGGATTTTGATTATTTGACTATAATGAGCAAAAAACCATTTGCAAAGTGACTATCATTTAATTGAGTTACTCCAGAGCTAAAATTTAGCACTTTATTTTAAAACTCCACTTTAATTCTTCGAGGAAAACGTGATACAAATTCAAGCTGGGTTTTGCTGAAGTGCTCTTCAGGAAATGGCTTGTATTATCTGGAAAACATGCATGCGGTAGTAAAAGAAAAAGAGCTCCTAATGGAGATAATTTAGAAAAGTATTATTAGCAGTCTTCAGCCTCAAGTAGTCATCCCTTTCTTCAGATTTCAGATCTGCAGAAGTCTGTTTCCTGGACAGTCTTAATAGGCGAGAAGCTGCAACAAGCTAATTATTGGTTTATTGGGGTTTATTTCTATTGACAAAGCCAACGTGTTTAAAAATCTGTTACTGTCTATACATTAGGCAAGTTTTCTTGTTATCACTGACTGCGCACTGCTGAAGTCATGCATTAATATTTCTACTTAACTTGCTTCTTTGACCCTTTCCTTCCCCTTTGACTGTAAGAAAGCTTATGAGAAATAAGAACAGGCAGCAGGCATTTCCCTCCAACAACCATGTTTTCAAGCTAGAGAATGTATTTTCACCTTTTTTTTTCTGTGTTATATGTTACATTAGAGAAAAAAACCACCTAATTCTTGCAAATAGACCTATGGCATCCCATCTGGCCCAAAAAAAGACAAATGTTTTCCCTAAGCACTGGGTGGGGTGGGTTCCATCGGAATCACTTTTCTGCTTGTTTGTGACTGACTATGTGTTATATTCCTAAGAAAACAAAGAAACAATAACTTGCTAGTCCATTAAAAGCAAAAAATCAATTAAAAAAGAAGTATATGTGAAATGCAGCTTCTTCAGCTTTCCACTTTTGACCTCTGCAATATTTTCTTCTGCAGCTTCTTATTTCTGTCAAACCATCTCTTTTTATATAGTTTTTAAATCATTTTATTCTAGTTATAAATTTTAAACTGATTTCCAAGACTAACAAAGATGGACCTTAGTGCTTTCTTATTGCTATTTAATTGCCTTAACACCATCGGCAGTTTGACAAATTGGCTAAGATGTATCCACTTTTTTCCAGTCTCACCTTAATAGTTTTTACTTCTATGGTTTAATGCCTTGGTGTTTTTTAAAAGTCAATGTGTAGTAATATGTTCAATGCCAGGAGATCTGAATCTTGGCTAGGAACACACTGATGCAAGACAAAAACTCAGAACAGAATTTTTGCTTGATCTTGACAGACAGCTGTAAAATACAGAAAAGAACTGTACGGTCGTAATTATTTCTGCATTACACTGCTTAAGCAGCAGAATGGCAAGTCACACGCCTTAACATGAAGAGTAGCTTGCCTGCAACTTGCAGGTAATTTTATTAGGCTTCAAATAATGAAAGGAAAGCTATGATAGCTTTATTAGCTTTCAAAAACTAAATATTTCAAGCCCACCAGAAATCATCAACCTCATTATATTTAGAAGTGTCTAGAAACAATAAGCGTTTCATTGTGTTCTTGAATCATTTCTCTATGGGATATTTTGGAAGTACTGAGTGATTCAAATATGATTCAAAACTTATAACCCTAATATGCTTTAATCAGCTCAGGATGGAAGGTAGGAAATAAAATTCCAGATATGGTATGGTCAGATCTTTGAAAAAGACAGCTCACCAGTTCGCTTCTGAGGCACTATCTCCAGCGTTCTCAAACTGGATTAAGATTTTGAGCGGAGAGAAAAGCAGCTGGATTTTTTTCACATGGATTGTTCTGGAAATTTATATACTTCATCATTTTCTTCTCCCAAACTACATTTGAAAATGTAAGCTCTATTTATTTACAGCATTTCCTACCTCTCTCTTGCTATCAAGATGCTGAAAAAGACCGTTTCACCCCTCTAAGCAATATGTCACATAGAAGCACACATCGCATCTCTGATGTTTTTATTAAGAAGGGCATACTGGGTTTCCAGGTGAAAATTAAAGTGTTTCTGCTCACTATGAAGACCAAAATTATGGTGCTGTATTTGTTTATGAAAGACATTATTATGACTCATGATAGTAAATGATGGTTCACAGAAATCATACAACGAAATACTTTCCCATGATTAAAGAAGTTCGCCTTTAGTCCCAGCAATAATGACAACAGAATTTTAACAGCTTTTCTCTGTTGACAACCAAAGTATCAATATTCTCACTTACTTTCAATGTATGAAGGACTGATATATGAATGGTTTGTGTGCAAGAGAACTATCTCTATTTACCTGGACCTTGAATACTATATTTTGTAGTATATTATAGAAGTGATGGGGTTTTTTTAATTTTAAATTACAGAAAAGTGCATACCAGATAGTCTGGAACTTAAGTTTTCATGAAATCCAAATAAGCATCTCAGGTGAACAGTGTAATTGGCTGTAGTTTAGTCATCTCAGTTTTAAGGTATGGTGATATCAAAGAAATATCAAAGTAAATTAAAGTAAAACTTTTCCTTTGCAGACATTCAGCTTTAAACAGACCTGAAGACTATAGTGGTTTTGCTTTCAAAATGCTGTGTATTGTTTGACTGGGGGGG
>Ga0065711_1038898_pt1 | contig 18307 bp, 8 predicted proteins | sample Hoacrofraction12_FD_59098 | JGI IMG/M metagenome (GOLD analysis project Ga0065711, IMG submission 59098) | Hoatzin crop microbial communities from Cojedes, Venezuela - Epithelial fraction 12 v2 (version 2) | ecosystem: Host-associated > Birds > Digestive system > Esophagus > Crop | place... | reverse complement strand
TTTTTTTTTTTTTTTTTTTTTTTTTCTGGAGAGAGAGAGGTGGAGTTTACAGATTTCATTTCATTCCAAGCAGATTAGGTAAAAGATTTTTGGTAACTTTTTCAATGGAAGCCAAGGTGAAATTGCTAGGAAGGAAATATACCACCTGGAAAGAAAATGAAAGGAGAGGCAATGCTGAAATGGCTTTTGGAAGGTGAAGAGTGATTGCTTGAAATTGAGGAGAAAAGACTGAAAGAATAGGACTAAAAGCTAGAAAGAATAAATCCTGTATGACTATCCATTTTCAAATTTTGCAGTCAGACTCTCTGTAATGAACTTGATCTAAAATGAGCAGATGCCATCACTTGCTTAGGCTGGTTTGGCCAGTCTGGAATATACTCCTTTGAGGCAGAGTGTAGAGAAGCTTTGTCACATGAAAAAAAAGAAAGTTTTATTCTGTTTCTCTGCTTAGAGAACTGTTTTTTTTATAATATCAGTTCAAAAGCAGAAATATTTTCAATGTCATGAAGATGTCTCAGGTCCAACATCTGTTGTGGCATATACAATATTATGTACCACAGACCATTACTTTATGGGGGGGGGGCGGAAATTTTTATTTTTTTAATATTGCCTCAAGGCTGTAATTAAAGAATATATTAACCTTATCTTATTTTCAAATTTTTCTTTATCTTCTCTGATTGGAGGCAAAGTATGTCTTTTTCAGATGCTTGACTCCAGATTTTGTGTTCTGCCTGATGGCTAAAATGTGTTTCGTAATGAATAATGTTTTGTTGCCTCCTAATTTTCCTCATACTTTTTATCAGAATCACTACCAGTAACTGTCATTATGGTGAAATCATGATCCTAGATTTTGCCCTTACCTGGATTTGTGAATTTCTTCCTGAAAAGAGCAGGAATGACATTGTGCATTCAGGAACAGCACTAATGTGAAGTACCCATTTTGAGGTCAGGGTTCCTATTTTCCACTTCCATTGAGTCATACCCTTCCAATCAATGTAGCTTCCTAACCAAAAATAAAAGAAAAAAAGAGACAAAACCCACAAATCCAACAAGCTTATCTGTAATAAAATAACAAGGAACAAGGATCAAGACAGCCTTAGCTCTGAATCTTCTTTGCAGAACTCTGTTAAAGGGAAAAAAACAGATACCTCGTAATTTTGTCTGCTTGATTGTCATAGCTCCACCTTCAAACTGAGTGTCTCTTGAAAATTTTTTGGAGAGCGGTTAGGTGCTCCTCAATGTTTGTGCACTGCAACTAATCCTCGGGGTTAATCCCATAATAAATGTAATGGGTGGTATAAATTATCTGTAGTAAGCACAGACAAGAGTTTTTGGAGCCGAATTTGAAGTTCAAAAGTGTTCGTAGGTCTGGATTTGATGTGGTGCTCCATTTGATTAAATACAGTTGTTACAATTCTTAAGAAGGCAGCAAACCAAATAAAGCAAATTTGTGCTTGTAAGTGAATCCTTAGCTCCTAGGACAACTTAAATTGTTTAGAAATGGAGCATTCTGCTTTATGTATGAAGTTTTTAATACCTCCAGACTCTAGTTTAATTCCTTTGGCTCGCTTACCTTTTCTTCTATTTACTTTTTTTTTTTTTTTGAGAAGTCCAACTCTGTTGTTAGCAGGGAAAACTACTATTGCCCATACTACCGTCAATAATTTTTTTTTGTATCTTCTGAATTATTTTCTTCATTTAATTCCACCCCAAATAAGAAAGGGTAATGAGTGAATTAGACATTTCTTTTGTGTTTAAGCAGTTTTAAATTCTCTTGGACTTCTCTTGTTGTTTGTAGATTTTTCCTTTTGATATAATTTTGAGGGACTAATCCTGTTTGTAGTTTTCTTTAACTTGATTTTTAATTTTTCTTTTAAGTTTTATTTTCAGGATGACAAACAATTCATATTTGCAAAACCATGTCCAGACACTACTTTAGTGGAGGAAATAATCCAATTTCTGACAGAATAACTTCTGCAATGGTAGCAAGTTTAATACTTTGTACTGTAGCACGGTTAGTAGAACAGAAGCAGTAAATAAATTTCTGTATTGTCTTCTTAGTCTTTGAGGATCATGTCCACTGTTCAGCTCAAAGTTATTGGGACTTCAGGATTCTTAGCAGGTCAATGTTCTATTTTTCAAACCATAAAACCACTAATCATGAAAAGTAATGGGAAAAAAATTTGCTTCTAAAAATAAGAACACTTTTCCTCTCATTTTTCTTCTTCCATATGAAGAAGATTGGTGCTTAATGAAAGTAGATTTCACCATGTAGAGGACACAATATGTTAACTGTAGGAAAAAAAAAGCAGAGATGAAAGGGAAATTCTGTGTCCAGTTCAGTATGATTATTTTATTTTTTCAAAGTTTTCATGATAGTTAATTTAAATTCTGCATATGCACTTGACTAAGCTAAGGTTAGGAAAAATTATTCCACATGAATGTCTCTGTTGTGTCTGCATGTTGTTGCTGACTGTAAGTAGCATAGACCAAGCTTTGACTGCAGTGTAAAAGCACTACTACTAAACAGCAGCTGGAAAAACACAGTCAGATGTGTAATAAAGCAAATGCCAAACGTGAAATTGACTCCTCTTAACTTTAGTTAGGTATCTTAATTACACCAGTTATTGCAGCTTGATTTATACACAATAGAAAATGATCTGTCCAAGAGACAGATCATCATATCCAATGATGACATCATCATTATGTTTTCCTTACACATACAGATATAGCTAGATATCTACCCTGGATGAGCTGACTAAACTTTAGATATGGAAGTTAAGGCCCATCCAAATCATAAACAGGTCAGCAGTAGACTTTTTTTTTTTCTTCAAACCATGCAAATGAAAAGTAGCTGTGATGTCATTTTGATAAAGAATCCAAATTGTGTCAGGTTTGTGGCACGGCAAAGGTCTTTACTTTTGAATTAATATAGTGTTAACAAAAATACTCCTGGAAACAAACAAGTATGTTTAAATCAATTTTTTTTTATATATAACTAGCAGTAGAAACAGTTTATGAAATCCAGAAAACAACAACCAGACCAAATCATCTGTGTCTTAGTTAAAAATATGTCAGATAGTAAAATCTATATAAAGACCGTAATGCCAGAATATACAGAAAAATGTATAAGATATGACATATTCTTTGTATTTATAGTTGAAAAAAAACAGTGGTAGTTTCTGAAAAAGAGTGTAGCATTATGTAATGAAAGAGTCTGTCATGGAAAGAATATGCAAAATTCAATAGATTTAAGAGTGTAAATTTTCTTCACTTTCACTTTTCCTGAAACTGGAGCACTAACTTCTGAAACTTGAAGATTTCTGTAACAAAATTTCTTTGCACATCAGAAAGCTTCCTACATTCCTATTCTTTTTCGTCCCACTTTTCCCACTGTACAGGCCACTCTCTGAGCTGTGACTCAGACTTGCTTCAAAGGCAAGCTAAAGAAAGCGTGTTTCTGTGCTTAGTGTTTCTATCCACATTCTCCTTTTCTACTTTACTGGCTTTTTCTACAGCAATGGGTGTAAGAAGGAAAAAAATGAAACACCAGTGGTATTTACAGCTCTGAACAGCAACTTGAACATAGTAAGGGCAATTTTTATCATTGTACTGAAATAAACAAAATACTCTGACTATGGAGGATAATGCTGGAAACTGCAGATAGTTAAGCAAAGAAATTGTCATACCTACTGTAACAGTTCCTCAGGAAGATGGCGAACTTATTGACCTTCAAAGTTGTCATATAACAAGTTGTGTTGGGTTCTCGTTCAATATTCCTAAGAAAAACTCATTATACCGAGGTAACGCCTCTGCCCTTGGTATTATCAGACAACATTTATTAATAGAAATTTAACTGCTATGGCAGTTCCTTTGTTTACTATGATATGGCATAGATTTACTGTAATTTATAAGCACAGAGGTATTGATATTTATTTTCTACCATTTTTTACAAGTTTTGGGAGCACTGAAGGTATGCAGTGAGTGAAATGAATGACAGTGAATACAACTTACATGTTCTTTTCAGCAATTCTGCATAAAATAATGGCCATGATGTGCTACTGTGTAACACCGAAGTCTTATCATTTATGATGTTTTTTTTACATGTAGACTCCCTGATAGGGCACTTCTTGATGGAAAGTCCAGGTCTTAATAGCAACATAGCACTGTTTTCTGCCAAAGTAAATTTGCCAGTGTAGAAGGGTAGGTGAAATGCAAGTCACATTTTATTCTAAAGAATGTCATACTTATGGTATCCAAGGAACAGTTCAGTGGATAAGTACACCAAGATTTGCCAAAAATGAATGTCAGCACTTTAGGTTGTCATTTGCTTCCATGAACTCTTTTTCTTTCACAATACTTTGATATACATGCCTCAGACATCAGTGCTGAGAATATTCCAGTCTGTAGGTTCCCTCTAAATGTTTGTAATTTGAGAATCTGAAATCAGAGTCCTGGATTGTTCAGTGTTTTCAGCCCTCTTCGTCCTACCACCTAGGTTTTTCTGTGACTAGGTCAGATCAAGTCAGCCATGACTGGTTGAAACAAGATTTTCTTCACTATAGTTTACCTGTGCACTTTGCAAGGTTTGATAATGTTTTCATCCAAAATCCAAACTCACAGAAGTCATCTTCAAATGGCTTTTGCTACCTGTATCTTTTTTATTACATGCATATGGTGCATGCTAATTTATTTTTTTTTTTTTTGTTCATGCAATTTCCCTATAAAGAGCTGACCTGAGAGCCTTTACTGCTGTAATTGTGTTTCAGGGGGGGATTAAAACCAGTGAACTATATTGCCTACTGAATTCCTGAGATATTAAATGACACTCTGCTAATGTCTCCTTTCAGTTATTTCAGAAAGACTTCTATTTATTTCAGAAATTTTGCCTCATTGTATTCCAAGTGATAAATTTATCCTATCCTGCATAAAGTGGGGTTAATTTGGTTGAATATTTTGGCCTTGCCAAGCCACTGTAGGTGCAATTGTTGTGTAGCAATAACTATTCGCTGATTTCTTATTAGTAGGAAGACATAATTTGATCTTTTTTTAGGACTATCTCTTATTTTGTGAAGCCTTTGGAGACATGCCCTGAAACACATGACCTGACTTGTTCACCAAGTTAATCTGTCCTAGTGTATCTGTATGTTTACATATATATACAGAAGAAACAGTAAACATATGAACGTAAGTGGTTAAACTTGATTTGAAAAGTAATTAAAACAATGGTGAACTAGAGTTTACCTGCTACAGTAATTTAAATAATAGGGTATAAATAAATGTCAGATGACTTCTCAGGCTGTGATTCTGATACCCATCTGTAATGAAAGAAGGCCAAAATTTAAAATAGAAGTTCATGATTTTTTTGTCCTTCCTTTCCTGACTGGGAAACAACTAGTGATGGGGATTTCAGAAAGTGCTTGGGATCGTCCTTTGACTTTTGTTCCCCTTAAAGCTGACTCTTCTAAAGCAGCTAGAAAACAGAGATATTAATTGCTGCTAACCCTTTTTTATACATCCCAGTGTGAATGTCTCTAGCTTCTATTCATTCCACAGGACATTAAAAGTCTTCTGCATCTGTTGCATATCTGATCTCAATTCCTTAGTCTACAGCTCTTTTTTTTTTCTGTACTTGTTTGCATTTCACTGCACTTGTTTTTCTTAATTAATTCAATTAATTAATTTTTCATGTTAGCATAATTCAACAAAGTTAGTAAATTATGATTTAGAAGTCATTAATTGTTCAGAATAGTCACATCAACAGAAAAGGAAAAACAATTTATTAAGAAAAATAATACATTATTTGTAAGGAGATTATTTATTTTTCTTTTCTGGAATGACTGGTTGCAATTCCTCTTCATATATAACAAAAGCTCACTAACTATTACTAATTCTTTCTTGTAAATGATATCCTGAAATTTAACATTGTAATATGTAATCCCTACAGCTGTGAATGTACATCAGCTAATATTTTAAGGTAATGCCCATTAAGATCAGTGTCAATTAACCACAATTCATTGTTTGAATATTGATCAAGCATATTTAATTTGCCATTAGTGTTACCAGAATGATGTATTAGTCAATTAAAATAGCATTGACTGAGAATCTTAATTAGATATTTAATTCTCCAGCCAGATTTAAGACAAACCTAACCATTGGTTTCAGTGCTTTCCCTTTGTCTAGAATATCTGATTTTATTTCAAGGAAAGATATTCACTTACACATCAGTCTGAAATGCCTTTTTTCAACTCATATTAATTTTCCTCTGTGTTTTCATTTATCTCCTGGAATTTAATATTTCCATCAAAGGTTTTCTAAACCTTGCATGCAAGTTTTTCTAAGCTGAATAAGCCCATTGCAATGAGGTATTACCTAACCACAGAAGAGTCTTTTCCAAAGCAGTCAGGAAATCATTTCCAAGATAGCCAGTCACTGACTGCTGCAAGAGAAAAAAGACTTTGACTGAAAAACAAACTTACAATCCCCAAGTATTTGTGCAGAGGCTATTGGGCATTTTGCAAAATGAGCTGAAATCCTTCTCTGTGCCTGTTTCCTAACTGAGCTTCTTGCTCATTTAGTCTGCAACCTTTGTTCCTAACTCTCTTATCCCTTTGCACCTTTGCTCAAATAGCCATGCCTGTTTACCCTCCACATCCCTGTTCTGACACTTTTGCCACTGACTGAAGTAATGTTTTCCTTCCATGTGGGGTGGTAAAGGACATCAGACTCCATTTTTGTAGTATTTAGGTAGGAAAGAGAGAGAAAAATCAAAGAGATCATCAGAAATTGAACGCTAAATACATTTTCCATTACACAACAAGAAACAGAAAAGGAGAAGAAAATATCCTGTTTCAACCAGATTGAAGCACATAAATGTGTTGTTTTTATTTTCTGTATAATAACAAAAACCTCAAAAATTAAACAAAATATTTCAATATTGTTTATGCTCAATGTTTAATCAGTGTGAAATATAATTTGTTTTCAGCATTTGCTTCTGAGAGTTTTAATATTTGGAGGTTTCATTGCAAAATGGAACAAAATTATTCTGTCATCTCATGAAATCAAAGTTTCATACTTCTGTGTCTAGGAGTACTCATAGCTGATAGGTAATTAAAGACTCAATTCAAATGGAGAACAGTACTGCATTTGAACTTAAGTCTGTTTTATAGAAGAGTTTATTTATGTGCCAGTTAATAAAAAGTCGACCAGATTAAGCAGTGAGAAATGGGTATTGTTTGCATTTGAAATGAGTCAACTCTTTTATTTGATGAAGCTAACCACTGCTGGAATAGCTAGAGATTTACAAAGCTGTGAATTCAAAATCAGGTTTAAAGTAGCTAGGTTAACTGTACCTCATTCAACAGTTTTTCTCTGGCTAAATTCCAGGGATGGCTGTTTCATCTTTACATGATTTGTTGTTAAATAAGCTGTTACTTGAATAGAGGTTTTCTGAACAGTGACACACAAAAGAAGAAAATTAAAGATTGTTTATGACAGACAACTGTTTTCTAAAGAATTTTTCTAGAATTTTAGATGAGCTGCTGTTTAACAGTTTCTGCTCTTCTGAGGTGAATAAGAAATCTCTTATTTAGCTTCTAGGGGAGATGGACTGAAAGTTTCAGTGTTACAATATTGTTACTGATCTGCTTGTACTTTAGATAATCAGATTCTAAAAGTTTGGCAGAGGAAAAACATGTTACACTTGCCTCGTTTCCTGTACTTTTCATTAAGCATACACTAATTGATGCTGTCAGACATGGGATACTGAGTTGGGTGAAACTGATTTAATGCAGTATGGCAGTTCTTTCATTCTCATGAAAGTAAATTGTTTCATGAAGTGTCAAAAGTAAGAAATGGAGAGGCACCGAAGAGCATACAAAAAGTATAAAAGAGGGCTGGGGTTTCTTAAAAGATCACAAATTTAGGTAATAAAAATTAAAGCTTATAACCTTTTTAACCACCTGCCATCCAGAAAATGCTGACAGGAGACGTTTTGTTCCAAATATTACTTTAGAGGAAGTGTGCTAGAAGTTGATTTTGTGACCTTTTTGAGTTCTCAGTAGCACACAGCTTTGAAAACAATCCATGGACCTCTCTAAGCACCTGTTGAATACCTCATTAAAAGCTTTGAAATTCTTCATGACCTTTTGGCATGCTTTAAGAACCATACACACACAAATAGAAACACTATTTTAAGCTTCGCCTTCTTTCTAAATGTGTCTTCTATTCCTATTTGCAATAAATAATTTTATTAGAAAGAAATAATGAGAAAGAAAAAGACGCTTCATGAAGAAATTATTTTTCCTGAAAATTTCTACAAAGTAGTGAATCTTCATCTGACTGTTCCTAGTTCTTACACCTTCAGTTTACAAATTTCTGCCTTTGTTAATTGAGTAGGAATAGTGGCTGAAAAATGTATGTTTTTTCACCATTCTTTGTAGGAAAATAAGGAAGTGTTGATGGAGTGAATTTTAATAGAACATTTCTCTATGTGGTTAGAATAATATGCATATATATTTCTGTAGGATTGGTGAAATTTGTCTTTATTTGATTAAAAGATATTCATCAGACAATTGTAATGTGAATGATGCTTCACTTTTTTCAGATTAGAGCAAAATAGTAAAGAGCTTTCTTTTGCATGTGGCACACTAAACAGAAAATTAAAATTAAAAAAATTAAAACAAAGCAAAATGAAAGAAGTCAAGCACTGTAAAACACAAGACTATGAAGTTAAATTGCTTTCATTTACTTCTTGAGCTTTTATCATTCTTTTTCCCTAGTGCACAGGAATTCTTACACTTCAAAAATCAATTTATTAAAAAACTAGCATGCCTACATAAAGTATGTCTTTCTTGTATTGCCTCTTTACAAGTTCATTGTTTTCTAAAGTTCAACTTAAACAGAAATAACATGAAGAGGTAAAAAAAGATTACAACTGAAATTATACATAAGCTTAAAATGAATGTTATGAGCTGTTTTTAAAATAGCTTTAATTTTGAGGTATGTGAATTAAAGATTCTTTTCTTTCAGCTTCCTTTTCTCTTTGTTCATTTAGAAATTTGCCCAAAACAGGTGATCAAAATGTCACCTGTTCAAAGCTAAGAATTCTGAAAACAATCACTGATATTTAGAGTCTGATATTGATTTGTGGATGCTGCTGAATATACTATAACTGAACCATTAGTAACCATGAACAAATTGTGAAGAAAAGATTCAAACAGCTCAAACTTCAGATTTATTTGGCATAATTAAAGTATTATCAGTGAAGTTATTCCTGTATCCAAAATTCAAGAAGACAAAACAACTTCAAAATTAGTAATACAACACCTAGAAGTAAAAATGAAGATTTTTTTTTAATCTGGCTGAAGTGAACCTAAAACTCACTTCATTTGAGTTAGACTTGCCCTATTGCAAGGTGGTGCATGTATTTTTCCTGTTAGCTGAAGGAGTCCCTCTTAGTCTGCGTAGGGCCCCAGATCAAAATGAACAATTGTCTCAAATATCTGTCTCAAGAGACAGAGACACTCAAATTAAGCAAACTCCTAAATCAGGCATTGTGCTTTGGGAACTTCCTCATTTTGGCGAGAACCTGGGCAGACAAACAGAATCCTATGGAGGCAGGGTGCCAGCTTGTGAAGGCCACCTCTCTCCCTCTGAGATGTCATGTGGGGGATGACAAGACCGTGAGACCACCTAGACCCTCTCCTCTATGTCCACCATCTAAGCACAACAGTACCCCTCACCTGAGGATGAACAAAGTGTTGAAGACAATCTTTGAATCGCTGTTGAATAGCAGCCAGTATTCCAAGATAAGGAACGTCTCACCATTACAGACTTGCTCAACCAAGGATGTACATCTGCTGTGAGACTGTGAAACAAGGAGTTAGCAAGAATAACAAGGACTCTGGTGTCCTCAGATGATGCATGACCATAAAAGGACAAAAAGAGTAGGGGTCTTACTCCCCAAATGACCACCAGAAACCCTCTGAGACCCCCACACAGGTCCAGATGACTTTGCTGGCTCAGCACAAGCCCTGCACAAGCGCAAATAACCCTACTTGTGCAACATAATGAATATGCATTAAATAGGTGGAATAATTGTAAAAGTTAGTTGGAGCTTTTGTAGCTTTTGTGTATAAATATGCCATGCAATTCCAGGCAGGTGTGCACCCACCACCAGAGGACTCTGACTGACAGCAGAGACCGTTGCTGGATCCAAAAGTGATGGTATCTTTTATCTTTCCTTTTGTTTCCCTTTCTTTCCCTGTCTATGTATTTCTAGGCACATCAGGGCAATGTTGTTGAAAATTTGTCAATCCACTATATTTTATGGTTTTATGTAATCAAATCATGTTGTTGTAAGTTTTGCCAAGTCAATATCCATTCTAACCCCATTGGGCTAAAAGTAATGTTATGAAGTTGCACAGTTACCATCTTTTGTAATCTTAAATGAATTCCAAGTAAAGCTTGTTTTTTTTTATAATCAAACCTCTTCAGTCATTGTCATGACTGTTAGATATCATGCAGATAATCAAAAAGATCACCTCTCCCTTCACCCAGCAAGTGGGACAGGACAGTCTGTTATCCATCTCTCTTATGAACAAAATATGTCCTTGAATTCTTTTTTTAAATTAAACAATAATTATTTATAAGGTTTTTTTACAAAATTTACTGTATTATTCTAAAATGGCTTACAGTTTCTGCGTTCTCTAGGTTCAGTGTTTCTCTCTCTCACAATTCTTACTTGCTCAGTTTCCAAATATCAGTAAATTATTTCAGGAGAATTTATGACTCATTGTATAATCTTATTAAATAGCATTTGTTTAATTTTGTATTGTCCCTCCTTACTGAAGGGATTTTAACTACTGCCTGTGATTCTTACATACAGACATATGTTCTGAATTAAATGCTGAAGTTCACAGAGCTGACCGACAACATTCTGAGAACATTTGCAGGCTAGAATGGTTCATCCAATGCAGGATGTAATGGAGTTCTTTATCCAATTATCCACATGTCCTTACCTACCCTAACATTTGTAGTCTGGCACTTCAAGCTCTCTGTAATTGCTGTGCTTTGCTAATTTATATTCCTAAAGCCTGAGTGGGGGCTGGAAGTAAATGTATCAAATGGTTAAAAAAAAGAAAAAGTCCAGAGAGATCTGTAGCTTCAATAAACCGTGGTTTCACTGTGGGTTCTTAATCTTTTATCTCCTTGGGAGTATCAAGAACAGCTAGTTTAAAATGCAGAACTCCTATTGCTTTCAGTAGGAATAGATTATGTGGACCTCAGTTGGACCTCAGAGATTTTTTTTATTTTTTAAGTAAAAATGGACCATGTTAAAGGAGAATTTATTTATTTACAAAACAAAGAAATGTAACTCTAAATCTCTAGATAAGGGGGAGAGAGAGTATTTTTCAAATGTTTTTGATCTATTTGCTCATGACATTTTCTTAAACAGCCCATTAGGCCATAAAAGAGTATTATGCTAACGTAGCTATCACTTGCAATTTATTTTTTTTATTTGTAATTCATCTTTAATCACTCAAATTATAGTAAATGCTGGAAATATGCATTCCTACTACTCAGCCAACAAAAAGGCAAGGGTTTTTTCTATCAAAATTCAAAGTTTTCAAATAATAAATTACATTTCAAGCACAGCTCAAGATCATCTTTCCTTTGATCTAAATATGAAATGACAAGTAAGAGGTGATGTCTACCCTTCAAGAATTTTCAAACAGATTCTTGTAGGAAAAGTTCAGCGTGCTCTAATCATGGGACGTAATTGTCAGATTTACAGGCAAACCTAATTTCTCATAAATTAATTCCAAACAATTATATATCTGTATGTAGCCCTCCTATTCAAGATGGTGTTTTTAAGAAATACTTACTTCTACAATAGAAAAATATAAATAGAAACTCCAGCTGTTGCTAGATGATCTTCTTGAAAAAGATCTTTCTGAGACAGAAAAATGAAACTATAGGATTATGAATGTTTGTTTTGTGAATACATGGATCTTATGAATCTGATCTGAATTGTCTGGGAGAAGACGGCTTGTTTACTGTTTATTAACCTTTTGTTTCACTGTTTAGAAAGTGGGTAAATAGCACAGTACCACTGATTTTAGTACTATTTTACCCTTTCTACTGGCTGGGTAATTTTTTCTTCATTAAATCCCTGAATTTCTGATTTACAAGTTACTTCCTTTCTTGATATCAGTCTGTTGGATTCCTTAAGCACAACTTCTTCAACAGTTACGATTTCTATTGATTTTGTTCTTCTTTAGAAGTAAGACAAAAGAAGGAGGTCCTGTACTGCACAGGACTATCCAAACCTATGAAATAACTCCCTCTTTCAGTGCTTGGTAACTTTAGTTTTTTTCATTTTCTTTCTCCCAAGGCTTCCTTTTTTCCTGGGCCTTTAATTACGTTGAATAAAATTTATTTAACAAAAATTATTCTTACCTGTAGGACATTAACACCAAGGAATTTTGATCAGTGGTCCCACATGAAAACAGAATTATTTAACAATACAGAAAGATCGTACCAACCTATGACTAAATTAATAAAAAACATCAAAGTCATTACTTACTTCTGAAAATATCACAACAGTGGAAACAGAAGCTGGTGCTCCCACACTTAAAAAAACAAGAATAAAACCAGATTAACACATATAGTTCATCACAGAACTCTTGGATCTATAAATCCAGTACTAAAGTCTCAAAGCTGTGTTAATCTAGGAGAAACATTTGAAAAGCTCCAATTTGAACACAGAACTCTGACCCAGAGATTCTCCATCTGACATCAGCTACTGCCTAAAGAGTGATGACAATCACAGTAAATTTGTTTCAGTTATTCCCTTGGAAATATTAGCAGGTTCTGTGCAGTAAGATACTTAAGTTATAGTTCTTACAGCAATGAAACCTAAAGCTATCATGAACAAAAACAACATTAGAAAACAAGGAAGAAATATTTAAGCAAGAGATAGAAGCCAGATAACTTCAAAAGCAAGATCTAAAAAAAAAAAATCTTTAATGGAAACCACCCCCTCCCTTGCTTTAATAATATTAAAACATACAGAGTAACAAATTATTCCATAATACTCAAGAGAAATGTGAGAAACCTCAGTTTAGAAAAGACTTCCACAGCTTGCAAATGCAGAAGAGTACATTTAGTACTGAAGAAAATCTGGATAACCTACATAAAAGTAATAAAATTTACTTATGGATAAAAGATGCAGAAAAATTTTTTCAGCAAGCGATTTTGCCTGTTTGTAGGGTATAATCTAAATATGTTAATAAATAAATTAGGAAAAAAGTATAAAGTACCAGGACAGGTGGTATGCAAAGTTATGGCCTAAAATTTGAAATCTCTGTGTCCTATGTGTTGTGGGTTTGCATGGCAAGGTTTTGGTAGCTACAAGCTGCAAAGGGGTGGATTCTATGAGAAGCTGTGAGAAGCTTTCCCTGTGCCCAGTAGAGCCAGTGCCAGCCAGCTCTGACGGACCCGCTGCTGGCCAAGGCCAAGACAAGCAGCGATGGTGGTAGCAACTCTGTGATAACAAATTAAAGAAGGGGGAAAAAACCTGCTGTGGAGTAGCAGTTGAGAGAGAGGAGTGAGACTATGTGAAAGAAACAACTCTACAGACACCAAGGTCAGTGAAGCAGGAGGAGGAGGAGGTGCTCCAGGCACCAGAGCAGAGATTTTCCCCTGTGATGAAGACCATGGTGAGTCAGGTTGCTCCCCTGCAGCCCATGGAGGTCCACTGTGGAGCAGATGTCCACTCGCAGCCCGGGAAGGATCCCATGCCGGAGCAGGTGGATGCCCAAAGGAGGCTGTGACCCCATGGAAAGCCCGCACTGGAGCAGGCTCCTGACAGGACCTGCAGACCTGTGGAGAGAGGAGCCCATGCTGGAGCAGGTTTGCTGGCAGGGCTTGTGACCCCATGGAGGACCCACACTGGAACAGCCTGTTCCTGAAGGACTGCACCCGATGGGAAGGACCATGGGGCAGCTCATGAAGAGCTGCAGCCGGTGGGAAGGACTCACATTGGAGAAGTTTGTGGAGAACTGTCTCCCATGAGAGGGACCTCATGTTGGAGCAGGGGCAGAGTGTGAGGAGCCCTCCCCCTGAGGGACAAGGAGTGGCAGAGACAATGTGTGATGAACTGACAGTAACCTCCATTCCCCTTCCCACTGCGCCGCTTGGGGGGAGGAAGTAGAAAAATGGGAGTGAAATTAAGCCTGTGAAAAAGGGAGGGGACGGGGGAAGGTGTTCTAAGGTTTAGTTTTTATATCTCATTATCCTACTCTGATTTGATTGGTGATAAATTAAACTTTTTTCTCCCCAGGTTCAATCTGTTTTGTCCTTGATGGTAATGAGTGATCTCTCCAATTATCTTTATCCTTATGGTCCTTATCTTGACCCACAAGCCTTCTGCTGTACTTTTTTCTCCCGTGCCCAATTGAGGAGGGGGAGTGATAGAGTGGCTTTGGTGGGCACCTGGCATTTATTCAGGCTAAACTGTAACATGATGCTAACATAACATCTGCAAATCATTCTTGCAAGTAAAGTTACTGCGCTGATAAGGAATGGTACAATTACTGATTGACAATGAGTTATCAAGCCACATCAGAAGGGGAAATTATTTATGTTGCTAGGATCAGATCATATCTGTAGTCACTCTGTGCCAGTATTGTACTGGAAAGAAAAAAAAGAAGCCATCACCTTCTGACTGACGGATTATGAAGACAGCCTAATCCAGGCAAAGAAACTCCAGGGAGCTATCAGGAAAGTGTATGAAACTCTCAAACTATTTCTATTTTGTAACATATAGAAAAGTTGAAAGGCTATTGTAAAAGATATTTTCTAATTTATGGATTTAGTGATAAACATGAAAGATATATCTCACCATTTTGCATCAGTTCTGGGAATCACGAAATATCTCAGTATCTCAAAATAGAAGGTCACTGACTTTAAATTTAATAATAAAGACAATTATAGAAAATAATCACACAGGAAATCCCAAAAGAGTATGACAGTTATTTTAAGAGGTAGGCACCAAAGCATTTCCCTGGAGGGTTGAAAGAGAGTTGTCTTAGTGACTGGGAGAGCTTGTTAAAACTTTCCACTGATGCTCTCTGGAACGGCGCGTGGGATGAAATTCTCACACACTGTGTATTGAAAACAATCAGATCACAGGTCTGCATGGAAGAAACATATTTTCTGCCTTAAGACTGTGATAAATTTGTCACTGATGATTTTGTGTTGAAAGAAGCTGCATATCGAAAAAACTCTAATCTGGTACCTGTGGCTCTGCGGTTAGATCTACACGACCAGGACCATATACAAGGGAGTCGGAAGTCAAGTCACCATGCTCCAGAGGACAAACAGAGTTCTGAGGCTGGTGCTTGCACATGAGGATACTTTCACTGTAGCGCTCTTTAATCACATGTGAGTTGTGGGGCTGTGGAGCCAGGGAGCATCGGTAACACTGTACCACATACGTGCTGTCTGCCAGTACTGCTTGTAGAGAAGGGGTAGTGCGAGCAGTAAAGTATGCTTAGATCTGGTGCCTCCAGTACAGTAACAGCTGTGACAAATGGCTATTCCTCGAGAATTTGTCTTGTGACAGAACACTTCAGAGGAAAAAGAAATCTAAGCATCCAGCTAAATAAGAGGCCTGAGTATCATGCTCAGAAAACAATCTCTGTAATATACATTGGTCCTGAAGGACCGAAGGACTGTCTGGCAGAGTAGGAAGAAGAAAACATGTCCAGATGTCAGCCCCTAAGGCTGAATTTAGAATCCATTAGATAAAGTAGTACCCATTGCTACAGATCCCTTAGAAATTCTGTTCAATGTTTTGAAAAATACCTCAGTGATTTAAGTGTTTTCCTCAGTATGCAATCTCTAAAGAGCTGTGATTTTTAACATCCATATTACAACATTTCTGGAGCCTGGGTGCTTTTTCCTGGAGCTTTGTTGATTCTGATCCAAAAGTAAAACTTCATTATCTATAGGAAGTAGTGGCTGGCTGTCTATGAGATTCTTCAGTGGATTATTCTCTCACAGCACAAAGAAAGAATACTGCTGTACCAGTACTTCTTCTTAGACGTGTAATATGTGTTTTACCTGTACTCATGAGTTTTAGAGTCTAGTGTGGTTCTTAAATGTTAAACAATAAGTTTTCCTTGCCTTTAACTGGAATTAGAGCACGTGTTTGACATATACAAGAAATGTTTCAAATGTATCCATATCAAAATTTAATCTGTATAATTTGATTTCTTGAGGTTAATTTGATAGGTATAGATTTATAATAAATGCCTGCTCATGCCAAAACCTCTTCAGCACCAGGTATTCCAACATAAAAAGCTGAAGTAAAGCTGAAAGAACAGAAGAATGTATATGGTTTAATGTGTATAAAATGAAGTTATACTCTAATTATTTGATGAACAATAAAATAGGTGGCAAGAAACAGGACATTTAAGCAGTTTGAATGCATTTCTGGATAAAAATTTCCTTTCAGTTTAAATGAGATATATTTTCATAAATCTTTCTGTGTTTATTATTCTTAATTATTGTCTTATTTTCTCTTTTTTTTTAAATTTTTTTATTTTTTGATGATGAAGATGCAAAAGTCTTTACTTTTTGCCTGGAGAAGAGATCTGATAAGCCAGTCATCTTCTGCAAGTACTCTCAAGAACCACCTTTTATCCTGTCTGCAGGTGGAATCAAGAAGGAGAAGTGTTTATGAACTTAGGCAATTTTGAATAAAAAAAGCAATCGTTTTTTACATATTTCTTTTTCTTCAGAAATCTACTGTTTCTGAAATTCTGAATTTATTTTGTAACAAGAAAAAAACAATTGTTCTGCATGGTCAGCCCTTTTGATTCAGATAGATAAGTAGGTTGTGTTTTTAGGACTCTGATTACATCTGTGTCCACATGAATATGGTGTCATTACACATGACTTTTTATCTCAAAGGGTTCATTTAAATAACTCTTTAAGACTGCATGATTGGACATGTGGCACTTACATTTCAATCTGTTTCAAGGGACTGGAAAAGAAAAATAATGTTGCATAGCAGTGGCCTGTCATCATTATCAGGCTTCCAGGAATTACTTCAAACTAAGTTGTCGGGACCATTTCAGTGAAGTCACTGAGGTGAAGGGCTCCGGAGTGGACAACTGCGCCGGGGAACCCTTTTCTAAAGCGGCAGAATCGCGAAGTCAAAAGTGCAGGGAGGGAGAAGGCACCCCAGCCCCGCTGCCCGCCCCCCCCCTCAGAGCAGGCAGGAGTCAGCTGCTAACGAGCGGGCAGCTCTGACTCAGCGGGGGCGGAGTCAGCAGTGACAGAGGGGTGGCCCTCCTGAGTACAAGAGCAAACCCTAGGGAGCGCGAGCGACCAGGAGCACGGTGAACAGGGTGGGCAAACAGGGTGTGGCACGTCAGAAGGGTGTGGCGTGGCAGTTTGCGCGGCAGTTCACACAGGCAGGGTGTGCAGGGAAGGCAGAGGCTCCCCCACCAGCTCCCGAAGCAAGCTCAGGAAACTCATCTGCAGGAAGGAAGCCCAGCCATGGCACCCCACCATCAGAAGGCTGCTTCTTCCCTGCTGGTCAGAAAGGAAGCTGCAACCCAGACTGAGGTCCCTAGAAAGCACACAGCTGTCCAGGTCTCTGGCTGCAGCGAGTGTCACCAGCTAGTGCTGGAAACAGACAACAGCAAAAGGAATATGTGCATAAGGTGCAAACAGGTGGACTACCTACTCTGCCTGGTGGCAGAGCTAAGAGAAGAGGTAGATAGGCTACGGAGCATCAGGGAGGCCGAGCAGGAGATCGACTGTTGGAGCCGTGCCCTGACAACCCAGGAGTCTACTCAGAAACAACCTGTAAAAAAGGCCCGGGACCAAAGAACACTAGTAACCTCCCCCCATCGGGCTGAAGGAAGGGACGCAAAGGAAAACAATGAGTGGAAGCAGGTCCGCAATCGGGGCAGGAGGCGAACCCTTCCCTTGCCCACCACATCTCCACAGGTGCCTCTGCATAATAGATATGAGGATCTAGATGTGGAGGACAAGATGGTGGATGGTGCAGGGGTTGACCCATTCACATCGGAGAAGGCACAAAGATCAGAAGGACCTCCCTCTAGTATTACTACCAGCTCCACAAGGAGGAAGAGACGAGCCATAGTTGTAGGAGACTCCCAGCTGAGGGCAACAGAGGGTCCGATATGCCAGGCAGACCCTCCTCTCAGGGAAGTCTGTTGCCTCCCGGGAGCACGGGTCAAGGACATTGCTAGGAAACTTCCTA
>Ga0065711_1038897_pt1 | contig 18308 bp, 10 predicted proteins | sample Hoacrofraction12_FD_59098 | JGI IMG/M metagenome (GOLD analysis project Ga0065711, IMG submission 59098) | Hoatzin crop microbial communities from Cojedes, Venezuela - Epithelial fraction 12 v2 (version 2) | ecosystem: Host-associated > Birds > Digestive system > Esophagus > Crop | place... | reverse complement strand
TTTTTTTTTTAGCCTCTGCTCTACCAGGTCCGTAGTCATTTGTGAACTGGAGTACTTTGCTGACAATGAATACCACTCACTTTGCATTTTCATTCCAGCTTGTGCTGCTTAATGTCACTGAAGACTTCAATGACTCAATTCTGAACAACAGAAGTGGCGATGGATTTTGCGAGCAGGTTTTCATAAAAGCCGAGGTCTTCTTGACTCTAGGGATCATCAGCCTGCTGGAAAACATCCTTGTCATTCTTGCAGTGCTGAAGAATGGAAACCTACATTCTCCCATGTATTTCTTCCTTTGTAGCTTGGCTGTGGCAGATATGTTAGTAAGCATGTCAAATGCCTTGGAGACTATCATGATTGCAGTCCTGAGCAACGGCTATCTGATCATTGATGACCACTTTATTCAGCATATGGATAATGTTTTTGACTCAATGATTTGTATTTCTTTGGTAGCCTCAATTTGCAACCTCTTGGTTATAGCCATTGACAGGTACATAACTATTTTCTATGCTCTCCGTTACCACAGCATCATGACTGTGAGGAAAGCTTTAACCCTGATCGTGGTCATTTGGATTGCTTGTATCATCTGTGGCATCATATTCATTGCCTACTCAGAAAGCAAAACTGTCATTGTCTGTCTCATCACCATGTTCTTTACCATGCTCTTTCTCATGGCGTCCCTTTACGTTCACATGTTCTTGTTTGCACGCCTGCATGTTAAGCGCATTGCAGCCCTCCCCGTGGATGGGGTGCCCTACCAGCGCACCTGCATGAAGGGAGCTGTCACCATCACAATATTACTTGGTGTCTTCATTGTTTGCTGGGCACCTTTCTTCCTTCACCTCATTCTCATCATTTCTTGCCCAATGAATCCATATTGTGTCTGCTACACTTCACATTTTAATACCTATCTGGTCTTGATAATGTGCAACTCAGTAATTGATCCACTCATTTATGCTTTCCGGAGTCTGGAGATGAGAAAGACTTTCAGAGAAATAGTGTGTTGCTGTTACGGCATGAGTGTGGGACAGTGCATGCTGTAAACATCTGGCTTTGTATTGAGAACAGAGAGAGGATACATATGATAGGGGTATAAATATATACATGTACCTATATACACAGCAAATCCACTTTAAAAGCAGTGCTTGAAGGAAGGGCACAGAAAAGAAAAAAATAACCTTCTCCTTGATCCCTTGATTTATAACTTTTCAAAATTAAAACCAGATTCAACTAAATTATTTGAAGTTTTTAAATAGTTGTAACAGAAGAAAATCCAGAGAGGTTTACAAAACAGCTTAAGAAACTTGTTGGAAAAACTAATCCTGAAAGTGAATGCTACCTTGTAGAGACTGAAATAATATTGTCTCTACCATTCATTTGTACCTGATGCTTTATCTCTGTGCCACTATCAACAAGTCTGTGTTTTCTAAAAGATTCCATTAGAAAACTCTACAGAAAGCTATTCACTTACAAGACAAATAAAACACCAACAGGTATTTCCTCTACACTTACTCCCATGCCTCCACCTTTTATTAGAAGAATAGATTGACATTTATGCTGCTTGCTATAAAGCAACCCAAGTAAAATCTTTGAAGGATGAAAGTAAACATTCCTCTTGCACCAAAATATTCTTTCAGTAGAAATCAGTTAAGTGAAAAGGAACAGCTACTGTATCCATGATAGTGTGACTTAAACAGCTGGCTGATAGAAGTGACTCATTTGAAGAGGCCATTTACATTCATCATTGTGATATAGGAGTATGATATCCCCAAATCATCTATTTTTTAAGAACCTGAATGCACTGATCTATGTAACATTTGGTATGCTGACAAATTACAGAAATCTCCTTTCGATAAATTGTCACCAATGAGACCCATCCCTCGAGAATTTTGAAGACTACACAGAGCTGAACATAAGAAACAGCTAAAATGCAAAATGGTTTGAGTTCAGGTTTGTGTTAAAGCTATATGTAGTCTTTAGAGACAGCCATTCGGCTACGCTAGGTACCTGGAAGAAATAGGATGTGTATGGCAGATGACTTCTATGCATTGAGAAATACATGTCATTGATCAGTCTTTTTACTTAAAAAGCTTTACTCTGGGTTCGGTAGATGGACACTCCTGCACTGGAAACAAGAAAGCAACATGCTGTTTGCAATCATTTTAAACTGGAGTTGGTGGCATGAAAATATGCAACTTCAGCTACATTAATTTAGTCTTTGTCTCTGCTTTTTATAGGAATAAAACATGTAAATGGCCTTCAAATAGCATATTGTAACTGAGCAAAGGCTGATGTGATTTGTGTACAACAACATACAGGCAGTATCACAGACAGTGCCAGACTAAGAAAACTCTAAGCCATTCTAAAGGCTACTTAGCACCTTTCTGGTATCTCACTTTTAGGAAGGGCAGTAACCTGAAACTCACAGGGGAGGGAGGGGATTCAAATATCCTCTAATGCTTTTCAACATCTAAAAGATCTCAATACTTTTTTTTTGTTTGAGTGGAGTTGCTAGGTTGTTGTTATTTCTGGGGCTCCCCTATGCCAGCTCGGGAACAATGATCCAGACCAGAACTTCCCAGTCTATTCTGACTCCAGTTCTGCACACACACACTAGTCCTGGTACAGCCCAGGCTGATGGTGTTTGACTGCTGCTTGCTCCAGAACCCAGCTCTGACTGTCTGTGGGGAAGATGCATCCCACAGTTTGCAAATACTGGCCTGTGTCTGACTGCATTTTACTTTCAGCAGCCTACAACATACGTAGGGAGTGACCTAACCTCCCAATCCTATGGAGTGTATAATTTTCACGGGGCCAAGAACTATCCCTCCCTGTGCTATAGCCACACCATCTGTCAGCCCAAACGAACCTCATCTTCCTTATTTCCCTTGCCCTCTGATCACACCTCAAGTTCCCTAACTGAGTTCTCAATTCCTCCCACAGTCCCATCTTTCCATCTCCCCAACACTCCCACTGTTCCACCACTTACCTAATCTCATAGCCCTTAATTTATAAAGCTAAATTAAAAATGCACCAAGTCCTTTGGGCACTGTGGAGCATGCAGCAGAAGAGACAGATGAAACTTCTCCCATGTTTCAGGTAGGGACCAGAGAAAATCCCAACAACTGGCAAGTAAGCTAAAACTGAATGCTTTCAGCCTTATCTGTGTCTCACAAATTGCAGTTTGGCAGTTCTCTTAGCTCAGCCTGTCTTACTTCTGCAATGTCTGATGTGCACATTAGAGATGAACTGAAACAAATCAGCATACGAGACCACACAACTGGCCTTTCATGGTGTGGATAGACTGTACCTACTTGTCATAAAAAACTCTACTTGTTGTCAGTGTTATGTAATGTTATACTCTGGAGCATGGTTTGCCATGATATTCTGCCTCAGGCTATTGTGTATTTAGGTTTTCTTGTAACTGATGTCCTGTTTGCTTCTGTTTTTTAAGGTGATTTTAGATGAGACTGATTCATACTATGCTTTGCTTTTAAGCAAAATATACATATGTTGAATAAAACAATCTGAAGACTTCACTTAGAAACCTGTTTGCTTCTATTAGAGCACCATGTCATGTCAAACCATCGTGCTGGTGGTCTGGTTCAGAAAAATAGAAATAGAGTGTAACAACAGGCAAAAACTTCCTCTGTCCTCCTCAGGACAGAGCTGAGGCTCAAGTCAGGACTCATCTACGAGACACACAAGGACTGGAACATCAGCAGAGGTACCCCAAAACAGTATCGTTTTCCAGCAGTGCACACTATATTTGTGTACATATAGCAGAACAAAAACATCACAGCAACACATGCTAGTACAGGGCAGCAGTCCTTAATGTACACTAGTAACCAGAGCAACAATTCTGTCTGCTGAGAATCTGTCCCTGTGTACAACTGCAGTGAAATGTGAACATGCTTTCAGAGTTATTATTATTAAGCTCAATGTACAGTCTGTTCGTAAGAAGAAATGTTTCTTCCTTGATATGAGTCCTGGTTTGAACAAGATCTATGCAGTTTCCCTCCAGATAGTATGAGAAATGGCAGACTGAGATAATACCCTTTTCATCTAAAGGTGCCATTTATATGGATTTATTGACTCAGTTTTTCTGCAAGAAAATCAGGCAGTACACAAGCACTGTAGGATTACCATTTGTTCAAAGACTTGTTAGAAAACCCTCATGTATTCAGACAAATATTTAATTTGCTGGAGCATCAGTTATCCCGCTAAGTCAACTCAACACAGTATATTCTGCAAATTACAGGCAGATTTGCCTCTTTCATATAAAATTTAACACTATGCAATTCAGCATTTTTCCGATCAAGGAATGTCTAAATATTTTAAAATTGAAAGCATTTGTCCTAATGGATAAATAACAAAGTCCAGGCACAGAATTCTGCTGTCAACCAAGGTCATCAGTAGCACCATTAGAACAAATACCTTGATTACTTCTTCACTGCAATAAGATGCTTCTCTTTGCTGAAGCCTAGTTTGGGATGAGGGCTAACTGTTTGGTTTGGTAGCTATACCTAAACCATTAAGGTGATTTTGAAGCTCACCCACAAAGGAATATTGCTTCACAACAATACACTGGAAACCCCTTTGCTGGGCAAGCCAGCCCAATCTCAGTTCCACACCTCTGAGACAGTATGAGAGAAAACAGGTAATCTGGGCACTGGGACACCCAGCACGGGTACAGCAGACACAACAGTTCCAGAACAGCTCCTTCCCATCTCTGCCATCCAAGAGTAGAGGCAAGCTACACTCAGACTGATTGGTATGAGGTGATCCCTTCTGAATAAGGCATAGATATTTGGACAGCGTTCAGTGGGCTACAGGGCACAGGAGGGCTCCCTAAACCTGCCTGATACAAGGAGGCTTGTATATCATAGGCGAGTCAAAAATGTCTCTGAAACAGAAACCATAAAAACTGGAACACAGTAAATTTGGTGTTTGTGCAATGCTGTATTGGTCAATAGGGGCAGAAGTCCAGAAGTATATACTTTATCAGAAAGATTTGAACCAATATTTTTAAGAATTCAGATAAATTTATATAATATTCACTTCATTCTGAAAACACTAATGATGAAAGTAGATTTGCTTGCTACTTTTACCCATTTAAATTACTGTGCACAAGAAGAGGACATACCTCCTTGTTCTGGTCTGGTGGTGGAAGTCTATTTGTTACCTGCTCTTTTGCTGGTATGAATGTTCACAGTGTCATAGCTCAGCATCTGCCCTAATCAGTCATGAATTTCCAAGGATTTTTTGTCTTGTTTTATACTTTTCATGTCTTTGTTTATGAAAAAACACACAGCTTTCATTTGAAACTATTCCTCTCTTGTGATTACAAAGAAGGCACTGCTGAAGTAAGATTTACGCAGAAAATCCATGATTCTACTGCTCAAACTGTCTCCATTCATAATAAACACAGCCATTACTCACCTTCAAGCCTAACTGATGCAATTACGGTTTGTTCTATATCTATCACTGATTTGAGGTCAGAAACAAACATTCTAGAAAAAAAATCAAATATATAGAGCAGTCTTCATTCACTGTAATGAATATAATAAGCAGCACAACACTTTCAACACATTACTGATATAATGACTATAATCATAAGGATGAACATTGGGGCTACATTGCAACTGAACTATGAAGCCAGAGGCCAAACATATTGGACTTGAGACTGCTCTGTATTAACATATAAATACTATAACCAGATATTAATTGATGAAGCAATGAATACAGCTTAAATTAACAGGATGAAGGCTTGTTTTTTTAAAATAAACACCCGTGCACTGAATCAGAAACACTTCCAGCTATTCAGATTCATTAACTTAACTTGAATTAACATTTAAGCACATGTAAACCTACAGACAACCTGAGAAATTAACATTTCTTTAGACTTACTTATTCACAGAAGTACAAGAAACTGTAGGTGAGGCAGAATAACTACAGACCTCCTGCCTATACGCACCTGCTACTACACATGTTCCCATTCAAGTTTGCTCACTCAACACAATCCCATTTTATACAAGCAGTTGGGTAGCAATTGCAGTGCCTCTCCACCTTCAAAAGCTGCCCTACTGAAACAACCTACCCCAAAAGGGCCATTATACTGAGCCAGTTGATAATCAAAGCAGTGAAATGGTGCAGCTGGGAGAATCGGTCTAAACAGTTATTTCCTCTGATGAGAAAAGACAGTGAGGGCCTATTAGCACTCATTTCATTAGGGGTTCACATTACACCTTAACAGACTTTTGCATGAGTGTTGGTGTGTAAGACTTTAAGCTGCTGGAGCCCACGCTGAGAAAAGCATCCAAGTGTGATTCAGAGTAAGTGCGTTAAGAAACAGAGTACTTCCTCTGCTATTAGCATACAGCTGTGAGAGTCACCTCAGGACTTCTTCAGCTCTAAGTGTATTTAATACTTTTTCTCTTTTTATAATGCTTTATTGTATGGTGGTAAGTATTCTCGATGGCTAATATTGCAGGCAAGGAAGTTCCTCTTCAGCAGTCACTGAAGAGGATGAGACTTGTACTCACTGTCTTGACAAGTCAAATTCTGCTACTGCTTCACCATATCTATGCCAGGAACAACTTTCTCCTTCAGCTACAGAGGGAGCTGACAGGGACTTCTAAAACTTTGCACGCTAAATGTTTTTACCTTATTGTTAGTTTTGTCAAGGTAAGTGGTCAAGCAAAATTCTATAGTCAGTCTATAATCAAGAAGGAGCAGGATTTTTTGAAAAAAACTCTGTTTATCTCCACCTTGGTGAAAGACAGTGACTTTCTATACAACCTTGTAGACCTTGACCTTTCCAAATTTGAAACAAAATAGTGAAAAAGTTACAAAGTTGCATTTTTAGGTAATGCCTATATGATGGAAAGGGTCAGGCAGAGGTATCTCTGTCCCTTCCAGTTATGACATCACCTCTGAGATCATAGAGAAAATTTGGTTCCAGGATTGCCCAGATGCTGGGAGGCCTAGAGCTATCAGCAGATAAGAAACATTAACTGTGAAATCAAGAGTCTGCAGCTAATTAGTACAGACTTCATCTATATCTTTGTCACTGTCTTATTTCACAAAGCCTACATGCTACTCCTGTCTTCAGCCTTTAAGAACAAAGCACGTCTTCACAAAACACTTGTCTCTCAAAATGAGGCTGAACTTCTTCATTTTGGCAAAGCATCAGACCAATACTTGTAGCCTTTTATTACCTGCCTCTTCATTGCAGTCACTTACGTGATACCTGTGAAATGATTTGCCTTTAGTAATCTCAAAATTGTACAGCATGCACTTGGAAATGTGCTCTACATCAAGGACTCATAATTTAAAGTTCTTAAGTGGTATATGGACAGTAAATAATTTTTTGTTTTCAGATTTCTCTGAGTGAAAGTAATTTAGGTAGACTTGAGAATTCAAAACTTCTGGTAAAACAAATCAGGAGGCAGGACCAAACATGAGGCATGCAGTAAACTTATCTTCATATATAAGAAAGCAATTAATGGGTTTGCATATACAATTTAATGTACAGAAATCAAACCAAACACTGTACTACTGCCATAATAAAGTGTACTGCATTATATTTTTGCGTTTATGTAATAGATCATCTATTTAATTGAAAAGGCATGTTATATAACACAAGGGTTGTTCTTTAACATATAAAGATGCTCCTGAACTCAAAAGAAAGCGTTCTTATGTAGACTCTGCTACTATATTTACACACTTGCAGCCGTGTATGAGGTGAGGAGCCTTAGTTCTTGATTTTGTGACTGCACTGCTTTTCAATTCCTTCTGGGTCAAGAATGTGTAATCAGTAGCTGTGATCATGTATCCCACAAAAACTATCACAGGCACCACTAATGACCTTCCTATCCCCCATTTGAGACTCCAGCTAGCACAGCTCTAGTACAATCTGAGTAACAAAAAGTATTTGCATAGGGTTATGAAAGTCTAATGCTTAAACAGCTTTCATGGGTATTAATCATCCAGTATTTCTGAGATATCATAGGCAAAGTAAATCAACATGTGATTTAATTTATGGTGATGAGTCATGTAAATTGCATAAAGTTGGGGGGGTGCAAAGAAGAAAATTTCAGTAGGCCTGGCACAAGCTTTTGATTGCCCAAACAGATTTGGTATATGTTAATAAATGATTAACATTTATCTTTGTTAGTCATTGTTATTGAGCGGGGGATGGGAGGGAAGTGTTGGGGGTTTTTTGGTGGTGATGGTTAGTTGTATTTTAATTCACAAGAGAAAACTGTTCAGCCTAGGAAAAGACTGGTGTTTTAAGAAAAAGGTATTCCCTGACCAGGCTGGTCCTGGCATTTACCATTCAAGAATCAGAGACTACCACATAGATAGTCTTGGGACAGAGCCAGAGGTACTCCCATTTTAAACAGATATCCATGAGCCCAGCCTGCTTTTTCTGAAAGACACAAGTGTCTGTCTCAGTATCAAAATCGTGAAAGCAGGTGCTACTTAAAAGCACAAAACGAAGGAGAATACCACCTGCATCATGCAATGACCTGAACATTCAGTTCCGGGGGGAGGAGAGAATAGCAAAGAGGGGCAAAGTGTCCATCAGCAGACATCAAAGCAGTCTTAAAATAGTTTATTATAAGCAGAATCAACTAAAATTCTCTAGAATCAACTCTCCTCTCAAGTTTGTTTAAGCTTATGGGGACACCATGCTGCTCCCTGTGACATCTATTACAGCAGGCAGTCACAAACAGCATCTGGCTACAAGCTGGTCTGTTGGTCATTTGATTGCTATTGTGTGCCTCCTTGCCAGCCATGCCACAGTGTTTTCAACCCTACGCGTCAAGTGCAGTCTCTCAGCTATTGCCCTTCTCCTCTCTACTGATGGCTATTGTTACTCAAATGATAGCTGAACAGACAAATAATTCACTCCATTTCCTAAGTACTATTTGACACTGCTTCCCTGTTTAATGCCATGTGTAGCAAATGCAAACTTCACAGGATGAGGTCTAAACAAAAAGAATCAATAATCCATGTATACAACTGGCGCAAATCTGCCATTTCTATAAATGGTGTGCAGGTGTGTAAGTATATGCCAGTGTGTCATTACTACTTGTGCAAAAAACGCAGGTGTGTGCACAGCAGTAACTGAGAAACTTCATATGGGCTAATACACTTTGGAGTGTGCACAAGTAAACATTTAAAATGAACTTAGATAAATACAATTAGTCAGTAAGACACCCATATTAGTTTATTTATGAAATCAAAGAAGATCCCATTGATTAAAATCAGAGTAGATGAAGCAGAAAAAAGTGCACCGAGGATGTCAAATTTGGAAGCATGTGTGTATTTGTATACAAAGTGACAGTTGCATATTTCAATAGTAAAAGGCTTTTACTAACGAGCAATTGTTCTGTTCTGCTAACTGCATTTAGCATGGGCTTTTTTTTTTTGACTAAGCAAGCTAAGTTGAAACTGAAATCATATACAAGTGTATACAACTGAGAGCATACACAAGCTGATTTGTGGGTGTAATAACAAAGCAAACATTGTTTCCACCACTGATTCATGTAGCCTTATTATGGATGATCTGACATGCAATTTGATATCTCTACCATATTGTTATTTCCCATGTATTATTACAAACTAGGTATGTCATAAATTCTGTTACAACATTAGTAGCTATGAAAACCTAAATTTTAAATTAAAAGCTAGAAGAAATGGGAATGACATTGGAAACAAAATAAAATTTTCATAGGGCAGTGACTCTCTACCAACAGAAAAAAGATTGTATTTATCTTTTTTTTTTTCTAGAATTTCTACAGATAGGTAGTAATTAGTTACAAAATCTATTGAAATGAAATCATGCATACATGGAATCAGATAGTGCACACATAAGTTACTAAATATGCTTTTTAAAAATTAATTTACCAAGTGGAAAAACATGATGATCTCAGAGTTTCAATTCATCTTTTTCTTCCCAGATCTCATATAATATTTATTTAAACTGGTTGTAAGTTAGATTTCTACCACATCTGACTATTTGTTGTGTAGTGTCACTAGGACCTGACATGTCACTATGACTTCACGTTGTAAAGACTTTTTTCTTTTATATTAAAATACCTTCTTTGCTGGCTGACAAAAAACTATGCCAGATGCACTTAGCAGGCTCACATATTTCCAAAGGCAATCATATAAATGACACAAGGGAATCACAGAATCATAGAACGGTTTGGGTTGGAAGGGACCTTATAGATCACCTCGTTCCAACCCCCCTGCCACAGGCAGGGACACCTTCCACTAGACCAGGTTGCTCAAAGCCCCATCCAGCCTGGCCTTGGACACTGCCAGGGAGGGGGCAGCCACAGCTTCTCTGGGCAACCTGTGCCAGGGCCTCACCACCCCATAATGAAGAATTTCTTCCTTATATGTAATCTAAATCTCCCCTTTTTCAGTTTAAAGCCATTACCCCTTGTTCTATCACTCCATGCTCTTGTAAAAAGTCCCTCTCGGGCTTTCTCGCAGGCCCCTTCAGGTAATGACAGACTGCTCTAAGGTCTCCCCAGAGCCTTCTGCTCTCCAGGCTGAACAGCCCCAACTCTCTCAGACTTTCCTCAGAGCAGAGATGTTCCAGCCCTCCGATTGTTTTTGTGGCCTCCTCTGGACCTGCTCCAGCAGGTCCATGTCTGTCCTGTGCTGAGGGCTCCAGAGCTGAAACACTTGCTCTCCCAGTTCTGCTAACAAGAAGACTTTATATTATTTTATTCAGGAGCAACAGCTTCCAGGTGGCTTGATGGGAATTAGTTCTAACCTCTGCCGACTCCGAAAGAGACAGAAAGAGAAAACCTCAAAGGGATACGTGAAAATTTTGCCCTGTAGCTTTGGCCTCTATATTTAGGTATTCTCAGTTTGTGTTAGCTAAAAATATATTGCACTTGTAAGGGTTAAATGACAACTAAGCCAATAATATCCTTTCAAACTTAAAGCCTACAAAATACAGATATTTAAGACAATCAAGAACAAATAACAATGTTACTTAGAGTGAAATATCCACAATCTAAATTCCGTATGATAACACAAGTACAGTGAAAATCAATGCTCTCTCTGTTAATGAGACAGGGTAATCAAAATGGAACTAATTATTTCTCAGATATGCTGGTTTTTAAATATCATTTTTTGACCTAAGTGCAGCTCCTTACCAGAATCTGAGTAGTGAAAATACTGACAGTCCAAATGAACGAGAAAGATTCAAAACCAGCTCAATTGTTATCCGAAAAGCAATATATGAAGAGGTATTGAATATTGTACTGGACACTTTCAGTTTGCTTTGCTTAAGGAAAACTAGAGTACGAGGCTGTGTTTGTCTGGCTTACCGACCAGAATACTATTTAATTGGTACCGTGGGCAGAAGCATCTTTTGCATACTTCCCTGCTTCTGTCCCCTGCTAAATGAACAGGATTTCTTATTTAGCCACCAAAACATGCTGCTTGTAAATTTTCACCTTTGAAGGGTCTGTGAAGCTTAGGGGAGAGATAGAACAAGATGTAGGGGACCATTTCTTAGTTAATGTCAGATCCTGAAGCTAGCAAAGTTGGCAAGGAGGATATTTCAGGGAACAGTATTTTCCAGATTGTAACAGCCAAGAGACAGCTCAGGAAACAGAATTTTCTGGGATAGTTGGAGCTATGTGACAGTTTTGTATTTTGTTTTCTCAAATGCTGTCCCTTTGGTAGTTCTTCATTAAAAATTATTCTGATATAGTGAAGTAATACCTTAATTCTAATGTGACAGTTTCTCCCAATTTGTTGTATAATTACTAATCAGGAAAGGCAAATAGCTTCCTAGGCATATGTACAATTATTGCTGTTTAGAAAATTAATTCACTGATATACTACCCACTTTCTTGTTTTATTGGAAGCTGGTAAGAGCAGAACACGTAACACAAGGTTTTAAAGTTACTTTCCCTGAAGAGATAAGTACATTAAAACAGCTCTGGTAAACAGTGAGTGAAAGCTCTCCATGATCAAAACCACCACATCAAAGAACTTTGAGCAATCAGATTTTCTGAATAAAGAAAAAGATGGAATTAACTAACAATACAGTTCCCACACTGATATAGCAATGAATACAAGATCATTAAGCCATCTGCACAGTGAGTGAGCGTGTGTTAAAAGAAAAAAGTAATTTCTGTACGGGAAGAAAAGTCTAGAATCAAGCCATATCTTAATGAGAAATTGTCATTACAAAATATGTATTTGAAAAATATTGCTTAGCATGATCATGATAATGTTGTAACAAATTAATTTTCAAAAACCTTTTTGTTTACACTGTGAATCCAACAGCACCTTGCTCATTGTGTCAGCACCTGTGTAATCAGACCCACCTTGGCTGTACATTCATGGTGCCTAAGTAGCCAAAATGTGTACTTTCACATCCTACAATCAGCAGTTTACAGTAAAAAATAGTGGTTTGTTATGAACTTTCCCATCATCTTGAGTTATAAATGCAATATTTACATATATATATGTGCATTTATACATGTATATGTTCAAGCCATATATTCATTTCGCTTATGAAGGCACACTTTGAATCACTCACTGACAAATCATAGAAAATCTGGAATTATTGGGTTTTGCAGTCACGTTTGTTCTTTGCATGTGTGAAAGTGTTATTTGTTTGTGTTCTTTTAGTAAGAATATCAGCATCCTCTGTTCTGCTGCCTGTCTTACCTCTAGCTAATTTGAATTACAATGTGAAAAACAAATTAGATCCACAGATTTACCATGGTCATTTTAAGATTAACTGGCACAAAGTAATCTACAATTTACTTAGAAAGATTGACACTATCTACTTCTTCTGGGAAGATTAAATCTCAGCAGTTCTCTTCTAGACCCTATGTCAACTTAATCCAGCTGCTGTTTCAATTTGTATTATCTTATTTTGTGGACTACAAAATTCAACTGTCCTAATGGAGAAATTAGAAAACAAAAGCAATTCCTTTTTTTATTTTTCTCCCTTTTAGTTCCTCTGTGTATTTAAAGTTATGGTGGGGCCAAATGTCTTCAGAGATCTGGGAACACTGAGTTCTGGAAGAGTATAGGATCTTGACCATAAGCACCACAAAATGTGAACTACTGAGTGCAAATCCGTCTGAAGTTTGGTTGCAAATCTAACTCAGCAGGTCAGCATTTCCAAAGAGCTCAACATCCTATTCTGGAATAACAAAAAAAGTGACACTCCACAGCACAGCACAACCCTGCAGTTTAAGCTCAGCAGGGTGACTTGTTGGCTTTCAGTATGCACTACATCTGCAGAAGGTTTGCTCCTCTTTTCCCAGGATGGTCACAAACCAGGCCCATTCACACATGGCCACCACGAGCAGGTTGATGCTGCGAGCAGCTTGCTGTGCCATACCACAGGCAGGATCAGAGGCACTCAGAAAAAGCACTATCTTGCAGGAGTGCCTGAATTCAAACAGATCTAATCAGCAGTTCAGACAGGGCTGCCTTCTCCACCTGGCCATAAGTGTTTATAGCAAGACCAATATGCTAGTGTTTCCCTGACATTCATGCAAATAAACCGTGGAAGGAAATCAGCATTAGGAAGCAAAACAACATATAATTGCCATAGACAAGTACTGCAAAACAGCCAATTTGTCTGTGATTCAAATGAAAAATTACTATTACTCTGCCTTCATTTGCTATCTTCTGTATCAGAACCTGTTATTAATCATATTTCCAGTCCAGACTCCAGGAATAATACAGTTTAATACCCAGCAGGAAGTGGGTATGTTGACATAATAACCAAAGTGTATGTATTTTGGTTGAATAATTACTTTCTTTCAAGGAAGTAAGGAAGTTTATGGAGCTATCGTGAATCCAGCTTTGACAAAAAATTCAGTTTTAAACAGAGTTAGACACCACCATGGGAAGAGTCACTCAAGTGGAAAAACATAATCATTGGATGCAACAGTGTATATTAAATGACAATTAGACAAGTTTCTTGTAAAAAAAAAAAAAAAAACAAAAACAACAACAACAAACCCAAGACAAATTACAAATCAGTTACCTCTTACTGTCAAGCACACGAAAATTAAGGCTTTCTTGACACCATACTGTGAGATACTGGCAGGGGTTTTTTCTATTCTGTATAAGCAAATGCTTCAAGCCCTGACTCGTTACACTGGCCAGCTTCAGACCTTCAAATGAGCTTCAACAACAGTAACAAAAATGCTTGAGAATGTCACCTAATCACAATAGGGTGAAAAATTGACTGAGGGAAAAATCCTAATGATCAAAAATCCTCTACAGAAAAACTATCATGGTTACTGCTTGTACCTCGCTGTCAGGCGCCTCTCCATCCCATTGCCAAAGAATCTTGTTCAACAAGGTATTTCTGAAAACTCTATCTGTGGCTGCTCCTTTTCCTGAATTTGGAATCAACCTGCACTGCTACAGAGCGAGGCAGTCAGGTGCCTGCCTTCTCACTCTGCCCACATGGAGCAGCACAGCAAGTTCCAGGAAGAAAAGGAAACTCTACCTACAAAGAAGTTAGGCTCCGGTGGTGACACGGACTCTCATCGTTTATTCACCTGTAACTGTCAAACTCCGAGAGACCAAAAGACAGGAGCAAGAGTTTAGAGAGAGACACGTAAAATGAGGGTGCCACCATGCAAACCTGGTGACACTACAGTATCAAGAGTCTTGCCATTTAGACTTTGCTGAGCCAGATTTCTCAGAAGAGATCAGCTCCCATCTAAGCATCTAAACAGCAAGTTCACTACTGAAAATGTCACCACTCCCAAAAACTGTCAGTATGGTTTCCAGAGGACTCAGTCTGCTGACTGCTTCTGGAAGCCTCAGTGGGAGAAGAGCCCTCCCAGAAGCACTGACCAGTGGGAGTGGGACCAGCTAGAAGACACAACAGCAGCACAGGTGGCCCATTTCACTATAGACTCTTCTGAATTTGGCTAATAAAATGCAAGTATCTACAAATGCTTTATCAGAATAAAATTAAACTGCATGCAGTTGATTGCCAAGTATAATGAAGGAAATGTCCATGGAGAATGAATGAGAGCAAAGACATTTTCAATGCATGAGCATTTCTTGTACTCATCAGTAATTTCTTTTCATGCAGCTTTTACTCTCCTGGTTGATAAGCATTGTACCTTTCCTGTACTTTCTTCAGGAAGCAAAGATTTGTGCATTAGTTGTCTCCTGGTTGCTCTCATTTATAACATGGTGCCATAGTTCTAGATTCGTGCTTCTAATTCTACTATTCATGTTAGGAAAGGTGTTACTTTTTGACAATAGATGATCATCTTCTCTCTGGGGTGCTCCTGCAAAGCGAAAAAACAGATGCTGTGAGGCTCACAGTGTTGTTTCTGAACAATGGTAAGAGAAAATCCAAGCTCACTTCAATTTACTCAGACTGCGCCAACCTGATACCACTCTCATCTCAGAGGTGCTATCACTTAAGGATTTGCCATAATGTACTTGAAAGGGATTTTTTTCTCCAGATATTTAAAGGAGAAGCAACTGGAAAGATACTGCCATTTCTGTAGGCAAAAGTAGACTTTATACACTGTTTCCAAATTGTATGACTCTTTTTGAAATAAACAACACAGGACTTTGTGATTAACACTACCAACCAGTAACATCTGAGAATAGTGTAGAATGGAGACACCAGCAGAACTGTCAAGTGGATGTGCAGGATCTGACCTTCAGGACACTGGTGATTTAAAAGAGGGAGGCCTGTGTCATAGAAAGTGAATATTTCATGCTGAATTTGTTCTAAGAGACCTGTTTTCCTGAATATTCCAACTACCATTGCAGAACAAAGGCTAGAGCTACAATGCAGTCAGGGACTTGGAGGGAAGAGGTGGCTTTTTGTGGGTTTTGTGCTTTTGGTTGGTTGGTTGGTTCGTTGGTTGATTGGGTATTTTGCAACACTCCTAATGACATTATTTGGTAGACTGCTCAGTTAAAGATCAGCCCAATTTGCTTATCAGTTTTCTATAATGGTTCAAGATAGCCCACTTCAAGAGGAGCTGCAGAATTCCTGTAGCAGCAACTAGAGCAACTGGAGAGGCACAGGCCTCTCTAGCCCCCTCAGAAACTGAAGAATTAACCTTTTTTCTGCCCCTTCCCAAAGCTGTTGATTGTCTTTGACATCATGAACCCTGACCGCTGTGGTTCCAGTGGGTTATGCCCTATTTGGAAAGCAGGACTGTGGCCAGTCTATCGTTGATGGTGCAGCTCATGTCAAAGACATAGCTCATGTCAAAGCTCATGTCATGCCACGATGGAGCTCATGTCAAAGATCAGCAGTTTCATATCAGGACTGGATACAGTTATAATACAGATAGGGACAGTTGCAGGCCACAGATCATGAGTGAGCATGAAAAGTACATACACTATCTTGTAGTCGACTTCTCAATGCTTCTCTTTCTTCTCACTCTGTTTCCTTCTCACCCAGGAGACAGAATCATGTTTTATGAAGATATTTCTATGCTACAGGGATATGGACATAACTACAGAGTAGAATAGTCGGGAGAGGCCAGAAATTCAAAGAACCATGAAGACTTGACTCCCTTCTTTTCTAGGAACTACTGAAGCAAAATCCCAGAGTGTTTGTTTGATTTTAACACTTCTACTGTCAGTGGCAAAGATCTTCCTCCTGGTAGTTTCAGCAGTAGGAGGTAATTGAAGGACATAATATAGCACAGTGTTTTCAAGGAACACTTGTCTTCAGATACCTGCTGAGCACCATAAATACATTCATTCTGGTTATGCTGATGCAGTCAGTCAAGCACAGGTCTCCAGCAGGTACTGTTCAGCTGACTGACAGGTGCTGAGGATGCTTTTATCATCTTTGAATATAAGTCACTAGCAAAGAGTTCTGATTTGCTGCAGTCCCAGAAAAACTTGGTTTGGAATGTCCACCTGGTGCCAGATTACACAGTTCACTACCAGCATGTAGGAAACAGAAACAAGCAAAGAAAAATCACTTTGTTTAGATTGTTTTTCGTTATGGTGAAAACGTGATTCTTCATGGCAACTTCAAGTCAAGCACTACTTCAATAATCACAGAAAAACTAAAGATGGGTAAATATTTGCAGCCATTTAGTTCTGTTGCACAGCACAAGTAATTGACCTCCACAGCAAGAAAATCAGGTGGGTACTTGCAGTGCCAAGTGCAAGTAAAATGTATTTAAGACATTCCAGCCTGACCAATTCTGGATGACCTCGTCCATAGTGTGCCAGAGCTCGGTCTTGGTGGAGCTTTGGAATGTGCCTGGGCCTATTTTGCAGACTGCATCTAGGCAGTGTGTGCGTCATTCTTTACCAAAGAAAACAAGTGGTTATGTGTTTCCCATTGCTCTGAAAACCTTCCAGCTTCTCTTGCATCAGCAGAGGCCTCAGCAGAAAAATAGCTTTGTGGCCTTGTCAGATATCTGAGTCCCCTCCTTTGAGGACTTAGAGAGTGAACAGGCAGGAGTACTTGTCCTTGTTCTCTTCCAGTGACAAGTCCGCTTACCATAAAGTGACGCTATAGTGTATCACTTCACTGTATCAAGACATGGTACTTAAAATGTTTGCCACCAAAACTGAGGAATTTCTGATATTTTGCTCAGGTTTTTTACTACCTAATCTACAATCCTTAACTACAGCTTTCTGATGTCTTTCAGAATCACAAACACATTCTATGACAGCCTCCTTTTTCTGTTTTGTAGCATCTAAATATAAAGAATTTTCATGTCGAAGTCAAGTGATATGCCTTCCCAATGTCTTTTAGATGAATGGAAACATTCCAGACAATAAAGCGTTTTGTTTCCTGTGCAGATGACGTTGATGTTATTCCAGACTACAGCCTAAGCCACTTGCAGTAACCATTTAATGCTTTAATTTTTTCCATTATATGTAATTTGGGACTCCTGGGCAGGGAAGTAGGGAGTGCATGGACAACCAAAATAGCTAAAAGCTTCGCTATTAGCACCGTATGTAGTTCAGTGCAATTAACATTAGAATGAGTTAGGTTTTACAGTTTTTTAGGCCAGCTCCTGAAACATGCAGTACTTCACTTTTAGAATAATTTAAGCATTACAATGGTCTTGAAATTGCAATGGAGAAACTCTGAAGTAGGTTTCTTTCCACTAGCATCAGTGCAATTATAGTTGCCCTGATACTGACTGTCCTGGGTTTGGCCAGAACAGGGTTAATTTTCACCGGAATCCAGGAAGGGGCACAGCCGGGGGGTGGGGGCTGACCCCACCTGGCCAAACAGAGCCCGGTATTCCATACCATGTGACGTCACGCTG
>Ga0065711_1038896_pt1 | contig 18308 bp, 6 predicted proteins | sample Hoacrofraction12_FD_59098 | JGI IMG/M metagenome (GOLD analysis project Ga0065711, IMG submission 59098) | Hoatzin crop microbial communities from Cojedes, Venezuela - Epithelial fraction 12 v2 (version 2) | ecosystem: Host-associated > Birds > Digestive system > Esophagus > Crop | place... | reverse complement strand
CCACCCCACCCCCCAGCACCCTTTGGATGTACTGGACTTTCTCTGGCTGGGTTGCAAATGTCTTCAAAAATAGACATTGCATAGGGGGATATTTTAGAGGGGAAGATGACTGCCTTTGAGTAATGCTAGGAGAGTTCTGGCTTTTCAGGGTTAACATAGCAGGAATAAAATAAAAAAGAACGCAGGGCAAAACAAGGGACATGAGAGCAAGGACATTAACCATACTGTTGTGGCTGTTAAACAGCAGTTAGTGTGTATTTATGACAGGATACAGGTGGGTTGGAATGGTAATACAGTGTTTTACTTTTTCTAGTTGTAATGAAGCAAGAGCACAGAGATGAGGTGGATTTGTCTGCTGTTCCGTCTTTGTCCCTGCCTCATGCAAGCAGTGTCCAGGGCCTGCATTCTATCCGAACTCAGTTGCCTTCACCAGAGCAAGGGCATCCACATGACAATTTACTGTCTACATCACCCAGGAGCCTTGTGTGTCCAGGTCAACCACCATACACAGCAATGGTGACCCCGGCGGTGTCCCACCTGCCACACATGCAAGGTAGAAACCTTAGTCCAAGTGAAGAGTGTCATGTTTTGCCTCCTGCTGTGGTTCAGTCTTTTCAGGTAACATCAGCACCTCCTGTGAGGCCTTCTTACCAGCCTATGCAGTCTAATGACATGTACAATGGACAGTCTGGTCTTCCTATGAACTCTGCCTCCAGCCAAGGATTTGATACTATTTCATTTCAGCAAGACACAACCGTACCTCATTTGGTAAATCTTAGCTGCCAAGCTCTACCACCAATGCAGTTTCATTCTTCAAATCCAGGTTCTGTGTCAACGTCAAGTACAGCAGGGCACCCGCTAGCACACCCAGCTCATTCAGGACAGTCACCTTCTCACCTGCCGTCGCTGGGGTACCACTGCCCAAGCGCTGGGCAGGGCTCCATCCCTTCCGCACTGAGTCGGTCCCTTGGGCAGTCTTCTCCCCAGCTGCAGCAAGTCCCATACCATCCTACAAATCCAGCATCCGCTTCATCCCCATCCCCGACAGCTTCCCACCCTCTGGTCCATTCGCCGCTGTCTGGACCGTCTTCGCCTCAGCTGCAGCCTATGCCTTATCAGTCTCCTAGCTCAGGACCTGCCTCCTCTCCCCCGCCAACCACTGTAAGTCACGCGGAACAGCACTCCCCTCAAGCACACAGTCCAGCGCTGGGAGGTCTGAACGCAGCGTCATCCCTAGTACACCACACCGTATGCGATTCATCTCCGTTTTCACCAGATGGGGCAGCTATTAACATTAAACCAGAACCCGAAGATCGAGAATTGAGTTTTCAAACAATAGGACTACAAGACATCACACTAGATGATGGTAAGTGGATGTAATATTTTACTACTGGCATATAATCTACATTAAACTACAGAGTGGATGTGGGAGTGTTGTTTCGTTTTGTTTAGAACACTCCTCCCCACAGAAGTACATTTGTAGCGTCAAAATGGAGTCGTATTTTTGTGGCTGAAGCAATGACTTACTTAAAACTAATGATATCAGCTGAAAATTTGTAGTTACACAGTTCAAGTACTTCAGTCTAATTTGTCCATAGGCTTTGTTTTTGTCACAAAACAGGGCTTTAGGATTAACTCCTACACATTGACACCTTGTATACAAGGAATTAATTTGAAGCCTTTTCTGTCTTGTTGGTATGTTTCAGTGAAAGTCATAACAATATATTGAAGTTGCATAAATGTGGTTTAGAGTCTTGTTTCTTGGAGTTGTCCCAGTTTTAAAGAAGGGCAGGGTGGTTTTTTGAAAATACATCACATGCATTTTGGCCCTGTCTTAGTCTCTTTGCGGAGCCTATAGATAGGCGGTCATCATTCAGCACCTCTGCTCACAGTAGCTGTTGGCTTTCTCCTTGCCGCTCTGGCTACCTTCTGGAGAAACTCACTGGTTTAACATTAACAGAATAAGGACAGTCTAGTGCTACAGGCCAGGCTATAAGGTTCTCCACTTTAAATACTTGGACAGTGTTAATTTACAAAACTTGTCCAACCAAGTGAAAAGAAAGAGATATCGGATCCTAAACATCAGACTGTTTGAGGCATAGACGCAAAGAAATTTAAAGAGCATGTCATATTAATAAGACTGGAAGAACAGAAGCCTGGCCTTAAAAGGTGTGTAAAAGGTGTTTGGTGGTGTTGATGGGAATCTTACTAGTATGTCGCTGCTACAATAGCCTTAACTGTTGTGGGGTTTGGTTTTTTGTTTTGTTTTTTTAATTATTCCTAGTAATTAGTTAATTGCATCCCCAGTATTGTAAAGACTGAAGTGTAGGCCATCTGTTAAATATCCCTGTCAGCCCCAGTTCCTTTCGTAAATGGAGCTTTGCTATTGTTACCTCCAGTCAGCAGTAAGAAAATTTAGTAAGTGATGCCTTTAAAGACACAGCGTACTAGGGAGAAAAGGAGAGAAACTAATGATACGTTGGGCTCTTGGTTCAGTGGCCACCCTAGTGAAACAAAGCTCTCTTTTTAGAAATGCTGTTTATCAACTTTATTTAGCAAGGAAGGAAGGGAGTGATTCTGTCAAGGACTTGCTGAGGGGAGAAGAGCAAAGCTTTATGAAACTGAATGCAACAAAAACCCAGCATTTTCTACTTCTGTACTAGAGGACTGAGAAGGAAGTCTACAGTTTTAAGAAGTGTCATCCTAGAACCTACCGTTTTCTCATCCTTCTTCCCTCCACACTCACAAAAAAGATGTAGAAATAAATAAAATACAACTAAATACTGTAGTTAAACTTTTCACAACATAGGCAGAAGTATTTAGCATTTATGAGCATTTTGGCGATTTGTTTATACTTGTTCAGAAATTAAAATGAAGGCACAGTAAAAAGAAAGCCAATTTTTTCCCCTATATCACAAGTATTACTTGCTTTTAGAAACTATTTCCGTTGCTTAACACGGTGAAATCACCGAGTTGTTCCTGACAAAGACATCAAATCACAGGAAAAGCTGCAAGAGCCACACTTAAAGCATGGCCACTTGCTAATGGTTTAGAGAAATACAATCAATATACATATGAGTCAAATAGCCACGGCTTTATTAATTTCTTTTTTTAAGTAATACTTGCTATAGAGGTTTAAAGAAGGTCTGATAATTGGTGATTAAGCTATACACTGCCTAGATGGAAAACTGATCATGGTTTTAAAGGCTAAACTAGCACTTGGCAGCAGCAGTACGTTTGCAAGCACAGAGACTATGTTCGAGTTTCGTATTACCTCCATTCGATGATTGCTTGGGGTGTTGAGGTTGGTTTGGGTTTCTTTTTTTTTTTCTATTTCCAATCTGCAAATACAAAGCCGATGACTGGCCTGAAATCTGCTCCAAAAATCTTGAAGGGCCTAGTGAGGAGAAACAAGCTGCTCCATTCTCTCTGCATGAGTAAATGCTTCCTCTGCTAAATCAGCTTTAAATACAAAAACATGGTCAGACAGGAACACTTCTTTAATAATGTATCTAACATATTACTGGCAAAATTTTTTTTGTGTAGAATTGAATTTTCGTTTCCGTACAAATAGAGCTAGACACAAATAGCAAAGGAGTTGTTCTACATTAAAGTTATAACAATTAAGGAAAAAAATTCAAACATAATTGCATACATAAATTAATGTTGATACAGTATGTTCTCCCAGCTAATATATCAAACCTGCAAGCTATATTTAGTTGGAAAATAAGTTTTTTAAGGGTTACCAATTAAGGCAAATAAAACTCTCAAAACATTAAGTCAAAGCCAACTGAAAATTTTGTAAATCCTGTCTGGATTACTGACCTTAAATATATTTAAATCAGTAGTCTTAAAAAAAGTAAACAAAAAATCTCAAAAACCCTCCAACAGCATAAATAATCAATCTTCCTTCTTTTAAGTAATGTGTTCAAAATTAGCATAGTAGATATTTTCTTTGCCAAGAAAATAAAATATTTTAAGAAATTTTAACAAAATTTGAATGTAGTCTGGAAGTACTGTCTCATGACAAAAGTAGTCCTGGAATTACTAAGCTGTTGAGCATGAGAAAGTATGATTTAAAGTTCTATAAAAACAACCAAACAACACCCCACACCCCCCGCCCCCCCAAAGCCGCAGTCTGGATAGTAGCTACATAAATTCCTGTAAGCCAGACTCCTCAAAGTGAATCTTGCTGCCTCTTCAGCCAACACGCAGGCTTTCTCTTCAAAACACACCCAAACGCCCCAAATCCACTGCTTAATACGGGAACTGCAAAGCTGCTTCATCCTTCGGTGCTGAAGTCAAGAGCACCTGGATTAGTCTTGATCCAGCACCTTCTGGAAGGCGTAGCACATCTGGATTCACCATTTTATAGCTTCTCTACGAAGTCAGATGTGCTTGCCAGTGACCAGAATGGAGGGGCTTCTAAAATTTTATTGTATTCCTTTGCCCTTTACCAGTCAGAGCAAGCTGGGCTCTGCTCAGCCTAGGAGTGAAAAAGGATGACATCATTTCAAGGCAGATCCTCTACCTGGGTGTCTGCAGAAAGTACACTTTTTTCCCCGTCCCCTTTTTTTCCTCCTGCTGAAGTTTGGGTGGCTCTTGGTTTTCTTGTTTTGCAACAGGATCTGACTGATGTCTTTAGGCTTTCTAATCTCCACGTTGAACTTGCTCTTGTGTTTGGCTTCCCCTCTTCCCATCCTTGCTTCCTACTCAAATCACTTTCTAATTCACTTGAGGAAACAAGGGATCAAAATGCATGAGGACACCTGGATATGAAATTCAAATGATATTACAGAAAGCATTTGAAACGTAACGCAGTTTCAAAGTAATTTGTACTGTGTGCTACAACTTAAAAGGTGTTCTGAAAAACTACTTTTCTCTGCTTAGGTCTTTGCAATAGTCAGTCTGCACAAGCTGATGCACTTTGGGACTGGAACTATGTAAAAGCAGCTTCTTGCTCTTTATTTGTGCCCTCCATGTTCCTTCCCTGCCCAGATGCTGGTCCTTCTTTCTCCCTTAACATCTTTCAGCCAGGCTGTCTTCTGCCCAGCTCCCCGGGCTGGCATTTCTCTGTGTAGACAGCGGACTGTTCAGGGCTGCAGATAGGTGTAAACAAGGCAGCTGAAATGCAACAGGCAGTTGGTCATTTCTGTCCTTTCCCATTATCCATACCGTGTCCTTTCCCATAATCCATACCGTGTTCTCTTGTGGACACATCTCACAAAGGTCCCATTTCTTCCTCACTTGAATAGAAGCTAGTCAGAGTTAAACTCAATCTAGTTCTATGATGAGGCCTTGTGAATTTTTTTCCCCACGCTCCTAGTGTGCTGGTTGATCTATCCCACTGTCAAGTTTTAGATTTAAATTTGTTCTAATACAGTTGATTTAAAATGTAATCTCTTGTGTTTTGCAGTTTAGGAGTGAGTTTACCATGGATTTCATGGCTTTCTACAATGAGGAGATTTCTAACATGTACGACTGTAACCATTTTTAAGGTATTATGTTAGGCTGCATTCAGCAAATCAGGATGACCTTCTGCTAATCCTCTTACATTTTGTTACTCATTGCATCTCCATTACATAAAGCTGGAGATCAGAAAATCCAGTATGTGGATTTACTATAAATCATAACTAGAAATCCTCTGTTTTGTGTACATAAAGTAGGAAAGGTGTTTTGTCAGACATATTCCATGCAGAATTCTAAGCCATTTGCACTCATTCATTTTAATAGTTCTGTGATAACTCTCTAGTTGATAAATTCTCTTGCTGGGAAGCTCAGACATTATTCTGATCTTTGCTAGAAAATTTGTACATCTTTACAGGTAGCTTTTCACTGTAACTTCGGCTTAACTTCTGGAGAATCACAGTAATAACTAAAAGAAAGTATTGGAGAATGCTTGTACTTTGTATTTCTCTAGATATTTAAAACTTGCGCATTAACAGGTCATTCTTAATTAAGGCAGCGTCCTGCCAAACAGAGCATTGAAGGTCTACAGAAACACAAACACACTGAATGCTAGAGCCTAGCTTAGTATGGAGGAAAGTGGCTCAAAAACCTGTCTCTTCTTGCCGGTGCAACTCAAACTTGAGACGTTCTGGAGATGTACATCTCAAACTCAAGGTTTTTTACTGTCTCCTAATCACAGAACAAAATGTTACATCTTGCAGCATGCCCAGCGTGGATGTGTGTGGCAAGAACTCTAGCCTACGTTGTAGGCAGAACGCTCAGAATATTCCTGTTGATAAAAGGCATTCTGAAAATTACACTACTATAAATTGTTAAGTAAGGTTGTGTTCAAAATCCTCCTTTCTTAGCATTCTATATATTAAATATATATTGTCAAGCAGTACGGAGATAGCAATAAAAAGCAGTTTAAAATTCTAGTCCTTCTCGTAAGTTTATGGGCCCTGCAGTGAGATGCTGAGGCTGAGTAAGGCAGAACCTGCAATGTATTGGAAGAGAATGGGACTCTGCTCTTAGAAATGGGTGTGAAGAGTGAAAGAGAAAGGTTGAGATGCTGAGCAGTAGATTAAAATGAAAGGCTGGAACAGTGAGGAGAGGTGAAGAGGATATTCTCTATCTGTGGTTGTCAACAGTTAAAGGGTGCTATGACCAGATCTTCTAGTGCATTCATTCACTGTGGTCATGAAATCTGTGCCAGTAAGGCATCTCGTGAGAAGGCCACTTGTAGACCGCTGATGTGTAAAGAACTCCAGATAAACCCTCAGGTATCTGTGACCAGCTAATGTGTGAAACTTCCTATTTGCATCTGAGGGGCACAGAACACCTTGTAACGAATTCAAAGTAAGCTCCACTCGTTGCACTGCTGCAAAGAGATTCCCATTTAAGAATTAGAAGAGGTTAGAAACTTATTCTGTGAATGCAGGTGGCATGTCTACATCATGGCGCAGATGCTCGCAGCAGTAGGAGAACTGGAAGGAGTTCACATGCCCTTGTGACACCGGCAAAAATACGCCTCGATGCTTTTGCACTGCTTTCTGCTGCGTAACACGTGTCCTCTAGCTCCAGGGTTCACGCTTAATAATTACTATGTTAGACTCATGCAGCTTCTTGCGTAAGAGGTAGATGTATGACTGAAATGAGTTGGTTTCGCTATGATGTATAAATGCAGAGTGTGACATCATAACCGCGACATGAACAGAGATATTTGTTACCGTACCAGGTAACTGCAGAGCTTGTGCTGCAACTCTGCAGGCAGATTCAGTCTGCCTATACAGCTATAAATATAAAGTGCACAGAAAAACTATGCTCCTCCTAACATCTCATACAGCCTTATTTTATCAGTTGAAAGAAAAAAAGTACTGCTTAGTAAAGTTGGCACTGAGCCTGAAATTACTGAAAGTAAGCCTGTCTTGCAGCTTGAAATGGTGACTTGCAAGACAACCCACCGTGTCCTTGACAGTTTGCCATTGCAAACACGGCCTGCCATACGACTGGTTTTGATCACAAACGAACAGATTCAGCTGGCTGCTCCACAGCAGAGAAGACTGAGGGTTAATTATAGCCTGGCAGCTTTTTTTTCTTAGGGAAAGTTGACACAGTGCTGCTTGCTGGTCATGTGAGGTCAAACCCAGGCTAAATATACTGCACTACCCACTGTGACGTAGCTGCAGGGATTCGCAACGTAAATGCAGCTGACAGTTCTGTCTGTAGCTGACAAAAGGCGGCCTATATCTGAGGAAGAGTGCGCTGCAGTCTGCCCACAATGTTCTTTGACGTTTACTGATCCTCGTTACATCCGCAAATACAGCAGTTCACCGATCTGCCCTCTGAATCACATGAATTCCTAGGTGGATGCAGCAGTGTAGGAAGAGATTCTGAAAACCAAATGGTATTAACTTTGGTAGCCTTTTTGTCTGCCTGTATCCATACTAGAACCCTAATTTTAAGTTGACTTACTGCTTTGACCCAAATCTGGTGCAGATAATTGAGGTTTTAAAGTTTTTCTTAAACTTTCTTTACTTAAGAGAGAAGCCAAGACAAAGAGGTGGTTCATAAAAGTAAGAATTTTTGATCAATTAAATAGATACATCTAGAGGATGTCAGTTTTCTTGATTTCTATTTCAATTTAATAGCTTTTATTGTTATATTCTTTGGGTTCAAACACATTCTAGTACCACATAAGGAAGTACAAAACTTTCTCTAATGCTTATGAAATTATGAGGTAAAAGGTATTTTTAATGTATGTTTATCTGGGGCCTCAAGTTCTATCTAACTTCAGTGTGCGCTGAACAAAATCTTTGTGCTATATTATACACTTTAAAAGGCTGTTGCTTTGTTTACCACATTTCACAAACAACAAATATTGTGTGCCCAAGGCATTCCAGAAGGTGCCGGCAGGAGGTGTTACATGTGCTACGCATGACGGGTTTTGTCAGGAATTTCTAAAAGCAAAAACTCAATACTGTCAGCAGCTTTGTTAGGACATGTAAGAACCTCAGAATACCTCTATGTATTAAATTAATTAGAAAAATTGCTCAGAATCGTATTTCTCTGCTGAAGTGATGGATAATCCTTAGTGTATAAGCTATGCAGACTTCATGGTACAGAGACTGTTGCTTGAAAGAGCTAATTAACTCCACTGTTCTCTCTGGAGGCTTTTTGTCAGTGTGTTTGTTACCTGCTCCTTGGAAAGCCTGAGCGTTACAGCGGGTTGCCCGTATAAGTTAATTTGTTTCATCCCAAGGTAGTTTCCTGCCCATCTCCCTGGATTCATTAGATCTTTATTTAAATGTCACTTTCTTGCTGGTTCTGCCATAGCTGGTGGGAGAAGTGTTCTTTTCTTCATCTCCTGTTATTTGACAAGAATTTGTCCTTCATCTACTCCTTTCCTGCAACATGGCAGTGGACACTTCCATTGAAACCCAGATAATGCTTTTCCACTTCCTGTTTATAGAAACGCATAACTTTATGCTGTAAACAACTAAGCATAAGCAGTCATCCGAAGAAGTAATTTGAACTGCTCGAATTTCAGGAGGGAGTAAGAATAGACTCTGCCATTCTGCCAGGAGTCATCCCTAAGCAGGGCTTAGAAATCATGCTGGCAAAGCAAAGTTGTGGCTCTATCCAGAAGGCACAAATTATCCAGTTTCCAGAGCAATTTTGTTAATTGTATTAAAGCCTAATTTACTAAACTTGCATCTCTGTCTTGGGCGGGGAAAAAACCCAAACCCAACCCAGTATACACCCTGCATAGTCACTAATCACAACTGAATAAACAGGCCCTTACTGGTTAAAGCGATAAATATACTAGTCTACATTCATTTTTGCTCCAGAAAAAGCAGTTCGGTAGAATACAGTTCTCCACTTCCTCCTTGGTTTCTCATGTTGCCTTGGTCTGATAGAGCCACCTCTACCAAGACAGTACTTTGTCTTCTGACACTTCAGGCTGCGTGTGGCCTTGGGCAAGATGTTCAGACAGGCTGACAAGCAAAGGGGAAGCTAACAGCTGTTTTCAGCAACAGTTTCCTTTGCTTAAAGGATAAGTAAAAATAAAGGTTTTATTTACTAGTACTCTTTTGCCAGCCTTGTTCAGTGGAGGTTCTGTCCAGGGGTGTAATTTTAACTTGACACAGTAAGTAAAGCAGATTGAGAAAATTGCAGGAGGAATGTTCTAAACTAACACAAATACTAAAATGACATTTATGTCGTATAAAATTCATGATGATACAACTAGGTAGACATCAAAAAATATTAACCATTACCTTTATGGCTCTGGCTGCTAACTGATAGGTACCTAAATATATAAGTGATATTGTTTTTAATAGGCACTCTGATAACTTATAAATAGTTACTTTTGTCAACATATGTAGTAGTTGTGAATGAAACTGCGTATTTAAAGTTAGTGCTATTAAAAGAAAACGGAAATTCACTTCCTGGTTGGGTGAACTGTAACTGCTTGGTTTAGTCCAGTCAGTAGTTATGTCTGTCTTCTTCTCTGACACAGACAGTTTTATCTCTGACCTGGAATACCAGCCATCAGGTTCAACAGAGAAATGGACTCCACATTCAGCACTCATGTCCAACTCCTATGTGGAAAATCTAGAGGGTGAGTCTGCTTACTGAAATGCTTCAATGGTTGAAATTGGAGCACAAAGGAAAGGGGAAAGTGTTTTAATAGTCAACATCTACACGTGAAAAGCGCTGTGTAATACTGAAGTCTTGCTATCACTGGACACCTGTGTGTTCTGAAACAGTTGGAAATTCAGAAGTTGTCAGCCAGGTGTACGCTCATTCAGTATAAACCTCTACTTAAAGTATATGTAGCTGCCACAGAACTTCCTGAGTGCTGTAAGGATCTAGTAAAACAACAGAAGAGGATATGAAAATCTTGAGCAAAATACAGGCAACGTTGTAGAGTGGCCAGATCAGTTAACTATGAGAAATTTAGAATGTTTCTTCTCTTTTAAAAAGATGAAGTAATGTCAGTTTAAATAGATGGAATACAGTGGCGTGCACTACCAATCTAAGTATTAGGAATACAGATTTCATAAACAGATTTCTACTTGAATGTACATGATAATTGGGAAAGGTCATCTGGTTTTACTGTAAGATGCTTTCAGCTTCTCTTTCACATATATTGTGCACTGTGACTCTTCTAAATAGTAACAATATTAGAAATTGACGCATGGTATATTGGTCTTGTTTGTGTTTATACGTATCCTTAAGTGTTTTTCACTTTATTACAAACATGCCTAAAATGCCAAAAAACTAGATTGTGCCTTTTTTCCCTGTATATACACACACACACACATATATAAACACTCATAACACATTTTACTTTCCCCATAGATTTGTAAAGGGGAATACCTGAAAGTGTAGGGTAGATTTAGGATTGTTAACAGTAAAGGAACCAAGCTCTGTGTGTGGCCTTAATATAACTCACACAATTAATGTGTAGACTGACCGTAAGTTTGCCTGTGAAACTGAAATAAATCACGATGTTGGTCTTTTACCATCTTTCAAAAAAAAATGACTTAGTCCTTCTTTCCTTGCATATCAAAATGTTATTAGTAAGGTAAGTGCTACTGTTCAGAATGCAAAACTAGGGAAAGGACTCTGTACACTAAGCTGACATTTCTGTATCTTGAAACAGCAAATCAATCAGTAGAATACCAGGTGCGGCTTGGATTATTTCGGTGTTCTAGACTATATCCTGTACAACTCAGAATGTGGTAGGTACAGAATAATTGTTGAAGAGTATGAGTTCTTGAAAAGTGAAAACTAATAATAAAATAACCCCCAAATACCAGCATAATAAACACAGGTTGGCAAACCCCAAGCTCAGAATTATGAAATGTACACTGACAGGTCCCTTTTAAAAAGGGCACACCAGAAAACCAGGCCCAGAGAGAAATACTTACACACAAATGCTAGTATCTGAGAAATACAGTTGAGAAACATGGCATTTAAGAAAATGAAAATAATGGGTGTTTTGGGTATTTGATGTAAGAAAGATAGTCAGCATGGTAGTAATGCAAGAGATATGTTCACACAGGAAAGTTGTTAGAATGGCTCTGTACCTTGAGGAATGTTTAATGTCAAATCAGACAAGCTAACTGTATCAACTAGTAGTCCAGAATGCTTACAGATTTAACTTCCAGGCTTAAATTAGGAAGAGTATAACTTCTAAATTACACTGCTGAACCAGAGAGCAACCATAACTGTGATGTGCTGCAGGAGATCAGACAATCTGCAAAGGCAGGAAATACACTAATGGAATATTTGAGTCATCCTTTATAGAATGGGTAAGTGTGCTGACTGCTTCATGGAGCACTAAGTCATGAGTAGAACCCACAAGGGGAAACATCTCTTTATTTGGTCCAAAGAAGTGTACAGGAACTGCTTGAAAAAAAAAGATAAAAATTTTAAAAAAATCTTTCTTTGTTTTTTAGCAGTTTCAGCATTACAGGCTGTGACAAACTTCAGAAGGGGAACTACAGGAAAACAGTAACAGTTAAGAAAAAATATGTGGTCAAAAGGGTGAAATAGTTGCAAGCAGTCCGTGAACTATTTATGAAGGTTCAGATCAAGTGTACAGCTACTCTGCAGTGAGAGGGTACAAGCTGCTTCCAAATGCAGAAAATGGAAAAGAACAGGAAAATTAGTAGGCTAAATGTGAAACCTAGCCAATGGGTGACAAATGAGGAATTCAGTTAAAATTAGATAAATGAACTTGGAAAGTTTTTTGTGTTGAGGCTCACAGTTGAGGAACTAGAGATTCTGATGCCAAAGCCCTTTGACAAGGGACATGCTGCAGGACCTGTCTCAAGTTAAAGTGTCAGTAAAAGGTTTCAGAACAAAGAGATAAACAGCCAGTGACAATTCACCTCAACTAGATGACATGCCAGACAGCAGCTCTGAAGGGGTAAGCAACAGTTGAACTATTAACTGTAACGTATAACCTCTAGCTTACATCTGATTTGGAGCCAGGGGACTGGAAGTTGGTAAATGTGACGCTGCTGCTCCTCAGCTATTCAGAGGAGTTAAAAACAAACTGTCTAGAAACCTCTACAGCAAGACCTTGTGATTAAAGAAAATCAGTTAGTTAAAGCAGTGGCCATCAGGATAAGGAAAGGAAAGGAAAAAAACCTGCCCTAATTCCATGTGTACAGTGACAAGCTCTCTGAACTATGCTCATTTAAAGCCATCTTGAATGTAAAATGGACAGTTCGATGAGAACTTGCTCAGTAGTGTTAAAAGCAGTCTTAAAAGGGTGAATAAATGCTGGGAATAATTAGAAAACCAGCAGAGAATGAACAAACGCTACTATATAGATCTGCTATCTGACCACGTCTTGTCCCTGATGTCACAAAAGAATTAGGTGCATACATGTTGTTGGTTGGGGGGGTTTGGTTAAGGACAACTAGCATGACCAAATATTTGGAACAGAAGTCATGTTGAATCGGCTAATGAGAAGAATATGCTAAGGATAATAAAATGAACGGGTGGCACGGAAAAGGTAATGGAAAGTACTTCTTGGAAGAGAAAATAATAAAAGTGTCCACAAAGCAATCATGCAGCAAGTTCAACTCATACAAAAAGCTTTGCTACAGCTACCTGGAGTTAAGCTGTGGAACTTACTGTCTTGGAATGTTGCAGATGACAGAATTTTGCACAGACCTTAAAGACCCCGGGGACAGAAATCCAAATGGGACCATTGAGCACAAAAGATACTGCCTCTGGCTCGGGAATTCCATAGGGCAGACACATTTGGGAGGCTGGTGGAACATCCCAGGGAAGCATCATGATGTGTTTTCCCTGGGTCTCTACGATTGCCTAGTACATACCTAATGGTTTGTAATCTGAACTGGTTTGCTTGTAGTTCTCCGTGGAGGTTTTCAGGCAATATTTTTGATATACAAAACCCTAAAATGCTTGGCAACTGCCTTATTGGAGAGATTCTCTTGTTCTGTAGAAACTATAGATGCTGATTATAGATTACCAGCTTCCTGCAAGGGAAAAGAGGTCACTTGCACTATTTCCAGAAAGGCCTTTAGGTTCAGGAATTGCTTATATTCTCTTTTGTGCTCCAGTAAAAAAACATTTGTCTCTTAGCATTCACAGAGATGGGGGGAATTAAGTACAGAGCAATTTAGAAGCGTGCTAGTATTTGGTTGGCATTTGGTTTAAAAAGATAACGCCTTTACTTCTGATGTTAGAACTTCAGACACATATGCTACGTCTAAATGTGTTTTTGTCCTAATGTGAAATATTCAGTAAGGAGGTACAGGTGTGCAAGTTGACTGACAAATTATGGATCAGTCTCACACTGAGAGAATAAATTAAGGTGACATTGTAGAATTGATTAAACAAACCAGTGGGAAGAAAGCGTAGATCTTATGAACATATAAAAACACCATTTCCTCTTATAAGAACTTATAAATTTGTAATTTTTAAAAAATTTATCCAAAAGACTCAGCAACTTATTAGAAGCACCAGCTTTCATGATTTTTGTCATGCTTCATAACCCAAGAGCTTTGTTCTGTTCAAATCAGCTAGCATGGGTAAGTTTTTGTAGGTGAGCATTTCTCTTGAGTGGTTGACCAGTACTGCTCACAGGCCGCATCTCTCCTGCAGCAGCTGCTAAGATTACTGCCCCTAGCTGGATGTGTCACTCCCTGCGCAAATGGCTGAGCTGTTCAACCTAATTTTAGTTCATCTTAAAACTCTGGATTGCAAATTGGAACAGTTTGGAGAGACCTTCCTGAACAGTCTGGTTGTTCATGAAGCAAACAGCTGGAGCAATAACTTTATCAGCTGTCCCGGTGCCAGCCTACAGTGAGCAAGAGGCAAAGCCCTAAGCCTAAAAGCTAAGGGCAAGGGGGGGTGAGGAGCTGGGGCTCAGTTTGCTGTCAGTCTCAGTGGCTCGGCTCTCTTTCATGTGTGCAGTCAGGAGTGACTTAAAAAAGCAAACAGAACACTGCGTGAAATCAAAACAGTGTCAACAACCCCGTAAAACAGAATGTGTGGTTGCTCTTGTTTTACAACCTTGATAGCAGATCCAAAAGTCAGAGCTAGTTATCTTCTACTGTTTACCTCTGATACTGATGTTAGTATGCTGCTTAACTTTTTTTTGAAAGGTTATGTAGGGGCTTGAGCCTCCAGCTGACTTTCAGTGCTTTTTCAGTGCGGCATGTTTGTGCTTTTTTGGTGCCACACAGGAGGGGAAGAAAAAAACCCAAAAAACACCTTTGCAATACAGTAGTACACTATCACCAGTATTTACAGGTCCAGTCTAATCTCTCTGTAGCAGAAGGTTTTCTCCCCAACATGTTTAATTTTGTTCTGCACAATCTACTTTTAACTATTAGTATAAATTTACCAGCCACCTTGCAGTATGTATAAATACTAGGGAAAAAAAAAGGTGAAACTATCACAAATAAAGTAACTGCTGAAATTCTGAAATCTGGGATAACTGCCGAAGAGGTCAATTAAATAGACATAGGAAAGTTGTTAAATCAGGCTGTGAAATGGAAATGATTAAAAAAAAAAGTATTGCATTTTGATTCATGGCATATCTGACAAACAAGTTCTCCAAATGCCGTTATCATTTTTGTAGTGGAGGAATCTGCCACATCTCTCTGCAGCGTAGTGTGTCCCACCCCTCTCTCTTTTGACCTCATCCAGTCATTATTTCAAGATTAGCAACCTGCAGCGTTAGCACATAAAACATTTGGTAACACTTGTTATCCGCTCAGTTGACACTGACGATCCAAAACAATTTCAGGTGATCAGTAGGTACTGAATGAGTACTAAACATAAATACAAAACAATAAACTACTCAACACAAAGGAACCTGGCAGACACACCACAGACAACCTCAACAACGTACTCAAGATCTGTATTACTGAATCCTTAACAAGCTCTGCAGCCTTCCCCTAGAAACCTGTGCTGAAGAAAGAAAGGAAATTTTATAAAAAATAAGTGCATGAATTAAAAAAGCCACGCATCTTTGTTTCCCAGTGTCTAGCTGCTAACTGGACAGCTTTTTAAGGTTAAGCAAAAGGGCATATGAAATCTTTCTAGCTGTATTTCTAGGGCAGCGTAGACCGTACACCCCATAGTTATAAATAAGAAAGATGGGATAAAGTGTTCTTCTGGTAGTATGGAAGAGAAGTTTCCTTTTGTTCATAAGGCATCATCAGTATAGCCTGAGCTCAGTCCTTTCTCAAGGCTGTTGAAATGGACTTTCTTTCCCAATTTGTCACATAAGAGCTTGGATTTTGCTAGACAACATTATAGAAAACCTGTGTTCATGCTCATGAATTAAGCTTTCAGTTTTAATCACAGACTATTAAATGTTCTGTCATTGACGCTGTGTGGAAGAAGGTAATGTGTCATGCTTTCAAAAATTAACCTTTGGATTTCTATTTTAGTCTGTAAACTAATACAGTTTTCTCCATTACAAATCAATACAAAAAGGAAAACACCATATGATTTCACCTTCTTGTACGTCTCTATGCAGGATTTTAACTCTTCTTACTGACTACATGATTTACATTTTGAACTTTAAGTTCCTACTCCACTGTGTGTCTTTCTTGTCAGAAAGACAAGTTAATTACAATAGCACAGGTACAGACAGAATGTCCTTCATATAAAGCCAAATGCTTCCCAGTTTAGATATATGCAGGCACCTCATTATTTGCTGCCTTAAATCTGAGTTGTACAGCTCTTCAGTGAGCTGTTCTGAAGGACTTCCAGGCTGCCTAATTTTGGTAAATATTCGATATGGCTGCTTTACAATGGTTTGGGTTTTTTTCAGGCTTTAAAAAGAGCAGCCTTGTCTAGAAAAGCTCCTCTCCTGGTTCACGTGCCCACCCTTCCATCTGCTAGCCTGCGTGATGGATTGGTACTCCCCACTGTCCCCATTCACCCCTTGCCCGCTCGCAAGTGTGTTGGGCACAGGCAGGCAGGCAGGCAGCAGGCCCGTGCCTCGCTTAGCCTGTGCCTGCACCCCTGCCAGCGCCGCCCTGCCTGGCTGTCGCAAACCCGGCAGCCAGACTACTGCATGCACCAGGTCAGAGCACTGATCTCAGCTGCTGGCTTCTGCAGGCTGGGCTGCTTTCTTTGAGGCATTTTTACCATCACTTGTACATAATCTAAATCAGTGTACAGTCTTCTGGAGTCTGAAGGCTTCCCCCATACATTTTTTAAGAGTTCACTTGAATACTGGTTGGGTTTAAAAATTAGCAATCCTAACAAAATCACTGTGGCAATTAAAACAACTCCACTAGAATTTTCTGTTGGGAAGAAGACAAGGTACTGCATTTCCCTTAGAAATGGTAGATGTTTCTAATGTAAATCCATATAAACCAGGTAAATCTGTCTTGGCCACATGCTAAAAATGTTGCCAAAAATACTTCTCCAACAGCAGCTTGAAAGGTACGACTGAGTATTGCACTGAGCTATAAAACAGCATGTTGTAAACAAATCCATGATAATTTAAAAAAACCAAAACACAAACTAACCTGTACCTTTACCTTAACACTCTACATAATGAATTATGCAGAACTTTGGCAAATAAAACACCACATGACCAGCTATTGTATTCACAAACTAATGTGATTTAAGGAACAATTAGTGCATACGGCTACATGCTGTTCAGTTGATGAACACCTTTGCCTGTGGGAACTGCCGAATGTTGCAAGGGTATAGACCAGTTTGTTCTGATGTTGCCAGTACAGATATGTATTATCTATCAAAACTTAAGGAAGTAACAGTCTAACAATTTCAAAACATAGAAGGTATGTAGCCATGTTGCTTTTGTTTGTATCACTCATCCAATTTTCAGTAGTACTGACCAGCTGCAGTATTTGATTTGCACAAAGCAACTGTTCAGTAGCATGCAGTAGGTAATAGCTGTTAGAGCCCCTGTAGTTAGAGCAAGCTAATGAGTGCCCTGACAGACTGGTGGAGCGTAGTTCTTATAAGTGAACATCTAAATTTTGTTTAAAAAAAAAGTCTCATTTTTGACAGCTTTTTACTTACACATGGTGTTGGCATAATAAATATACTTGAAAAAGTATTCTATCTGCAGTCACACGATTTTCAGTGCCATAGTGCCAGTTAAGTTCATTGAATGAAAGATTTTTTTGAAGCCAAATAAATGGCAAGTCTTGTAATGCTCGATGGAATTGGTTATTACATAGCTTATCTGAACTGTTTTAACCTGTGGGCTGCCATAATGTGTATTTTTAACAAACTGTGCTTGCATTCATGCAAGAGAATACCATTGCCATTCACTGAGCTTTAGATAACAAATACCTCTTCCATGCTTACATATAGGTATATGACATAAGGTGATTTTAAACCTTTCCTAAGTAAACTAAGCATAAATATAGACAAAACTTGTTTTCAGAGTTGGAATTTATATACATTATACATACTTTAGAGAAGCATTCACAATCTTACTACATTTTCTTTAGACCCACTTACGCTACTGCTGCAGCAAAAGGCAATGCTCAGACTCTTGAATGCTCTGTAAACACACAGCACTCTACACTGCCTGTAAATTGGTTTCTTTATGCTTCTGCCAGACAGGAACGGCTAGCAGGAAGCTCGATCCTGCTATGGAAAATGAAGGAAGCATTAAGAAGAGTGGTGAAGCATATCAGTATTGTTCTGTAAAGTTACCCGGTGAAGAGCAAAAGCCTGGGTTTGACAGAATCACAGAATCACAGAATAGTAGGGGTTGGAAGGGACCTCTGTGGGTCATCTAGTCCAACCCCCCTGCCGAAGCAGGGTCACCTACAGTAGGCTGCACAGGATCTTGTCCAGGCGGG